>Ga0247738_10000184_pt1 | contig 27247 bp, 22 predicted proteins | sample UWRJL013104B2_FD_180936 | JGI IMG/M metagenome (GOLD analysis project Ga0247738, IMG submission 180936) | Plant litter microbial communities from Arlington Agricultural Research Station in Wisconsin, United States - UWRJ-L013-104B-2 | ecosystem: Environmental > Terrestrial > Plant litter >...
GCCGTCAATGACCGAGCTCGAGCGCCGCCTGCGCGACCGCGCCACCGACACGCCGGAAGTGATCGACCGCCGCATGGCCCGCGCCCATAGCGAGATCGCGCACTGGGACGGCTATGATTATGTGCTCGAAAATGCCGATGTCGAAGCCTGCTTCAGCAATGTCCGCACCATCCTCCATGCCGAGCGCCTCAAGCGCAGCCGCCAGACCGGTCTGATCGGCTTCATCCGCAAGCTCAGCACGCCCCAGTAAGGCGCCGGTCGAGACGCCTCAACGCGTCACGCTGTCGTCCTGCCAATCCTCATTGGCGCGCGCGATCAGATAATTGTGGATCGCCTCGGCCTGCTTGTCACTCAGCAGATCGCGGAAGCTCGCCATGCCCTGCTGCACCCGTGTGCCGCGCAGCACGATGTCCAGAAACTGCGCGTGCGTCTCGCTCGTCATATAGCGCAGGTCCTTGACCCCGCCGCGCGCTTCATCGCCATGGCATCGCGAGCAGGTCTCGCCATAAAGCTGCCGGCCGAGCCGCACTTCGTCTTCGCCAGCGCGCAGGAATGGCGGACGCGGCAGGCTGGATGGGGGCGGCATCGGCGGGAGCGACACGCCCCTGGCGTCCAGCTTGAAGACCAGCAGCCGCGATTCCGAGACGCGCAGGCCGCCCGGAATCTTGTTCAGCCCTGCAACGAGCGATGCCGTCCGCCCGGCATTGACCGCAATATATTGCACGCCGCCAACCATATAGGTGATCGCCCCGCTGACCGGCACATTGTCGATCGGCATCTCCCAGACCTTCTGGCCATTGTCGGCGCGATAGGCGGCGAGCGTCTTGCCGATCGTCCCCTGAAAGATGAGATTGCCCGCGGTCGCCAGTGTGCCGCCGGAGCCCGGATAGGGATATGGCACGCGCCAGGCCTCGGTCTGCGTCACCGGGTTCCAAGCCAGCAAATAGCCCTTCTCCATCGCGTCCGCTTCGGCCTGCAGCTTTTTGCGCAAGGCCGCCCATTCCGGCGTGGCCCCGGCATAATCATAGCCCGCATTGTTGCGGAACGGCACGAAGGTGAAATCCTCGTCGCGCTGCCGCGCATAGACGAAAGATTGCTCCATCGCCGCGAAATAGACGAGGCCGGTCTTCGGATTGAACGACATGGGCGACCAGCTATGCGCGGCGAGGAGGCTCGGCGTCATGAGTTGAGGCGCGGTGGTGAGATGTGCGCTCGGCAGCATCACCGGCCGCCCGGTCTTCATGTCGATATGGCTAGCCCATGTCTGCGGCACGAAATTCTTCGCGGAAATGAGTTCGCCGCTCTTCCGGTCGATCACATAGAAGAAGCCGTTTTTCGGCGCCTGCATGATGACCTGCCGCGTGCGCCCAGCGATCTTGAGATCGGCCAGCATCATCGGCTGCGTGCAGGTGAAGTCCCAGTCATCCTCCGGCACCATCTGATAGTGCCAGACATATTTGCCCGTCGTCGCGTTCACCGCCACGATAGAGCAGAGGAAGAGATTGTCGCCTTTGCTCTGACTGCGAAAATGCCAGCTCAGGGGCGATCCATTACCCGTGCCAATATAGACGAGATTGAGCTTGGGATCATAGACGAGGCTGTCCCACGCCGTTCCGCCGCCGCCATATTTCCACCACTGGCCCGCCCATGTCGGCAGGGCGATCTTCATCGCGCTATCGGAGGCTTCGCCATCCGGGCCGTCAGCCGGATTGCCGGGGACGGTGTAGAATTTCCACAGTCGCTTGCCCGTCTCCGCGTCCCAAGCCGCGACGAAGCCGCGCACGCCATAGTCCGCGCCGCTATTGCCGATCACCACCTTGCCATCAAACACGCGCGGCGCGCCGGTAATCGAATAGGCATGGGCTTTGTCGAAGGTCTGGACCGACCAGAGCGGCTTGCCGGTTTTAACATTTACCGCGATCAGGCGTCCGTCGAGCGCGGCGACATAGATCTTGCCGTTCCATGCAGCGATACCCCGCGTGCCCGCGCCGCAGCAGGCAAGCCGCGCCCATTGCCGCTCAACCTGCGGATCATAGGTCCACAGCTTGCGGCCGGTCGCGCCGTCATAAGCCGTGACGATGTTGAACGCCGAAACATTGTAGAGCACGCCATTGACGACCAGCGGCGTGGATTCCAGGCCGCGATTGGTGTTGAGGTCGTCATACCAGGCCAAGCCGAGGCGCTGCACGGTCGCATCGTTGATCTGGGTCAGCGGGCTATAGCGTTGCTCGTCCCAGCTGCGCCCGTAGGACATCCAGTCCTCACGATTGCCCGCCTGATCCGGCGCACGCATCCGCGCGCCATCCACCTGCGCAGCGCCGGGACCGGCCGCCGCCAGCGGTGCGATCAGGCTGGCCATTGCCAGTGCAGCAATCATGCCGAAAGCACGCCGCGCGACGTTCATCTACTCCCCCTCGCCCCTTTTGCGCGCCGGCGCTTATGCAGCCAGCTTGGCCGCGATCTTGGCGACATGAGCGCCTTGATAGCGTGCGCCGGCCAGCTCGTTCTCGCTCGGCATCCGGCTGCCGTCAGAACCGGCCAGCGTCGAGGCGCCGTAGGGCGTGCCGCCGCTCACTTCGCTCATGATGGTGTTGCCGGCGAAGCTGTACGGGAGGCCCACGATGACCATACCATGATGCAGCAGCGTCGTCTGAACCGACTGGATTGTCGTCTCCTGCCCGCCATGCTGGCTGGCGGTTGAGACGAACACGCTGCCCACTTTGCCCACGAGCGCGCCCGCGCCCCAGAGAGCGCCGGTCTGATCCCAGAAGTTGCGCATCTGCGCAGCCATGTTGCCGAAGCGGGTTGGCGTGCCCACGATGATCGCGTCATAATTGGCGAGATCGGCCGGTGCGGCGGCCGGTGCCTCATGTTGATGCTCGAGCTTCATGCCCGACGATTTGGCAATCTCTTCAGGGACGAGCTCGGGCACGCGCCTTATATCGACTGTGGCGCCGGCGACGCTGGCTGCGCCTTCAGCCACGGCCTTGGCCATGATCTCGATATGCCCATAGCTCGAATAATAGAGCACCAATATCCGTGCCATTGTCCGTCTCCTTGCTGGGCCTATGCCCGTCAGTTCGTCCCGATCAGTTCTTCCCGGTCAGTTTTTCAGCGCCTCGGCCAGCACGCTCGTGTCGATCAGCTTGGCCAGCTCCGCGCGGCCGCGCGCTGTGCGCTTGTCCTGCCCCGCCAGCCATATCTCTTCGGTGACCATCACGTCGAGCAAGTCGCTCGGCAGGGCGGCAATATAGTTGTGATGCGCCCAGCTGCGATCCACCACTTCATATGAGTAGCCACTCGCCTGCGCGACCAGCTGCTTGGCGTGAGTCGGGTCTTTGCGCAGGTCGGCGGCGGCACGGACGATCTCGCGCACGAACGCGACGACGCGCGCGCGACGGACTGGATCGGCCAGCGCCTCGGCCGTGGTATTGAGATTGAACAGCTCACGATAAATGCCCTTGCCGCTGAAATCGATGGCATCCGGACCGATGGCTAGCGCGGCGTTCTCCACTTCCGGCTCCCAGATTGAGACGGCGTCCACGCGCCCGTCCTTGAGCGCCTTGGGCATGTCCGGCAGCGCAAGTGGGACGGCCGTGATGTCTGCAAAGCTGAGGCCAGACTTTGCGAGCAGCAGCGAGACGAAATAGCCTGAGCTGGTCTGCGGAATGGTCGCGACCCTCTTGCCCTTGAGGTCCGCGACTGTCGCAATGCCCGCCGATTTACGCGCGACCATGCGATAAAGGCCTTCGGTCACTGTCATGACGATACGCAGATTGGGGTTTTTGACGGAGAAGCGCAGCGCCTGTGTCTCGGCATTGGTTGCAACATCCGCGAGGCCGTCGCTCGAATAGCCGGGTGCGCCGGGATCGCCGGTCAGATTGTTGACGCCGCCCATCTTCACGGTGGTTCCGGTGCGCTCGGCAGCCATCAGCACGGGTGCCAGCTCGATGGTGGTGCGATTGCCATAGACAGCGAGAGGTGCCGAAGCAGGAGATGCTGCTGGTGCCTGCGCCTTGGCCCCGCCCGCTGCCGTCACTGCCATAAGCAGAGCGATGCCAACCAAGCCGCGCCTCCGCGTGACGCCAAATCCGCGCGTCGTAATGCAATCGCCCATCCGTCCGTCTCCCCTCATGTTCTCGTTATGCAACGGCGTAACCGCTTGGACGGCCTACGACAATCGCTCTTGGGTCTGCCGAAGCACGCATCAGGGCAAAAACATGAATCGATGTTCGATTTTTCGTCGAAACGGCCCGTCAATGGCTTGCGGCGAGGACAAAATCATCGAATGATCCTGCCTGGCGATTCGCTCGACCGAAGCGAACACACGCCGGGAGGGGAAGTTTCATGCCGTCTAGGACGCCTTTGCCGAAGCCGATGCATCGGCTCAATTACACCAAGCTGACCGAAGCCCAGATCAGCGCCGCGCTCGCGCCGGTCGCGGTTGCCGGTCCCGCTCATGCGTCGCCGCTATCGGACGAATTTGTCGGCCAGACGGTCAAGATCGTCACCGATAACGGCCCGACGCTGGAGTATAAATTCTCCACCAACAGCAAGCTGACGGTCGCCGAAAACGGCGCCAAGGCCATCACTGCCGGCTATGGCGCGCTGACGCTGGACCATATCTGCTTCTTCACGCATCTCATCCCCGGCACATTGCGCGGTTATTCCGTCATCATCGACAGGGACAGCAAAGTCGCGACCGTAGTCGAGGTCTGGTTCGGCGGCTTTGAGGACAAGCGCGAGGTGATGCGCGAAATCTATCAGGGCTATGTCGCCACGGCTGGGGGCACTCCGCCGGTCAAGCGCAACGTCGCCAACAACCGTGCCGAGGGCAAGGGCTGGTACTGGAAGCAGGACAATGGCTGGGAGACGATCGATTACTGGTCGACCGTCGCTTACACCCATTGGGTCGAGGTTTCGCGCAAGGCCGAGATGGGCTTTTCCGCCCCCGCCGACTACATCCAGATCAGCGAGGATTTCTACATCTACACCCGCACCGAGTGCGAGTTCTCCGGCACCTTCACCATCTATGTCGCGGACCTCAACCGCGCCAAACAGATCGGCCTGCGCCTCGGCTTCGACTGGGGCGACGCGCTCGATTATTATGTCTTCAAAGGCAAGGGCGAATGGCTCGGCCAGACCGCACAGTTCGAGAAGTTCGGCGATCTCAAGGGCGGCCCGATCCGCCCCAATCCGGCCAGCACCGGGCAGGCCGGCGCCGTGGCGCCCACGGCCAAGGGCGCGCGCGCGGTCTATCGCCCTGCACGCACCATGGAGAAGCTGACCCGGGAAGAAGTCGCCAAAGTGCCGTCCAGCGTCTTCGCCGGCCGCCTTGGTTCCGCAAATGGCACCGGCGGCATGGGGGTGCACGCACTCCCCGCCTCGAAGTTCCTGATCGGCAAGACCTTCACACTGCGTTTCGACGGCGGCACCGCTGTCGACTACAAGGTCTCAAAGATCGACGAGCTCCAGTGGCGCAAAAATGGCGGCCCATGGGTCACGGCCATCTATCAGGCCTATGAGCCCGCGCCGGGCGTCATCCTGTTCGGTCACCTGCTCGAAGGCGAGCCCGATCGCGATGGCTACAGCATCGTCATCGATTTCGATGCCGGCCTCGTGACCTGCTTCAACGGCTATCTCAACGGGCCCTATTTCGCCAACGAGGCGCAAGCGCGCACGCTGGTCGGCGTGATCGAGATGGAAGGCATCACGCCCCCGCTATACAAGCGCCACCAGCGTACCTGGGATCTCGTCGGCCGCGAGATCAGCTGGAACTACGCGCCGAACCTGACGTCGATGCATCTCTATTCGACGCCGTCCACGACAAGCTGGATCATCTTCACGGCGGACGGCGCAGGCGGTCTCCAGTGGAGCGGCCCCGGCGATTTCATCAAGATCCGCGACGAGCTCTATTTCGCCTACTGGCTCGAAGAGGCCTGTAACGGCACGCTCGGCACGATCGTCGTCAACCTGCGCACCATGCACGATGCAGGCATCGGCTATCATTGCGGCAAGAGCGGCCTCAGCATGAGCCCGGTCGGCGCTCTTGGTCGCCATGCGGGCAAGTTCGACGTGAAGCGCTTCTTCGATTCGAAGGCATGAGAGGGAACGAGATGAGCGAAGAAAACACGCCCACACGCCGGTCTTTCCTCAAGGGCGGCGCGATCATCGCGGCGCCGCTTGCCGCCGTCGGCCTGCCTGCCGCGGCGCTCGCTGCCGATGGCCGGGCGGAGAAGCTGGCTCGGCTCGAAGCGGAGAAAGCCATTCGAGAGCTGCATCAAGGCTGGTTGCGGCAGGTCAACAGCGGCAATTTCGCCGCCGCGGCGCAGCTCTATGCCAATGGTAAATGCAGCGCTGCGTTGAACGGCGTTTGCGCAGCAGTGCCCGATCAGGCGGGCGAGGCTGACGCGCTCGAATTTGCCAGCGACGGCAAGCGTGCCAGCGCGACCTATGCCTTCGTCGTCGAAAGCGAAACACTGATCCCGGCGGACAACACGCTGGCCCAGATGCGACATGCGCAGGGCGAGGCCATGGTCCGTACCAGTGAGCGCCGCACGCTCAAGGCCGACTATGTCCAGACCCGCGAAGACGGATGGGCAATCGCCAAGCTGGACTTCGCGCAGGCCTGAAAAATCCGGCGGCGGGCCGGGTTCACCCAGTGCGCCGACCCATGAATATACATCGTGATAGCCTTTCCCCCTGCCCTGTGCTTTGTTGCATCGGGCGGGGGATTTGCTTTCATGGCAATGATTTCATGACGACAGCAGATCGGCCCTTCGGCTTCTGGACCGCCACAGCCCTGGTGGTCGGCGGTGTGATCGGTGCCGGTATCTATGTCGTCCCCAGCCAGTTCGGCGCCTTCGGCTGGACCGGCGTCGCGGCTTGGCTGTTGGGTGGCGCGGGCGCGCTGATCATTGGCCGGGTGCTGGCATCGCTCGCCGCTGCCCGTCCCGACGAACCGGGGCTCATCGCGATCATCGGCGAGATCATGGGGCGGATTGCCGGCGTGCTGGTCGGCTGGGGTGCATGGGTGAGCTACTGGTGCTCCAACGCCTATATCGCACTCACATCGGCCCGCTATGCAGGCGACCTCGTGCCGGGCCTCGCATCGACGCCGCTGCGCCAAGCGCTCACCGCCTGCGCCCTGATCGTCGCACTCTCGATCCTCAACCTCGCGGGTCTCAAGGGCGCAGGACGCTTTCAGGTCGCCACCACATTGCTCAAGCTGCTGCCGCTGGCGGCGGTCCTGGTCATCCTCATCATGCTGGGCACATCGGACGGCGGCACCTTCACGCGCGAGGTTCACGCCCCCTTCTCGGCTAGCCGGCTCCTTCCCGCGACCGCGCTGGCCATGGTTGCCATCATCGGCTTTGAATCGGCCAGCATCGCCAGCGAACGCATCCGCGATCCCGAGCGCAACATCCCGCGCGCCACCATGCTCGGCATCATCATTTCCTGCCTCGTCTATCTCACGGTCTGCACCGGCATCAGCTTCACCATGCCCGCCGCACAGCTTGCGGCATCCAATGCGCCCGTCGCGGATTTCATCACTCAACACTGGGGCAGATGGGCGGGCGGCGCGGTGGCCGGGTTCGCCGTCATCTCGACAGTCGGCGGCCTCAATGTGTGGATCATGCTGCAGAGCGAAGTGCCACTCGGCCTCGTCCGCGCGGGCCTGCTCCCGGAATGGCTGGGGCGCACCAACGGCCGCGACATTGCGGTCGCCCCGCTGGTCCTTGCGAGCGCACTCTCCTGCCTGCTCCTGCTGCTCGGTTGCTGGCGCGGCGGGGCAGCGATTATGGACTTCATGCTGACCCTTACGGCCGTCACTGGCGTGTGGATCTATGCCTTTGCGGCATTTGCCTCTTTGCGCCTGCGCCTTGGGGTGGTGCTGGGCGGGTTGGCGCTGGTCTTCTCGGTCGCGATGATGATCGGCTCGGGGCTGGAAGCCTTCCTGCTCAGCCTCGTTCTCATGCTCAGCGCACTGCCGCTTTATGTGATTGCGGTGCGGAGTCCGGCGGGCCAGTCCGCCTGAACCCGGATCGGGCTCAGCCGAGCAACCGCCCCAGAAACGAGCGATCTTTCAGGATCACATGCGCCGCATTATGCCCCGGCGCGCCGGTGACGCCGCCGCCCGGATGCGTGCCCGATCCGCACATATAGAGCCCCTTGATAGGCCCATGATAATCGCCATGCCCCAGCACCGGGCGCGCAGCCCACAGTTGGTCGAGAGACATATGGCCGTGGAAAATATCCCCGCCGATAAGCCCGAACTTTCGCTCCAGATCCAGCGGCGAGTGGATCTGCCGGGCGATCACGCTGCCCTTGAAATTTGGCGCATGGGTCGTGACCGTGTTGATGATGTGGTCGGCAACTTCTTCGCGCGCATCGTCCCAGTTCTTCCCGTCCGGCAATTCCGGCGCGAACTGCTGGCAAAACAGGCTCGCGACATGCGCGCCCGGCGGCGCAAGGCTGTCGTCCACCGTCGAGGGGATCTTCATCTCGACAATCGGCGCCTTGGACCAGCCATGGACCTTCGCGTCGTCATAGGCCTCATCCATATAGTCCATGCCCGGCGCAATGATGATGCCCGCTGTATGATGTTCGGCCAGAGCCTTGCCCGGCAATACCGTGAAATCCGGCAGTTCCGAGAGCGCGACATTCATGCGGAATGTGCCTGAACCGGTCTTGTAACCCGCGATCCGCTTGTTGAAATCGGCCGGCAGGTCCGACGCATCGACCATCTGCCGGTAGAGCAGGGCAGGACCGACATTTGCTGCAACAATCGGCGCAGCAATTTCCTCGCCGGACTGCAGCAAAACGCCGCCCACCTTGCCGCCATCAACCAGCAACTTCGCGACCGGCGCCTCCAGACTGATCTCGACGCCCGCGAGCGTGCACGCCTTCGCCATAGCCTGCGTGATCGAACCCATGCCGCCAACCGCATGGCCCCATGCCCCGAGCTTGCCGTTCACTTCGCCAAAGACATGGTGGAGCAGCACATAGGCACTGCCCGGGGTCGAAACGCCTGCGTAATTGCCGACCACCGCGTCGAAGGCGAAGGCCGATTTGACGTGATCGTCCTCGAACCAGCCGTCGAGAAAATCGCGCGCCGACTTGGTGAAGATGTCGAGCAGGTCACGCTGGGTTTCCACCGGCAGTTTCGCCAGCGGCCAGCCCTGCTGTGCCAGCGCGGTCAGTGCGCCGAGCCCGCCCCCGACATTGGGCGGCACCTTGAGCGCCAGATCGCGCAACACATTGGCGACCTTTTCCAGCGCGGCGTCATAGGTGGGATAGGTCGCGGCATCCTTGGGCGAGAAGCGCGCAAACTCCGCCTGCGTGCGGTCCATGCCGCCGCCGAGCTTCAGATATGTATCGGGAAAGGGGAAGAAGTTGGAAATGGTCCGCTCGATGACGCGATAGCCATGGTCGGCCAGCTTCATGTCCGCGATCACCTTGGGCCGCAGCAAGCTCACCGTGTAGCTCGCCGTGGAGTTGCGAAAACCGGGATGGAATTCCTCGGTCACTGCCGCGCCGCCGACAATATGCCGCCGCTCCAGCACGCGCACTTTCATCCCCGCCCGCGCGAGATAGAAAGCGCAAACCAAGCCATTATGGCCGCCGCCGATGATGAGAGCGTCGTATTTCTGCGTCATAGGTCTTCCTCAATCCTCCCATGAAGGGGAGGGGGACCGCCGCAAAGCGGTGGTGGAGGGGTATTTCGGCAAAGCACAATGATATGCTGGATTACATTATCGAGATTACCCAGCACATCCCGAGCCGGAATGCGAGAAACCTGCAAACCCTGCGCGCCCAGCCAGGCGTCTCGCACGGCGTCGCGGTCAGGCGCGTCTCCGCGCTCATGCGCTTCACCGTCAATTTCGATTGCCAGTCGTGCCTCCGCACAAAAGAAATCCAGGACATAAGGCCCGGCGGGATGCTGGCGTCGGAATTTGTATCCCGCAGGCCGCCGTCGCAATTCCTGCCACACCAGCACTTCCGGCAGCGTCATCGTCCGGCGCAATTGTCGGGCGCGTTCCTGGGTCGATTTCGGGCCGTGGAGCACTAGCGCCTACCCCTCCACCAGCCTGCGGCTGGTCCCCCTCCCCTTGCAGAGCAGGATCGAACGGCCTGCCTCAATCATGATTTGCTCCACCCTGCCGCTGGCGCATGATGTTGCCGCGCTTCCGGTATCAGATCCCTGATCTTCTTCGCAAAGCTGCGCAGGCACACTTCGCTCGTGCCAATCGGTCCCGCAGTGTAGCTGCGGCTCGCCATGCCCTGCTGCACGCGCTCGATCAGCCAGGTATCTTCCTTGTTGACCACGCGATTGATCCGCCAATTGGCATAGCGCACCAGCTTCATCTCGCGGCTCTTACCCTCGGGCGTATAGGCATCCGGCAACGCATATGCCATTTCGCGCAATACCGAGGTCGTGGGCGAGATCGGCAGCCACTGCATGAAGTCGATCTGGTCGGCATAGATGTCGAAGGCCATGTTGGGCCAGAGCTTGTAATAGAGCCAGAGCCGCTGGTTCTCTTCAGGCAGGTGGGGCGCGCGCGGCAGATGTGCCTGATAAAAGCGCTCCCAAGGGTGTTTCGAGGACCGTTCGACCAGCCGCCCGCTCATCTTGTCGACCCATGGCTGCGCCTCGATGGCATAGCTCTGCCCGAAGATGCGGGTCAGCCCATCATGCGCGACGGGAATGTGCAGATTGTCCGAATAATTGTCGCCGATATTCTTCCAGTTCACCGCGCGTTCGCGCAGCCGAACTGGCGAGATGCAGCGCATCTCCTCGAAGCGATAGGGCGCGATCTCATGCTCATAAGGCGCCATCATCGCGGCCACGCTCGGCCCGCCGCGACCTTCCAGCCGCACGAATATGAAGCCGCCCCAGATCTCGACCTCGATCGGCGCGAGCCCGTTTTCCTCCAGCTTCAGCGCAGGATAGTCGCTCTTCATCGGCACGCCCGAGAGGCGCCCGTCCGTTTCATAGACCCATGCGTGATAGGGACAGACGATCTTCTTGACGCAGCCATGCGGCTCATCGACCAGCCGCATCGCGCGATGACGGCAGACATTGGCGAAGGCGCGCACCGCCCCATCATCGCTGCGGATCGCGATGACGCTCTCGCCGATATAGTCGAGCCGGTGATAGGCGCCGGGCCGGGCAATGTCGCTCTCGTGGCAGACGATCTGCCAGCTGGAGCGGAACACCCGTTCCTGCTCGAGCGCTAGAAACTCCGGATCATGATAGACCCAGCCGGGCAGGCCCCAATCTGCGTCCGGATCAGGTGCCATCTCCCGGGCGCGCCTACTGCGGCAGTAGCGCTTTGGTCGCCTCGATGGCGCTGCGATAGGCCTCCTGGCGGTCAGCGCTCCAATAGGCGAGTTCGTTCAGCGGGATTTCCACCCCGCTGATCGCACACAGCACGAAACGGCCGGGGCGCACGACCTCATAATCGGCCGCCCTATAATGCAGGACGGCAAGACCGGGCACATCAGGCGCGCGCATCATGCGTCAGTCCCCCGTCAGGATGCGGTCGACCAGCTGCTTCACGGTCGGCACGAACCCGTTGGAATAGAAGGGATCCTGCTTGAAATTATAGGCATTATGCCCAGCGAAGATCAGGTTCTGATCGAGCTCGCCGCCATGGACAGCGTCCTGCAAAGTCTTCTGGATGCAGAAGCTGCGCGGATCGGCGAGGCGCCCGGTCGAGAAATCGTCATGGTCCTTCCACGACGAGAAGCCGCAATGCGAGAGGCAGCCCATGCAGTCGGCCTGATCCTTGCGGATCACGGCGCGCTCCTCGTCAGTCACGAAGACCAGCGTATTGTCCGGCGTCTTCAGGGCACTGGTGAAGCCCTGGCCGAACCATGCGCGCGCGCGCAGCAGATCACCCTGCGTCACCCAGAAGTTGCGGCCCTTCACGCCCACGTCGAGCTGCACGGTATGATCGCCGGCATGCTCAAGGCTGAAGGCAATCTGCCGCTCCGAGCGCGCTTCGAGATTGCGCAGGAAGGGATTGCGGATCGCCGAGCTGTAAAAGCCGGTGGGCGAGAAGCGGTGAAGCAGGATGTCGCCCTCGTCGAGCGTGGTCAGCTTGTCTTTCCACGGCTGCGGAATGGGGCTTTCCTGTGTCAGCAGCGGACGCGTGCCGAACTGGAAGGCAATGGTGCCTAGCTCGGGATTGTCGATCCAGTGGCTCCAGTCGCGCAGATACCAGACGCCGCCGGCCATGATGATCGGCACATCGTCGGAAATGCCGCCTTCGCGCATCGTCTCGCGCAGCGCCTTGACGCGCGGATAGGGATCTTCCGGCTTGGTCGGGTCTTCGGCATTGGAGAGGCCGTTATGACCGCCCGCGAGCCAGGGATCTTCATAGACCACAGCCGCCAGCCATTCGGCCGCCTTGGAATAAGCCCGCTTCCACAGCGCGCGGAAGGCGCGGCCGGAGCTGACGATGGGGAGATAGCTGACGCCATGTGCAGCCGTGATTTCGCTGAGCTTGTAAGGCATGCCCGCGCCGCAGGTGACACCGGCGACCATGCCTTTGGTGCGCTCAAGCACGCCCTGGAGGACGCGCTGTGCGCCGCCCATTTCCCAGAGGATGTTGATGTTGATCGCGCCCTTGCCGCCGGCAATGTCGAAGGCCTTGCGCACTTGCTGCACGGCGCCGTCAATGGCGTAGGCGATCAGCTCTTCGTGGCGCGCGGCGCGCGTCTTGCCGAAATAGAGCTGGGGAATGAGATTGCCGTCCACATCATAGCCATCGGCATTGACGGCAGAGACGGTTCCAATGCCGCCCGCAGCGGCCCAGGCGCCCGAGCTCGCATGGTTGGAGACGGCGACACCCTTTCCGCCTTCGATCAGCGGCCAAACTTCGCGACCGCCATAGACGATCGGCTTAACGCCCTTGAACAATCGAAACTCCCTTGTGTCGCCCCTGCGGGTCCAAGCCCGCGCAAAGCGCGCCCAATAGCAACATTCGCAGGTTTTTGCGCACAAAATCACCACATCGGCAATGAGCGCTCATGACAGCGCGTCTTCCCGACCGACAGCGCCGCCATAAAGGCGATCATATAGGTCAAACATCACGCTTTCGTCAAAACATTGACGTGCTCTGCGCTGGTTCGCAGCACCGAGCTGATCGCGCAATGACGCGTCCGCCGCGAGACGCGAGAGCGCAGCCGAGAGCGCCGACTCGTCGCCAGCCTTCACGGTGAAAACCCGGCATGGCGAGGCCAGCATATCGGAAATGTCCCCGCCATCGCTCGCCACGACAGGCAGACCCGCGGCCATCCCTTCGGCAAGTTTGTGCACATTCGGATCCGCCTCTGCGAGCAACACGAATATGTCGAGCGCCGCCAGATAGGATTGCGCGCGCGGCAATGAGGCGGGCGCGAGCAGATCCGGCACGCCCAGCGCTTTGGCGCGCTCCGCAAGTATCGCGCCTTCATGCGGCGCATCCAGCAGCACCAGCCGCGCCTTGTCTCCGAGCGGTGCGACGGCGCGCAGCAACTGGTCGATCATGGCCGGGGTCGCATCCTCGACGCTGGCGCCGATAATCAGGCGCCCGTCCTCGACAAGGCCGGGAATCTCGGTGGGCAGGCGCGTGCCCGCATAAGCCCCGACATCGATGCCATCAGGGATCTGCTTCACATGGCTCGCCGACTCGTTCCACTGGTCGATGGCGATATGCGCGAGCCGCCCTGTCGGCACCACCAGAGCGCGCGCCGCCGAGAGCGAGTAGCGCCGATAAACATCGCTGCTGAAGCCCAGCGCGCCGACAGCGTGCAAATCGCTGCCATCTTCGTGATGGATGAGCGGCGGCAGACCCATGAGCAGGCCGAAGAGCCGCTGTGTCACCACGCCATCGATCGCGCCCCAGCCGAAACCGAGCACAAGATCATATTGCCGCATGAGCTGCGCCAGCGCGATGAAGCGCCCCGGCCCGCCATGCAGTCCGAAGGCCGGTTCTTCGAGGAAGCGTGCTTCAACCCTGGAATCGATCCCGCTGCGCGCCGCGTCTGCGCCCGGCTCGGCGATCAGCACGTCATGCCGCGCCTTGCTGCCCCAATGGTTCATCAGGCGCACCACGCGCTTGTCCTTGCAGCTGCCGTCGAAGCGCCCATGCAATTGTAGGATCGAAAGCGGCCCCGTCCGCCGTTTTGACCGCGCCTTCGCCATCAGACTGCCGGCACCCGGGCGAGGACCTGTGCGAGCAGCCGGTCGATCGCAGCGGCGGCGGGCGGCTCCTCAAGCGTGGGTGCATGACCGACACCGGGCACAAGCGTGAAGTCCATGGTCGGTATTCTCTCCTGCATCTGCGTGGCCGTCTCCGGCGCCAGCAAGTCGCTCACTGCGCCGCGCACGAGCGCAAGCGGCATGTTGCGCATCGCCTCGAATGTCGGCCAGAGGTTGACGCCCGCCTCGCCACCCGGCGCGCGCAGCGGCTCTGCAATGCGCTGGTCATAATCGAGCACCATGCGCCCCTGGCTGTTGAGCCGGTAGAGCCGCTTGGCGAAGCGCAGCCAGTCCTGCAGCTTCCATTTGGGATAGACGACCTTCTGCATCTCTTCGATGGCGCGGGCGGCATGAACCCAGGTTGGTTGCGGGCCGCTCGTGCCGACATTGGTCTTGATGCGCTCCAGCCCTTCCGGCGCAATGTCCGGGCCAATATCATTGAGCAGCGCACCGGCCATCTGTTCGCCGCGCACGCTCGCCAGCAACATCAGCATGATGCCGCCCAGCGAGGTGCCGATGCCGACGAAACCGGCAGGCAGCTTCAGCTCGTCGAGCAGCGCAATCAGATCCTGAAGATAGACCAGCGGCACATAGGTCATCGGGTCTTTGGCATAGGCGCTCTCGCCGCGCCCGCGCAGCTCGACGCAGATGACGCGCCATTCGCCCGCCAGCCGCTCGGCAATGGACTCGAAGTCGCGGGCATTACGCGTGAGGCCCGGAATGCAGAGGATGGCGGGGCGCTCGTCATCGCCAAGCGCCGCGCCCGGTCCGGGGTAGTCGCGATAATGGAGGCGCAGATTGTCCTGCGACCACCAAAATCTGTCCTCATAAGCCGCCAAGCTTGATCCTTTCCCCGCCCCGCCCCCATATTGCCCCATGGACCTGAGCCTGCAAGCAAGCAATTACCACCCCGTTACGGCTATCGGTGAAATCGCGGATTTCATTGCCGATCCTGTGGCTCCCGCGGACTTTCCGCAAAATATTCTGCGTTTCCGCAACGATCGGGCAGCAGCGACAGTCGGGCTGGACGGCCTCGATGATGCGGCATGGCTGGCGCATTTCGGCCGTTTCGAGCCGCTGCCCGGCGCGCAGCCGCAACCCTTGGCGCTGCGCTATCATGGCCATCAGTTCCGCCATTATAATCCCGATCTTGGCGACGGGCGCGGCTTCCTCTTCGCTCAGTTGCGCGAATCCGCTGACGCGGGAGGCAAAAAGGGAGGCCGCCTGCTCGATCTCGGCACCAAAGGATCCGGCCTCACGCCGTGGAGTCGCACCGCAGACGGGCGGTTGACGCTCAAGGGCGGCGTGCGGGAGGTTCTCGCGACCGAGATGCTCGAAGCGCTCGGCGTCACGACCAGCCGCAGCTTCTCACTGATCGAGACCGGCGAGCAACTGGTGCGCGGCGACGAACCCTCGCCGACCCGCTCGGCCGTGCTGGTCCGTCTGGGCCATGGCCATATCCGCATCGGCAGCTTCCAGCGGCTCGCTTATCTGGGCGAGCAGGAAAATCTGGCGCGGCTCACGGATTACTGCCTCAAGAACCTGCTGGAAATTGCGCCCGGCGACAGCCCCGCGCTGACCCTGCTGGAGGCCGTCGTCGCCCGCACGGCCGATCTCGCTGCGTCTTATATGGTCGCCGGCTTCGTCCATGGCGTGCTCAACAGCGACAATATCGCCATCACCGCCGAGAGCTTCGATTACGGTCCATGGCGCTTCACGCCCCGCTGGGAGCCGGGCTTCACGGCCGCCTATTTCGACCAGAACGGCCTTTATTGCTTCGCGCGGCAGGCCGAGGCGATCCACTGGGATGTGGCTCAGCTTGCAGGAGCGCTTCAGGAACATGCGGAAACCGAGGCACTGGTGGCAATCCTGCGCCGCTACCCGCAAATCTACGAACAGCGGCTGATCGCGCGCTTCCTCTGGCGCACCGGCCATGAGGCGCCGGACGAGGCAACGGCCCGCACATTTGTCGAAGCCGCCGTGCTGGCATTGCGCGAGAGCGACATTCTCATCGACCGCTTCTTCTTCGACGCGCGGCGCGGCGATCTGTCGGAAAGCCTTTATGCTGGCCCCGCCTGGGATCAGGTGCGCGCCGTTCATGCCGCCCTCTCGCCGCGCCCGGGCCATCTCGATCATGCTTACTGGTCCGGCGACGCGCTTTGCTCGATGCATATCGATGAAGTGGAAGCGATCTGGTCAGCAATTGCAGAACGCGACGACTGGCAGCCCCTTCACGACAAGGTCGCTGCGATACGGGCCATGGGCGCAGCGCGCGGCGTTGGGCCGGGCAGCTAGGACGCCATCGCCTTACCTACCTCGTCATTGCGAGCGAAGCGAAGCAATCCAGGTCGCGCGGGTGAATTGCTTCGCTTCGCTCGCAATGACGAAATGCTGTTCCGCCTGATCCTCATTGACCATGCCGCTGGTCCGGCGAACCCGGAAAAGGCGGGGCCTTGCACCCCTCAGCTCGCCCAGCCCATTACCGATTTTTATAGGCACCCGCCCCGCCGGTAACCATGTGTCGACATGTTGCCGCTATGCTTTTGCCATGTCATCGATGCTCGCATCCTATGAGCCAGCCACCGGCGCCCTGCTTTGGGAAGGCCAGGCTAGCGAAATTGCTGAGGAAATTGCAGCTGCCGAGCAGGCCGTCCCGGCGTGGGCAGCACTGCCGCTGGTCAACCGCGTCGAGACGATGCGGCGTTTTGCGAACAATGTCCGTGCCCATGAGGAGAAGTTCGCCGACCTAATCGCGCGCGAGACCGGCAGGCCGTTATGGGACACCAAAGCCGAAGTTCACGCCCTCACCATGTCGGTCGATCTCGCGGTCGGCGCCATTTCCGAACGCGCAGGATCCCGCCGCCTCGAAGGTGCGCTGGGCGCCAAGCAGGCACTGCGCCACCGTCCGCTCGGGCTGATGGCGGTCATCAGCCCCGCCGCTTCCCCTGCCAAGATCGCATCCGACCAGATCGTCACCGCGCTGATCGCGGGCAATGGCGTGCTCTTCAAACCCTCCGAACTGACTCCCGCAACCGGCCAGTCGCTCGTCGACCTCATGCATGGTTCCGGCGTGCCCGAGCATGTCCTGCGCTGCGTGATCGGCGGGCCTGATGTGGGAGAAGCGCTCATCGCGGACGAGCGTATCAATGGCGTGCTGTTCACAGGCTCCACATCGACAGGCGTCGCCATCTCCCGCGCCACCGCCGGCAAGCCGGAAAAAATGCTCTCGCTCAACATGAGCGGCAATAACGCGATCATCGTCTGGGACGTGGCGGACATTGCCAGCGCGGTCGCGCTCATCGTCCAGTCAGCCTTCGCTTCGAGCGGCCAGAACTGCCTCTCCGCGCGCCGCCTCATCGTCCTCGAATCGCTCGCCGACACGCTGATCGCCGAGATACTCAAGCTGACCGACCAGCTCGTGATCGACCATCCCCATGCCGACGAAGCGCCCTATATGGGCCCGCTGATCGACATGAATGCGGCTGACGAACTGACCGACAGCTTCCTCCACCTGATGAGCAATGGCGGCAAACCGATCCGGCACATGAAGCGGCCTCATGACGGCCTGCCCTTCGTCACGCACGGCATCATCGACGTGACCGACATGGAGACGCGCCCCGATGTCGAATATTTCGGCCCCCTGCTTCAGCTCATCCGCGTCACGGATTTCGACGAGGCCATCGCCGCCGCCAATGACACGCGCTTTGGCCTCGCCGCGGCATTGATCGGCGGCTCGCCCGAGCATTTCGACTATTTCCTGGAGCGAAGCCGCAGCGGCATCGTCAACTGGAACCGGCCGACCACCTTCACGCCGCTCGCGACACCGACTGGCGGCACAGGCCTTTCCGGCAATCACCGCCCCGGCGGCACTTATGCGGCCGACGCCTGCGCCTATCCGGTCGTCTCCGCCGCGCTCGATCAGCCACGCGCACTCATCGGCGCAGGGCTGCGGCAGACCCTGCCGCCCCCCCGCGCCAACGCGGCCTGACTGGAAAGCCCGGCTTTCCGCTCAGTTCTTCTTGCCGATGAGGACGCCATTGCCCTGCCCGTCCGCGCCATTCAGCAGGAAAGTCCCGCCGACTTCCGCAGCGGAAGGGCCGTAGAACTTCCCGAGCAGGCTCGCGCTATAGCCGCCATTTGCGGGTGCACTCGCGTCGAAGCTCGCCGCGCCTGCATTGATGGTGCCAGTGCCGGACAGCGATCCGAAGTTCTTGGTCGATCCGTCCAGGATATGCACCCCGGTCGGAGCCATGGAAAATGCGACCGTGCCGGCGCCAAAATTCGCCGAAAAGCTGCTTGTTCCGTTGAGGACATAGACCCCGCTCGTGCCTGCAAACAGGCCGTCGATGATCGTCTGATAGTTCGCCGTCCCGCTCACCGGCAGGTCAGCCTGCCGCGTCTTCACGCCATAAACGAAGAAGACCGTGCTGGACTCGATCGACACGCCATTGTCCGTCAAACTCTGCCAGCCGCCATAAGAGGCATAGGTGAGTGGCAGCCGCGTGTTGCTCGGCCCCGGATTGAGCAGGATGAGATCCTCCGTCCGCGTGCCGGCGCTTTTCGAATAGGCCGTGGAAGAGGCCGTGGAGCTGGCTGCATCGCGGTTAGCCGGTCCAAATGTGCTGTCCGCCAGATCGCCCGTGCTGATCGTGTACGAGCTGCTCGCTGCATCATAGCGCACGTCGATCTGACGATTGGTCATGGCCTGCCGGGCGGTCACCGCTCCGGTGGTCTTGGCGAGCGTGAACTTGTTGATCGAGCCGCGTCCTTCGAACGCCTCGGAAAACTGCGGATTGACCAGCGTGCTGTTCGCCTGTGTCGGCGTGGGTGTGGCCGGGGGCGTGGGGGTCGAGATGGGCGATCCGCCTCCTCCACAGGCTGACAGCGAACAGGCAATGAAAAGGCTTCCGGTGGCGGCAGTGAACCGCATTTGCATCTCCCTATCTTGGTTGATGTGGCCCTTCGTGGCGATATGCGGCGAGTCAACGCATTGGGGCCGGACTGTGGGATTTTGACGCCGAAGCACATTGGCGGCCGAGCGCAGCTGCACGGGCCAAAGTTTCCCTTCCCAAGCATAAAGGAACCTTGATTTGCGGTTTGGCCAGCCAATGCGCATCTGGCGCTCCATGGCATATGCTGAGTCAGTCCGGCCGGGCACGGTCTATCTTGTCGGTGCGGGTCCGGGCGACCCGGAACTGCTGACGCTGCGCGCCGCGCGGCTGATCGGGCAGGCGCGCCTCATCGTGCATGACGGACTGGTCGATCCGGCCATATTGGCGCTCGCGCGTCCCGATGCCGAACTGATTTCCGTCGCCAAGCAGCGCTCGCGCCATTCGATGAAGCAGGAAGCGATCAATTCGCTGCTCGTCGGCGAAGCGCTTTCCGGCCGCGATGTGGTCCGCCTCAAGGGCGGTGACCCCTTCATTTTCGGACGCGGCGGCGAAGAAGTCGAGGCATGCCGCGAGGCCGGCGTGCGCGTCGAAGTCGTCCCCGGCATCAGCGCTGCAATTGGCGCAGGCGCAGCCGCGCTGCTGCCGCTCACGCACCGCGATCATGCCAGCATCGTCAGCTTCGTCGCGGGCCAGTGCAAGGGGCTCGCGGAACAGAACTGGGCGGGCCTCGCCGGTACCGGCCGCACATTGGTCATCTATATGGGCCTCGCCACCGCGCAGGACATTGCCGAGAAGCTGATGGGCGATGGCCTCGCGCCGCAGACCCCCGTGGCGGTCATCGAGAAAGCGACGCGCCCGGATCAGCGCGTGCTGCGCAGCCTGCTCGCCGATCTGGGCGATCTCGTCGCGCGCGAGAATGTCGCCAGCCCTGCTCTCATCGTCGTCGGCGAGGTCGTCGTCCATGCCGACGCGCTCGACGCTTTACCTCTCCAGCATCAGACAGCCATCGGAGCCTTCACTGCATGAATATCCTCACCGGCAATGATCTCGCCACGGGCGACGTGATCTGGTGGACCGGCAACGGCTGGTCGCGCCATGTCGAGGACTCGGTCGATGTCGGCGACAAGGGTGCTGAGATTGCGCAGGCCGAAGTTGCCGCGCGCCGCTCCAATGAAGCGTATGTGATCGACGCCACCATCGATGCCGATGGTAAGGTTCGTCCGGCCCACATCAAGGACCGCATCCGCGCGCTCGGCCCGACCGTTCGCCTCGACCTTAGCCTCAAGCCTGCCGACCCCAGCGTCGGCAACTGGGTGATCTGACCAATGTACGCTTATGACAAATATGATCAGGCCGTCGTCGACGCCCGCGTTGCCGAGTTTCGCGATCAGACCGCGCGCCGCCTCGCAGGCCAGCTGACCGAGGCGCAGTTCCGTCCGCTGCGCCTGATGAACGGCCTCTATCTCCAGCTGCATGCCTATATGCTGCGCGTCGCCGTGCCTTATGGCACGCTGTCGAGCCGGCAGACCCGCATGCTGGCGCATATCGCGCGCAAATATGACCGCGATTACGGCCATTTCACCACCCGGCAGAACATCCAGTATAACTGGATCAAGCTCGAGGACGCGCCCGACATCCTGGCTGATCTTGCCAGCGTCGAGATGCATGCCATCCAGACCAGCGGCAATTGCATCCGCAACATCTCGTCCGACCAATATGCCGGTGCCTCGGCCGACGAGATTGCCGATCCGCGCCCGCTCTCCGAGCTGCTGCGCCAGTGGTCGAGCTTCCACCCGGAGTTCAGCTACCTGCCGCGCAAGTTCAAGATCTGCGTGATCGCCAGCGCAGAAGATCGCGCGGCCATGCGCCTGCACGATATCGGCATCGAGCTGGTGAAGAAGGACGGCGTCATCGGCGCCAAGGTCTTCGTCGGCGGCGGCATGGGCCGCACGCCGATGATCGCACCGGAAATCCGCGATTTCGTGCCGTTCGACGAGGTCGTCTCCTATCTGGAGGCCGCCCTGCGCGTCTATAATCGCTACGGTCGCCGCGACAATAAGTACAAGGCGCGCATCAAGATCCTCGTCCACGAGATGGGCGCGGCGGAATATACCCGCCAGGTCGAGGAAGAGTTCGCGCACATGAAGACGCTCGGCCTCGATCCGCCGGTCGCCGAGCTGGAGCGCATCGCAGCGCATTTCGCGCCGCCCCCCTATAAGTCCGGCCTCACCGACGAGATCGACCGTTCCGATCCCGATTTCGCGCTGTGGGTGGACACGCAGGTCAAGGCTCACAAGCAGCCGGGCTATGCCATCGTCAACATCAGCCTCAAGCCGATTGACGGTATTCCCGGCGACGCCAGCTCGGCGCAGATTGACCGCATCGCGGACCTTGCCGAGCGCTTCAGCTTCGATGAGCTGCGCGTTACCCATGCGCAGAACATCGTGCTGGCCCATGTCAAGAAAGCGGACCTGTACGAAGTCTGGAAGTCGCTGAAGGCAGACGGGCTGGCCACCGCCAATCTCGATCTCATCACGGACATCATCGCCTGCCCCGGCCTCGATTATTGCAGCCTCGCCAATGCGCGCTCGATCCCAATCGCGCAGAAGATCGCGGCGCGTTTCGCCGATGCCGGGCGGCAGAAGGATCTGGGCGAACTGAAGCTCAAGATCAGCGGCTGCATCAATGCCTGCGGGCATCATCATGCGGGTAATATCGGTATTCTTGGCGTCGACCGGAAAGGCGTGGAGAATTACCAGCTCCTGCTCGGGGGATCGGGCGCGGAGGACGTGTCCCTCGCTCAGATCACTGGTCCGGGCTTCGACGAGAATGGCATTGTCGACGCGGTCGAGAAAGCCACGGAAGTCTATCTCGCCCATCGCGAAGCCGACGAGCGCTTCGTCGACACCTATCGTCGCATCGGCATGAAGCCGTTCAAGGATGTGCTCTATGCTTGAGTTCTTCACTCTCCGGCACGATCAGACTGCCACCGAGGCCCCCGCCGTGACGCTCGAAGCCTTTGCGGGCCAGAGCAATGCCGCTGCGGTGCGCATCGAGGCGGGCGAGGACGCGCGCGAGCTTCTGTCGCATCTGGATCGCCTGCGCCTCGTCGAGGTCAACTTCCCCGTGTTCGGTGATGGGCGCGGCTATTCCGCAGCGCGTATCCTGCGCGAGGCCGGCTATGAAGGCGAACTGCGCGCTATCGGTGACGTGCTGGTCGATCAGATCGGCTATCTGGTCCGCTGCGGCTTTGACAGCTTCGAGCCCGATCAGCCGCTCGACCCGATTGCGCTGAAGGCCGCGCTGAGCCGCTTCCCGCATCATTATCAGAAGACCGCCGAGGTTGATCGCCCGGTCTGGGCGCTGCGTCATGGCTGAAGCGGCGCGCCAGATCGACCGCATCGACACGGCCCCGCGCTGGACGCAGGCGCAGGCGGACGCACTCAATGCGCGCTTCGCGGGTGTCGAGGCGGGCGAGATGCTCAAGGCGCTGGTCGCGGACGGCATCCTGGGCAATGTCGCGGTCGTCTCGTCCTTCGGGACGGAGAGCGCTGTGCTGCTGCATCTGGTGGCGCAGGCGGACAAGGCCATGCCGGTCATCTTCGTCGATACGCTGCGCATGTTCCCCGAGACGATCGACTATCGCAACACGTTGATCGACCATCTCGGCTTCACAGACAGCCGCACGATCACGCCGTTGCCCGACGTGCTGGCCGCCAAGGACCCCAATCTGCTGCGCTGGTCGTTCGATCCGAACGGCTGCTGCGAGATCCGCAAGGTCGAGCCGCTCAAGCGCGCCAAGGATGGCCTCGATAGCTGGATTTCCGGTCGCAAAGCCTTCCAGTCGGTCACGCGCCAGAACCTGCCTCGCTTCGAGATCGAAGATGGCCGCCTCAAGATCAATCCGCTTGGCGACTGGGACAAGACGGCGCTCGAAACCTATTTCGCAGCGCATGATCTGCCGCGCCACCCGCTTGAATCGCAAGGCTATCTCTCGATTGGCTGCGAGCCCTGCACATCCAAGGTCATGCCCGGCGAAGACCCGCGCGCGGGCCGCTGGCGTGGCTGGGACAAGGTCGAGTGCGGCATTCACACCGTCTCGACACCGCTTGCCGACCCGGACGATCCGGCCAACCAGCCGGTCTTCTAAGGACGGCGTAGCGCCCGCAAAATCGTCTGAATGATCCTGCGGCGGCACTGCGGGAAACATTGTTGCGCCGCAGCAGAACTGCGTTAGGTTGCGGGCTTCTTCCATTGCTGGAGTTGCCCGTCATGGACCGTCGCGACTTTCTCCTCTCCTCGGCAGCGCTCACGCTCGCCAGCATGGCGCCGCGCGCCTTCGCCGCGACCGGCGAAACGACACCGGCGCTCGATGCCGCGTTCGAAACGATCTTCAACATGCAGGTCGATGACTCGCCCGAGACCGCAACGTCGCTCGGTCTCGACAAGGGCGCGCGCGCCGCGATGAAGGGCAAGCTCGACGATCGCAGCCTGCAAGCGGTCAAGGACGATCTGGCGCAGAACCGCAAGGCGCTGGCGATGCTCGACAGCTTGAAGGGCAAGCCGCTCACCGACCGCGACCAGCTCAATTATGATTGCATCCGCCAGTCGATCGAACGCAACATGATCCAGGCGCAAAAATATGATCTTGCGGGCATCGCCCTGCCCTATCGTATCTATCAGCAGGGCGGCGCCTATTTCGATCTGCCCGATTTCCTGAATTCGGCCCATGTCATCGCGACGAAAGACGATTGCGAGGCCTATCTTTCGCGCCTCTCGGCTTTTGCGACCGCGCTCGATCAGGACAGCGACGTGCAGGCGGCCTATGCCGCGCGCGGTTATCTGGCACCCGCCTGGGCGCTCGATCTTTCGCTCGGGCAGATGCACGCCCTGCGCGACCCCCGGCCGGAGCAATGCTCGATGGTCGTCTCGCTCGTCGAGCGCGCGAGGAAAGCAGGCATTGCGGGCGACTGGTCTGGGCAGGCCGCGAAGATCGTGGCCGACAAGGTCTATCCCGCGCTCGACCGGCAGATGGCGCTCATCGAAAAGCTCAAGCCCACGACGGCAGCCGGTGACGGCATCTGGCGCGTGCCGCGCGGCGACGAGATGTTCGCCGACCAGCTGGCCTTCTGGACGACAACGAACATGACGCCCGATGAAGTCCATAATATGGGCCTTGAGCAGGTCCGGGACATCAGCGCGCAACTCGATGTGATCCTCAAGGCCAATGGCCTGACGCAGGGCAGCGTTGGCGAACGACTGACAGCACTCAACAAGCGCCCCGATCAGCTCTATCCAAATACCGACGCAGCGCGCGCGGAACTCATCGTCAGCCTGAACGAGGGCTATCGCGCGCTCCAGGCGCAACTGCCGCGCGCCTTCAACAGGCCGCCAGACGCGCCTCTGGAAATCCGCCGCGTGCCCGTCGAGATTCAGGATGGTGCATCCAACGGCTATTATCAGCGCGCCGCGCTCGATGGCTCGCGCCCTGCCATCTACTTCATCAACCTCAAGGATACCGGCGACTGGCCGAAATACACGCTGCCTTCGCTGACCTATCATGAGGCCGTGCCGGGCCATCACCTCCAGCTTTCCGTCGCGCAGGCCTCGGGCGACATGCCGACATTGCGCAAGACTGCATTCCTGTCCGGCTATGGCGAGGGCTGGGCGCTCTATGCCGAGAGCGTTGCCGACGAACTGGGCGGCTATAAATCGGCACTGGAGCGGGCGGGTTTTCTCCAGTCCTATCTGTTCCGCGCCGCACGGCTCGTCGTGGACACCGGCATTCACACCCGCAAATGGACCCGCGAACGGGCGACCGACTATATGGTGGAGGTCACCGGCTTTGCTCGCCCGCGCAGCCTGCGCGAGGTCGAGCGCTACTGCACGATGCCGGGGCAGGCATGCAGCTACAAAGTCGGCCACGCCGCCTGGACACGCGCACGCGCCAAGGCGGAGAAGGCCATGGGCGCAAAGTTCGACCTCAAGGCATTCCACGATGTGCTGAACGATGGGGCAATGCCGCTCAACATCCTGGAAAAGCGCATCGAAACGCGGACGGCAGCGCTACTCAAGAGCTGAGCGCCGCCGATCAGCCTCGCGCGAGGACGAAGTCGAACGCCGCGAGCTGCGCGCCGTCCTTCGTTCCTTCGAGCCGGGTGAGCAGGCTGGCGTCAAAGATCCGGTCGATCTTGTTCGTGGCCTCCGCATCGGGGAGGTAAAGCTGCGTATTCAGCGTCCCCGTGCCGGCGCCCTGAAGCTTGGCGTGAATATGCGGCGTCCGGAAAATGCCCATCGCGCTATATTGCACCGGCCGGATCGTCAGCAGCTCGTAGCGGCCCTGCGCGTCCGTGAGCTGGTGCCCGCGATATTTATAGCCACGGTTGTCATAGTCGCCGTCGTCGCCAGTCTGCCAGAAGTCGATGACTGCGCCGGCAATGGGGCGGCATTGCGTGTCCAGAACCTGCCCGGTCACGATCAGCAGGCCATTGCGAACATTCGGCTCGCGAATGTTGCGCCGCTGGGGCGTGTTCGATTTGAAATAGGGGCCTTCGGTCTGGCGGCGGGTGACAGTTCCCGACGTGCACGGTCGGACAGGCGTGGCAGCCACGGCCTCGTCGCGGCCATAGCCCAGACGCAGACCGCCCAGCACCAGCACGGCCGAACCGCCCAACATGATATCGCGGCGCGTCGCCATGCCACTCTCCTCGCCGCCATCTTATGACGGATTGGCGCGGGCGGCTAGCATGTTGAACGAACGCCGATCTTCAGCGTCCGGCGCGGATCATTCGTGGCCGTCATCGACGTAATTATCGTCTACAAGATCGGTGAAGCGCGTGATCTTGGAGTCGAAATAGAGCCGAACCTTGCCCGTGGCGCCATGACGCTGCTTGGCGACGATCAACTCGGAATGGCCGGTGATCCGCGCCATTTTCTCGCTCCACGCCGAATAGCCGGACGGATCCTGATTGATATCAGGCTCCTTGCTCATCTCGTAATAGTCCTCGCGATAGAGGAACCAGACCATGTCCGCGTCCTGCTCGATCGAGCCGGACTCGCGAAGATCCGACAGCTGCGGGCGCTTGTCTTCGCGGCTTTCCACCGCTCGGCTCAGCTGGGACAGTGCGATCACCGGCACTTGCAGTTCCTTGGCCAGCGTCTTGAGGCCGCGGCTAATCTCGGAAATTTCGTTGACGCGATTGTCGGTGCCCCGGCCGGAGCCCTGAAGCAACTGAAGGTAATCGACCACGATCAGCCCGATTTTGTGGCGACGCTTCAGGCGGCGCGCGCGGGTGCGCAGCGCTGCGATGGTGAGGCCCGCCGTGTCGTCAATGAACAGAGGCAGGTCCTGAAGCTCACGCGAGGCCCGCACGAGATTCTGGAAGTCACCATGATTGATGCGGCCCATGCGCAGCGCCTGGCTGCTGATGCCGGACTGCTCTGCCAGAATACGCGTCGCCAGCTGATCGGCGGACATTTCGAGGTTGAAGATGGCGACCGGCGCGCCAATCGACTTTTCCGGTGCGATCCCGTCCGCCATGTCGCGCACCCAGCGGCGCGCGGCGTTGAATGCGATATTGGTCGCCAGCGAGCTTTTGCCCATGCCGGGACGGCCAGCGACGATGATAAGATCGGACGGATGCAGGCCGCCCGTCTTGGTGTTGAGCCCGTCGAGCCCGGTCGTGATGCCGGAGACATGGCCGCCGCTGTTCAGCGCCTTTTCCGCCATATCAACGGCCAGTCGCGTCGCCTGCGCGAAGGTCTTCATCGCGCCGGTTTCGCCGCCCGCTTCCGCGACGGTGTACAGCGCCATTTCGGCGGCTTCGATCTGCCCCTTGGGATCAATCTCCTCGGAGGTGTCGAGCGCCTTCTCGACAAGCTCGCGTCCGACGCCGACCAACTCGCGCAGCAGCGCCAGATCGTAAATCTGACGCGCAAAGTCGCGTGCGCCGATGACGGCCGCGCCGCTGCCGGTCAGCTGCGCCAGATAGCCCGCGCCGCCCAGTTCCTTGAGTGCCGGATCAGCCTCAAGAAGCGGCTTGAGCGTGACCGGATTGGCGACCATGTTGCGGTCGACGAGGCGCAAAATTGCTTCGTAAATACG
>Ga0247738_10000185_pt1 | contig 27045 bp, 26 predicted proteins | sample UWRJL013104B2_FD_180936 | JGI IMG/M metagenome (GOLD analysis project Ga0247738, IMG submission 180936) | Plant litter microbial communities from Arlington Agricultural Research Station in Wisconsin, United States - UWRJ-L013-104B-2 | ecosystem: Environmental > Terrestrial > Plant litter >...
CTACGACCCCGAGACCGACTTCATGCCGATCTCGCGGCTGGTGAACCAGCCCATGGTGCTTGTGGTCAAGGACAGGCAGAAGTACCCTACCGCCGCCGCTTTCCTCGCCGCCGCCAAGGCCGAACCAGGCAAGATCACTTATGCCTCGTCGGGCGACGGCAGCCCGCAACATCTGGGTGGCCTGATGTTCGAAACCCGCAGCCAGACCCGAATGTTGCACGTGCCCTACAAGGGTGGCGCGCTCGCGGTCAACGACACACTCGCCGGCAATGTGGATGCGATGTTCGCCGTGCTGCCAGAGGCCTTGCCGCACGTCCAGGCCGGCAAGCTCCATGCACTGGGCCTGATGAGCCCGCAGCGCTCGCCGGTGTTGCCCGATGTGCCCACCATGGCCGAAGGCGGCCTGGCCAACCTCAACCTCTCGGCCTGGGTCGGCATCCTGGCGCCAGCCAAGACGCCGCGCCCCATCATCGATCAGCTCAACCGTGCGGTGAACACCGCCATGGACGCTGAATTCAAGGCCAAACTGGCCGCCAGCGGCATCGAAGTCGCCCCAAGCACGCCGGAAGAATTGCAGCGCATCATCTCGGCCGACATCAAGCTGCACGCGGACCTGGTCAAGGCCGCCGGCCTCACGCCGCAGTGAGGGCCTGGTCATGGCTGGGATAATCCCGGCCATGACACACGCCCCTGCCACCGCCACCGAATTCGCCCCCGGTCTCACCGTCCAGGGCTTCACGCCCCCGCTCAAGCTCAGCGACTTCAAGCTCATCGCTTTCGACATGGACTCCACACTCATCAGCATCGAGTGCGTGGACGAGATCGCCGATGCCGTGGGCAAGAAGGCCGAGGTGGCCGCCATCACGGAGGCCGCCATGCGCGGCGAGATCACGGACTACAAGGACAGCCTGCGCAAGCGCGTCGCGCTGCTGCGCGGTGTGACCGTCGCCGACATGGAACAGGTTTACACCGAGCGCCTGCGCATCAACCCCGGCGCGGCCGAGCTGGTGCGCGCTTGCAAGGCCGCCGGCCTGAAGGTGTTGCTGGTCTCGGGCGGTTTCACATTTTTCAGTGAGCGGGTGCGCCAGACGCTGGAGATCGACTTCACCCGCGCCAACGTGCTCGAGATAGAAAGCGGCCCGAACTGCGGCCAACTGACGGGCTACATGGTGGACCAGCCCTGGGGCGACATCTGTGACGGCGCCGAAAAACGCCGCACCCTGCTCGAAGTGGCCTCGCTGCTGGGCATCGAACCCTCTCAGTGCATCGCGATGGGCGACGGCGCCAACGACCTGCCCATGATGGGCGTGGCCGGCCTCTCGGTGGCGTACCACGCCAAGCCCGCTGTGCGCGCGCAAGCCATGGTGGCCATCAACGAAGGCGGGCTCGACCGCCTGCTCGAAGTCCTGCGCTGAACGCCCGGATGGCCATCCTCTCCCACCTGTCCCGCTTCGCCCAATCGCTGCGCCGCCAGTGGAAAAGCCATGTCGCCACGCTGGGCCTGGTGGTGGCGGTTCTGGTGGGCGTGCAGGTTTGGCAAACGCGCGGGGTGCCGAGTGGCCCCGCGCCCGATTTCGCCTTCACCCTGGTACAGCCCGACGGCAGCCAGAGCAATACCACCCTGGCGCAATGGCGAGCCAGCCACCCTGGCCAGCCGGTGGCACTGCACGTGTGGGCAGAATGGTGTCCCATCTGCCGCACGGAAGAAAACAGCGTGACCCGGCTGACGAAGGACTGGCCCGTGCTCACCATCGCCATGCAATCCGGCCCGGTCGGGCAAGTGGCCCGCGTGCAGGCGCAGCGGCAACTGCCTTGGACCACGGCGATCGACCCACGCGGCGAGATCGCCCGCCAGCTGGGCTTCAAGGCCGTGCCGGCCTTTGTGGTGGTGGACGCGAAAGGCGACCTGCGAGCGGCCTCGGCCGGCTACACCAGCGAGATCGGCATGCGGTTGCGGTTGTGGTGGGTGCGGCTGTTCTGAGCGCCTAACCGCCCGCGCGCTTGACGGTGTGGCCCTGTGTTTTCAGCGCAGCCATCACTTTCTCGATGTGATCGCCTTGAATCTCGATCACGCCGTCCTTGACCGTGCCACCCGTTCCACAAGCCGCCTTGAGCTGCTTGCCCAGCGCGGTCAACGCCGCCGCATCCAGCGCCAGCCCCTTGACGAGTGTGACCGCCTTGCCACCTCGGCCCTTGGTCTCGCGCGAGACGCGCACCACGCCATCCCCCGCCGGCACAGCGTTGGCCTGCTGTTTGCACACGCACTTCGCCAGCGGCTGGCGGCAGCGAGGGCACATGCGGCCCGCTTCGGTGGAGTAAACCAGGCCACCGGTCGAAAGCTTGTTCTTCATGGGGCCGCATCGTACCCGCGTGCAAACGGGCCGGTACACTGCCCCGATCCATGCCATTCATCGCCCTGGGCCTAGCGCCCGCCCTCGCCCAAGCCGCTGCCGAACTCGGCTTCACCACGCCCACCGCGATTCAGCGCGAGGCCATTCCAGCCGTGCTGGCCGGCAATGACTTGCTCGCCACCGCGCAAACCGGTTCCGGTAAGACCGCCGCTTACGCCCTGCCCCTGCTGCAGCGGCTCACCCAGGCCGCATCCCACTCACCGCGTCGCGTGCGCGCCCTGGTGGTGGTGCCCACACGCGAACTCGCGGCGCAAGCCGGTGAGGTCGTGCGTGCGCTGGCGCAACACCTGCCTCGCCAGCCGAAGGTGGCCGTGGTCTTCGGCGGTGTGTCGATCAACCCGCAGATGATGGCGCTGAGGGGCGGTGCCGACGTGGTGGTGGCCACGCCCGGGCGCCTGCTCGATCTGGTGGAGCACAACGCGTTGCGACTGTCGGCCGTCGAATTGCTGGTGCTCGATGAGGCGGACCGCCTGCTGGACCTGGGCTTTTCCGACGAGCTCGCGCGCGTGCTTGCCTTGCTGCCCGCGCAACGCCAGAACCTCTTTTTCTCGGCCACCTTTCCCTCGGCGGTGCAGGCGCTGGCCGATGCGCTGCTGCGCGACCCACAGCGCATCGACGTGCCGACTGCACCAACCGACGATGCGGTGATCCTGCAACAAGCCTTTCTGGTCGACAGCACACGCCGCACGCAGCTGCTGCGCCAGCTCATCAAGGACCAGGGCTGGCAGCGTGTGCTGGTGTTCGTGGCCACGCAGTACGCGGCCGAGCGAGTGGCCGCCAAGCTGCACCACGGCGACCTCTACGCCACCTCGTTCCATGGCGGCCTGAGCCAGGGCGCGCGCCAGCAGGCGCTGGGCGAATTCAAGGAAAAGCGCTGGGACGTGGTGGTCACCACCGACCTCGCCGCACGCGGCATCGACATCGAACAACTGCCAGTGGTGGTGAACTACGACCTGCCTCGTTCGGCGGTGGACTACGTGCACCGCATCGGCCGCACCGGCCGTGCCGGAGCGAGCGGCCTGGCGGTAAGCTTCGTGAGCCCGGCCACCGAAGCCCATTGGCGCCTCATCGAGAAACGCCAGGGCCTTTCCCTGCCGCTGGAGGTGCTGCCCGGTTTCGAGCCCACCGAAACCGCGCCACCACCCTCGCCCGGCGACGGCGGCATCAAAGGCAAACGGCCGAGCAAGAAGGACAAGCTGCGCGCTGCCGCAGCAGCCACCCGCAAGCCCGATTGATTCAGTTCGGCGCCGCCTTGCCCGTGCGCCGGGCGCCGCCGCCGCGCTGCCGCAACAGATCGAGGAAGGTGGCCGCTGCCGGCGAAAGCGACTGCCCCTTGCGCTGGTAAACGAAGTACTCGCGCTGGATGGCCGGCGATCGCAGCGGCACGAAGCGCACGCCGAAGTTGTCGGCGAACGAGCGCGCGTACTCCGGCGCGAGCAACACGCCCATGCCATGGCCTGCCAGCGCCATGGCCGTGGTGAGAAAACCCACGTCGCTTGCCGTGTTCAGCGAGAAGTCGTGCCCATGGGTGTGCAGCGCGCGCTCCACGTGGCGGCCGAACTCGTGCGAATAGCTGATCCAGCGCTCATCCCGAAGGTCCTTCCACGAGACGCTCGCGCGGTCGTAGGCCGGGTGCCCCTTTGGGCATACCAGGCGGATCGGCACGTTCATGAGAAAGCTGCGTGTGACGTCGTCGCCCGTCAAACGCTCGGGGCCGATGCCCAGCTCCACCGCGCCGTGGCGCACGGTGTCCACCACGTCGTCGGCCACCGCGTCCTTCAGGCGCAAGCTGATGCCGGGGTGTTGCTGGCCGAACTCGGTGAGCACCGAGGCCACCCACGTGCAGGCCATCATCTGCGAGGTGGACACGCGCAGGAAACCCCGGCGCAGCGCCCGGATCTCGGAAGCGCCTTCCACCACCTGCCGCACGTCCTCCAGGATGCGCTGCGCCAGCGGCAACAGGTTCTTGCCGGCTTCGGTCAGGGTGATGGCCGTGCGGCTGCGGTCGAACAACTGCAGGTGCAGCTCCTGTTCGAGTTGCTGCACCAGCATGCTCACCGCCGACTGCGTGAGGCTGAGCTGGCGCGCCGCGCCGGTGAAGCTGCCACTCTGCGTTACAGCCGCGAAGGCTCGCATCTGTCTCAAGCTGATGTTCATGCTGTGCACCAATCTGGTCCGGGAACGGCGCCTGCCATCGGACATGCACCATCATCAAATATCATGATGAATGTATCAAAAGAATTCGCTTGTTTGATACATGGAGCGGTTCATAGAATGCCGCGAGAAACCCCCTTTCCATCTCTAAAAATCCGTTGAATCCATGCACATCGCCGTTGTAGGCACAGGAATCGTCGGCGCGTGCACAGCGGCCTGGCTGCAACGCGACGGACACCAGATCACCTTCGTCGATCCCCTTGAACCAGGCGAAGCCTGTTCGTTCGGCAATGCCGGCTCGCTCTCCCCGAGCGCCTGCCTGCCGGTGGGCATGCCCAACATGTGGAAGAAGGTGCCCAGCTGGCTGCTTGACCCACTGGGCCCGTTGACCATCCGCACCGCCTACCTGCCTCGCGTGATGCCCTGGCTGCTGCGCATGCTGCAGCACTCCACGCCCCAGGAAGTCACGCGCATCGCCACGGCGCTGCAGACCCTGTTGCGCCCGATTTTTGACTGCTACGACCCGCTGCTGCAGCACGCCGACGCCACTTCACTCGTGCGCCGCAGCGGCTGCCTGTATGTCTACTCCTCGCGCGAAGCCGCCGACCAGTGGAAGTGGGGCATGGCCTTGCGCAAGTCGCTGGGCGTGAACCTCGTCAACGTCGAGCGCGACGAGCTTGAAGAGCTCGAGCCTGACCTGAAGGGGCGCTTTCGCTTCGGCATCCTCGCCCCAGACAACGGCTCCACGCTGGACCCGTCGCAACTGGTCAAGGCGCTGGTCGCGCAAAGCGTGCGCGACGGCGCCCGGCACGACCACCGATCCGTCACCGGCTTCGAGCGCGACGGCAAGCGAGTCACCGGCCTGCGCATGGACAGCGGCGAACCGCTGGCGGTCGATGGTGTGGTGGTGGCGGCCGGCGCTTGGTCCGGTCAGCTCGCGAAACAACTCGGCGACCGTGTGCCGCTGGAAACGCAGCGCGGCTACCACGTCACCGTGCGCAGCTCCAACCTGAAGCTGCGCCACACGGTGATGGCATCGGAAAACAACATCATGGTCAACCCCATGGCCATGGGCCTGCGGCTGGCCGGTACGGTGGAGTTCGCTGGATTGAAGCGCGCCCCGAATTACGAACGCGCCCAGGCCCTGCTGCGCCAGGGGCAGTTGCTGTTTCCGCACCTGGACACGTCGGAGGTGACACAGTGGATGGGCCACCGTCCCTGCATGCCCGACAGCCTGCCGGTGATCGACCGCAGCAGCCTGGCCGACAACGCCTGGCTGGCGTTCGGACATGGCCACATGGGCATGTGCATGGGTGCCACCACCGGCCGCGAGGTGGCGCACCTTGTGGCGGGCCGTGCCACGCAGGTGGACCTGTCGCCGTTCAGCGCCCGGCGCTTTCGCTGAAAGGCCCCCGCATGAGCACACCGCGCTGGGCCATCGGCATCGACATGGGAGGCACCTTCATCGACGTGGTGGCCTGCGCCTCGGACGGCACACTGCGCAGCCTGAAGCACCCGCGCGAGGCGGGCCAGCTGGTGCTGCCCATCCTGCAGGCCGTGCAGCGCATGCTTGATGAGAACGGCATCGCGCCGGCCCAGGTCGCGCGCATCGTGCATGGCTCCACCGTGGTCACCAACCTGTTGCTGGAACAGAACGACGGCCCGGTGGCCGTGATCACCAACACCGGCATGCGCGACATCCTCGCGCTGGCACGGCAGGACAGGCGCGACCTGTACACCGCCGCCGTGCTGCCACCCACGCCCGAACGCCGCCTGTTCCCCGCCCCGCACCGCGCCGAGATCGCCGGGCGCGTGGACGCGCATGGCAACGAGATCGAGCCGCTGGACCGAGAGTCGGTCATCGCCCTCGCCCACCGCATCGCGGCATCGGGTTTGCGCTCGGTCGCGGTCTGTCTGCTGTTCTCGCATTTGCGGCCAGGGCACGAGCAGCAGGTGCGTGCCTGGCTGCTCGAAGCGTGTCCCGAGCTGATGGTTTCGCTGTCCTGCGAAGTTGACCCCAAGCCGCGCGAGTTCGAGCGTTTTCTCGCCACTGCCTTCGACGCCTACAGCAAGCCCATGGTGCAGCAGTACCTGCAATCGCTGAGCGGCGCACTGGCCGGGCGCGGCCTGCCCGCGCCCGCGCTGATGCGTTCCGAAGGAGGCATCGCGCCCTGGCAGGACGCCGCCGCACGCCCCATCGGCCTGGCGATGTCCGGCCCCTGTGCCGCCTTGCAGGGCGTGGCCGCGAGCCTGCCCGACAGCGATGCCGTGCAGGTGGTCATGTCCATCGACGTGGGTGGCACCAGCACCGACATCGGCATCCTGGAAGCAGGCCGGCCCCTGTTCACCGACACGCTTCTCTGCGGCGATCTCGCGCTGCGGTTGCGCTGCGCCGATGTGGAATCGCTCTCCATCGGCGGTGGCAGCCTGGCCAGCGTGAACGCGGGTGGCGGCCTGCGCCTCGGCCCGCGCTCACAAGGCGCCTGGCCCGGCCCGGCGGCCTACGGCCTGGGCGGCACGCACGCCACGCTGACCGACGCCCTGTTGCTGCTGGGCCGCCTGCCGCGCCAGCTCTCCGGTGGCGTGGTGCTGGACGTGGCCCTGGCCGAAGCTGCGGTGACGCGCGATATCGCGCAGCCGCTTGGCATTTCCGCCCTCGACGCGGCGAAAGCCATTGTGGCCACCGCCGCCACAGCCATGGCCGAGAGCGTGAAGATGCGCGCCTTCCAGCGCGACATCCACCCCGCCGACTGCCTGCTTGTCGCGGCGGGCGGCGGCGGCGCCCAACACGTGGCCGAGGTGGCCGAACTCGCCGGGGTGTCGCAAGTGCGCGTGATCGCGCACGCCGGCGTGATCGCCGCGCTGGGCCTGCTGGCCTCACCGCCAACGCAGACGGTGGAGAAGGCTTGCGCGCTGTCGCTCAACGCCGAAGGCCTCGCTGCGCTCGCCGCCCTTCGCGAGGAACTGCAGCCCACCGTCCACTGCGAGTCCATCCTCTGGAGCCTGGAGATCCTGCACCGGGGGCAAGGCAGCCCGGTGGAGGTGGTCTGGCTGCCCGAGGACGACCTGCCCACGCTGCAGGCGCGCTTCGCCGCGCGCTATGAAGCCCTGCGCGGCCAGATGCCCGCACGCAGCGATGCGCTGGTGGGTCTGCTGCGGGGTGTGTTCGAACAGGCCGTGCCCCAACCCGGCGTCAGCGCCCACCACCTGCGACCCGATCCCGCGCTTTGGGCCGGCTGCCCGTCCTCTGGCCAGGGTCCACAAACCCTTTTCGCGGCCACCACCACGGTGTGGGTGCCGGCGGGCTGGCAATGGGGGCTGGAGGCCGACGGCTCCCTGCTGCTGAGCCAGTCCACTTCGACCGAGGCACGCGCATGAACGAGCACCTTATCCTGATGGAGCCCGTGCGGCTGGCACTGCAGGGCATCGTCGACCGAATGCAGAGCCGCATGATGCGCGCAGCCTACTCGTCGATCGCGCGCGAGGGCGGCGACTGCGCTGCCGCCGTCTTCCTTCCTGATGGCCGCCTGCTCGCGCAGGCGCGTTCGCTGCCGCTGCTGCTGGGCTCGCTGATCCCCGCTATCGCTGGCGTGCTGAAGCGTTTTCCTGCGCGGCAGATGGCCGAGGGCGATGCCTATCTCATGAACGATCCGTGGTCAGGCGGCACGCACCTGCCCGACCTCATCGTGGTGCGGCCCATCGTGAGTGACGGCGTCACCATCGCGCTCGCCGCCACCATCCTGCATCACCAGGACGTGGGCGGCATGGCTGCCGGATCGATCCCGCCGAATGCAACAGACATCTACCAGGAAGGCCTGCGCATCCCGCCGGTGCGCTGGCGTGCGGCCGGGGTGGTCGACAACAACGTCGAAACCCTGCTCACCGCCAACAGCCGCACGCCGGGCAACCTGCTCGGCGACCTGAACGCCCAGTGGTCCGCCGTGAGCCTGGGTGCGCGTGAGACCACCGCACTGCAGGTGCGCACCGGTACCGCCTTCAACGCCGTGTGCGATGCACTGCTGGCCCAGTCGGAACGCATGACGCGCGACGCGCTGCGCCAAGTGCCCGATGGCGCCTGGCAATGGGAAGACCAGCTCGACGGCGACGGCATCGACGATGCCCCGGTGCGCATTGCGGTGAGCCTGCGCAAGCAGGGCGATGCACTCACGATCGACTTCACGGGTTCATCGGCACAGACACGCGGGCCCGTGAACGCCTCACCGTCGAGCATGATGTCGGCGATCCTGTTCTTCATGCGCTCGCTCGCGCCGCAGGCGCCGAACAACGCGGGCTGCCTCGCGCCCGCCACCTGGGTGCTGCCCGAAGGCAGCGTGGTCAACCCGCGCCTGCCCGCTGCGGTGAACGCGCGCACCGCCACGCTCAAGCTCGCCTGCAACGCCATGCTCAGCGCGTGGTCGCTCGGCGCTTCGCGCGAGCCCCTGGCGTCCAACGCGGGCGTGGCCACCGTGCTCTCGCTGGGCGGCACCAGCGCCAACGGCCAGCGTTGGCTGCTGACCGAAATCATCGCCAGCGGTGCGGGTGCGAGCGCGCAGGCCGATGGCACCAGCGGCATTTCGACCGACGTGGGCAATGCACGCAACACGCCAGTGGAAGTGATCGAATCCGAAGCACCGCTGCGCGTGGCCACCTACGCGATCCGCGAAGGCTCGGGCGGTGCGGGCCGTTTCTCGGGCGGCCATGGCGTGCGCCGGGTATACCAATTGCTTGAAGGACAGGGCAGCGTCTCCTACCGGGGCGAACGCCATGTCAGCCGCGCACGCGGCAGCCAGGGCGGTGGCGATGGTTCACCGTCGGCCGCCCGCATCGAAAGAGCCGATGGACGCATCGACGTGTTGCCCGCCCGGGCGCGCGTCGAGTGGTCGGCGGGGGACAGGCTCGTCATAGAAACGGCCGGAGGAGGCGCTTGGGGTGCCCCAGACCACACGCTGGTGACACCAAAGGACCAACCCACATGAAAGTGATCTCGCCATGAAACGCATCGCCTCCACCTTCGCCCTCGCGGCCACGCTCGCCGTGACCGCGTTCGCGCCATCGCTCGCTTCGGCACAGGCCTACCCCAGCAAGCTGGTGCGCATCGTCGTGCCCTTCCCTCCGGGCGGCAGCACCGACCTGCTCGCGCGCAAGCTCGGCGAGAAACTCACCGTCACCTGGAAACAGACGGTGGTGGTGGACAACCGCGCGGGTGCCGGCGGCACGGTGGGGGCCGACCACGTCTCCAAGTCCGAACCCGATGGCCACACGCTGCTGCTGGGCGTGACCGGGAGCAATGGCATCGCCGGTGCGCTCTACCCCAACCTGCCGTACGACATGGTCAAGGGTTTCACGCCGGTCACGGCCGTGGTCAGTGCGCCGCTGCTGATCGTGAAGAATCCGAACCTGCCCGCGAAGAACCTGCAGGAGCTGATTGCCGCCGCGCGCGCGAAGCCCGCCTCGATCACCTATGGCTCGCCAGGCAGCGGCACCTCGATGCACCTGACCGGCGAAATGTTCAAGCTCGCCACCAAAGCGTCGTTCCTGCACATTCCCTATCGAGGCAGCGCCGGCGCGCTCACCGACCTCATGGGCGGACAGATCGACCTGATGTTCGGCGACGTGCTGGTGGTGATGCCCCAGATCCAGGCAGGCAAGCTCGTGCCCCTGGCCGTGACCTCCAAGGAACGTCACCCCCTGTTCCCCAATGTGCCCACTGTCGCCGAAAGCGGTTACCCGGGCTTCGAGGCGCTGTCGTGGCAAGGCCTGTTCGCGCCGCCCGGCACGCCAGCCGCCGTGGTGGAGAAGATCAACAAGGACGTGAACGCCGCGCTCGCCAGCCCCGACATCCAGGAATACTTCGTCTCGCGCGGCTTCAAGCTCGGCGGCAGCAGCGCCACCGAGTACAAGGCCTTCATCGAATCGGAAACGAAGAAGTGGGCCTCCATCGTCAAGGCCTCCGGCGCAAAGCCCGACTGATCGCGATATGAGCACCAACCCCGGCATTCAACACATCGGGCCGCCCGTGGAACGGGCCGGCAAGGTTCAGCCCATCTCGCCTGCGGTGGTGGTCGACGACCGGCTGGTCTTCGTCGCGGGCCAGGTGCCCATGCGCCAGGGCCAGCCAGCCGGCGACGACATCGCGAGCCAGACCCACTACACCCTGGACCTGATCGAGGCCATCCTGCAGCGCGCCGGCTGCACGCTGGCCGACGTGGTCAAGACCACGGTGTGGCTTGTCAACGCCAAGGACTACCCCGGCTTCAACGAAGCGTACGCCGAGCGCTTCCCCGCCGCCACGGCGCCGGCGCGCTCGACCGTGATTTCGGGCCTGATCGCGCCCGTCCTGGTGGAGATCGAAGCGGTGGCCTTGCGCCGCCCCGGCTGAGCCCGTGCCGAGGGGATTCCTGCGCGCACCAGAATGGCGCGCCTGCTATCATGAAATCCCACTTTTCAGCGCGTTGCGGCCGCCCCTGGCCAGCGCGATTCCGGACCATGACAGCTGCAGATTCCCCGGCACGGCGCGGGCCCCGCGCCGCCACCCCCACGCTTGCGCGCCCCGCACGCGCGGTGCGGGAAAGCCGACAGCGCATCCTCTCTGCCATCCGCGAAGCGGCCACCCAGGAGTTCAGCCTGCACGGCCTCAAGGGCACCTCCACCCAGGCCATCGCCGAGCGTGCGGGCCTGACCAAGCCGCAGCTGCACTACTACATCACCGGCAAGGAAGAGCTCTACAACGAGCTGCTGGATTCGGTGATGATGGCCTGGAAGATCGAGTTCGCGCCGCCCGGCCTGACCGAGCCGGCCGACATCCTGGGCCACTACATCCGCCAGAAGCTGGACCACGCCTTCGACCAGCCCACGGTCTCGCGCATCTTCACGCGCGAGATCCTCGACGGCGGCCACAACCTCGGCCGCTACTGGCCCAATGCCCGCACCTGGGTCCAGAAGGAAGTGGGCATCATCAATGGCTGGATCGCGCGCGGTCTGATGAAGCCCATGAATGCGCACCTGCTGCTCATGCACATCTGGGCCATGACGCAGCACCACGCAGACTTCGCGCTGCAGGTGCGCCACATTTGCGGCCCCCTGGACAGAGAGGCCGTGGCGAACGACCTCATTCCGTTCATCCTGCGCGGCTGCGGTTTGTTGCGCGATTGAACGCCCTGTGGCGCGCACGACACGCAGCGCCACTTTCCTTCACCGAATTTGCGGGTTTCCACGGTTTCCCGGGGCTCTATTTTTCTTATACTGACCAAACAGTCAAATTAAATGGTCAGAAATTGAGCTCGATCAACACCCCGGCGGCCCAGTCGGTCCATACCAACGCCACGAACGGCAGTGCACCACGCGGTGACCTGAGCATCCGCGTCGCCCGTGTGGTGCGCCACACTGATGAGGTGAACAGTTACGTGCTGCAGCGCATTGACGGCCTGCCACTGCCGGCCTGCGAGGCCGGCGCGCACGTCGACCTGTACCTGCCCGGTGGCCTCGTGCGCAGCTATTCACTCTGCGGCAACCCCACGCGCACCACCGAGTCGTATGAAATCGCGGTCAAGCGAGAAGACACTGGCCGGGGTGGTTCGCGCGCGGTGCACATGTGGGTGCGCGAAGGCGAGATCCTGCGCATCGGCCTGCCGCGCAATCAGTTCCGCCTGGCACCGAATGCCCCGCACCACCTGCTGCTGGGCGGTGGCATCGGCGTGACGCCGCTGGTGTCCATGGCGCACGCGTTGCATGCGCTGGGCGCGTCGTTCACGCTGGCGGTGTTCGCGCGCAGTTCCAAGCACCTGGCCTTGTGCAGCACGCTCGACCATGCGCCCTGGCGGCGCAACGTGCAGGTGCACTTCGACAGCGTGCCTTCGCCCACCCGCCCTGCGTCGGTGATCGCCCAGGCGCCTGCCGACTCGCACGTCTACTTCTGCGGCCCCGAGGGCTTCATGACCCACGTGCGCGAGGCCTGCCAGAGTTGGCCCGCCGAGCGCGTGCATTTCGAGTACTTCAGCGCTCCGACCCCTACTCCCCCTGCTGCAGCGACAGCCGGTTTCGAGGTGCTGCTCGCGCGCCGTCAGCAACGCCTGCACGTGGCGCCGGGCAAGAGCATCGCCCACGTGCTGCAAGGCGCGGGCGTGGCGGTGGACACCGTGTGCGAGCAGGGCATCTGCGGCTCCTGCCTCACGCCCTACCTCGACGGCACACCGGACCACCAGGACGTGTGCATGACCGAGGCCGAGCGCGCCACGCACGTGGCGATCTGCTGCGCGCGCAGCCACTCGCCGACCTTGACCCTGGATCTCTGAGCGCCCACGACATGCCGCAGCCCCCTGCCTCCCCCGACTTCATTGCCAACGCGCGGCTGCCGCGTTGGCTGCTGCCGCCGGATTGGCCAACGCAGGGCGCCGGGCCCGCACTGGCATTCATCGAACTGGCGCACGGCCGCGTGACGCGCACCACGCCCATCACCGACGCGCTGTCCGTCGCCGGAGAAGGCTGGGATGTGCGGGGTGCGCCAGTGCTCCCCGGCATGGTGGATGCGCACACGCACCTGGACAAGGCTTTCATCCTGCCGCGCATCGGTCCGGTGAAACCAGGTCTGCTCGGCGCGATCGATGCGGTGATCGGTGACCGCGCACACTGGACCCATGCCGACCTGCGAGAACGCGCGCAGCGCGGCCTGCAATGGGCCTGGGAGGCCGGCACCACGCACCTGCGCACCCACATCGACTGGTGGGACCCGACCACCCCGCCGCTGGCGTGGGAGGTCATCTCGGAGCTGGCCGCCGAATGGCGCGGCCGCCTCCGGCTCGAACAGGTCGCCCTGATCAAACTCGGCCTGTTCCAGCAGCGGGACGAGGCCCATGCCCTGGCCAGGCGCGTGGCCGCCACCGGCCCGCACGCCCTGCTCGGTGGCTTCGTGCACTCCAGCAACTGGGACTCCACCGCTCTGCGCCACCTCGTGCAGGCCGCGCAGGCGGTCGACCTTGACCTCGACCTGCACGTGGACGAGGAACTCAACCCCGACGCGCAAGGCCTGGCCTTCATTGCTCAACTGCTGCGCGACATCGGCTTCACCGGCCGCGTGGTCTGTGGCCACAACTGCGCGCTCGCGGCCCAGCCCGAGGCCCAGGCGCTGGCCACACTCGATGCGGTGGCGCGCGCGCCGATCACGTTGGTGTCGCTGCCCATCACCAACCTGCTGCTGCAGGACGCCGTCACCGGCCGCACGCCGCGCCTGCGCGGCCTCATGCTGGTGAAGGAAGCGCGCGCGCGCGGCATCCCGCTGCTGTTTGCCAGCGACAACGTGCAGGACCCGTTCTGTCGCGTCGGCAGCCTGGACCCGCTCGAAGCCATGCAGGCCGCCACGCTGGCCGGCCAGCTCGACACACCTTTCGACACCTGGTCCGACGCACTGTGCCGCGCCGACTGGCTGCAGCGCCAGCCACTTGCCCGCGCAACGTTGGACGGCACGAGCGCCGACCTCGTGGTCTTCAACGCCTCGGACGCCCATGCCTGGCCTTCGCGCACCGCGCCCCGCGTGGTGCTTCGCAATGGCCGCCCCCTCATCCCCTGACTCCCAAAAGGACCCGCCCCATGATGCACGGCTACTTCCCCCCGCACCGCTTCCTGCCCTACCTGGCCTGGACGGAAATCACCGCGCTGCCTGACCGAGAGAACACGGTCATCGTGCTGCCGGTGGGGGCCACCGAGCAGCACGGGCCGCACCTGCCCTGCTCGGTCGATACCGTGATTGCTGCCGGCGTCATCGGCAAGGCCTTCGAACGCCTGCCCGCCGAGATCCGTGCCTTCGGCCTGCCCCCCATCACCTATGGCAAGTCCGAAGAACACCTGCACTTTGCAGGCACCATGACGCTCACCGGCACCACCCTGCTCTCGACCATGATCGAGTTGGGTGAGTCGGTGTACCGCTCGGGCTTTCGCAAGCTGGTGTTCGCCAACGGCCATGGCGGCCAACCCCAGGTGCTGGAGATGGCCGCGCGCGAGTTGCGCCTGCGCCATGGCGACTTCGTCGTCGTGCCTTACGGCGTCTCGCGTGTGCCCAACGTGTCGGGCAAGTTCATCAGCGACGAAGAACGCAAGCTCTCGATGCACGCCGGTCATTCGGAAACCGCGCTGATGCTCGCACTCGCGCCCGACACCGTGCACATGGAGCGCGCTGCGGCGTACTTCCCGCCGCCCTTCCCGTCCAAAACGCTCTCGGCCGATGGCCGTCCGGCCTGTGCCTGGGTGGCGCGCGACTTCGGCCCCAGCGGTGTCATCGGCGACCCCACCACGGCCACGCGCGAACAAGGCGAGGCCATCCTCGACAGCCTGGCCAACAGCTGGGTTCAAGCCATCACCGAACTCTTCACCATGCGCTGGGTCGTTCGCGATGAACCGACCTGGGAGCGTGGCCACTTCAACGGTCACATCCAGCAGACGCTGGGCTGATCGATCCACCGTTCCGTTTCCCTCCCGCGCTCCTCCGTCCCACCCCCACCCTTCGACAGAAAGGCCTGCCATGTCCTCCTCCGTTTCCGTGTCCCGCCTGTGCCGCGCCCTCGGCGCCACCGCCCTGGGTGTTCTGAGCCTGACCGCCGCCCAGGCGCAGGAAAAGTTCACCTTCATGACCAACTGGTACGCGCAGGCCGAGCACGGCGGCTACTACCAGGCCATCGCCAACGGCATCTACAAGAAGCACGGCCTGGACGTGACCATCAAGATGGGCGGCCCGCAGATCAACATCATCCAGATCATGGCCGCTGGCCAGGCCGACTGCATCATGGGTGCGACCGACACGCAGATGATGGTGGCTCGCGGCAACGGACTGCCCATCGTCAACGTGGCCGCCATCTTCCAGAAAGACCCTCAGGTGCTGATCGCCCACGAAGACGTGAAGTCCTTCGAGGACATGAAGGGCAAGACCATCCTGATCGCGCCCACGGCAATGCGCGGCATGTGGTCCTGGCTCAAGGGCAAGTACGGCTACACCGACGCACAGGCGCGGCCCTACACCTACAACATCCAGCCCTTTGTCGCCGACAAGAACGTCGTGCAGATGGGCTTCCTCTCGTCCGAGCCGTTCGCCATCCAGAAGGCCGGCGTGAAGGCCAACACATTCCTGCTGGCCGACCAGGGCTACCCGCCCTACGCCAACCTGATCTCCTGCATGGACAAGACCGTGAAGGAACGCGAGAAGACCGTGGCCGCCTTCGTGAAAGCCACCGCCGAGGGCTACAAGAGCTACCTGGCCGATCCTGCGCCCGCCAACGCGCTGATCAAGAAGGACAACCCCAACATGACCGACGACCAGCTCAACTACGGCATCGGCAAGCTCAAGGAGATGGGGATCATCACCAGCGGTGACGCGGCCAAGATGGGCATCGGCATCATCACGCGCGAACGCCTGATGAAGACGCACGCCTTCCTGGTCGAAAACGAAATGATCGATCCGGCCAAGGTCAACATCGACCAGGCCTACCGCTTCGACATCTCCCGCGACGCCAAGGTCCTGCCCTGAACGACCGCTGTGCGCCCGCTTGCGGCGCACACCACGCGCACCGGTGCGGGCTTTGCCGCCCGCATCGGCCCGCCCCGCCTTCACCCACAAATACCCCATGAAGACTGACCAACCGTCCGCCGCCCCGGCCATCGACATCCAGGGCGTCCAGAAAACCTACCCCAACGGCACCGTGGCCCTGCAGCCGGTGGACCTCACGGTGCGCGAAGGCGAATTCGTCACGCTGCTTGGCCCCTCGGGTTGCGGCAAGAGCACGCTGCTGAAAATGGTGGCCGGCCTGCTCGAACCCAGCAGCGGCAGCCTCAAGCTCTGGGGCCAGGGGGTCAGCCAGTTGGAGAAGTCGGGCCATCGCCTGGCCTTCGTGTTCCAGTCGCCCACGCTGATGCCCTGGGCCAGCGTGCAGACCAATGTGCGCCTGCCGCTGGACCTGGCGGGCGTGCCGCGCGCCGAGGCCGATGCCCGCGTGGCCGACGCGCTGGCCCTGGTGGGCCTGTCCAGGTTCGCCAAGGCGCTTCCGCGCGCCCTCTCCGGTGGCATGCAGATGCGCGTGTCGATTGCGCGTGGCCTGGTGGTCGAACCCACGCTGCTGCTCATGGACGAGCCCTTCGGCGCGCTCGATGAAATCACCCGCCACAAGCTCGACGCCGACCTGCTCGAACTCTGGCAGAAGAAGAATCTCAGCGTCGTCTTCGTCACCCACTCCATCCACGAGGCGGTGTTCCTCTCCAGCCGCGTGGTGATGATGGCCGCCCGCCCGGGCCGCATCGTCGAGGAATTCCAGATCGACCAACCCTACCCGCGCACGCCCGACTTCATGGTCTCCACCGAATTCAGCCACTACGCAAAGCAATTGCAGGACAGCCTGCTGCGCGCCAGCCGCGACACGACCGAGAGCGCACACGCATGAGCGCCGCGCCGGGCCGCCCCAAGCAAGCTCGCTCCGAAGTGCGGAGCACGAAGGATACTGAATGAACACCGCCGTCAACACCCCCTTCCTGAAACAGCCCCGTGTGCAGCGCGTGCTGTACCCGGCCCTGGTCGCCATCGTGCTGGTCGCGCTCTGGCACGGCCTGGTGGTCGGTCTCGAACTGCCGCCCTATCTGGTCCCATCGCCCGGCCTGATGATGGAGACGCTGGTCAAGGACTGGTCCACGCTCTTCAACTCGCTGATCATCACCATGAAGATCACCGTGCTGTCTTTCGTGGTGGCCGTGGTCGTCGGCGTGCTGATCTCTTTCCTGTTCGTTCAGAGCCGGCTGATCGAGACCGCGCTGTTCCCGTACGCGGTGCTGCTGCAGGTCACACCCATTGTGGCCATCGCCCCGCTGATCATCATCTGGGTCAAGCAACCCACCGCCTCGCTGGTGGTGTGCGCGGCGCTGGTCGCCCTGTTCCCCATCATCTCCAACACCACGCTGGGCCTGCGCAGCGTCGATCCCGATCTGCAGAGCTACTTCAAGATGAACCGCGCCACGCGCGGCCAGATGCTGTGGCGCCTGCGCATCCCCAGTGCGCTGCCCTACTTCTTCGGCGGCCTGCGCATCTCCTCGGGCCTGGCACTGATCGGTGCCGTGGTGGCCGAGTTCGTCGCCGGCACGGGCGGCACCAACACCGGCCTGGCCTACCAGATCCTGATGGCCGGCTACCAGCTCGACATCCCGCGCATGTTCGCCGCGCTGCTGCTGATCTCGCTCGCCGGCGTCTTCCTGTTTGTGCTCATGGCCTGGCTGACCAAGGTGTCGCTGGGTTCCTGGCACGCCAGCGAAATCGAACAATGAAAACCCACCCCCGCCGCGCTTCGCGCGACCCCCTCAAGGGGGCGACACCAGCGGCCCGGCGAAGCCGGTTCCGCGGTGTCTCTTGCCAGGACCACCTCCAAGCGGCGCACCTCTGACACTGGACAAAGACATGACCTCTCCCATCGAAACCCTTCAACAGGAACTGCCCGGCCTCGACTGGATCACCGATCCCCTCAAGATCGGCCGGCTCTCGCAAGATTTTTCCTGGTTCAGCCCGGTGCTCAAGCGCCAGCTGCTCGGCAAGCGCGGCGACATCGTCGTCAAGCCCCGCACCGAGGACGAAATCCGCCAGGTGGCCTCTGCCTGCGCGCGCCACCGCATTCCGCTCACCGTGCGCGGCAGCGGCACCGGCAACTACGGCCAGTCCACGCCGCTGCACGGCGGCGTGATTCTCGACATGAGTGGCTACAACGCCTTCCTGTGGTCGCGCCCCGGCGTGGGCCGCGCTCAGGCGGGCATCCGCCTGGCCGAGTTCGACAATGCCGCGCGCCCCACCGGCTGGGAACTGCGCTGCATCCCCTCGACCTTCCGCAGCGCCTCGCTCGGCGGCCTGTTCAGCGGCGGCTTCGGTGGCGTAGGCTCGATCAACTACGGCCCGATCGGCGCGGCCGGCAACATCCTCGGCATCCGCGCCATGAGCATCGAAGCCGAGCCGCAGGTGGTGGAACTGCGCGGTCCTGAAGCCCTGCTGATGCACCACCTCTGGGGCACCAACGGCCTGGTGCTGGAAGTCGAGATGGCGCTGGCCCCCGCCCACGACTGGATGGAGATGATCGTCACCTTCGACGACGCCGACCGTGCGCTGGACTTCGGCAACGTGCTGGCGCACGCACCCGGTATCGTGAAGAAGAACATCGCCCTGCTGGCCGACCCCATCCCCGGCTACATGGTGCCGCTCGCCGAGTACCTGCCCAAGGGCTGCCACGCCGCGCTGCTGCTGGTGGCCGAGTTCTCGGAAGCCGCGGCCTTGCAGGTGATCACCGCTCACGGCGGCCAGGTCACCTACCGCCGCACGGCCGAGGAAGTGCGGGCCCAGCACCACACGCTGGCGGAGTACTGCTGGAACCACACCACGCTCAACGCCCTCAAGGTGGACAAAGGCCTGACCTACCTGCAGACCACGTTCACGCCGGGCAAGCACCTGGACCAGGTGCGCCGCATCCGCGAGCTGTTCGGCGACGAGGTGCTGATGCACGTCGAGTTCCTGCGCAGCATGGACGGCTTCACCACCTGCACCTCGCTGCCGCTGGTGCGCTTCACGACGGAAGAACGCCTCAACGAGATCATCCAGATCTTCCGCGACAACGGCATCCGCGTGAACAACCCGCACACCTTCATCATCGAAGAAGGCAAGGTCGGTGGCGATCTGCCGCAGAACGTCATCGACATGAAAAAGCGCTTCGACCCGGCCGGCCTTCTCAACCCCGGGAAGATGCGCGCCTGGGGCCTGCCCGACTGAGCCCGCCACCCTTCAACCGGAGACCCGACATGAGCACAGGCAATCCCATGGCCCACTATGCCGCCGCCAAGCGCGTCGGCGATTTCGTGTTCATGAGCGGCGTCGTGGCCGTCGACCCGGCCAAGCGACGCACCGTGAGCAGCTACGAGGACATCCCGACCAAGGCGCTGGCCGCCCTGCGCAAGCAGGGCTTCGTCACTGGCCAGATGTCGGTGGACGTGTTCGAGGCGCCCATCGTGTCGCAAAGCTGGTTCGTGCTGGACCGCATCCGCCAACTCGCCGAGGAGCACGGCGGGAAGATGTCCGACGTGGTCAAGCTGGTGCAGTACTTCCGCCACCTGCCCCACTACGCACCGTACAACCGGGTGCGCGGCCTGTTCTTCCCGGGGGAGCCGCCGGTGAGCACCGTGGTCGAGGTGTCGCGCTTCCTGCCGGGCGACGAGGTGCTCGTCGAGGTGGAAGCCACCATGTATCTGCCGCGGTGATATGAAACACCCCCCTGCGCCGCTGCGCGGCTTCCCCCCTCCGTGGCGCGCCTTCGGCGCTTCGAGGGGGAACGGCATCTCGTGCCGGCGCAGCCGGACCCTTGATGCCTCTGGAGGGTGCACTTCTTTCGTTGCGGGTCGCGCTGCGACGCGTTGAAGAACGGATCCCTAGCGTCTGCTCAGCAGGCGCGGCACGTTCACAACCACCCGCACGTCACCGGGCGGTAGGCTGGCCTTGATCTCGTGGGCCGGGTCCTGTGTGTCGCGCCAGGTCGGCTCGCCCAGCGGCATGCCCTGCCGTCCGACGATGGCAAACACCTGCGGTGCGTTCGCTTTGGCGCCACGGCGCGTCACCACGGCCACCTCGCCACTGGCCAGGCGCACATAGCTGCCCGGCGGGTAGAAGCCAATGTGTTTGATGAACAAGGCGCCCAGCGCATCGGGCTGCTGGTCGGGTCCCAGGTACAGCTCACGCGCCACCTGCTGCGAGAGCAGGCCGCCACGGCCCTGACGAGGGCTGATGCAGGCCACGTACACGTCGGCCATCTGCAACAGGCGTTGCGCGAGATCAGCCACCGGTCTCCCCGACGGGTAACCGCTGCCATCGGGGCGTTCGTGCTGTTCTTCCACCAGCCGCAGCCACAGGGCATCGTTCACCCCCAGTTCACGCAGCACCGCCGCGCTGCGCAAGGGGTGCTCGCGCACCGTCTGGCGCTGAGCATCGGTCAGTGCGCCGGTCTGTCGGGCCATGGCATCGTGTGTGCGCGTCATGCCTATGTTCATGGTCAGCGCAGCACGAAACAGCGTGGCCTGTTCGGCGGGCGACAAACCCGTGGAAGGCGACACCAGGGCGCACAGGCCAGCCGAGAGCAGCGCGTGCGTCGCGCTGTAGCCCACGCGGGCGTCAAAGAGCAATTGCACCAACACCAGCAAGCAGTCGTCGGGCGACGTGCGCCACAGGCCTTGAGCGCGTGTGGCCAGCCGTTCGAGCTTGTCGTTGAACTGGATGGCCGCCGTGCCCTGGTGCAGCAAGCTGTTGAGCGAGGCGTGCATGTCGGACCAGAGCTCCACCGGCCCGGCCTCTTCGCGCGCCTCGACGTTCGGCACCTCCACCGCGTGGCTCACGCCCGCGATGCGGTTGAGCGGCGCGTTGTCTCGCACCATGCGATCGAGTTCGGTCGTGTAGCTGTACGACCAGGCACGCCAGTCGGCTTCCAGCACCACGGGCGAGTGCAGCATCAGCAGCCCCCGGTGCTGCTCGGAGGTGATCGCTTCGCCCTTGCGCAACAAGAGCACGCCCTTCGGGTCCCACACGTTCACGGGAACCGGCTGCTGCAGCGCGATGGCATCCAGAGGAAGCGACTTGTACATTCCTGAGAATCTACGCCTCGCCCAGGCCCATAAAGCGAGGAATAAAAGCAGAAAAGCCTGCAAGTTCAAGAACTTGCAGGCTTTCTGGGTCTGGTGGGCGGTGCAGGGTTCGAACCTGCGACCCCTGCCGTGTGAAGGCAGTGCTCTACCACTGAGCTAACCGCCCGATTGATCTGACCGATCTCTCGGAAGCCTAAGATTATAGCCGGATTTTTGCCGGTTTCAGGCAACCTGCAGCGTGCGCCACAAGGTTTTGCCTTTGCTCGCCTTGTCCAGGTCGGTGAGCACACCTTCGTGCGCCTGGGCTTCCTGCTCGTTGGCGCGCAGCACTGGCAGCTCGAAGCGGCTCAGGTCCAGCGCCTCCATCTGTCCGTCCTCGCCTGGCGCGTCGCCCAAATCCATGAGCAGCGCGTCCTGACCGCGCGTCATGTTGATGTAGACGTCGGCCAGCAACTCGGCATCGAGCAAGGCGCCGTGCAGCGTGCGGCCCGAGTTGTCCACGCCCAAGCGGTCACACAAGGCATCAAGGCCGTTGCGTTTGCCAGGGAACATTTCCTTGGCCATCACCAGGCTGTCGGTCACCTGCCCCAGGATGGTGGTGATGGGCGGCAGACGCAGGCGCTCCATCTCCTTGTTGAGGAAGCTGATATCGAACGGCGCGTTGTGGATGATCACTTCCGCATCGCGAAGGTAGTCCAGCAACTGGTCGGCGATGGCGGCGAACTTGGGCTTGTCGCGCAGGAACTCGTTGCTGATGCCGTGCACCTTGAGCGCGTCCTCGTGGCTGTCGCGCTCGGGGTTCACGTAAAAGTGCAGGTTGTTGCCGGTGAGCTTGCGGTTGAGCAGCTCCACGCAACCGATCTCGATGATGCGGTCGCCGTTCTCGGCCGACAGGCCGGTGGTTTCCGTGTCGAGGACGATCTGGCGCATCAGTGGTTCTCTTTCGCGTGGTTGATCGAGTACTTCGGAATTTCAACGGTCACGTCAGCCTGGGCCAGCAGCGCCTGGCACGAAAGGCGCGAGTTGGGCTCAAGGCCCCAGGCGCGGTCGAGCAGGTCTTCCTCGGTCTCGTCGAGCTCATTGAGGCTGTTGAAGCCTTCCCGCACGATCACGTGGCAGGTCGTGCAGGCCGCGCTCATGTCGCAGGCGTGTTCGATGTTGATCTTGTTGTCCAACAGGGCTTCGCAGATCGAGGTGCCCGCAGGCGCCGTGATGCTGGCGCCCTGAGGACAGTATTCGGGATGGGGCAGGATCTTGATCGTGGGCATGGGGAGATGGTTTTCAGACTTCTTCGAGTTTCTTGCCAGACAAGGCCTGCTGGATGCCACGGTTCATGCGCAACGCGGCGAAAGGCTCGGTGGCCTTGGCGAGTTCCGTCGTGGCATTCTCGATCGCCTTGGCATCGTCGCCCTGAGCGGTGGTCGCCAGCGCGGCCATGAGGGCGTCAATCTGTTCACGCTCGGCGGGCTGCAGCAGGTCGGCGTCTGCCGCCAGCGCGGTGCGCGTAGCGGCGATCATGCGGTCGGCGTCCACGCGGGCCTCGACCAGCGCGCGCGCCTGGATGTCCTGCTGCGCGGTGGCGAAGCTGTCCTGCAGCATGGCGGCGATCTGCTCGTCGCTCAGGCCGTAGGCGGGCTTCACGTCGACGCGGGCTTCCACGCCACTGCCCTGCTCTTTCGCGCTCACGGACAGCAGGCCGTCGGCGTCCACAGTGAAGGTCACGCGGATGCGCGCGGCACCGGCCACCATCGGCGGGATGCCACGGAGTTCAAAGCGTGCGAGGCTTCTGCAATCGGCTACCAGATCGCGTTCACCCTGCACCACGTGCAGCGCAAGCGCCGTCTGGCCGTCCTGGTAGGTGGTGAAGTCTTGCGCCAGCGCGGTGGGGATGGCGCTGTTGCGCGGCACGATGCGCTCAACCAGGCCACCCATGGTCTCGATGCCCAGCGACAGCGGGATCACGTCCAGCAGCAGCAGGTCGCCGTCGCGGCTGTTGCCGGCGAGCGCGTTGGCCTGGATGGCGGCACCCAGCGCCACCACTTCATCCGGGTTGAGGTTGGTCAGCGGCTCCTTGCCAAAGAAGTCACCCACCGTGCGGCGGATCACCGGCATGCGGGTCGAACCACCCACCATCACCACGCCCTGCACCTCGTCCTTGGTCACGCCTGCGTCCCGCAGCACCTTGCGCACGGCTGTCATCGTGCGCGCGGTAAGCGCGGCGGTGCAGGCCTCGAAATCGCCCGGGGTGACGGCTTGTTCGATGGCCCGCCCCGCCACATTGGCACAGAAGGTCTCGCTCGCGGCGGATGACAGGGCCTCTTTCACCCGACGCGCCTCGGCGTGCATGGCGGCGCGCTCAGAAGCGTTGAGATCGGCGCCAATGCCTTGCTGGGCCAGCACCCAAGCGGCCAGCGCCTGGTCGTAGTCATCGCCACCCAGGGCCGAATCGCCGCCGGTGGCCATCACCTCGAACACGCCCTTGGTGAGGCGCAGGATGGAAATGTCGAAAGTGCCCCCGCCCAGGTCGTAGATGGCATAGACGCCTTCCGAGCTGTTGTCCAGGCCATAGGCAATCGCCGCAGCCGTGGGCTCGTTGATCAGCCGCAGCACGTTGATGCCGGCGAGCTGGGCCGCGTCCTTGGTGGCCTGGCGCTGCGCGTCGTCGAAGTACGCGGGCACGGTGATCACCGCGCCATACAGGTCGTCGTCGAAGCTGTCCTCGGCGCGAAAGCGCAGCGTGGCCAGAATCTCGGCACTGACTTCCATTGGCGTCTTGTGGCCGGCCACGGTCTCCACCACGGCCATGCCGTCCTGATCAACCACGGTATAGGACAGCTTGTCCACGTCGGCCACCTGCGCGCGGCGGCGGCCCATGAGGCGCTTGACCGAACTCACGGTGTTCGCCGGGTCCTGCACCTGCGCGGCGAGCGCGTCAAAACCGATCTGCCGGCCCGAGCCGCCTTGCGCGGGATCGAGGTAACGCACCACGCTGGGCAGGATTACGCGGCCATCGGCCGCCGGCAGGCACTCGGAGACGCCGTGGCGCACTGCGGCCACCAGCGAATGCGTGGTGCCCAGGTCGATGCCCACCGCCACGCGCCGCTGGTGCGGGTCGAGCGACTGGCCGGGTTCGGAAATCTGCAGAAGCGCCATGGGTCAACGGTCATTCATAAGGGGGAACCGGCTATTGTCCCAGCAGATCGAGCCGGTTCTCCACATCGCTGGCAAAGCGCTCAACGAACATAAGGGCTCTGACCTGGTTGGCCAGCGCGGGCCAGTCCTGCGAATCGTCCGCAGTGGTCTGCAGTTCCTGGAGCAGCGTGCGGCGCGTGGCGGCCACGTCGTCGGCCATTCGCTCCAGATCAGCAAGGCCCTCGGCCTCGTCCAGGTCTTCGCGCCATTGCATCTGCTGCATCAGGAAGGCGGTGGGCATGGCGGTGTTGTTCTCAGCCTGGATCGGCGCACCATGCAGTTCGCACAGGTAGGCCGCGCGTTTGAGCGGGTCTTTCAGGCGCTGGTAGGCCTCGTTGATGCGCACCGACCACTGCATTGCCTGGCGCTGCGTCTGGGCATCGGCGGTGGCGAAGCGGTCGGGGTGTGCCTCCCGCTGCAGGTCCTTCCAGCGCGCGTCTAGCGCGGCGCGGTCCACAGCGAAGCGCGGGCTCAGGCCGAATATCTCGAAATCGTTCGATTGCAGGTTCAGGTTCATCGCGTGAAAAAGCCGCCAGCACTGGACAGCACGGGCGGCTTGATGGGTGAATGCAGCATCAGATGCGGAAGCTCTCGCCGCAGCCGCACCGGTCGCGCTCGTTCGGGTTGTTGAAGCGGAAACCTTCGTTCAGCCCTTCGCGCACGAAGTCGAGCTGCGTGCCGTCGATGTAAGCCAGGGCCTTGGGATCAACCAGCACCTTGACGCCGTTGTCTTCAAACACCACGTCTTCTGGCGCGATCTCGTCGGCGTACTCCAGCTTGTAGGCCATGCCGGAGCAGCCAGTCGTCTTCACGCCCAGGCGCACACCCACGCCCTTGCCGCGTTTGGCGATGTAGCGGTTGACGTGCCGGGCAGCGGCTTCAGAAATCGAGATGGCCATTTTTTGTGCTCACTCCATGGCGCCGCATCTGCGAGATGTTTTCTCAAGCACACACCACAGAACCGGCTTTGCCGGGCTGCGGGTGTGGTCCCCATGGGGGGAAGACGCAAAGCGGCGCAGGGGGAATTCCTTAATTCACGTGCTTTTTGCGGTAGTCGTCCACTGCGGCCTTGATGGCGTCTTCGGCCAGGATCGAGCAGTGGATCTTCACAGGCGGCAAAGCCAGTTCTTCGGCGATCTGGCTGTTCTTGAGCGCTGCAGCCTGGTCCAGCGTCTTGCCCTTGACCCATTCGGTCACCAGCGACGACGAGGCGATCGCCGAGCCGCAGCCATAGGTCTTGAAACGCGCGTCCTCGATCACACCCGTGGTCGGGTTGACCTTGATCTGCAGCTTCATCACGTCGCCGCAGGCAGGGGCGCCCACCATGCCGGTGCCCACCGAGTCGTCGCCCTTTTCAAAGGAGCCGACGTTGCGGGGGTTCTCATAGTGGTCAACAACTTTTTCTGAGTAAGCCATGGTGTTTCTCCTTCAATGCGCTGACCACTGGATGGTGGACAGGTCAATACCGTCTTTGAACATTTCCCACAGAGGGGACAATTCGCGCAACTTCGCCACGTTTTCCTTGATGGTGGCGATCGCGTAGTCGATTTCTTCTTCGGTCGTCCAGCGGCCGATGGTCATGCGCAGGCTGCTGTGCGCCAGTTCGTCGCTGCGGCCCAGGGCTCGCAACACGTAGCTGGGCTCCAGGCTGGCCGAGGTGCAGGCCGAGCCCGACGACACCGCCAGACCCTTGATGCCCATGATGAGCGATTCGCCTTCAACGTAGTTGAAGCTCATGTTGAGGTTGTGCGGCACGCGGCGCGTCTCATGGCCGTTGATGAACACCTCTTCCACATCCTTGAGGCCGGCGACCATGCGGTCGTGCAGGGCCTTGATGCGCTGGTTCTCTTCGTGCATCTCCGCCTTGGCGATGCGGTAGGCCTCGCCCATGCCCACGATCTGGTGTGTGGGCAGCGTGCCCGAGCGCATGCCACGCTCGTGGCCACCGCCGTGCATCTGCGCCTCGATGCGGATGCGCGGCTTGCGGCGCACGTACAGGGCACCGATGCCCTTGGGGCCGTAGGTCTTGTGCGAGGTCAGGCTCATCAGGTCGACGGGAAGCGCCTGCAGGTCGATGTCAACGCGGCCGGTGGCCTGCGCGGCATCCACGTGGAAGATCACGCCCTTCTCGCGGCAGATCGCACCCAGGGCGGCGATGTCCTGGATCACACCAATCTCGTTGTTCACGAACATGACCGAAGCCAGGATGGTGTCGGGACGGATCGCGGCCTTGAAGGCTTCCAGATCGACCAGGCCATCGGCCTGCACGTCGAGGTAAGTGACCTCGAAGCCCTGGCGCTCCAGCTCGCGCATGGTGTCGAGCACGGCCTTGTGCTCGGTCTTCACCGTGATGAGGTGCTTGCCCTTGGTCTTGTAGAACTGCGCCGCACCCTTCAGCGCGAGGTTGTTGGACTCGGTCGCGCCGCTGGTCCAGACGATTTCGCGTGGGTCGGCACCGATCAGGGCGGCCACCTGCTCACGCGCGGTCTCCACGGCCTTCTCCGCCTCCCAGCCCCAGGCATGGCTGCGGGAAGCCGGATTGCCGAAATGTTCACGCAACCAGGGAATCATGGCGTCCACCACCCGCGGATCGCAGGGGTTGGTGGCGCTGTAGTCCATGTAGATGGGGAAGTGCGGAGTGCTCATGGAAGGACGGTTCGTGGGC
>Ga0247738_10000186_pt1 | contig 26964 bp, 24 predicted proteins | sample UWRJL013104B2_FD_180936 | JGI IMG/M metagenome (GOLD analysis project Ga0247738, IMG submission 180936) | Plant litter microbial communities from Arlington Agricultural Research Station in Wisconsin, United States - UWRJ-L013-104B-2 | ecosystem: Environmental > Terrestrial > Plant litter >...
AATCTGTAAGTTTATTGCAATAAAAAAGGCGAAATTTCTTTCGCCCTTTTTGCCCCAAATCTACCATAATCTTAACCTACTAATGTTATGGTAGTACAAATATATAGCGGATCGCTTTTTATTACAAAAAAACAAGATGAACGGCACAAAAAACCGACAAAATGCATTTTTTAACGTTTTGTTAATAAGCCCGAGCATTTTTTCCTTCATAAAAGTTCATGAAAGCTTTGTTTACAACCCTATTACCACCTGGTGTAGGATATTCTCCGGTGAAATACCAATCACCTAGATTTTTCGGACAGGCAATGTGCAAATCTTCTACTTTTTGGAAGATTATCTTTACTTCGGCATTGATTTCAGGAGAACTCAACATCTCGGCAATTCTATCAGAAATTTCTTCCGGAGTGAATTGGTCATAAATTGCAGTAACATAATTTACAACATCAGTATCTGCATAATTTTCCTGAGCTTTACATTTTGCATAGACTTCGTCAACAATATGGTATAAATTTCTTTCCTTCAATAAATCTAAAGCCGCTCTAAAAGCAACAAGACCTTCCAGTTTTGCCATATCAATTCCGTAACAATCCGGATAGCGAATTTGCGGAGCAGAAGAAACGATTACGATACGCTTTGGTTTTAAACGATCCATCATTTTAATAATGCTCATTTTTAATGTAGTCCCGCGAACAATACTATCATCAATAATAACCAGATTATCTTCCGGCTTGATTACTCCATAGGTAACATCGTAAACGTGAGCGACTAAGTCATCACGGCTGCTGTCTTCTGTAATAAAGGTTCTAAGTTTAGCATCTTTAATGGCAACTTTCTCAGTACGAATTTTTACAGCTAAAAGTTCCTGAAGTGTTTCAGCGGTTAATGTGTTTCTGTTTTCTAAGATATAATTGTTTTTTCTCTGATTTAAGAAATCCTGGGCAGCTTCAACTAAACCATAAAAAGAGGTTTCAGCCGTATTTGGAATATAAGAGAAAACGGTGTTATCTGTATCACTGTCTATTGCTTTAAGAACTGCAGGTAAAATTAATTTCCCTAGATTTTTGCGTTCCTGATAAATCTCAGCATCACTTCCTCTTGAAAAATAAATTCTTTCAAAAGAACAGGCTTTTTTAACGGTTGGTTCCAGAATCTGATTCATAGTAACTTTTCCGCTTTTCTTTATAATTAAGGCGTTTCCAGGTTCAATTTCCTGAACACTTTCAAACGGAACATTAAATACAGTTTGAATAACAGGTCTTTCTGAAGCTACAACAACCACTTCGTCATCCTGATAGAAATAGGCCGGACGAATACCTGCCGGATCTCTGAAAACAAATGCATCTCCGTGTCCTAATAAACCAGCCATAGCATAACCGCCATCTAAATTCTTTGCAGATCGTGTTAGTATTTTTGCAAGATCCAGACGTTCTGCAATTACCGGAGACGCTTCTCTTTTAGAATAACCTTCGGCTTTACAGTCCTGATATAATTGCATTACTTCTTTATCCAGAAAGTGACCAATTTTTTCCATTACCGTAACGGTATCGGCCATTTCTTTTGGATGTTGTCCAAGTTCTACCAGATTTTCGAAAAGCTCTTTAACATTAGTCATATTAAAGTTTCCTGCCAAAATAAGGTTACGGTGCATCCAGTTGCTCTGACGTAAAAATGGGTGAACGCTTTCAATACTGTTTTTTCCGAAAGTTCCGTAACGCACATGTCCTAAAAACAATTCTCCTATATAAGGAATACTTGTTTTTAGTTCCTGCATATTGTCTCCCAGTTCAGGATTTGCTTTTAATTCTTCGCTGATGCGTTCGTTGATTTGTTTGAAAACATCCTGAATTGGCTGCGAATGATTGGAGCGAACCCTGCTAATGTAACGTTCGCCAGGTTCTACATCCAATTTGATGCTTGCAAAACCGGCACCGTCCTGTCCGCGGTTGTGCTGTTTTTCCATCATCAGATACATTTTTTGTATCCCGTAAAAAGCAGTTCCGTATTTTTCTTTGTAATATTCAAGCGGTTTAAGAAGTCTGACTAAGGCTATACCACATTCGTGTTTTAAAGCGTCGCTCATTGTTTTTTAGTGTTTGTGTTGTTGTAACTTGTGCGTATTAACGTAATAAAAAAGCCTCGTTTTATCGAGGCTTTAGGGCATTATATTTCTATATCAAACTGGGTTAACGATTTAAATTGTTGTAATCGAATCGCTACTTCTTTTTTTGTTAATGTTTTCATTCTTTCAGTTCCAAATTTCTCTACGCAGAAGGAAGCTAAATTTGAACCGTAAATAATTGCATTTTTCATATTGCCAAAAGAAATGTTTTCGCTTTGCGCAATAAATCCTGAGAATCCGCCAGCGAAAGTATCTCCAGCTCCGGTTGGGTCAAAAACTTCTTCTAAAGGTAAAGCAGGTGCAAAGAATACTTCTCTGTTGTGGAATAAAAGTGCGCCGTGTTCTCCTTTTTTGATCACCACGTATTTTGGTCCCATATCCTGGATTTTAGCGGCCGCTTTTACTAATGAATATTCACCGGAAAGCTGTCTTGCTTCTTCGTCATTGATGGTGATAACATCTACACGTTTGATAATATCCAGTAACTCAGGAAGAGCGCAGTCCATCCAAAAGTTCATGGTGTCTAAAACCACTAATTTTGGTTTTTTCTCCATTTGATCCAAAACACTGCTTTGTACCAAAGGATGTAAATTTCCTAACATTACAATATCTGCGTCTTTAAAGTTTTGAGGAACTTTTGGCTGAAAATCAGCTAAAACATTCAAATCAGTTACCAAAGTGTCTCTAGAATTTAAATCGTTATGATATAAACCGCTCCAGAAAAAAGTTTTCCCACCTTTTACAATTTCGATACCAGAGATATCAATATTTTTTGAAGTCAGTAAATCTAAATGCTCTTGAGGAAAATCGTCTCCAACTACAGAAACTATGGCCGATTGCAGGTTAAAAAAAGATGCTGATAAACCAATATATGTTGCAGCACCACCTAGTATTTTGTCTGTTTTCCCGAAAGGAGTTTCAATCGCGTCGAAAGCAACCGTTCCAACAATCAATAATTTATTCATTTTATGAATTTCGAATTAAGGTGCAAAGATACTTTATAAGTTACAATCTTGCAATGGTTTGGAATCGCAAAATTTTCATAAAAAAATGACAACTATTTCGAAGTAAAACTATTGTAAATGAATTGGTTAAAATTGATTTTTTGAATGCTCATAATAGCTTTTCTTAATTTAAAATGCAACTTATATTTTGTAATTTTTTTTGCTTAGATGGCAAATCTTTAGAATGAAGAAGTTTCTCTTTTTTTATTTTCCTGTGAAAAAAAGAGCGTTTTTGGGTTCCATACTGCCAAAGATCTTTATAAAGAGCAATAAAAGTTTTTAAGTTAATATTAAAAAAACGTATCGGGATTTGATTTCGATACGTTTTTTATTTTTATATCAGTTTAGAATCGGTTGTTTCATAAAAAGAATCTATGGAAAGTTTAGGCTGCATGGATGCCATAACGGCCAATTGATCACAGCGTTCGTTTTGAGGATGATTGTTGTGGCCTTTTATCCATTTAAAATTGACCTGATGTTTGCGGTATATAATTAAAAACCTTTTCCAGAGATCAGCGTTTTTTCTTCCGGCAAAACCTTTTTTTTCCCAGCCTAAAACCCATTTTTTTTCAACAGAATCTACCACATATTTTGAATCTGAAACTACAAGAACTTTCATATTAGGCTTTTTCAGTTTTTCTAAACCTACAATTACGGCCAGAAGCTCCATCCTGTTATTTGTAGTTAAGCGAAAACCTTCATAGAATTCCTTTTTATGTGGAGTCCCTACCAGTTCCATAACGACGCCATAGCCGCCTTTGCCGGGATTTCCTTTTGCAGCGCCATCCGTATATATATGTACTTCGTGTGTCATTATTATTTTAAATTGCAGATTTTGGGTTGTTCAGATCAGAATTTAAAAATTAAGTATTGGAATTTTCTAATAGTCTATGAATAATCTCCGGAAAATGCTTTTGTTCCAGTTCATGGATTTTTTCGGCTACTGTTTCTGGGGTGTCTTCATCAGTTAAAGCCACATTGGCCTGGAAAATTACAGCTCCTTCGTCGTAATTTTCGTTTACATAATGAATGGAGATTCCAGTTTCTTTCTCCTTATTATTAACAATAGCTCTGTGTATGTGCATGCCGTACATTCCCTTACCTCCATAATTGGGTAAAAGTGCAGGATGTATATTGATCACTTTATGGGGATAATAATCGACAATGTCTTCCGGAAACTTTAATAAAAAACCTGCTAATACAATCAGATCCGGGTCGATTTTTTGCAATTTTTGTAAAACTTTACCTTCTAAAAGTTCGTTTTTTGAGAAGATTTCGACCGGAATTTGATGATTTTTTGCTCTTTCTATAACTTTAGCCGAGACATTGTTTGTAAAAACAGCAATCACTTTTGCAATTTCAATATAAGAAAAGTATTTGATGATATTTTCTGCATTAGACCCTGATCCTGAGGCAAAAACGACAATTTTTTTCATAAAATGGTTTGTTTTGAGACTGCAAAAAACGGAATAAAAATCCAAAATAAATAGCATTAAAAGGGCTTTCTTGAAATTAATTTTATAAATTAGTGTCACATTTATAAACTAAATAGTTGTTTTAAAATAAAGTTTTTTATTTTTGCCAACAAATTAAATTCTAAAATTAAAGATTATGTCAGACATTGCATCAAGAGTAAAAGCGATTATCGTAGACAAATTAGGTGTTGACGAAAACGAAGTTGTAACAGAAGCAAGCTTCACTAATGATTTAGGAGCTGACTCATTAGACACTGTTGAGCTTATTATGGAATTCGAAAAAGAATTTGATATTCAAATTCCAGACGATCAAGCAGAAAACATTGCTACTGTTGGTCAAGCTATTTCTTATATCGAGGAAGCTAAAAAATAATAATACTGCACCCGGTTTCTAAAAATACCAATTTTTGAAATTCCAAATTCCAATTGGAATTTGACTTTTGATTTTTGTAATTTCTAAGGATCGGGTGTTATTATTTTTTTAAAATTTAAATTTCGATTGATTTTCAATCAAAAAGATATATTTATATTGTAATGCCCATGGCTCTTAAGTAAACAATACAGTTAAGAAAGCGTGGGTTTTATTTGTTTAAAGTACAAAACACATATTTATGACGTTAAAGCGAGTTGTTGTAACAGGATTAGGTGCTCTTACTCCTATCGGGAATAATATCCAGGATTATTGGGAGGCACTTGTGAATGGAGTTAGCGGAGCCGCTCCTATCACGTATTATGATACAGAGAAGCATAAAACGAAATTTGCCTGCGAAGTAAAAAACTTCAATATTGAAGATTTTATGGATCGTAAAGAATCTCGTAGATTAGATAAATTCGCTCAATATGCTGTTGCTGCAAGTGATGAAGCTATTAAAGATGCCGGACTTACTGATGATAATATCGACAAACAAAGAGTTGGTGTAATCTGGGGAGCAGGAATTGGAGGTTTAGAAACTTTCCAGGAAGAAGTAATTTATTACGCTAAAGGAGACGGAACACCAAAATTCAATCCGTTTTTTATTCCTAAAATGATTGCCGATATTGCGCCAGCACACATTTCGATGCGTAATGGTTATATGGGACCAAATTATACTACTGTTTCTGCATGTGCATCTTCTGCAAATGCATTAATCGATGCTTTCAACTACATTCGTTTAGGAATGTGTGATGTTATTGTATCTGGTGGTTCAGAAGCTGCGATTACTATTGCAGGTATGGGAGGTTTTAACTCTATGCACGCTTTATCAACAAGAAACGAAAGTCCGGAAACGGCTTCAAGACCTTTTGATGCTACCAGAGATGGTTTCGTTTTAGGAGAAGGAGCAGGAGCTTTAGTTCTTGAAGAATATGAACATGCAAAAGCCAGAGGCGCAAAAATTTACTGCGAAATTGGCGGAGGCGGAATGTCATCTGATGCTTACCACTTAACAGCACCACATCCGGAAGGAATTGGCGTTATTGCGGTAATGAAAAATACATTAAGAGATGCAGGAATGAACCCTGAAGATGTTGATCACATCAATACTCACGGAACTTCTACTCCATTAGGAGATGTTGCCGAATTAAAAGCAATTAGCGCTGTTTTTGGTGATCATGCAAAAAACATCAATATCAACTCGACAAAATCAATGACAGGACACTTACTTGGTGCTGCCGGAGCTATTGAAGCTATTGCTTCTATCCTGGCGATGCAACACAGTATCGTTCCTCCAACGATTAATCATACGGTTGTTGACGAAAACATTGATCCTGCCTTAAACCTTACTCTTAACAAACCTCAAAAAAGAGAGGTAAATGTTGCTATGAGTAATACGTTTGGTTTTGGTGGACACAATGCTTGTGTATTGTTTAAAAAATTAGTTGACTAGTTTTGTCTATGAATATTATCAAAAAAATATTTTCAAAATCCCGTTCTCAAGAAGACGGGATTTTTTTTGACACTATTCAGAAAATACTTGGTTTTCAGCCTGTTTCCATTGATTTTTATAAGAAAGCATTTACGCATCGGTCTTCAAACAAATTGGATGAGCAGGGAAATGCGATAAATTATGAACGACTGGAATTTTTAGGTGATGCAATGTTAAGTGCCGTGATTGCTGCACATTTGTTTAACAAAGCACCAAATGGTGATGAAGGCTATTTAACCAAAATGCGTTCTAAAATTGTAAGCCGTGAGCATTTGAATGAATTAGGTAAAGACTTAAATCTGGTTCGGTTTGTAGAGAGCAAAGTACCAGTGCAGCATTTTGGAGAAAATATTCATGGTAATATTTTTGAATCACTTGTTGGTGCTATCTATTTAGACCGCGGTTATGCGTTTTGCGAAAAGTTTATCCAAAAAAGAGTCATTACACCTTATGTTGACATCGCAAGACTTGAAGGAAAAGTAATTAGTTATAAAAGTTTGGTTATCGAATGGTGTCAGAAAGAAAAGAGAATCTTTCATTATGACATTTTTGAAGATAATGGTATAGACGGACAACGCTTATTTGGTGTAAAATTAAGTATAGACGATAAAGTAATTGCAAGAGCAAGAGCTACTTCAAAAAAGAAGGCTGAAGAAAAGGCATCGCAAAGAGCTTATTTTGCTTTTCAGGAAAAAATAGATAAGAAATAACCACAAAAATGCTTTAACTTTCTTAAAGCTATAACGTTTTCGTTTATAAATTAACAAAAACAACCGCGTCTTGACTATTGATGCTCCAATAGAAATAGTATATTTACACCTAGATTTTTCATGATATGGCAATTCATAGATTGGATTTAGACGAATTTGACGAAATTGATTATTATTTAATGGCAATTCATACTTCGATAGAAGATTATAGATTAGCCTATTTTATCAATAAAAAACTTCCGATCAACTTAAGTAAGAGCAAAAACGAGATCCATGCTCAGACTAAGGAAGGTGAGGCAAATTTTTCTAGGTTTTATTATTATGATTCTGAGAAAGCCGTGACATGGAATCTGATTCAGAATAAAAATGAAATCATTTCAGTGAGTACAAATGATTTCCAGAATTTGTTTTCCAATGAAACAAGTGAGGTTTCAACAACAATTCATTTACTTCCTGAATTTAAAAAGGTGGATTTTTTCCTGAAAATAGAGAATAGTGAAGAGGCTATTGATTTTTCAGAAATTCAACAACAATTAAATACCATCGAGAGCATCGCAGCTATTTATGTTGTTGATACCAATAAAATAAAATCAAAGAACAATTTAATTTTTTAAAAAAAATGCTAACAAACAAAAAAACTAAAATTGTAGCTACACTTGGGCCTGCATGTAGTACGAGAGAGATTATCAAGGATATGATCGAAGCAGGGGTTAATGTGTTTAGAATCAATTTTTCGCATGCAGATTACGAAGGTGTAAAAGACAAAATTAATATCATTAGAGGCTTAAACGAAGAGTTTGGTTATACAACTGCAATCCTAGGAGATTTGCAGGGACCAAAACTTAGAGTTGGTGTAATGGAAGAAGGAACAGTAGTACATGATGGTGATTTAATTACTTTTACAACTGCAGAGGATATTTTAGGAACAGCTCAAAAAGTGTTCATGAAATACCAAAACTTTCCAAATGATGTGAATCCTGGAGAGCGTATTTTGCTTGATGACGGAAAACTTATTTTTGAAATTATTTCTACGGATAAAAAATCTGAAGTTGTTGCTAAAGTAATTCAGGGTGGAGAATTAAAATCTAAAAAAGGAGTTAATTTACCAAACACTAAAATCTCTTTACCAGCTTTAACTGAAAAAGATATTGCAGATGCTATTTTTGCTATTGAACAAAAAGTAGACTGGATTGCACTTTCGTTTGTAAAAACACCTCGTGATTTACAAGATTTACAAGAATTAATTGCGAAGCATTCTGAGTACAAAATTCCAATTGTTGCGAAAATTGAAATGCCGGAAGCACTTGAAAATATAGATAAAATTATTGCTTATTGTGATGGTCTTATGGTTGCCCGTGGAGATTTAGGAGTTGAACTTCCTGCACACGAAGTGCCATTGGTACAAAAAGATTTGATTCGCAGAGCAAAAACGGCTAGAATTCCTGTTATTGTTGCTACACAAATGATGGAGACAATGATTACAAGTTTAACACCAACAAGAGCAGAAGTAAATGACGTTGCTAACTCAGTAATGGATGGAGCAGATGCTGTAATGTTGTCTGGAGAAACTGCTACAGGTAATTATCCGGTACAGGTAATTCAAAAAATGACTCAAATTTGTGAGGCAGTTGAAGATTCTCCACTTATTCAGGTTCCTCAAAACACGCCACAAATTAAAACAAAACGTTTTGTTACTAAAACTGTTTGTCATCAGGCAGCTTTATTGGCAAATGAAATCAAAGCAAAAGCAATTTGTACTTTAACAAATAGCGGTTATACAGCTTTTCAAATTTCAGCGTGGAGACCATCTGCACATATTTTAGTATTTACTTCAAACAGAAGAATCTTAACACAATTGAATTTATTATGGGGAGTAAAATCATACTTCTACGATAAAGACGAAAGTACAGATGATACTGTAACTGATGTTAACGAAATTGCAGTTCAAAAAGGATACGCTATAAAAGGAGATTATTTAATTAACCTTGCAGCAATGCCAATTAAAGATAAAGGAATGGTTAACACCATGAGAGTTTCTGAAATAGAATAATTTTCATTTTGAAAATAAAAATAAAAAGCCATCAAAATTGATGGCTTTTTTGCGTTAAATACTTTTTTAGTTTTTAAAATTAAAGCACTATATCCCAATTTGAATTTATCAATATAGTCTTCATATAGATAAAGTGTTTTTTCACTCTTTTTTGCTTTCTCCCCTTTTTTATTTTTACAGAATGTATAAATGCAGCTAAATAAAGCATTTATATCGTTTCATTTTATAAAATGAAACAACCTGAACCTCTTTCGATACATTTTTTCGGTTTTTTATTAATTAATTTTGAGACACTTAATAAAATGTTAAGAAATTTCTTGTTTTCAATATTCGCAATTATACTTAAAAAATCAATCTGTATTTCCACAAACAAGAGCACACTTTTCTTTAGCATTACTTAAGAAATTAATTCTGATTTACACATTACCATATATACAAAAAAGATTATTAATAAATTTTTATTACCATGAAACAAATAAATTTTAAATGGAGATTTAAGAATGCAATGTTATTTGCATTAATATGTTTTTCAGTAGTTGAAATTCAGGCACAGAATTCAAAAAAGCCAAATATCCTAATACTTTGGGGAGATGACATTGGAACCACTAATATAAGTGCTTACAGTGATGGTATAATGGGATATACTACACCTAATATTGATCGTCTGGCAAACGAAGGATTGCGTTTTTTACATTATTATGGAGAACAAAGCTGTACTGCCGGACGTGCTGCTTTATTAACAGGACAGCATGGTCTTCGTACCGGGCTTACAAAAGTAGGTTTCCCGGGAGCACCTATGGGTATGAGTCAATTAGATCCATCTATTGGAGGGATTATGAAAAACTTAGGGTATGTTACAGGACAGTTTGGTAAAAATCACGTTGGTGACCGAAACGAAAGTTTACCGACAGTAAATGGTTTTGACGAATTTTTCGGAAATCTTTATCACTTAAATGCAGAAGAAGAACCGGAATTGCCTGATTATCCTAAAGACCCCGAATATTTGAAAAAATTTGGTCCCAGAGGAGTACTAAAATGTACTGCAACAAATTCTGATGATGCAACAACAGATCCACGATTTGGCAGAGTTGGAAAACAAAGAATAGAAGACACAGGCCCACTTACTAAAAAAAGAATGGAGACTATAGATGATGAAACATCTGCAGCAGCTATTGATTTTATAAAAAGACAGACCTCAGCAGGAAAACCATTTTTCTGTTGGTTCAATGCTACACGTATGCACCTTCGCACACACGTTAGAGCAGAACATAGAGGAAAATATACTCATGGAGACAGTGAATATATTGATGGTATGATCGAACACGATTTAACAATTGGAGATATTTTAAAAGCATTGGATGATTTAGGAATCGCTGATAATACTATTGTAATTTATTCTACAGATAATGGCCCTCATATGAATACATGGCCTGATGGTGCAATGACACCTTTTCGCTCTGAAAAAAATACTAACTGGGAAGGCGCGTTCCGTGTTCCATGTTTAGTACGTTGGCCTGGAGTAATTAAGCCAGGACAAGTTACAACTGAATTAATGTCTCACAATGACTGGATGCCAACTTTAGCATCAATTGTCGGAGAGCCAGATTTAATTAATAAACTTTTAAAAGGTTACAGTGCAAATGGAAAAAATTACAAAGTACATTTAGATGGTTTTGATCAAAGTAATTTTTTACGTGGTAAATCGAAAAGTGCCAGAGATAAGTTCTTCTATACAGATGATGATGGCTTACTGGTTGGTTTGAGAGAAGGCGATTATAAATATGTTTTTGCAGAACAACGTTTAGGCGGTACAATGGGAGTCTGGGCGGAACCTTTTACTAAACTGCGTCTACAAAAAATATTCAATTTGTACCAGGATCCTTTTGAAAGAGCCGATATCACTTCGAATAGTTTTTGGGAATGGCAGTTGAACCACGTTCAGCTAATGTATGGCGCAATACAAGATGTAGTTGTATTTGCCGAAACATTTAAAGAATATCCGCCAAGATCAATTCCGCCAAGCTTCTCAGCTTATACAATTATGGAAGAGGCAATGAAAGATATTAAAGCACAGAAATATATTGAGAAGAACGTACTTCCTAAGTTAAAAGACGATGAAGCAGCGTCAAAAAAGAAATAATAATAAACTTTAAAGAAACAGGATTTTAAATAGTCCTGTTTCTTTTCACTTAAATAGTATCATCATGTATAAAAAAATATATATAGTGCCCCTGTTTTTATTATTGCTTGTCTCTTGTAAAAAAACTGATACTGCTACAAGTACTAATTCTAAGGACAGTACAGCAGTTGTTGCAACCAGCAGCGATCCATTGCCAAGCTGGAATGACGGTACGTTAAAAAAAGAAATTATAGCTTATGTTACAAAAGTAACTAAAGAAGGAAGCCCTGATTTTATTCCGAAAGAAAATAGAATAGCCACTTTTGATAATGACGGAACACTTTGGGCTGAAAAACCATACGTTCAGGAATTATTTGCTTTTTACAGAGTAAAAAAAATGGTAGAAACCAATCCTGCATTGGCTCAAAAACAACCTTTTAAGGCAGTGATTGAAAAAGACAAAACTTTTTTTGAGAAAGGAGGCGATAAAGCACTTATCGAATTAGTTGCAGCAACTCATACAGGTATGACCGAAGACGAGTTTGAAGCATCTACAAAAGAGTTCTTCGCCGGAGCAAAATATCCGGGGAAAAATGTTGCACTAAAACAAATCAGATATCAGCCTCAATTAGAATTATTGGATTATTTGCGTGCAAATGGCTTCAAGACTTTTATTGTAACAGGCGGAACGATTGAATTAGTAAGAGCTATTTCTGCTGATTTTTACGGAATTCCGAAAGAACAAGTTGTGGGCACATCTTTCAAATATAAATTTGATGATGCCACAAACAACATTATCAGACAACCTGCTCTTGATCTCTTAGATGATAAGATTGGGAAACCGGTTGGAATACAGCTTCATATTGGTCAAAGACCTGTTTTTGCGTGTGGTAACGAAGGAGGTGCAGGCGATCTTGCCATGTTAAGATATTCTCAGGGAAGCAAATATCCTTCCTTTCAAATGCTGGTAAATCACAACGATTCTATCAGAGAATATAGCTATCAGGAAAAAGATAACCTTTCCTTAAATACTGCTGGTAAGTATAAATATCATGTCATCAGTATGAAAGACGATTGGAAAAAAGTATTTGCAGATCAATAATTTGAATTCGTCAGAATTAAAATGAGACAGCTTTAATGGTTATTTCATTTTGATATTAATATTGATTAAAAATCTTCTAAAAGAAAAATCATGAAAAGTCTTTTGTCTAATATTTCAAACAAATATCGATACGTTGCATTTTGTTTTCTTTTAAGTTATGGTGTTTTTGCACAAGAAGAAAAACCAGGTGCAAGCGCTCAGGAACTGGCAGATAAACTGGCCAATCCGGTTGCGAGTTTGATAAGTGTTCCTTTGCAGAATAATTTAACTTATGGAATTGGTGCATATAATGGATCAAAATACCAAATAAATATACAGCCTGTAATTCCTTTTAAATTGAGCGATAATTTAAATTTAATTACACGTTATATTCTTCCCGTGGTAGATCAGCAGGATGTTACCGGAGAAAACACACATGAGTTTGGTTTAAGCGATGCAACAGTCACAGCATTTTTCGCTCCTAAAACTAAAGGAATTATCTTGGGAGTTGGCCCTGCTTTTTTGGTACCAACGGCTACAGATAAATTTCTGGGAACAGAAAAATTTGGAATCGGTCCAAGTGTTTTGGTCATGCATCAGGGAAAAGGACTTTCAATAGGTTTTATTGCAAATCAGATATGGTCAGTGGCAGGAAATGAAGACAGAGCCGATTTTAATCAGTTTTATACACAGATATTCTTAACTCATAGTTACAAAAGCGGTGCAAGTTTAGGTATTACTTCTGAGATTACACAAAACTGGGAAGGAAATACAACACTTATAACGATTAGTCCAAATGTTGGAGCCATTACAAAATTAGGAGGCCAAACAATGCAATTTGCTGTTATGCCCTTAATACCAATTGTAGGCCATTCAAACATAAGACCAGATTGGGGATTGAGAGCCGTTGTGGCTTTTGTGTTTCCGGGTTCTTAAGACAATGTTACTTTTTTCATCCTTAAGATAAGATTTATGAAATCAAAAATGTTATTAATTGCAGTCATTTGCACGTTGTGGTCTTGTACTAATTCTACAAAAAAAAATGAAACAACAATTGTCACTGATACTACTCAGACAACTGCATTTAAACCTGCAGATTTTGAAGAGCAAATAATTTACAATCGTGCAATCGAAGCTGTTATTTGGGGAATGCCCGCAGTTAATTCTGAATTGCTTCATGAAAGTTTAATAAAAGCAAAAGGCGATTACAACCAAATTGTTTATTGGTCAAGATTAATTGATTCAAAAAATCAAACCTTAACTCCAAATCCTGATGTTATTTATATAAATCCATTGTATGATACGAGACAAGGACCTGTTGTTTTAGAAATTCCGCCAGTAGAAGGAGTTTCTTCCTTAACAGGCAGTTTAGATGATGGCTGGCAAACTGCTATAGAAGATATTGGTCCCGCTGGTGTTGACAAAGGCAAAGGTGGTAAATACCTCATTCTTCCTCCTAATTATAAAGATGCAGTACCTTTTGGATATATACCAATGCCATCTTCAACTTATACAGGTTTTGCAATACTTAGATCCAATCTTACAGATGGTAGTTCAAATGATATTAAGAGAGCAATTGAGTATGGAAAAAAAGTAAAAATATATCCTCTTTCCCAAGCCGATAATCCTCCACAAACCACATTTGTAGATTTGATTGATACTTCATTTGGAAATACTATTCCGTATAATTTGCATTTTTTTGAAGTATTAAATCAGTTTATTCAACGAGAGCCCTGGTTACAAAGAGATTTAGTAATGATCGATCAGTTAAAGACAATTGGTATAGAAAAAGGAAAGACTTTTCAGGCTGATGCAAGAAGACAGGAAATTCTGAATGCAGCCATAAAAGACGCTCATAGCTGGATCGACAAGAGGTATGAAAAAATCTTTACACCTCCTTTTTATGAAGGTACAAATTGGGCACTTCCAGCGTCGCAAGATGTGGTCAAAGCTATTATGTCAAATTATCTTGCTCCTAATATTTACCCTGTTGATGAAAGAGCAATAAGCTATTCGATGGCATATTTTAGTGCAAAAAAGCTAGGTACAGGTCAGTTTTATTTAATGACTATAAAAGATAAAAACGATCAGTCATTTGATGGCTCAAAATTATACAAAGTGCATTTACCAGCTAAAGTTCCTGTAAAATTATATTGGTCCATAACGGCTTATGATCGTGAAACACATGCCCTTATTTTAGATATGAAATCTTCTAGCCGGGCATCTACCACTCCGGGATTAAAGAAAAATCCTGACGGTTCTGTTGATATTTATTTTGGAGCCAAAGCACCTGAAGGAAAAGAATCCAATTGGGTTCCTACAGATCCTAAAAGAAAATTTGAATTATTAGCTCGCTTCTATGGCCCTGAAAAAGGATTTTTTGATAAAACATGGAAAATGGATGATGTTGAAGAAGTAAAATAAAAACACCTTTTATGCCTGAGAAATTCGAAAATATAAACGAGAATTTATTTGATCCCGTTGCTTCAAAAGCAGAGCGGTACGCAAAAGGCACAGCAATAAGAAAAATTATACCACGAAATGCACATCAGGAATGGAAAGCATCTGAAAACAGAAAAAATCCGGTTGACATTCTTATTGAAACAAGTGTAGGAAGAGTCGAAAGTTTGCTTCCGATACGATATAGCCGAATGATGGAATCTCCATTTTCATTTTTTCGGGGAGCAGCAGCAATTATGGCGTCAGATTTAGCACAAACTCCCAATACAGGCATTCATTTACAGCTGTGTGGAGATTGTCATTTAATGAATTTTGGGGGATTTGCAACTCCTGAACGAAAATTGGTCTTTGATATAAATGATTTTGATGAAACATTTCCCGGACCGTGGGAATGGGATATAAAAAGACTCGCCACAAGTTTTGCAATTGCAGGAAGATGGAGAAAATTCTCGAATAAAAACTGCAAAGAGTTTGCCTGGCATGTGGCTGATAGTTACAAAAGACATATGCTGGAATATAGTAAATTATCGGCACTTCAAATTTGGTATGCTGATATTGATCTGGCAGAACTTATTGAAAGAGGAGAAGATGAAGAAATAAAAGAATTTCAGCACAAGCGAATAAAAAAAGCGGCGGAATATACAGCTCATGAAAAAGAATTTGCAAAAATGACTTATCAGGATGGGTATCGTGCCAGAATAAAAGATGATCCACCTTTGATTTATCATCCAACAGAAGCAGAAGGAAAAAGAATTATCCGTGAAGTAGAAACCGCGCACAAACAATATATGGAGTCATTACCAGACGACAAACAGGTTTTATTGAGCAGATATAAGCTGCATGACGTTGCAATGAAGGTGGTAGGTGTGGGAAGTGTGGGAACAGTTTGTGGCATAAGTTTATTAATGTCGGCAACAGGCGAACCCATTTTTTTGCAGTTTAAAGAAGCCAGACAAAGCGTGTTAGAACCAAATCTGAAAATTGAAAATAAGTATAAGCATCAGGGTGAACGAATTGTTATGGGGCAAAAATTAATGCAATCTGCATCGGATATGCTTTTAGGTTGGACTCAGGATGATCGCAACAAGTTTTTTTACATCCGCCAGCTTCGGGATGCCAAAGTAAAACCGGTTCTCGAAATTATGAAAGCCAGAAATATGGCAGATTATGCAAAAGCATGTGGCTGGGCATTAGCAAGAGCACATGCCCGAACAGGTGATCCTTCTGTACTGTCCGGCTATATAGGAAACAGTAATGAATTTGCCAATGCAATTGCAAAATTTTCTATTTCGTATGCAGATCAAAATGATGCCGATTATACCAAAATGCTGGAAGCAATAAAAGAGGGAAAATTACCAATTTCGACAGCAATATAATTTTTAAAAAACAGAAAATTCTTAACAACAAGAAAACATTGAACAATAAAAAAAGAAGTATTTTTATTACATATTGAATTAATTTGTTTAAGTTTATACTTAGAAAAAGTAATTGCTTATTTGTTGGTCAAACGAATTAAAAAAAATGATTTATCTTTAATGTCCTGCAATTATTTGTTTTTAAGGTATTTACGCCATACTCCCGTCATATAAACGCCCTTTCAGATTCTTTCACAGTTTTGAAGCATTTTTTAAAATAATTAGAAGTTAAACTCAGTTAATTATTAATTTAAATACCACAAGATGAACAAGAAAATCACACCTATAAGAATAATCCCAATATTATTTTTGGGTTTAATTTACAGTTGCTCAACAACAGTAAATGTTACAACAGATTATGACCACGCTGCTAATTTTAGCGAATATAAAACCTTTGCCGTTTATGATTTAAAAGCACAGGAAGGACAGGTTAACCAATTAAATGTAGACCGTGTTACAAAAGCCATTCGTTCGGAAATGATCGCCAAAGGCTTTACAGAAAGCAGTACTCCTGACTTAAAAGTAAATGCCGTTTCTATCTTAAAAAATAAACAATCTGTTACGGCAAACTCTGATTTTTATGGCTATGGCGGAATGTATCGTCCATATGGATATTGGGGCGGCGGAGCCATGATGGGCGGCGGTACCACAACATTTAATACTTACGATTATGTAGATGGTTCTCTGGTAATTGATATTGTCTCTACAAAAACACAAAAATTAGTTTGGCAGGGAATAGGTAATGCACAAATTGATAATAAACCAGACAATCCCGAAGAATTTATAGCAAGTTCTGTCAAAAAAATATTGGCAGGTTTTCCTCCTGGATTAGCTAAAAAATAAATCTTTTAAGATTTGTTAAATAGAGATTATACTTGCTTTAAGGCAGGTATAATCTTTAACAAAATAGCCCATATTGAAGCAATTAACAATTGAAACTTAAGCATATGGTTGATATAGTACTTTCCCTTTTCTTTTTTATAGCGACACTGGTTGGTTTTGCTACCTCATTTATGGTTTTGTTTTCACGAAAAAATTACTCAAAAAGTTTTTTCCTCGGACTGTTCTTATTTAGCCTTGCTGTTGTCAGTGTTTATAATTTTTACTTATCAGCTAATATTTTTAAGCATTTCCCTGATCTTTTTATGATCACAAAATCCTTTATTTTTTTGGTGGCACCTTCTGCTTTTCTTTATGTCAGAACGATTTTGTTTTCAGATAAAAAAATATTTAAAAAATACGATTGGCTGCATTTTTTACCCTTTCTGCTTTATTTTGGTTTAACCCTTTTTGTCTGGATTGGCAATTACATTGATCTTCACATAGTTGATTATATTTCTGTAAAAGTACATAACCCATTTTCTATGTTAAGTCTCACGGTTTGGTTATTGTATGCTTTTTGCCAGACGATGATGATTTTAAATTATGATTTGAAAAAATTTAAAGAAAATCATTTCCAGCGTGTAAAAATATTAAGCTGGATAAAAGTTTACAATTTGATCATCCTGTTTTTATTTTCTACACTTTTTGTGCATTATTTTTTGATGAATCAGGTCAATAATCTTGATTTCTCCTGTTATATATTAATTTCCGGAGTACTTATTTTTACAGTAGGCTGGCTTTATTTCAAACCTCAGGTTTTTTACGATTTTAATAATGAAATAAGTGAAGAAAGAAGTAATCATTTTAGTTTTGTTACAGATACTTCATCGGTCATAAAAACAAAAGAAATTAAAAATAGTTTGCCTTTAGTAAAAGAATTAACTCCCGATAAAAAACAGGAATATCTCGAAAAACTGGATTACATTTTTTCTACAAAAAAACTTTTCCTGAAAAAAGATTTTGTTATTCGTGATCTGTCTGATGAAACCGGAATCTCAGTTCATCATCTTTCTAATTTAATAAATTCTGAATTTAATCTTCATTTTCAGGACTATGTCAATTTAAAAAGAATCGAATTTTTTAAAGACAAAATAAATGATCCCGAATGGAAAGATTTATCACTTGAAGGTATGGCCTGGGGATCCGGATTTAAATCAAGAACTACATGTTTTAGAGCTTTTATAAAACATACAGGTAAATCTCCTTCAGAATATTTTAAGATAATCAGAATTAATTCTGAAAAAAGTGCTTCTTTTTATTTAAAAGAATCTTAGATAAAGTCTGAATAATAAAAGCAATAGAGGTTTCATTAATTTTTTAAAATAAACAAGATGAAAACGAATTTTAATACCCGCAGACAACCCATAAAATTAATCCTTACACTTTTTCTTTTGTTGATATATTTTACCGGAAATGCACAGCTTAAAGGCGGACACATTCTAGGTGCAATGGGTTTACAATCCGGAACGCAGGCACCGGCTAACACTTTAAGTGTTTATGTTCCAGGTTATCTTTATGATGCTTGTTCCCTGCGCAATGCAAACGGTGATAAATCAGTTGCAAATCCCGATATCACGATGTTTATAACAGGAGCCGGAGCATCCTATATAAGCGACTTTAAAATCCTGGGCGCTAATTATGGTGCAAGTATTTTATTGGCTTTTGCATCAAACACCATTCAGGGAAATTCTCTGGATGCCAAAAACTCACTCGCCTTTACAGATATGTTTGTACAACCTGTACAATTGGGCTGGCATACCAAAAAAGCCGATTTTGTATTTAGTTACCAAATATACCTTCCTACCGGAAAATTTACTGCGGGAGCTTCTGACAATGCAGGTCTGGGAATGTTTATGAATGAATTTTCAGCAGGAACAACTATATTCTTCAATGATAAAAAGACCTTTCATTTTTCGGCATTGGCGGCGTATGAAATAAACGGTAAAAAGAAAGATACAGATATAAAAACCGGAGATATTCTAAGTATTGAAGGAGGTTTGGGAAAAACTTTTTATTTGATGAATGCCGAAAAAACAGCACCAAAAGGAATACTCAATGCCGGAGCAATTTATTATTTACAAGGAAAACTATCACCCGACAAAATACCGGTTGGTAATGCTGTACTTGAGCCTGCAAAAGACAGAATTGCAGGCATAGGAGCCGAAGTAAACTATTTTCATATAGGTTCTAAAACTTCAGCAGGATTACGCTGGGTTTCCGAATTTGAAGCCGTAAACCGTTTTCAGGGAAACACCTTTTTCCTTACACTCGCACACGTGTTTAGCCTGGCAAAAGTAATAGAAGAATAACGATTAAAGTTGCTGTTTTTTTGTTGAAATAGGATAATCTTAAATGACTTGAAATGAGAAATACACCTTCAGATTTTATCATTAAAAAAGAAAAAATTATTCAGAGAATGGTTTTCATGTTAATGATATGCTTTTTTTCATTTCAAACTATAAAAGGACAAAAGCATCATATTAGCGTAAAAGATTCTCTCGATGGCGCATTCGATTTAAGCGATTACATTATTTATGCACACGGTTTTATTGTGGTTCCAACAATTATAACCGAACCGGCTCTGGGAGGAATTGGAGGTGCAATTGTTCCTGTTTTTCTAAAAAAACACGCACCTGTTCTTGATGAAAACGGCAAAAAACGATTTATAAATCCAGATATTACAGGAGGAATCGGAATGTATACCGAAAACAAAAGCTGGATGGTAGGCGCTTTTCGTTCTGGTACTTTAATAAAATCGAGAATTTTATACCGGGTAATGGCAGGTTATGGCGACATGAACCTCTCTTTTTATGAAAATTTACCCAATGGAAACGACAAGGAATTTAAGCTCAATTTTAAGTCTACTATATTCTACACACAATGGCTGAAACAATTTAGAAATGCAAAATGGAGCGCAGGTCCACAATATTTATTTCTAAATTCTAATATAACATTGCCGGATTTAAATCTGGATCTTCCACCCTCTTTTGTCAAGCCAAAAGACATTAATAGTTTGGTAAGTCAGTTTGGGGGAGCCATTCAGTTTGATGGCCGGGACAATATTTTTACACCCGATAAAGGAATTCGCATACAATCAGATTTCTTTTGGTCTGATGATGTCATTGGAAGTGATTATGATGCGTGGCGCGTTAATCTTTCGGCAATTGGATATTATCCTGTAACCAAAAAATTAATTGGCGGACTCCGAATTGAAGGAGAACAAGCCTTTGGGAAACCACCTTTTTATCTCTTACCGGGAATTAATTTAAGAGGAATTCCCGCCGCAAGATATCAGGGAAAAACAAGTGTTGTAACCGAACTCGAATTGAGATGGGATGTATACCGAAGATGGAGCCTTATGGGTTACGGTGGTCTGGCAAGTGCTTTTGATGATTGGGATCAGGCTTTTGCTAAACCCGTCGTATACAGTTACGGAACAGGTTTCAGGTATTTACTGGCACGAAAATTCAAACTCAGAATGGGTGTTGACGTCGCAAAAGGCCCGGAAGACTGGGCATATTATATAGTATTCGGTAGCAACTGGATGCGTTAAAGTCGCATGGCAAACCCGATAGTCTGACGCCTCGAACTGTCGGGTTTGCTATTTATATTCCATTTTTATTTTTGCCAATAAGGTTTCACAATCTTGTTTTCTTTATGGCATAAAAAAACTAATAGCACCGAAGCAATAGAGCAAAAAATGATCGCCTGAAAACTTCCTTCGGGACCAAATTCTCCTCCGGTAATCCATACAGAACCTTCGATTTTAGTAACCAATAAACTTTCTGATTTTTCATTTCCCGATGTTATTGCCCCAAAAATGCCCGATTGCATAAAATTCCACGCAAAATGAATCGCTATCGGAAACCATAAATTTCTGCTGTATATAAAAGCGGCACCCAATAATATTCCGGCTTCAATTGAAACACACAAAGCAGAAACCAATGTTGCACCTGGATTTGATAAATGAAGTGCTCCGAAAATTATAGCCGAAATAGCCAAAGCAATATAACTTCCCAGTTTTTCTTCCAGAACTCTGAAAAGAATACCGCGAATTAAAATTTCTTCGAGAATAGCAGCCGTAAAAGCAACTGTAAGCGGAATAATAATAAAGGATACAGGATTTACAGCAACAATATTAAAACTTCCGGTGGCGTAAATAACCAAAATAGTCAGCGATTGTAAAACAACGCCAATCAAAATTCCGATGAGTAGGTTTTTGGCAAGACCATTTGCGGCTAATTCAGTTACTTTTCTTTTTTCGTAGTATTTAAAGAAAAGAATATATCCCGTTAAAGCGAGAACCGAAACGAAAATTCCTTTAATAAGATTTCTGTAGTTTCTGTCAAGCGAAGTTAATCCTAATAATTTGCCTATAATTTGCTGTCCGATAATGACCAAAGCCATCGTAACAATTAGTGCAAGAATAATTTTGACTAACGGAAAATTAAATATTTTTTGTTTTGTGGTAAGAGTTTGAATTTGCATTTTGATTTGGTTTTAATTTGAAACAAATGTAAACGGCATCAAAACCAAAAAATAGAATGAAATTTGCCTCTCTTATAATTTTTGAAATTGTTTTGGTAAAAATCCCGTTTGATTTTTAAATGTTCTGATAAAATGACTTTGATCTGAGAATCCGCATTGAAAAGCAATTTCTGTTAAATTACCCGGATTGGATTGTATCAGCGAAAGCGAACGATTTATTTTGATACGGCGCATGTATTCGCCCAAAGTACAGCCAAAATATTTCGGAAAATGTTTTGATATCGTAATTGGATTTAAGTTTAAAACCTGTGCAAGATCCTGCAAGTTTGGATTTTCATTCCAACAATCATTTAGTAATTCATGTAAACTCTTTACCCAAAACGGACTTTTTTCAAACCGTTCCAAATGAGCATTCGAATTCGATAATTGTGCAAATAACATGTTGATCGTGTCGCCGGAAAAAGCATCGGAAACCAGACTTTCCTTAAAAATCTTCAGTATGATAAATTTGGTAAGTGTTGCATTTTGAACCGATTTTTCGATTGTCGATTCACTTATCTGGAGTTCTTTCAACAGCTTTTCTTCTATTTCGATGTTGATGTTTTGCGACGGAAAAAGGGTGTCCTGATTCAGGTGCAATTCGTCGCTGTGATAAAATAATAAGGAACCCGGGCCTACTGTTTCGCTAAAATTTTTTCGTTTTTCGGTAGTTCCGCCTTTCAGGAAAAGTGTAATATGTGCATTATTATGCGAATGCCAACCCTCATAAACCTTGTTTTGATACTCCGTTTCAACAACTGCAATTCCCTGCGTATTGTCGAAGATTTTTTTGGTATTGCCTAAGTATTTCTCTTTTTGGAGTTCGAACATTTTGGTGGGTGTAGCGTTTTTACAGCGGGCAAAATACCACTAATTTAAAAAATAAAGAATAAGATTTAGTATTGATTTTAAAGGACAGGATATTATTGCAGAATTTGTAAGTTTATATCGCTTAACAAAAAGATTATGAAAAAATTAACGAAGACAGAACACACAAATTATGTAATATTTAATTGATTTGTAACAAAAATAAAATGTAGTCGACTAATTAGTCAACTATTTAAATCATTGATTATGTATAAAATTACGTTGAAATCAGTTTTTGTTGCGTCGGCATTTTTTGTTGGTGTCAGCAGTTCTTTTGCACAAGACGTTTTGGTTAACTCACTAAAGTTAAATGCAAGTGATAAAAGTAAAGAGAACTTTAAATTCACAGAAGAAATTAATTTAGGAACTACTTCGGTAAAAACACAAGGTTCGTCAGGAACATGCTGGAGTTATGCTACAAACTCTTTTTTAGAGTCAGAAATGATTCGTTTAGGAAAACAGCCTGTAGAATTGTCTCAAATTTACTCTGCCAGAAACGTTTATGTCGAAAAAGGAATTAATTATGTTCGCATGCATGGCGCAGTTACTTTGGGTGACGGAGGCGCATTGCACGATGTAACCAATATGTATAAAAAATACGGAGCCGTACCAAGAGAAGTTTACACAGGTTTAAACTACGGAACCGATAAAAATAAATTTGGCGAAATGGCCGCACTTATCGAAGGTGTTTTGACTGCTGTAGTTAAAAACCCAAATGGTGAGTTAACGCCAAACTGGCAAAAAGCATACACTGCCGTTATCGATTCTTATTTAGGAAAAGTGCCGGATAACTTTACCTACAAAGGAAAAAACTATACGCCACAATCTTTTGCTAAAGAAGTGGTAGGAATTAATCCTGATGATTACGTTGAAATGTCATCTTTTACAACTTCGCCATATTACCAAAAAACAACGATGATGGTGCCGGACAACTGGTCGTTTGATCAGGTTTACAACGTAAAAGTAAACGACATGACAGATGTTATCGACAATGCTTTGAAAAAAGGATATACAGTAGCTTGGGCAACAGACGTTAGCGAGAAAAGCTTTAGCTGGAAAAATGGTGTGGCATACGTACCAACAAAAAAATTCGACGACATGACGGCTGAAGAAAAAGCAGATATGTTTAATGGACCAAAACCAGAACCGGAAATTACTCCGGAAATGCGTCAGGCTGCGTTTGACAACTACACTACTACAGACGACCACGGAATGCACATTATTGGTCTTGCAAAAGATCAAACCGGAAGAGAATATTACATCGTAAAAAATTCATGGGGAGAAACAAACGACTACAAAGGTTTCTTGTTTGTAACTAAGAATTTCGTAAAATATAAAACTACTGCTTTAATGGTGAACAAAGGGGGAATTCCTACTGAGATTGCTAAGAAGTTGGGGGTTTAATGAGTTTTTTAATTTTTTAGAATTTAAAAAAGCGCTGCAAGTAATTGTGGCGCTTTTTTTGGTTTATATTTTAATTCCTTCGAATTCGATGGAATTAAAAATATGGCAAGTTCAATAAGAAATAAGCAATATTATCGGATAATTGAAGCTAAACTTGCACGCTATTCTATTTAAGATATCCTTATTATTTAATTTATTAAATAGGTTTTAATAAATTGTTAGATAAATTGTTGAATAAAGTATTCCTCTATTTCGGAGTTTAAATAATGATTATCAAAAAACTTTTTAATCCCCATTCTATAAATAATTTCCTTTCTAATATTTGATAATTTGTGTTTGTGTTTTAAATAATAATTTATTATTTGACAACAATAGTCTGCTAATAAATGGCCAAAACAAAACTTAAGCGTTTCTATTTTATATCTATAGCCAAAAGATTTAACTGTTTTTTCAATTAAACTCTTTTCCTCCATAAGCTTTTCTATTGCTGTAGTTTTTACTTTTGGAAAGTTGTCTGTATTACATTCTACACAAAAAAGATGGCCCTTTTTTCTGGGAAAAAATGATTGATCTTTCTTGAATTGATAAGCATCGGATACTACACCTATTTTTATGTCTTTAAGAAATTTACTGAATCCTTCATTGATAATTTTTTCGTCAATTTCAGATGCAGTTAAATCTTTTAAAATATCAATAATTACATTTTCATTCCAGACATCATTTTCATAACTATATCCATGGGTATAAAATATATTAGAATGTGTTATTCGTTTTTTATAAACTTCATCAAATTCGTTATCCATTGCCATATATACATTTTTGATTTTTCCAGCAAGAATATCTTCAGAAATATCTTTTAATGTTTTTTTAGATCCAACAGATTTAAATTTTAATAATTCATTTTTTTTATATTTTTTAAATATATTTTTCCAATAAACGATATCTTCAGTATCGTCATTAAAGTTGTCTAGATAGACTTCATCTTTTGAAAAGCTTTTTGACCCACCCTCCAGATATACTATATAATCTACATTATAGAATAAATGTAAATTACTGAGTCCTTTTTTTGTTCGTTTGAAAGTTTCTATCATTTTATTGAATTTTCAATTTTAATAGTGTATTCCTCATATTCACCAACTATATCTGGAGAATGGGTCGCAAAAATTATTTGTGAACTTGGATTAATATTTTTTAAACTTTTAACTAGTTGCTCTTGCCATTCAATATGTAGTGATAACTCAGGTTCATCAGCAATATAAATGTGAGTATATTCTTCTTGCAATAAACTTTGTCCAAATATTATTAAAAGTTGTTTTTCGCCAGAGCTTAAGTTAGTTAAAGGAAATATTTTTCCACTTTGAGTTTTAACAGTTAATTCATTTCTTTCATTAATAAAGACACTTTTTCTTTGTAGCAATTTATTAATTACGTCAAGAAATATTTCTTTGGTTTTATTAATACTTGTTTGTTTTAGAATGATTTTATTCCATTCTTCAACAACTGAGTGTATTCTTAATGTGCCTAATAAGAATGAAAAATCTCTTAAATCTAATGAGCCAACTTTTTCTGATTTTATAATTGAATCATTATACTCCATAAAATAATTTTCTAATTTTTCAGAATAATTCTTGGAACTTACCTTAAAATAATCAAATATGGATTTTAAAGATTCTTTTTCTTTTTTAGGATCAATTTTGCCATTTTCAAAAACATTCCCATATTGTGAACTGTCTATTAAAGACTCAAAAATATATTTTTGAAACTTCTCAGTTTCTATAGCATATTTTCTGTTTAATTGAGAGAAATACTTAACTAAATCTATTTGTAATTCTTCAATTTTTTGATCTATTGTTGATTCATAGCTTCTGTCTTCTCTTTTTTTATTATGTGACATTCGATGGATTGATAGCCAACTTACATTGACCAGCTTTTCAAGCTCAAAACTTATATCATTTGAATATTTCCTATGCCTAATTGAATTATCCCTTAAAACAAAATCATTTTGATATCGATAAAAAAGGTCTTCTTCAATATCATCAAGTAAGAACTTTTTAAAAACATTACTTCCATATGTTTTTAGTAAGAAATCGATTCTAGGGAAAGGAGAATTTTCCCTTTGAATTTTTTCAACTTTAATTATCGCATTTTCATATTTTTTCTTTGAGTTGAGTAGAGGAAATAAAGTTATTTCGATGGTTTCAAATTGTATTCTGTCTAAAGTTTTAAAATCGGCTTTAAGAGTTGCGGCAATAAGATTAATTACTGTTGTTTTTCCTGAACCATTAACGCCTATTAAAAAGTTCACATCCTTATTGAAGTCTATATTTACATCTTTATCTCCCCAAAACTTAGTAATTTTAACATTTTCAATTTTATTCATAATCTTTTTAATTTAGCATTTTTAGTTATTTATAAATTTAATGTCAAATAGTAGTTATTATAGGGCTTTTATAAATGTTTTATTTTTTAAATAATGAGGCAAATAAAAGATTTTAAAATAATATTTAACACCGTATAAATACCTGTTTTTTAATTCTATTAAATTTAAAAGGTAATTGGTTTTTTATTTTAGATAAATATAAATTCCAATTATTAAATCTTTTTACGGTTTTCCATAAATGTATTGTTAAAGTTTGTAATGAACATAATGTTATCTAAGTATAAACAAAAAAAGAGTCTCTTTAAAGAGACTCTTTTTTATTATAAAACAATATGTTTTTCAAAAGAAATTTACTTCCCTTTCAACAGCTTCTCCAAATATTCAACTTTCTCTTTCTCAGCCAAAAGTAAGCGCTCATAAAGTTCAACAACTTTATCAAGCGGATTAAATGAACAATTATGATTTACGACAGGTCCACTATTAATAACAGACCCTTCGTAATTATTTTGAATATTGTTTAAAACCGCTTCTTCAGAGAAATTCTTAATTCCTTCAACAGACACGCCT
>Ga0247738_10000187_pt1 | contig 26952 bp, 26 predicted proteins | sample UWRJL013104B2_FD_180936 | JGI IMG/M metagenome (GOLD analysis project Ga0247738, IMG submission 180936) | Plant litter microbial communities from Arlington Agricultural Research Station in Wisconsin, United States - UWRJ-L013-104B-2 | ecosystem: Environmental > Terrestrial > Plant litter >...
TCGGTTCGCCCGTTTCGCGAATGACCTCGGCGAGAAGAAAGAGACTATCCCTCTTCGCCCTCTCATGTGCGTGTTCAGCGACCTGCCCGGCGGTCTCGTTGGAACCTGATTCCGCCATCATGCCGCCCTAGCAGAGTTTCCCGCATCAAACCTTAAGAGGAGAGGCGCCGACGCGGAAGCCCGCAACTGACGCTGCGAGCCAATAATCGTCGCTGAATGAAGATTTTTCCTATGCCCGCGACTGCGCCACAGGCGACCTGAAGCTACATCCGGCGCGGCGGCGCGGTATGGCCCAGATAACGCACGTAGAAGGGAATGCCCTTCGCGGGATTATTGCCCACCGGCTTGCGCGCCAGCCGTGGGTCGATCTCATTGGCGAAGGCAATGCCGATGCGGTTGCCCTTTGCCCAGACGACGCGCCCGGGCACATCGCCAAGGCCCCGCAACGAGACGATGATGTCGTCATTGGATCGCAACGCCAGCTTGCATTCCGCCATCAGACCGCAGGTGGACAGGTTGCGCACCCGGATCTCGCCCATGGCCATACCGTTTTCGCGGGAAACATTGGCTTGAAGGAACAGGCTGTCGCGCACCGCGCGCTGCTTCATCCACGCTGCGACCGGCTCCGTTCCGTCGTCGGCGGGTGGCGATCCGGTGCCCGTGATGATCAGCCTCGCAAATTTGGAATTGTTGAGGAGATGGGCAAGGCGCGGATTGAAGACATCAGTCGTCACGCGAGACCTTTTCCTGCCGCTCGTGACGCTCCTGCGCCTCGACGGTCATGGTCGCAATCGGGCGGGCTTCCAGCCTGCCCAGCGAAATCGGCTCGCCGGTCACTTCGCAATAGCCATATTCCCCGTCATCGATCCGCCGCAGTGCGGCATCAATCTTGGAAATGAGCTTACGTTGCCTGTCGCGGGTGCGCAACTCGATCGACCAGTCGGTCTCGCTCGATGCGCGATCGTTGAGATCGGGCTCCCGCAGCGGCTCGGACTGAAGGACGGCAAGCGTGCCTTCCGCCTCGGCAAATATCTGCTTTTTCCAGTCGATGAGCCGCCGCCGAAAATATTCGAGCTGCAGCGGTCCCATGAATTCTTCGTCTGGCGAAGGTCGATAGCCGTCCGGCAGGTCGATGCGCCCGCCTTGAGTTCCGCCATTTTTGTCCGCCGTCGAGTCCGCAATCGAGGCCATTAAACTCTCCAGTAACCTACCGAAACCGTCTCGTCGCGGCGTCACGTTTGGGGCGCCTATACTGCCCGCGCCGAAGCTAAACAAGTACCCGTTGGGTTGCGCTGAACAACATCAATAGTCGCGCGTTTCCGGGCATTATCCCGGAAAATGATTACTAAATCGTCGGAAGCGGTCAGAACTGCCTCCGAAACCGACCGGGAGACTCGCGCTTGATCGGCCGCATGAGGCGAGGCATAGGCTGGCCCCCATGCACGATATCAAAGCCATTCGCGACAATCCGGCCGCTTTCGACGAGGGACTCGCCCGGCGTGGGCTGGAGCCGCTGGCCGACAAAATCGGCGAGGAGGATGCGCGCTGGCGCGCCGTCTCGACCGCACTTCAAGAAGGGCTTGCGCGCCGGAACGAGGCAAGCAAGCTCATCGGCGCGGCCATGGCCAAGGGCGACAAGGACACTGCCGAAACCCTCAAGGCCGAAGTTGCCGAGCTGAAGGCAAAGCTGCCCGATCTGGAAATCGAGGAAAAGTCGCTGGCGGACATCGTCCAGTTGCGGCTTGAGGCCATTCCCAACCTGCCTGCCGCCGATGTGCCCAAGGGCGCGGACGAAGCGGACAATGTCGAAGAAGCTCGCTGGGGAAGCCCACGCGATTTCAATTTTGCGCCGCAGGATCATGCCGATTTCGGGCCTGCACTCGGCCTCGATTTCGAAGGGGCCTCCGCCATGTCCGGCGCGCGCTTCGCGGCTTTGCGCGGGCAGATCGCCCGGCTTCATCGTGCGCTGGCCCAATATATGCTGGATACGCAGACCGGCTCGAATGGCTATGAAGAGGTCAATCCGCCGCTGCTCGTGCGGAGCGAAGCGCTTTATGGCACTGGCCAGCTTCCCAAGTTCGCCGAAGACCTGTTCCAGACCACGGATGGCCGCTGGCTGATCCCGACGGCCGAAGTCAGCCTCACCAATCTCGTGCGCGAGCAGATCCTGCCCGAGAGCGCGCTGCCGCTCCGCTTCACGGCACTGACGCCCTGTTTCCGCTCGGAAGCGGGCTCGGCCGGGCGCGACACCCGAGGCTTCATCCGCCAGCACCAGTTCGAGAAGGTCGAGCTCGTCTCCATCTGCACGCCTGAGCAGGCGGCCGCCGAGCAAGAGCATATGATTGCCTCCGCGCAAGGCATTCTCGAGGCGCTGGAGCTGCCCTATCGCCGCGTGCTGCTGTGCACTGGCGACATGGGCTTCTCGGCCGCCAAGACTTTCGATCTCGAAGTCTGGCTGCCCAGCCAGGGCGTCTATCGCGAGATCAGCTCCATCTCGCAATGCGGCGACTTCCAGGCGCGGCGCATGAACACGCGCTTCCGCCCCGAGGGCGAGAAAGCCACGCGCTTTGTCAACACGCTCAACGGCTCGGGCCTCGCGGTCGGGCGCACATTGGTCGCGGTGCTGGAAAATTATCAGCAGGCCGATGGCTCGGTCACGGTGCCTGCGGTTCTGCTTCCGTACATGGGCGGCATCACCGAGCTGAAGCCGCGCTGACGGAGATAAGCTGATGCGCATTCTCATCACCAATGACGACGGCATCCACGCCCCCGGCCTCAAGGTGCTGGAGGAGATTGCGCGCACGCTCTCCGACGACATCTGGATCGTCGCGCCGATGGAGGAACAGTCCGCCGCCGGGCACAGCCTCACCATCTCTCGCCCGCTGCGCATCCGTGAACATGGCCCCAAGCATTTCAGTGTTTCCGGCACCCCGACCGACGCGGTGATGATGGCAGTGGGTCATTTCATGAAGGACGCTCGGCCCGATCTCATTCTCTCGGGCGTCAATCGCGGAGCGAATCTGGCCGAGGACGTCACCTATTCCGGCACGGTCGCTGCTGCCATGGAAGGCGCGATCATGGGCGTGCGCTCGATCGCGCTCAGTCAGGTCTATGCGAAGGAAGGCACGGGCGACTCCGTCTCTTTCGCCGCCGCGCAGGGCTGGGGCGCGCGTGTCATCCGCGCTCTGCTGGCCCAGTCGGACCGGGGCAAGACGCTCATCAACGTCAATTTCCCCGCCATTCCCGCCGATCAGGTCAAGGGCATCAAAGTCGTGCGGCAGGGCTTTCACGATGTGGAGCGCAATCGCATCATCCCCTGCGTCGATCCGCGCGGCTATCCCTATTACTGGTTCGGCCTCGATCATAGCGACGCGGCACCCCATGGCAGCGACCTGGAGGCCTGCGCGCAGGGCTATGTCACGGTGACGCCGCTCCACTACGACCTCACCCATTATGAGCTGCTGGCCGAATTGCAGGCCGGGTTCGCCGAACAGGCCGACTGACGGCGCGCAGACAGCGCAGGCTCGACAGGCCGGGTGCGCGTGCATACAGAGCAAGCGGGGCGAAGATAAACGGCGCGACGGACAACCGGCGACCGAAGCCCCTGCACTTAGGGGGGAATTTTCCGTTTCATGACGACTGAACTCGACGCGACCAAGGCAGTCATCGCGCAACTCGCTCGTCATCTCGACGTCGACATCGCCATCCAGCTCTGGGACGGAACCATCCTCCCGCTCGGCCCGGGCGCGCAGGAAGAAATCCGCATCGTCCTGGGCTCGCCGCGCGTGCTGCGCCGCCTGCTCATGGACCCGTCGCTCATCACCATCGCAGAGCTTTATTCAGCGGGCGATCTCGACATTATCGGCGGAGACCCGATCGACGCGATGCGCCATGTCGACCATCTCCAGTTCCGCTTCCTGCCCGGCAAGGTGAACAAAGCGAAGCTGCTGCGGCTCGCCCTGCCCATCCTGCTGAAGAGCAGTCCGTTCACGTCGCTGGTCAATCGCTTCACCGACAAGGTCGGGCTCTCGCCCGCGCGCGGCCGCAACGACAAGGACATGATTTCATTCCATTATGACGTGTCGAATGCGTTCTACGAACTCTTTCTCGACGAGAATATGGTCTATTCCTCGGCCTATTTCGATAAGCCAACCGACACGATCGACGAGGCCCAGTATAACAAGCTGGACCTGATCTGCCGCAAGCTGCGCCTGCAGCCCGGCGACCGGCTGTGGGACCCCGGTTGCGGCTGGGGCGGACTGCTCTGCCACGCCGCCCAGCATTATGGTGTGCAGGCCTATGGCACGACGCTCAGCACCGAGCAGCGCGACTATGTGACCGCGAAGATCGCGCGCCTCGGCCTCACCGACCGCGTGAACATCGAACTGCGCGACTGCCGCTCGCTGGGCGACGACATGGTCTTCGACAAGGTCGCGCAGATCGAGATGGTCGAGCATGTCGGCATTGCCAATCATAACGACTTCTACCGCAATCTAGGCCGCCACATGCGCCCGCGCGGGCTCTATCTCGGGCAGGCAAGCGCGCGCCGCATGACCGAAAAGGTCGAGGATTTCCCGATTCTCTCGCCCTATATGAAGTTCATCGTCCAGTATATTTTCCCGGGCGGCGAGCTGGATCATATCGGCATGACCTGCGCAGCGCTCGAGCGGGCCGGGTTCGAGGTTCATGAGGTCGAGGCACTGCGCGAGCATTTCGCCCTCACCTGCGAACATTGGGCCAAGCGCCTCCATGCGCGGCAGGCGGAAGGCGCAGCACTGGTCGGCCTGCCTCGCACACGGCTTTGGGTGTTGTACCTGTCGCTCTGCGCGCTGAGCTTCCAGCGGGGCGCGCTCAACGTGTTCCAGGTCGTCGCCTCGAACCGCCGCGTCGGCGCCTCAGGCGTCGCCTTCGATCGCAAGGTGGATTACGGGGTCCAGCCCATCGCCTGAGGCCCTTGCCCCCAGGGCAGAGCACTGGCACTAGGGCAGCGATGTTCCAACGCGACGACCCGCGTGCGCCTCCAGCCGCATTCCTGCGGCGGCGCTCCAGCTTGCCGGTCTGGGCGGATCTCGCCTGGCGGGTCGGGCTGATCCTTGCGCTGGTGGTGGCGGTGCTGATCGTCCACTGGATCGAGCGGGATGGCCTCAAGGACACCAATTTCCCTGAGCGGACCATCAGCTTCATCGACATTCTCTATTTCACGACGGTGACCATCACGACCGTCGGCTATGGCGACATCGTGCCGGTCAACAACACGACCAAGCTGTTCGAATCCTTCTTTGTCACGCCGATCCGCATCTTCGTCTGGCTGATCTTCCTTGGAACAGCCTATCATTTCGTCTTTCGCAACACGTGGCACAGGTGGCGCATGTCCATGATCCAGAAATCGCTCCAGAACCACATCATAGTCTGCGGCTATGGCACGAGCGGGGCGGAGGCCGTGCGCGAACTCATCGCCCGCGAAATCGACCCCCGGCGTATCGTCGTGATCGACGGCAATGACGCCTCGCTGGCGCTGGCCGAGGCGACGGGCTGCAATGTCCTCAAGGGCGATGCGACGCGCGACCAGATCCTGAGCGATGCACGCGTCCGGAGCGCGCAGGCCGTGATCGTTTCGGCCGGGCGCGACGATACGTCCATCCTCATCACACTCACCGCGCATCATCTCGCGCCCGATGTGCCGATCAGCACGGTGGTGCGCGCGAGCGACAATGAGGACCTCGCCCAGCAGGCAGGCGCGACGACCGTCATCAACCCGGCCAGCTTCGCCGGGCTGCTGCTCGCCGGTTCCTGTCAGGGATCGCATATCGCGGACTATCTCGCCGATCTGGCGGCGATAGGCGGCAAGGTCCGGCTGCATGAGCGCCCCGTGGCGCGCGGCGAGATCGGCAAGCCGCTATCGGCGATCGCGCCCGGCCTTGGCGTGCGCATCTATCGCGACGGCCGCATCATCGGCTTTGACGAAGCCGAAGCGAAGGCGCTGGAACCCGGCGACAAGATTGTGGAAATCCTGCCCTGCGCGGATGCCAGCGCCTGAGTTTCGTTACTTCTGGCGCGTGGCCGTGAAGGACTCGCCGCCCTGCCCGCCCACGTCGCGCGTGAACTTGATCTCATTGGCCGAGACGATCTGGCCGCTATAGCTGATCGCCAGCATCTGGCCCTGATAGTCCAGGTTTTCGGTGAAGCTCACCTTGTCCTTGTCGACAGTGCCCTTGAGCGCCGACTCGCCAAAGTTGGACTTGCTGTGCCCGGTGAGCGCGCCGCCATCGACCTTGAAGGTGAAAGTGTAGGTCTGCTGGCCGACCTGGCTGTCGAAGGACGCGGTCCACGAGCCATTGATGTCGGCAGCTGGCTGCGCAACGGCGGCGCTCGCGAAAATGGCAGTCGCAGCAAGCGCTGCCCAAAGACGGGTGGTAGTCATGAATCTCCCCTTTTTTCAGTGTCGCTTTCCAAATCTAACATCTGAATCGGCCATCCCCCCCCGAAAACCCGTCCTAGAGGATCAGGCCCAGCAGCGCGCCCATCAACACATAGATGACCAGCCAGTAGCCAGCGTCGATCAGGAACAGCTTCAGTGGCAGGCGCGCGAACAGATAGTTGACGCCCATAGCCGGGATGATGAAGCCCAAAGCCGCGACGCCCCCGATCATGACCCCGTAATGCAGGCCGGTCAGGCCGGTAAAATCCATCACATGGGCGAGCGCGGCGGCCGAGAACAGATTGAGCAGGAACGTGAGGCCGAAGATGAGCGCCATATTGGCGCTGTTGAGCTGCGCGTCGCTCAGGCCGCGCGCCGCCTGCCAGGCCTTGCCCAGCAGTGGCCCATACCAGAACCCGCCCACCAGAAATCCAAGAATAGCGGCTGGCAAAATGGCCCATGCACCAAGATGAATCATTGCCCCTCTCCCCTGCTCGTTGACAGAGTGCGAGGGTAACTCAGGACGGCCGTCCGGCAAAGCGGACTCGCATTGAAGCAGGCCGCGCGGGCTGCGCTGGATATTTCCAACATTCGCGACTATATGCGCGGCCAATCATGGCATCATTGAAATTCCCCGACGCCCCCAAGGTGGGCATGGTCTCGCTCGGCTGCCCCAAAGCGCTGGTGGACTCCGAACGCATCCTCACCAAGCTGCGCAGCGACGGCTATGCGCTTTCGCCCGACTATGCCGGTGCGGATGTCGTGCTCGTCAACACCTGCGGCTTTCTCGACAGCGCCAAGGAAGAGAGCCTTGAAGCCATTGGCGAGGCGATTGCCGAAAATGGCCGCGTCATCGTCACGGGCTGCATGGGCAATGAGGCCGACCTGATTCGTGCCCGCTTCCCCGGCGTGCTCGCGGTCACAGGCGCGCATCAATATGAGGCCGTGGTCAACGCTGTGCATGAGGCCGCGCCGCCGGTGCCCAATGCCTTTGTCGACCTCGTGCCCGAAGGCGGCCTGAAGCTCACGCCGCGCCATTATGGCTATGTGAAGATCAGCGAAGGCTGCAATCATAGCTGCGCCTTCTGCATCATTCCCTCGCTTCGCGGGAAGCTTGCCAGCCGCCGCATCGACGCGGTGCTGCGCGAGGCCGAGAAGCTGGTCCATGCCGGCACGAGAGAGCTGCTCATCATCAGCCAGGATACGTCCGCTTATGGCGTGGACGTGCGTCACGAGGAGCGGATGTGGAAGGGCGAGCCGGTTCGCACCCACATGACCGATCTGGCCCGCGCGCTTGGCGGCCTCAAGACACCGCAGGGCGAGACGCCTTGGGTGCGCCTGCATTATGTCTATCCCTACCCGCATGTCGACGCGGTCATTCCGCTGATGGCCGAGGGTCTGCTGACGCCGTATCTCGACATTCCCTTCCAGCATGCTGCACCAAATGTGCTGCGCAGCATGAAGCGCCCGGCTAATGAAGCCAAGGTTCTGGAAAGACTGAAGAACTGGCGCGGCATTTGCCCTGATATCACGGTGCGCTCGTCCTTCGTCGTCGGCTTCCCCGGCGAGACGGAAAGTGACTTCCAATATCTGCTCGACTGGCTCGATGAAGCCCAGCTCGACCGTGTCGGCGCGTTCCGTTTCGAGCCGGTCGAAGGCGCGCAGGCCAATGCCCTGCCCGACCATGTGCCCGAGGAAATCAAGGAAGAGCGCTACCAGCGCATCATGCAGAAATGCGCCGAAATCAGTGCAGCAAAGCTCGCAGCAAAAATCGGCCGGACCATCCCCGTCATCATTGATGAAGTGGGTGAGCCTGACGAAGACGGCAGCGTCGGCGCGACGGCGCGCAGCCAGGCCGATGCGCCTGAAATCGACGGTCATGTCTATCTGCGTGATGTCGACCCCGGTCTTGCGCAGGGCGACTTCCTCAACGTGACCATCGAGGATGCCGACGAGCACGACCTGTTCGGCGTGCCCGCCTGAGCCGATCCGCGCCGGTTATCCAGCCGGCGCGAACGCAGCTTTCCACGCAGGCTTGACCGCGCCCATCAGCGCGGGATCCAGCGGCAGGTCGATCGAATAGATCCCCTCGGAATAGGGCCCTGCCTCATAAGGCAATATCTCGATGCGGACCGTGTCGATTGCCTTGCCGCTCTTTGAAACCGGCACGATCTCCTGCTTCTCCAGCGGCACGCACTGATTAAACTCGGGAATCACGCTGTCCGCCTTTGGATCGACCGGCTCGCCGCGCTTTTCCGCGCGCTGGGCATCGAGCGCCTTGCAGTAGCGCGCCTTCGAGAGCCGCGCCAATGCCCCGACATCGAGGAGCGCGCCGGTCGCCAGCCGCTGCTGCTTCGCCTTGTCCCAGATCAGCGTCGCGATGAACGGCATGCCATGCGCGCCGCCGGTATATTCATAGCCCTGCGCCTCCAGCACAAGCAGGGCGGGCGTATCGGCAGTCACCGCCCATGTCTGAGCATAAGCATGGCCGCGAAAGGGATAGGCGCTTTCTTTCGCGGCCTTCGCGTCCGCCCGCGCCTGGGCCAATGCGCGCTTCCTATGGGAGTCCATATTGCCACGCAGCCACTCGTCAAGCGCAGGTATCGCGGCGGCTTGCGCCGGCCAGCCAGAGGTGAATTCAAGCACATCGTCCTTGGATTCGATCTTCACCGCCTGAGCGGCATTGGCCGCTTCCGCCGCCACATTGGCAGGCGGCAAGGCGGCTTCATTTGGGGCAACGGCGCGGTTCTCGGAAGCCGGAGACTCCTCGGCGGCAGGCTGGCAACCGGCCAGCAGGGCGAGCATCGCGACGGGGGAGGCAAACATGGCGCGCATTCAACAGTCTCCGGTCAGTCCCCCGGATCCACCATAGCGCGCCTCCCTTCGCCTGCCGAGCGCGTACTTGCCGCAACCCTGGCCCAGAGACATTCCGCCAAGCTCAGCCGTTTTGAACCTGGGCCTCCAAAGCCAGATGGGCCGCCGCATTCCGCCCCGGCACAATCAGATTAAGCACGACTGCAATCAGCGCCGCCGGAAGCACGCCCGATGTCAGCACGATCCGCAATGTCTCGGGCAAATGCGCCACCGCCGTGGGTTCAAGCTCAAGCCCCACGCTGACCGAAAGCGCCACGCCGAAGATCAGCATATTGCGCTGGGTCCACTCGACCCCAGCAAGGATGGAAACCGCCGCTGAAGCGACCATGCCGAACATGACGATGACCCCGCCGCCCAGCACTTCGATGGGGATGGTGGTGATGAGCGCGCCGATCTTGGGCGCGAGACCGCACAGGATCAGGAAGATCGCGCCCAGCGTCACGATGTGGCGGCTCATGATGCCGGTGATCGCGATCAGCCCGACATTCTGGCTGAAGCTGGTATTGGGCATCGCGCCGAAGACGGCTGCGAGCGCCGTCCCGACGCCGTCCGCGCAAGTCGCGCCGACCAGTTCCTTGTCGGTCGCGGGGCGCCCGGCGGTGTTTTCGCAAATGGCCGAGACGGCACCGATGGACTCGATGCTGGAAATGAAGCTCATCATGCAGAAGCCCAGGATCGCCGCCACCGAGATTTCGAAGCCGAAATGGAAAGGCATGGGCACGCTCACCCAGCCCGCGCTCCCGACCGGATCGAGGCTGATCCTGCCGATCATCGCCGCGACCGCATAGCCCGCGAGCAGCCCGAGCAGCACGGCGGCCGTCGACCAGATGCCCCGCGCGAAGAAGCTCAGCGCCAGCGTCGTGACGACCACCACACCGGCGAGCATCCAGCTCGTGCCCGATCCATAGGCGGCGGTGCCCTGCAACTCGACGCCGCCTGCGGCATATTGGACGCCGACGCGCATCAGCGAGAGGCCGATCATGACGACGACAAGCCCTGTCACCAGCGGCGGCAGGGCGAAGCGGATCCGCCCGACAAAGAAGCTGACGATGATCTGGAAAATGCCGCCGATCAGGGCGGCCGTGGTGAGCGCCGCCATGGCGCCCACGCCCTGCCCCGCCACGATGGGGATCATCACCGGCAGGAACGCGAAGCTCGTGCCCTGCACGATCGGCAGGCGTGCGCCTGCGGGGCCAATGCCGATGGTCTGGATGAGCGTCGCGATGCCCGCGAACAGCATCGACATCTGGATCATATAGATGAGAGCGCTGGTATCGGCCGATCCATAGCCAAAGCCCGCCGCCCCCGCGACGATGATCGCGGGCGTCAGGTTACTAACGAACATGGCGAGGACATGCTGGATGCCCAGCGGAATGGCGACGGCCAGGCCGGGGAAATAGTCGGGGTCGCGCGCCTGATCCGGTGTCATGAGACTGGTCTTGGTCATGGCGCGCTCCTCATCAGGATAAGCTCATCAGACGGGTCAGTGATCGCTCCGCCGCCCGCAGCACTTCGCTGCGACTGACCTGTGCGGGTTGGCTCTCCCGCACCACGGCCCGGCCCTCGACGAAGACATCGCGCGCACCGGATGGCGGCGCGAGGATCAGCCCGGCCACCTTGTCCCACACGCCGAGCGAGGCGACGCCGCTCATCGGCCAGACGGCAATGTCCGCGCGCTTGCCGACCTGCAGCGAACCGCAATCATGCCGCCCCAGCATTTCCGCGCCGCCGCGCGTTGCGATGTAAAGTGCGTCGCGCGGATCGAATGCGCCTGCCCCGCCGACCGCGCGCTGCATCAACATGGCCTGGCGCACTTCCATGAGCAGATTGCCGCTGTCGTTGGAGGCCGATCCGTCCACGCCAATGCCGAGCGGAACGCCGCGTTCGTACATCGCCTTGATCGGCGCGATTCCCGACCCGAGCCTGCAATTGGAACAGGGGCAATGCGCAACGCCGGTTTTCGTGCGGGCGAAGAGGTCGATCTCGGCGGCGTCGAGCTGCACGCAATGGGCATGCCATACGTCGGGGCCGGTCCAGCCGAGCTGCTCGGCATAGTCGCCGGGCCGGCAACCGAAACGCGCGAGGCTGAACGCGACATCGTCTTCATCCTCGGCGAGATGCGTGTGCAGCATCACGCCCTTGTCGCGCGCCAGCACAGCGGCATCGCGCATCAGGCCCTGACTGACGGAGAAAGGCGAGCAGGGCGCAATACCGATCCGCAGCATCGCACCGTCGCTGGCGTCATGGAACTTGTCGATCAGCCGGATCGCATCCTTGAGGATTGCGGGCTCCTTCTCGACAAGGCTGTCCGGCGGCAACCCACCGTCGCTCTCGCCCACGCTCATCGCGCCGCGCGTCGGGTGGAAACGAATGCCGATGGCCTGCGCCGCCTCGATCGTGTCTTCCAGCGTCACGCCATTGGGGAAGAGATAGAGATGATCGGACGTGAGCGTGCAGCCGGAGAGCGCCAGTTCCGCGAGGCCGAGCTGGGTCGCAGCGAACACATCCTCGGGCCGGTAGCGCCCCCAGATCGGGTAGAGCCGCTTCAGCCAGTCGAACAGCGATGCGCTGGCACTGCCCGGCAAGGAACGGGTCAGCGTCTGGTAGAGATGGTGGTGCGTGTTCACGAGGCCCGGCGTGACGACGCAGCCATAAGCGTCGATCACATCCTCGGCCTCGTCGATCAGCGCGGCCAGATCGGCAGTCGACCCAACCGCTTCGATCACGCCATCGCGAAAAGCCACAGCGCCATCCGCAACTTCGCGGCGTGCGTCGTCCATGGTGACGAGGACATCGGCGTTGCGGATGACAGTGAGGGTCATGCGGCGAGGTGCTTCGGCGCCCCCGTCTCAGTACTCCTGCGCAAGCAGGAGTTCAGGGCGTAACTGCCGAGCCTATCCGCCCTGGGCTCCTGCCTTCGCAGGAGCACGAGATGCTCTGATCGGGCCGATCCCGAACGTCTTTTCCGGGTAAAAAGCGCCCTCACTTCGGCGGTGCTTTCTCGTATTTGTCCCAATTGAGCGTGATCTCGTCGACCACTTTCGAGCCGACCAGATACAGGCTCTCCAGCGCGACGGTCATGCCGGCATAGCCTTCATTCTCGGAAAGCAGATGCGGCGCAGCGGCCACGCCCGGCGGGGGCATGGTGTAGTTGCTGCCCGCGCGCAGGACCATGAAGCGGTCCTTGTCTGCGCGCTTGATCTTGTCGAGATAGCCCAGCGCGGTGGCAATGCCCGTCTCTTCCATCGCGGAGGTGACGAACTCGCCCTTTCCTTCCGTCCAATAGTGAACCCAGTCGTTGGCCCAATCGTTGAGCATCGCACCGTGCCAGAAGGTGAGCGCGGCGAGCTGATCGCCCTTGAGCACGAAGGGCGGCTTCTGCGCATTGGGGAAGCCCTTGAACTTCGCGCGCGTCGCCGCGACGCTCGGATCGTCGGGCAGCTTCACGTCCTTGGTCAGCTCATAGGCCCAATCGCGCAGGCCCATATTGAGCGCGAACATCTCGCCGCCGCTGGCATCGGGCGGCGTCTTGTCATTGGGGCCTTTGGTGTGGCGGGCGAAATAACCGTATTTCCAGTCCTTGGGGATTTCGCGCGGATCGATCTCATGGGCCAGATCGCCATCGATCAGATAGGCCGCCCAGGCCGCCGATCCGATGGAAGCGTCCTTGGGGTCGATGCCGGCTATGCCCGCGACCAGCCAATAGGCCTTGGAAAGATCGAAACGCTGGTCAAGCCCGAGCGCCATCACGGCGGTGGCCGAGCGGATATTGCCGACGCCCGTCACCATCGCGAGCGTCTGGGTCGCGGGCTCATAATAGAGATCGTGATAGCCTTGCGGAAACGGGATGTGCACATCGAGCTTGCGGCGCTCTTTCCAGAGCTGGAATTCGGCCGGCTTGTCGCCCGTGTCGGCCCCGATTTCGAACAGGGTCACGATGACGACGCGGACCGGCAGCGGATGAGCGCACGCACCGCCGGGGAGGCAGTCCTCGACGCCGCTGGGTGTCGCAGGCGCCTGCGCAGCGGCGGGGGCCGTCGCGCCGAGCGACAGGCCGGCAAAGGCAAGTAAGATCGCAGTGAGGGGAAATCGCATGGCTATCCTTAAATCGGTTTTCAGGCCTTGATCGGCTTTCAGGAAAATGGCGGCGCGGCCTCGCTGGCCGCGCCGGGTTTGGAGGTCAGAACTTATATTTGATCGTCGCCTGGAAGCTGCGGGGCTGCTCGGCCTTCACATTTTGCGAAGCGTAGAGTTCGACGAAGTTGGCGCGGAAATATTTCTCGTTCAGCGCATTCTTCACGTTCACCTGAAACAGCCAGTGATCGGCATTGTAGGAAACGCCGAGGTCCACCAGCGTGTAGGCTGGCAGCTTCAGCGTATGCGGATAGTCGCCCCATACCGAAGGCACATGGCTGGCGCTCGCGGTGAGCGCGATGCCATTGTCGAACGAATAGCTCGCCGTCCCCGAGTAAAGGTTGCGAGGGATGCCGGGGCGCTCGGCCATGCTCGGATCGGTCAGCAGGAACAGGCCGTTCGGCGCGGCACCGAGAATGAGCGCCGGATTGACGCCGTTCTTCGCAAGCAGATCGGCGCCATAATAATAGAAGGCAGCGCCGCCGCCATTCAGGAAGGCGAGATTGATGACCTTCAGGCGCGTATAGGCGCCCGTGATCAGCAGGTGCCGATTCACCGACCAGCGCACTTCCGCCTCAACGCCGGTGGTCTCGATGGCTTGGTTCACCGTCAGTGACTGGATGGAATAGTCCGTCCGCGTCTGCTTGAAGACGGAAAGCGCGGCATAGAGCTTGTTGTCGAGCCAGCTACCCTTGATGCCGCCCTCATAAAGCTCCGAGGAGGTGACCCATGTCTTAGCATAGACATTGTTCGGATCGACCTCCGCGCCCTGTCCGGCAATGACGACCGACTGGCGCGAGATCGTGCCATAGGGGATCAGGCCGTAGGGCAGTTTGTAGTTGGCGCTTGCCGACCATGACCACACACCCTGCTTATCCTTCGCCGTGGCGAAACCGGCGGCCCGATTGGCCGTCGACGTCAGCGCCAATTGCGGCATCGTGACCGTGTCGAACTGGTTCGGATCCATCTTCGAGAGCACGGCGGTGCTCGTGACGCTCATCCTGTCGTAGCGGGCGCCCAAGGTCACATCGAGCCCGAAATTAAAGTCGAGATCGACGAGCGCACCAAGCGCAAGATCGGTATAATGGCCCTTGAAAACGCTTGAATATTCCGAGTCCGTCTGCGTTGAAAGCAAGCGCGTCGACAAAGGCGTGTAGCCCTGGTTCAGATCGACACGGCCGAAAAATTCATAGCCGAAATCGTCGCCATGATCGAAATTGGTATAGCGAACCGACGGCGAGAGCTGGACCTGGAACGTGCCCACGTCCGTGAGGAACTTCTTGGACAGGGTGAGCTTGTTTTCGATCACATAAGAGTCGGCATATTGCGAGAAGCCATAGGCGTTCTCGTTGGCGTTCTTATAGGCATCGTAGAAAAACTGGTTCTTAATTTCCAGATCATTGCCGCCGTCCCAGATCAGATCGACGTAGATCGTCTTGGCGATATTGTTGAGGAAATCGTCCTTTCCAGTCAGTGTCTTGCGGCGGTCGAGCTTGACCGTGCCGACATTGGTCAGGCCTGAATCCGAGTAAAGCGTCGTCAGGCAGCTATTGCTGAGGCCGGATGGGAAAGGATTGGAGAAGGGCGGATTGGTGCAAAATGCCCCGCCGAAAGTGCCTAGCCCGAAGCCGCCATTGGCCGCGCGCGCTTCGGCCGGCGAGATTTTGCCGTCGGCATTAGTGTCGAGCGGCTTTGCACTGCCCGTGATATAGTTGCCGTTATCGATCAGGTCCTGCGTGACGCGGTTCCAGCCGCCATTCTGGGTGCCACGATAATTATCGTACATGCCGCCGAATTCGAGGCGCAGGCTGTCCGAGAGATCGGTGTCGAAAGACGCCTGCAGCAGCGTCTGGTGCGTGAAGATATTCTCGAAATAGCTGCCGGAATCGGTGAGTTCGGCATAAAGGCTGTAGCCGAATTCCTGGCTGCCCAGCTTGCCCGGGCCGACGATGTTGCCCGAGAGGACATTCCCCTCCCAGCTGCTGCGGGTATAGGCGATCTCTGCTTTCGCTTCGCCCAGATAAGTGCCGTTTGTGGCGCGCGCCGACTTGGGCACGAAGTTGATATAGCCACCGGTCTTGGCTGGACCCATGAGCGGCGAAGCAGGACCGCGCACGATGTCGATGCGGTCCGCCGCGCCAATGGGCGTGGGATAATTGCCCGGATTGTCGAGACGGCGCATGCCACGGAAATAGGTCTCGCCCGGTGTGCCGCGAATGTCGAGCGAACCGCCTACGCCGAAGAAGCTGTTGGTGAAGGTGCCGGGCGCCTGCGCGATCAGGTCATAGATGCTGGTGACGCCGAAGCGCTCGAGCTGCTCCTGACTGACCGTCGAGGCCGAACGCGGGGTCTCCACCAGCGTCTTGTCGAAGCCGAAGATCGAGCCGACGTCTTTGAGCGGCAGCGCGTCGAGCGAGCCTGTAATGACGATTTCTTCTTCGCCCGGCTCGTCGGCTGGCACAACATCCTGCGACCATGCGGGAGACGCCAGCGCTGTGCAGCCAAGCAGGCCGGCGGCGATCAGTGCGAAGGATTTACGGTGGCGTGAATTGGCCTGGCGCTGCTGCGCTGCAAAATCGGCGATCGAGTCAAATTCCGGAACGGTCTCCATGATGTCTACCCCCTATATGACGGCAGAGACGCAAGAGATTCTACGCGCTCTGCCGGCCTGTTATGCTCGGACGTCGCCTCTCCATTTTGCGCCATATATGTTGCGATGCGAGAAGCTAATCTCGCTGTCACGACAGTGTAAAGTGAAACCCGGTTCTGGCTTTTCGTTGCGGGCCTCGTGTTGCTTTATTGTCCCAACGCCTGTGCTGCCCTTGGCAGCTCCACGCGTTCGAAGCGGTCATAATCCTGCTCGAGCCCTGCCTGCAGGCGGGCCTTCTCATTATCCTTGATGAAGCGCTGGCACAGCGCGTCGTCCAGCGACCGCGCACAGGGCGCAGCCGCCGTGCCGATCCTGCCCTTTTCCCAAAGGCTCGCGCCCGGAAGGAAAGCATATTCGAGGCTGGCGCGCGCGACGCCCTTGAGGTCCGCGTAGCGCAGGCCCTGCTCGCGCGCGGCCCGCATATATTCGTTGGTCATGTCGGTGCGCAGGATGCCCTCATCGTCGGTCGAGAGCACGACCGGCACACCGAGCCGCCGATAAAGCGCAAGCGGATGATCGCTGCCTTTGACGCCAAGAATGACGTCGTTGCTCGTCAGGTTGATCTCGACCGCAATGCCCTCGCGCGCCATGCGCTGCATCGTGCCGAGCGCATCATCCTCATGGGCGATCCCCGTGCCATGACCGATACGCTGCGCACCGGCGTCCAGCGCCTGGCGGATATGATCGCGCAGCGCAGCGGGCGGCACGGCACCGAAGGCCAGTTCGCCCGCATGGAGCGTGCGGCGCACCTTGGGATATTTGGCGGAAAGGAAACGGAACATCGCCATGTGCAGCCCATAATCGCGCAGCGCGATGACCCAGTCCTCAGGCTGGACGATGTTGACGCCAACGAAGCGCGGGTCTTTGTCCGCCATCGCAAAGGCGAGGATGAGCGAGCGGAAGGCCTGCGCGGGCGGCAGGTCGCGCCAGCCCCATGCGAGATAATGGATCGTGACGCCGCACGCCGGATCGGCTTTCGCGGCGCCACAGCCCAAAGCCGCGCGCGTCGCCGCCTCGTCCCTGTCCAGATCGGCCGATGCCTTGGCCAGCACGGCAGGCACCGCCGCGATTTCCGCCTCATAGCGCGCGGCAAGCCCCGCCGCGTCGAGCGGAACGTCAGGCCCGGCCAGCGTGTGCGCATTGAGCGCGCCGGGATTATAGGTGAGTTCGAGATAGCTCAGGCGGTCGCCCGCCGCGATCCGGCGCGTCGCAGCCATGGCCCGCGCGCCCGATACGCCGGAAATGGCCCCGAACCGGTCGAAGCTCCGGAAGAATTGCGTGTGGCCGGTGACATCGTCCGCGCCGACCCCGCGCTGAATCCCGCGCACCGACAGCGCATCGACCAGCCGCGCGAAATCATAAGGCACTTTCTCGCCAAGCTCCCTGATGCTGCGACCCGGCGCGCAAGGCGGCGCTTTCACGGCAGTTCCGGCATCGTCCACGCAATAACCATCCGCCGCGCCCCAGCTCAGCAAGTCCTCGGCATAGACCGATCCGCCGAGATGATTGTGCAGGTCTCCGCCCTTGGGCATGAGCTTGAGGAATGTCCGCAGCGCCGGCGGGCTTGCCACGACATCATCGAACAAAGCCGATGCGGCCGCCTCGCTCGCGGGATCGGCATGCGCGGCGCCTGTCGCGCAAAACATGGTCAGTGCCGTCATGATTGCGGCCAGCCCATGTCTCAAGGCTTCGCTCCGGGGACCGTGTCCCGATATTTGTCCCAATGGCCCAGCAACTCATGGACCACCGGCGCGCCGACGCGATAATTGGCCTCGAACGCCGCGATCTGCCCTGCTCCTTCATTGGCCACGCTCTCGACAGCATTCACGCCCGGCGGCGGCATGGAAGGATTGCTCGCCGTGCGCAGCACCAGCACGCGGTCGGCATCGACCAGCCCCATTTTCGCGCCCATGGCCATCACTCCGGCCAGCGACTGGCTCTCCATATTGGTCATCGCGAACTGGCCCTTGCCACCCGTCCACAGCTTCACCCAGTCGCGTGCCCATTGCGTGCGCCCCGGTCCATGCCAGTAGCGCAGCGCACCCAGCGTGTCGCCCATGAGCACGAAAGGCGGCCTTTGTGCATTGGGATAGCCGGTCCACCGCGCGCGATCCTTCGCCAGTTCCGGGCTGTCCGGAATCTTGATGTCCTTCGTCATGTCATAGGCCCATGTCGCGAGGCCCTGATTGAGCTTGAGCGCCATGGCGAGCTTGCCGGTGTCGGTAAATCCGGCAAAGTTCTCGGTGCTGGCGGGTAGCTTGTTCGGCGCGTCGGCCCCGATTGCGAACAGACCGTAAGGCCAGTCCTTCGCCACTTCGCGATCGTCAAACTCCCGCAGCGTATCGCCCTGCACCACCCACCGCGACCAGGCCGCGCTGCCCACCGAAAGCAGATCGGGATCCCCGCCCGAAATGCCGGTGAACAGCCAGTAGGTCTTCGTGAAATCGAAGCGCGGATCGATCAACAGGCTCATCAGCTGCTCAGCTACGCCGCCCAGCATCGTGTCCGGGCTGCCCCAGACCATGCCGTAAAGCCCTGCGTCATTGCGCCGAAGCGGATGCAGCGCACCTTGGATCGGGATGACCTCGCTGAGCTTCTCCCGCTCGGCCCAGAACTGGAACTCGCCCGGCGCGTCACCCATGTCCGCGCCCGGCTCGAAATTGGCGATGACGATGACCTTCACCGGGATCGGCTTGATCGCAGCGATTGAAGGTACGGGTGGTTCCTTGGCGAGGAGAGCCGTGGGGCCAAAGGCGGGCGCCACGAGCAATAGCGATACGAGCCCGAGGAAGCCGCGTATCACCCATTTGCTCCAATTGGCCGCCAACAATCATCCCCCCGCGCAACATTGCCACGCTGGTTATGGAGCTGCGCAGACCTCGTGCAGTTTGCGAGGTCCGGCGCTCATGCCAGTGTAACTTGCGCCTTACGAAACGTCCCGGAACCACCCGATGATTAGGAGAGTAAGGGCTTGACGTGACGCTATCAAATGCAATGAATCCCACAGGGTGTTGCAAAAATTAGAGTGGGTGCCAGAAACGATCATGCCGGCCTTTTCGCGTTTCCTCCGTTATTTCATGGCCGTCGGGCGCTTGGGTTCGATCCGCAAGGCAGCCGATGAGCTGAACGTCTCGGCCTCGGCGATCGACCGGCAGATTCTGAATGTCGAGGCAGACATCGGCACGCCCCTATTCGAGCGACTGCCGACGGGTCTGCGGCTGACGGCGGCAGGCGAGATCATGATGGCAGCAGGTGGCCGCTGGCAGAAGAACATGGTCGACGTGCGCGCCCAGATCGAGGATTTGCGCGGGCTCAAGCGCGGCCATGTCGATATCGCGATCATAGACGCGCTCGCCAAGGGCTATATTCCGCGCATCATCCAGTCGCTGCACAGCCGCTATCCCGGCATCACCATCGGCGTCAAAGTGCTCAACAATGATGCGGTGCGCCTCGCCATATCGAGCGGCGAGGTCGATTTCGGCATATTCTTCGAGCCGCAATCCTTCCGCGACATCAGCGTGCGCGCCTTTGTCGAGGTCGTGCTCGGCTTCCTGACGCCCGCCGGCCATCCCTTCGGCCGCCAGCGCGAGGCGCGCTTCTCCGCCTGCGTCGGCTCCACGATGATCGTGCCCGCCGAGCCGCTTGCCCTCTGCCAGCAAATCACGATCCTGGAAGGCGTGAGCGGCGTCGCGCTGGATCGTACGGTCTCGTCCGACAATATCCAGATGATCACGTCGCTGGTACTTCAAGGCATTGGCATCGGCATCCTCACATCGCTCGACGTCATCACTGAAGTGAAGCGCGGGCTGCTCAGCTTCACCCGCATCTCGGACAGCGTGCTGCGGCCGATGACGTTGGCTTTGTGCACATCCTCATCGCGCACGCCGAGCTATGCGGCGAGCATCGTCCTGTCGGAGATCGAAAACGGCTTTGCGCAATTGAGCTACCCGATCTCCATCGAACCGGCGGCGGAACTCGCGCCCTGACATCAATCCCACGCGGTCGCCCGATTGCCCCCGCCGCGCAGAAACGATACCGGTGAAGGCCATTCCAGCATTCCCGGAGATTCGCGCCAGATGAGCACGTCCGATGAGCCGCAGCTCTATTTTATTTCCCATGACAGCTTCGTCGCAGATGTCCGGGTGGTCGCGGATCTGGTGGCGCGCGACGAGTGGCAGCCCGATTTCGTGATCGGCATCGGCCGCGGCGGCCTCGTCCCCGCCGTCTACATCTCGCACTGCCTCGACATGCCGATGCTCTCCATCGACCATAGCTCGAAAGTCCCCGGCTTTGCCGACGAGCTGCTGCGAAAGGTCGCCGAGAAAAGCACGGTCGGCACGAAGCTGCTCTTTGTGGACGATATCAACGATAGCGGCGGCACCATCGACTATATCCGCTGCCTGCTCGAAAATGATGGCTGCGACGCGGCCAATCTGCGCTTCGCCGTGCTCCTGAACAACAGCCGCTCAAAGGTCAGCGTCGACTATTGGGCGCAGATGATCGACCGCAATGAGGACAAGCGCTGGTTCGTCTTCCCGTGGGAAGCAATGGGCACGAGCAAGGCCATTGTCGAGGAAGCGCTTTCAATCCCCGAACGTCTGGCCTGAGAGGAAAACAGCCGATGCGTATCTGCGTCTTCCTGGGCTCCAGGCCCGGCAACTCCCCGATTTATGCAGAAGCAGCCGCGCAGTTCGGCGCGCTGCTCGCCGAGCGCGAAATCGGCCTCGTCTATGGCGGCGGCGCTGTCGGCCTCATGGGCGTCATTGCGGACGCGGCCTGCGCGGCAGGCGGCGAAGTCATTGGCGTGATCCCCGAGGCATTGCGCGCCCGCGAGCATGATCATCAGGGCCTCACCGAGCTGCACGTCGTCCAGACCATGCATCAGCGCAAGGCGCTCATGGCCAAGCTTTCCGACGGCTTCGTGACGCTGCCCGGCGGCATCGGCACGTTCGAGGAATTGTTCGAAGTGTGGACATGGGCGCAGCTGGGCTATCATCAGAAGCCCTGCGGCCTGCTCGACGTCGGCGGCTTTTACAGCGGCATGTCCAGCTTCATCGACAATGTGGTGACGGAGGGTTTCCTTGCCCCCAATCATCGCGCGATGCTGGTGATCGAGAAGGAACCCGAGGTGCTGCTGGAGCGCATGATCGGCTATCTCGCGCCCTCCACCGAGCATTGGATCGGCGAGGAAGAGCTTTAACGCGCCCACTTTCCCCTGATTTTACAGGGCGGTGACAGCCTCAGAAACAATGCTATACGAATGATCATAAGACGGGCCAGCGCTCGACACATCGGCGAAAGGATGGATTGACCATGAATCGAGGCATGAAGCTGATCGTCGGCCTGCTTCCGCTTTCGCTCGCCGTCGCGGCCTCGGCACAGCAGCCGATCGACCTGCCCGGCGACCGGCTCTACCCGGAAAGCGTCTCGATCACGCCGGACGGCACAGCGTATGTGGGCAGCATGAATGGCGGCGTGGTGCGCCTCGCCCTCGCCTCCGGCAAGGCCGAGCAGTGGATTGCGCCCGGCGCTTTCGGCAGCGGCGCCATATTCGGTGTATTGGCAGACACCCGCAACAAGCTGCTTTGGACCTGCACCAATGATTTCAGGGCGCGCGGCGTGACTGTCCCGGGTTCAGACGCCGGCAGCGTCCTCAAGGGCTTCGATCTTGCCACCGGGCAGGGCAAAGTGAGCCTGCCACTGCCGGGCACCGGCCCGATCTGCAATGACATGGCGGTCGGCAAGGATGGCGCAGTCTATGTCGCCGACACGGGCCAACCCCGCATCCTGCGCTGGACGCCGGGCGCGACCGCGCTGGAAATCTGGATAGAGGATCCGGTCCTCGGCGGCGGGCTCGATGGCCTCGCATTTGGCGACGATGGCCACCTGTATATCAACAATGTCCGCACCGGCGCGCTCTATCGCGTCGCCATGGCCAGCGGCGGCAAGGCCGGCGCAGTGACAACGCTGACCACCTCTCGCCCGCTCGGATCGCCGGACGGGATGCGCCCACTGGGCGGCACCGACTTTGCCGTGGCCGAGAGCCAGGGCCGCGTCTCGCGCCTGTCCGTAAAGGGTGACACCGTTGAAGTCACGACGCTCGCAGAGGGTATCCGGCCAACGGGTCTCGACGTGCATCGCGGCACGATCTGGCATGTTCAGGGTCAGCTTGGCGCGCTGTTCAACCCCGGCACCCAGTCCACCACGCTGCCCTTCCGCCTGACGCCCGTCCCGGTTCGCTAGGCGCGCAGCTTTCTAGCCGAGCGCGTCGATCAGCGCAGGCAGGTCCCCCAACCGCTCAAGCTGCCGGAAGCGTGGATGCTGTTCCGGCGCTGCTGCGACTTCATGCGCCCATGCGCCTTCCTGTGGGATGTAAGCCGCCCACGCGCCTGCCTCCAGCGCAGGGCGGATGTCCGATCGCATGGAATCCCCAGCCATGATCGTCTGGTCCGGCGTCGCGCCATATTGGGCGGCGATGCGCCGGAACGTATCGGCATTCTTGTCGCTGACAATCTCGATCCCGCTGAACAGATCGCCCAGCCCGGAGGCCGCGAGCTTGCTTTCCTGATGCAGCAGGTCGCCCTTGGTGACGAGCACCAGCCGCCCCCGCTCGGCCAGCGCCTTGAGCGTCTCCTCGACATCGTCGAACAGCTGCACCGGATGCGCCAGCAGCGCGCGCCCGGCTTCCAATATGTCCTGCACCAGCGATTTCGAGAGCGCATCGCCCGCGAGATCCGCCGCCGTCTCGATCATCGAGAGCGTGAAGCCCTTGGCGCCATATCCATAATGTTTGAGGTTGCGCGTCTCGCAGGCGATCAGCATTTCGCGCGCCACATTGGCATCGGCAAAGGGCTGGAGCATCGCCACAAGCGCGTCTTCGGTCGCATTGAAATGCCGCATATTATGCCAGAGCGTATCGTCAGCATCGAGGCAGATAAGCTGGATGGTCATCGCGTGCGCCTCACTTCCGTTCCGCGTCAGCCTGCGCAGGACTTAATGCAACATATGCCGCGAGACAGAAGCAGAAGCCTCGCAGCCAGCGCTTTCATCAATGCGCCGCCAGATAGGCATCCAGGCGCTCCAGATGCGCCGTCTTCTCCGCGTCCGAGAGGAAAGAGCCGGTGAAGCTGTTGCGCGCCAGCGTGGCCAGTTCGGCTTTGCCCAACCCCCGCCCACGCACGATCGCGCGATAATTATCGCCCACATAACCGCCGAAATAGGCCGGATCGTCGCTGTTGACCGTTGCCTTGAGGCCGAGCTTGAGCATGTCCTCGATGGGATGATCGGCCATATCGCCGACCACGCACAGCTTCACATTGGAGAGCGGGCAGACGGTCAGCGTCATGCCTTCGCGCACCAGCCGCTCGACCAGCACAGCATCCTCCAGTGACCGATTGCCATGATCCATCCGGTCGATATGCAGCAGGTCCAGCGCTTCCCACACATAAGCGGGCGGCCCTTCCTCGCCGGCATGAGCCACAAGCTTCAGCCCCTTGGCGCGCGCTGCCGCAAAGACCCGCGCGAACTTCTCCGGCGGATGGCCGACCTCTGAGGAATCGAGGCCCACGGCTGCGATCTTATCCAGCCATGGCTCTGCGGCGGCCAGCGTCTCAAATGCGGCCTCTTCGCTCAGATGCCGCAGGAAGGAGAGGATCAGCTTTGCCGTGAGCCCATGTTTCGCCTGTGCCTCATCGACCGCCGACAGCAGCCCCTCGATCACGACCGCGAAGGGGATGCCCCGGTCGGTGTGGGTCTGCGGATCGAACATGATCTCGGCATGGACGACGCCATCTGCTGCTGCCCGGTCGAAATAAGCCATCGCCAGATCGTGAAAATCCTGCCGCGTCTGGAGCACGCCGGCGCCGGCATAGTAAATATCGAGGAAGTCCTGCAGGTTGGAGAAAGCATAAGCCGCGCGGACTGCCTCCACCGAGTCGAACGGGATCGCGACTCCATTGCGTCGCGCGAATTCAAACATCTGTTCGGGCTCAAGACTGCCCTCGATATGGAGATGAAGTTCGGCCTTGGGCAGGCCGGTGATGAAGCTGTCGATATCGGTCATGGGCCCATGCTTTAAGCGCCACACAGCCCACGGGCAATTGCATTGAAGGCCACAGCGCGTTGCCGAAAAGGGGCGATCTGCGCCCCGGCCTTTCTATTTCGGGGGATCAGTGCTACAAGAGCCTCGCTGAACGTCGCATTTGACGGATATCGGGCCGCCTTCGGCTCACCCTTTGTCCCACATTGACCTCACGAAGCCGGGACGCCCGAATGTTCGTGCGTGCCCGTTTACCATTTGGGATAAGGATACCCGACATGACCATCGGAACAGTCAAGTTTTTCAATGCCGACAAGGGCTATGGCTTTATCGCACCGGAAGGCGGCGGCAACGACGCTTTCGTGCACATCTCGGCCGTTGAGCGCGCCGGTATGCACACGCTCGAGAAGGACCAGCGCGTCTCGTACGACCTGGAGAATGACCAGCGCGGCAAGACCTCGGCAGTCAATCTCCAGCCGGCATGAATTGAGGACGCCGGGCGATTCGTCGCCCGGCGACCCTTTCAAGCATGGATGAAGACAGGACGATCGATCAATGAAGCGTTATAAAGAGCCCGATTTTCAGGCGCGTATCGCCGCAGCTGCGGTCGCCCGGGATGGAGCTCTGGCAGTATTACGGGCCAAGCCGCCCATCGACGAAGCCGAGCTGGCCGCACGTGCCGCAAAGCAAGCCGCCAAGGACGCCGCCGCGCAGGAAAAGCGCCGCATCGCCCGGCTTGCCGTGGAAGAGGCGAAAGCCGCGAAGCGCGCTCTGGCTGCAGAAGCCGCCGAAAAGGCAGCGAAAAGCGTCAAGCCAGAACTGACCGAAGCGGAGCGCAAGGCGGAGCGTGATGCACGCTACCTTGCACGCAAGAAGCGATCCGCTTCGTAACAAACCGGCGTGAGGCCCCGCGTGCCCATGCCCTTCAAGCTATTACCCAGGAGCCTTTATGAGCCGAGACAGCATTCGCCCTTATCTGATCACCAAAGACGAAGAGGGGAATTTTCGGCTCACTGTGCGCGAGACGCGCTACAACAGCCAGGGCTACCCGCTGGTGACCGCGCATCTGCAGGCCGAGGTCTTCAAGACCGCGACCGCACTGCGGGCTTTCGCGCGCGACACGTTCAAGGCTGAAGCCGGGCAGTTCGCCACCAAGTGATTTGATGGGCCTTACCCGGAGCTGATCCGGGGAGGCCCGCCAATTGCGCCACGGCCTGAGCCGGGCGCATCAAATCAGCGCATCATGCGCCCATTGTAGCAGCGCCTGACGCTGCCGGGGCCTGCAGAAAATGTCGCCCGGCGCGCAGTTGGCGCGAATCTGCCCCGCATGACGCGCAAATGCCCGCCAACGCCGGATCTGGATTGCGTCGATCTCCGGCAGGCGCCGCCCCATATAAAAGCGGCAATACCACTGAAACCAGCCGCGCGGATCTGGCCCATAGATCCAGCCCTTGTCGCGCCACACCGACAGCGGTTGACGACTTTTCACGCCGAAATAGTTGAGTCCCTCATCTGGCCGAACGCTTAGCTGGGCTTGCAGGAACCAGTCGGCGGGGAATTCACCCGTGCAGTCATTGCAATATTTGCCCTCGAACACGCCCATGGCGAGCATCTCCGCAGGCGAATAAAAAGGCGCAAAGCCGTCAACGTGACAGTCGCCGATCTCGGCCTCCAGCGTGTAGCGATAGCCGGTCTGCATCCTGTCGTTCACGTCGATGACGTCGCCGATCATGTCATTGCGTCCTGTTTGCTGGTCGGGCTGGAAACCCCGCCCATCGCAGCCAAGGCAATGGCAGGCTAGCTGTCCTCAGGGGCAGGTCGCCTCAAAAAGTCTGTCAGCTGCCCCGACGCCATGCCTGCTCGCCCATTATGTATGTCGCGGCAACCGCGCGATCATCACCCAATATCTGCAATGCAAACAACCTATCGGCGAGGCTTGCACCTGCCGTCCGGCGCGCGAGTAGTGGCGTCGCAGTCGGGTCGAGCAGCACAAAGTCGGCTTCCTGCCCCGGCTCCAGCGCACCGACCCGATCGCCAATGTGGAGCAAAGCCGCGCTCCCCGCCGTCGCCAGCCAGAGCGCGCGGAAGGGGTCAAGCCGATCGCCTCGTGCCAGGGCCGCCTGATAGGCCAATCCTGACGTATGCAGCATCGAGAAGCTGGTGCCAGCGCCAATGTCCGTCCCGAGGCCGAGCTTCACGCCATGTGCATCGGCCTGCCCGAAATCGAAAAAGCCTGAGCCGAGGAACAGGTTCGAACTGGGGCAGATGGCGATGCCCGCGCCGCTTTCCGCCAGCCGCGCACAGCTGCGGTCTGTCAGGTGGATGCCATGCGCGAAGACAGAGCGCGGCCCGACCAGCCCGAAGCGGTCATAAACGTCGAGATAATCAGCGCTGTCCGGGAAGCGCGCGGCGACCTGCGCGCACTCGTCCACATTCTCGGCCAGATGCGTGTGCAGCAGCACATCGGGATGCGCGGCGAGCAAATCGCCCGCCGCCTGCAATTGCGCGTCCGACGAGGTCAGCACGAAGCGCGGCGTCACGGCATAGCTGAGCCGGCCCCGGCCCCGCCATCGACGGATCAGCGCCTCGCTTTCGCTGCGGGCGCTTTCCGGCGTGTCGGCGAGGCCCTGCGGCCCCAGGTCCATCATCACCTTGCCGCAGGTGACGCGCATGTTGCGCGCGAGTGCCGCGTCGAACAGCGCATCGACGGAATGTTCGTGCACCGTGGCGAAGACCAGCGCGCTGGTCGTGCCATTGCGCAGCAATTCTCGCAGAAAAGCGGCCGCCACTGCATCGGCATGAGCGCGCACGGCAAAGGCCTTCTCGGCCGGAAAGATA
>Ga0247738_10000188_pt1 | contig 26649 bp, 20 predicted proteins | sample UWRJL013104B2_FD_180936 | JGI IMG/M metagenome (GOLD analysis project Ga0247738, IMG submission 180936) | Plant litter microbial communities from Arlington Agricultural Research Station in Wisconsin, United States - UWRJ-L013-104B-2 | ecosystem: Environmental > Terrestrial > Plant litter >...
CTCGTTGGATAATACGATTAAAGAAGTAAAAGAAGCTTGGGATTTAGGCATTAAAGCGGTTAATATTTACGTAAAAGTAAGCGACAATCTTAAAGATAATAAAGGTGTTGAAGCGTGGAATAAAGATGGTTTAATGCAACAAACCATTCGTGCTATAAAAGATGCCGTTCCGGAAATGATTGTTATGCCGGATGTAGCTTTAGATCCCTATTCAATTTATGGTCATGACGGAATTATAGAAAACGGTCAATTGGTAAACGATGCCACTGTTGATGCATTGACCCGAATGAGTTTAAGCCATGCTGAAGCCGGAGCCGATTTTGTGGCACCAAGTGATATGATGGATGGACGAGTTTTGGCAATTAGAAAAGCATTGGAAGAAAACGGACATCACAATGTGGGAATCATGAGTTACAGTGCAAAATATGCTTCGGCATTTTACGGTCCTTTTCGTGATGCCCTGGATTCTGCTCCGGTAGATTCTCAAAATATTCCTAAGGATAAAAAAACATACCAAATGGATTATGCTAATCGAATTGAAGGAATTCGTGAAGCTTTATTGGATGTTGAAGAAGGTGCTGATATCGTAATGGTAAAACCCGGAATCGCTTATTTGGATATTGTTCGAGAGGTAAAAAATGCCGTTCATGTGCCAGTTGCGGTTTACCAGGTATCTGGTGAGTACGCTATGGTAAAGGCCGCAGCAGAAAGAGGATGGCTTGATCATGACAAAATTATGCTAGAGCAACTTTATTGCATTAAGCGTGCAGGAGCAAGTATTATATCAACTTATTTTGCAAAAGAAGCTGCAGTAATTTTAAATAAATAATAATGAAGAAAGAAGTATTATTTTTATCTGCTGTATTAGCTTTAGCATCCTGTAAAAAAGAAGTAACCGAAAATACCGATCAAAATTCAACAGAATCTTATTCTGAAGGAGAATCGGCGAAAGCCAAAACACCTGAAGCATTAGGAAAAGAAATTTTTGAAGGAAAAGGAAATTGTACTGCCTGCCATCAGGTTGATCAAAAAATAATTGGTCCGAGCATTCAGGAAATTGCCAAAATGTACAAGGATAAAAATGCAGATATTATTACGTTCCTGAAAGGAAACGCAGAACCAATTGTAGATCCAAGTCAATTTGATGTAATGAAAACCAATTTTCCGGTTACAAAAGCAATGTCTGAAGAAGAACTCAAAGCTATTGAAACTTATATTTACAGTAATCTTAAGTAAATCAAATTTATAAATACAAGAAGGGCGCTAATTATAGCGCCCTTCTTTATAATATCATCTTACCAGATTTTAACTCGTTTTTCCGGTTCAATATACATTTTATCTCCTTTTTTAATTCCGAATGCCTGATAAAAAACATCTACGTTCTGAATAGGAACAATTGCTCTGTACATTCCTGGTGAATGTGGATCTGTTTTTACCTGATTCTTAATGGCTTCGTCTCTTGATTTTGTTCTCCAAACGGTAGCCCATGAAATAAAGAAACGCTGTTCCGGAGTAAATCCGTCAATTAAACCCGGATTCCCATTTTCTTTCAGGTATAATTGCAAACCATCATAAGCAGCATTCACTCCGCCCAAATCACCAATGTTTTCGCCTAAAGTAAATTTACCATCAACGTGAATTCCCGGTAACGGTTCCAAGGCACTGTATTGATTAGCAAGAGCCGTTCCTAATTCTGTAAATTGTTTTAAATCCTCAGCCGTCCACCAGTCAACAAGATTTCCGTCTGCGTTATAACGTGCACCCGAATCATCAAAACCATGTGAGATTTCATGTCCGATCACAGCACCAATTCCACCATAATTTACTGCTTCATCAGCCTGGTAATTATAGAATGGCGGTTGTAAAATAGCCGCAGGAAACACAATTTCGTTGTATGATGGATTGTAATAGGCATTTACGGTTTGTGGAGACATTCCCCACTCCGTTTTATCAACCGGTTTTCCTAATTTAGCAACACTTTCCTGATAACTCCATTTTGATACATTTTTTATATTTTCAAAATAGGTTCCTCCTTCGCTAACATTTTTTATTTCTAAGGCTGAATAGTCTTTCCATTTATCAGGATAACCAATCTTAATTGTGATTTTATTTAATTTTTGAATCGCTTTTTCTTTGGTTTCCTTAGACATCCAAGGCAAAGCATTAATGCGATTTTGATAAGCCAAAATCACATTCTGGATCATTTTTTGTGCTTTCTCTTTTGCTTCAGCAGGAAATAATTTCTCAACATACAGCTTTCCTAAAGCTTCACCGGTAGTCTGATTGATTACTTGTAACGCTAATTCTTCTCTCGGACGTTGCTTTAAGGCTCCTGTTAATGTTTTTCCGTAGAAATCAAAATTTGCATTTTCAATTTCTGTCGTTAAAGTTGATGTAGATTTATTTAATGCACACCACTTTAGATATTCTTTCCAGTCTGCTACTTTTTTCTCTGTAAAAGTTTTTTCCAAAGCTGCCATATAACGTGGCTGCTGCACATTTACCGTATCTAGTTTTGCCATTCCAATTCCGGCAAAATATTTATCCCATTGAATAGATGGTGTTGTTTTCTTTAAATCAGCAATAGCAGTTGGGTTGTATTGTTTTCTTCGGTCTCTGCGCTCCACACGATCCAGTCTTGGGGCAGACATTTCAGTTTCAAGAGCTAAAATTTGTTTTGCGCTTTCTTTGGCCTTTGCAGGAGATTCTCCAATAAACTGCATCATTCGGGCAATATGAAGTTCGTATTTTTCACGTTTTTCTTTAGAGTCTTTATCATCAGAATTGTAATAATCCTTATCTGATAATCCCAAACGTCCCGGACTAATATTTACAGCATAAACATTACTGTTTTTTGCATTTGCTCCAATGTAAATACTAAAGAAACCAATTCCTCCCTGAGGTTCCATTTCAATTAAGAAATTTTGCAAATCGGCGACGTTTTTAATAGCGTCAATTTTCTTTAAATAAGGCTGAAGCGGCGTAACTCCTCTTTTATTTCTGCCAACTGTATCAAGAATCGTATTGTATAGAGCAACTGCTTTTCCCTGATCTGTATTCGATTTGTATTTAGGGTTTTTGGAAGCTTCTTTTAAAATAGCCAATGAATTATCATCTGTTCGTTGACGCAATTCATTAAAACTCCCCCAGGAAGTTCGATCACTCGGAATTTCGGTTTTATCTAACCAGGTTCCGTTTACGTAACGAAAAAAATCTTCTCCCGGACTAATTTTAGTATTCATGTATGAAACATTAATTCCGGGTTCTGTGGTATTTGCCTTTTGAGCCTTAACTGCTGTTAATGATAACATTGCTGAAAAAGCACAAAATAAAGGTTTGCTAAGTTGTTTATTCATTTTTGCGTATGTTTTAAGTCTATCTACAAACATATTGCTATTATTTCAAACTTTATGTTAAAATTACGCGATAATCTATCGTAAGTTTTTTAATGCAAATAATTCATCTGTTTAAACAAATAAATTCATGAATAAATCTTTTTATTTTGAGGTTTAATTGAAATTGTTTTTGGAATATTTGCCTTAAGAATTAATCAAAATGAAAGCAAAAATTCAAAATGCATTTTCGGGAAAAATTGAAGCAATCGGACTTCCGATTCTGGCTGTATGCTGGGTAAGTTTCTTTTGGGGAACAACTTGGCTTGCCTCAAAAGAAGGTGTAAAACATATGCCGGGTTTGCAGCTTGCTACTATTCGTCAGTTTTTAGGTGGGATTTTATATATCGTTTATTTTATCCTGAAAAAGGAACCATGGCCAAAAGGCAAACAATGGCGCACCATTCTGGTTTTGGCAGTTTTGAATTTTGCTTTAAGCAATGGCTTAAGTACCTGGGGTGTAAAATATATCAGCAGCGGATTGGGCGCCATCATAAGCGCCATATTTCCAATCTGGATTATCATGATTAACTTTTTTCATGGTGAACGAGTTGCAAAACTTGCCATAACCGGAATTTTAATTTGTTTTGGCGGAATTTGTATTATTTTCATCGACCATCTTGGAGATTTCTTTAAGCCTGATTTTCAATTCGGGATTATCTTAACTATTGCTTCTACAATAACATGGGCTTTTGGGATTTTACATACTAAGAAAAAAGCGGCAAGTTTTAATCCGTATTTTAGTTTGGGGTTGCAAATGTTTATTTCGAGTATTATACTTTTAGTTATTACTGAGGCTTCGGGAACTAACATTCCTTTGAGTGAAATTCCATCAGAATCCTGGTTTGCCATTGGCTATCTGGTTGTTATTGGTTCGGTTTTAACTTTTATTGCTTTTATATATTCGCTGCAGCATCTTCCAACAGAAATTAGCAGTATATATGTTTACATGAATCCAATTGTGGCTATGGTTTTGGGCGCTATTATTTTCGGCGAAAGCCTAACTTCTGCCATTGCTGTAGGCGTTGTTGTTACTTTGATCGGGCTGTATCTGGTTAATAAATCTATCAGAAAAACTAAAGTAAAATGAATCGCCACGAATTCACGAATTAAATTAATAATCTAAAATAATATTCGTGAATTCGTGGCCAACTACACAGTTGTTAAAAAGAGTTATAATTACAGCTTTTAAAAAGTGCTTTTCGTATTTTTGCGGCAAATTATTTTTATGAAATCGTTTCTTTATAAATACCGCAAATTCTTTATTGTTTTAATTCTTTTTTCGGTTGTCACTATATCCCTATTTTATTCAGCTTTAAAGCCACAAAAAACTTTACCAATTTATAATCCGGCCGATGTAAACCCAGAATTGGTTGATAGCACTGTTCAGTATAAAAGCAAATACCATACAATTGCTGATTTTTCTTTTGTGAATCAAAACGGCGACACGATTACTCAGAAAAATTACGAAGGAAAAATTTATGTTGCTGATTTCTTCTTTACAACCTGCGGATCTATTTGTCCAAAAATGACAACGAATCTTGAAGAAGTTCAAAAAGCAGTTTTGAATAATCCGAAAGTAATGTTATTGTCCCATACCGTTTTCCCGGAAGTTGACAGTATTCCGGTTTTAAAAGAGTACGCAATAAAACATCATGTTGTAGACAGTAAGTGGAATTTGGTTACCGGCGATAAAAAAGATATTTATACAATGGCCCGAAAATCGTATTTGGCTGTAAAATTGGGCAGACCAGATCAGCTTTATGATATGGTGCATACAGAGAATTTTGTTCTGGTAGATCAAAAACGTCGTGTTCGCGGATTTTATGACGGAACAAATAAAGAAGAAATGAAACGTCTTTTGGAAGACATTGATTTCTTGTCTAAAGAGTAAAATCCCTTATTTTTAGAAAGATTTAGCATATTCAAAAGTGTTAAATGCCTTGCAATAAAGAATTATTGTCTACTTTTGTAATCTAAATTCAATCTAAATAAGCTTGCAAAATACAATACATACTCTGAAAAAAGGCGAGAAAGCCATTATCAAAGATTTTGATATCGATCTTATTCCTCTAAAATTATTAGAAATGGGTTGTTTGCCGGGCAACTTAGTCGAATTACTTCAAATTGCTCCTTTTGGAGATCCTTTATATCTTGACATTAATGGCTCGCATGTTGCGATTCGTGTTGAAACTGCTCGTGAAATTGAAGTTGAACTTATCAAAACCAATTTATAATGAGCATTCAAAATATTAATGTTGCCCTTATCGGAAATCCCAACACGGGAAAAACTTCTGTCTTCAATCAGCTTACCGGTTTAAATCAACAAGTTGGAAATTATCCCGGAATTACGGTTGAGAAAAAAATTGGTTTCTGCAAATTACCTCACAACATAAAAGCTAATATTCTGGATTTACCCGGAACGTATAGTTTGAATGCCAGCTCGATGGACGAAAGTGTTGTAATTGAACTTTTGCTAAACAAAAACGATAAGTTATATCCGGATGTAGCGGTTGTGGTGACAGATGTTGAAAATCTGAAACGAAATTTACTGATTTACACCCAAATTAAAGACCTTGAAATTCCGACGATTTTAGTCATTAATATGTCTGATCGTATGGAAAGAAAAGGAATTACACTTGATATTCCTTATCTGGAAGAAAAACTAAAAACTAAAATTGCTCTTGTAAGTTCTCGCAAAGGTTTGGGAATTGACAATTTAAAAGAATTAATTGTTTCATATAAAACCATTCCGCACGAAGCTTGTTTAAATGCATCGGTTATTGATCCTGAGTATTTTCAAAAATTACAGCATGCTTTTCCCAATCAGCTTATTTACAAATTATGGCTGGTAATTACGCAGGATGTCAACTTTTCAAATTTAGACAGAAATGAAATTCGAAGCACTTTTACCAAATCTAATTCTGAATTAAAACGCTTACAGCAAAAAGAAACCATCAAACGATATCAGTTCATCAATGATGTTTTAAAAGAAGGATTAAAAGTCGATGCTTCGATGGCAAAAGACTTTAGAGCAAAACTGGATCGTGTACTAACCCATAAGTTTTGGGGTTATTTTATTTTCCTTGCTATTTTATTTATCATATTCCAATCCATTTTTAGCTGGTCAACAATTCCTATGGATTTTATCGACAGCACTTTTGCTTCATTAAGCAGTTGGGTTGCCGCAGAACTACCAAGCGGAATTTTAACCGATTTACTTTCGCAGGGAATTATTCCGGGAATTGGCGGTGTTATTATTTTCATTCCGCAAATTGCGTTTTTGTTTCTGTTTATTTCAATTTTGGAAGAAAGCGGATATATGAGCCGCGTGGTTTTCCTGATGGATAAGATCATGCGTAAATTTGGACTCTCGGGAAAAAGTGTTGTTCCGTTAATTTCCGGAACGGCATGTGCGATTCCGGCAATCATGGCTACCAGAAATATTGAAAACTGGAAAGAACGCCTTATTACGATCTTAGTAACGCCATTCACGACTTGTTCTGCCAGATTACCTGTTTATGCAATTATTATTTCACTTGTAATTCCAAATGAACGTGTTTTTGGAATTTTAAATATGCAGGGATTATCGCTGATGTTATTGTATTTACTTGGGTTTGGAACAGCAATTCTATCAGCTTATATTTTAAATAAAGTTTTAAAACTGGATAGTAAAACCTATTTCGTTGTTGAAATGCCTAGCTATAAAATGCCTCTTTTCAAGAACGTTGGAATTAATGTTGTCGAAAAAACCAAAGCCTTTATTGTTGGTGCCGGTAAAATCATTCTTGCGATATCTGTTATTTTATGGTTTTTGGCTTCATACGGTCCCGGAAAAGATTTTAACGAGGCTGAAACTATCGTAAAAGAAAGATTTGTAAATAAGCCTTTAAATGAAGTTGAATTCGAAAACGAAGTTGCTTCCCAAAAATTAGAGAATTCCTATATCGGAATTATGGGTAAAGCAATCGAACCGGCAATTTCTCCTTTGGGTTACGATTGGAAAATCGGAATTGCAATTATCAGTTCGTTTGCGGCTCGTGAAGTATTTGTGGGAACATTGGCTACGATTTATAGTGTTGGAGACAGTGATAATGAAACCACTATAAAAAGCAAAATGCAAAAAGAAGTCAATCCTCAAACAGGAGAAAAGATTTTCAATTTTGCTTCCGGAATTTCATTATTGCTATTTTACGCTTTTGCTATGCAGTGTGCCAGTACGCTTGCGGTGACAAAAAAAGAAACCAACTCTTGGAAATGGCCTGCAATGCAGCTTGTTCTAATGAGTGGCCTTGCTTATTTTGTGGCGCTTTTAGCTTATCAACTTTTAAAATAAACAGCCATGATACAGGAAATTATCGCTTTTGCAATATTATTCATTGCCGTTGCTTTCTTAGTCAAAAAATTCTTTTGGAAATCTAAAAAGAAAAAAGACTGTGGTGACGGAAATTGTGGTTGTTCTTAGAAAAAGGTTCTAAGCTTTTCTCTTATGGCTAAAATTGCAAAAATAACTTGTCTTTTCTTGACACAATAAAGTCCTTAACTCACTTTTTATCAACTCTATATCTTTTAATTTTGATTCATTAATTTAAATTTTAAAGAAATGACAGATTTTGATAAAAGTGAGATTATTAGAGACAATAGAGTTACACGATTATTGTGGTTTACAATAGGTTTTATTTGTGCAGTTGCGCTTTCATGTTTTATTATGAAACATCAATAACAATAAAACTGAAACTCAATATTGGGATTGAATACGAAAACTACTTCACTCCTTCCCATTCTGCATAAAATTGTGCCAGGAAAGATTCCATAAAACGATGTCTTTCGGCTGCAATTTGCTTTCCGGTTTCGGTATTCATTTTACCGGATAATAACAAAAGCTTTTCGTAGAAATGATTTATAGTTGGAGCATTATTCTTTTTGTACTCTTCTTTGGTCATATTGGTTACCGGCGCAATTTCAGGGTCATATAAAGCCCTGTTCTTAAATCCTCCATAATTGAAAGCTCTTGCAACACCAATTGCCCCAATTGCATCCAAACGATCTGCATCCTGAACAATATCTAATTCTATCGAAGAGAATTTCTTTTCGAAATTTCCTCCTTTATAGGAGATGTTTTCTATGATGTTTACCACATGTTGAATAGTTTCTTCAGCTACATTTTCAGATTCAAGAAACAAACGTGCTGTTCTGGGCCCGATGGTTTCATCTCCATTGTGAAATTTACTATCTGCAATGTCATGAAGTAAAGCTCCTAATTGAACTATCACCAAATCACAATCTGTACCTTTTGCAATTAAAAGCGCATTTTTATAGACGCGTTCGATATGAAACCAGTCGTGTCCGCCTTCGGCATCATTTAGTTTTTCTTTTACGAATGCAATTGTTTTGTTTATTAGATCTGGGTTATTCATAATTTTTATTATTGAGAAATGGCACGCGGATGACACGGATTTGAGCGGATTACCGCGGATTTTATTTAATCTTTCTTTTATATAAAAAATGTTGATTGTTGAAGCTTAAACTTCAACAATCAACAATGTTTTTTAATGTCAATGTCAAAAATCAATTACAACATCAATTTTAATCTGAAATCAACAATCTAAAATTATAATCTTGCAGGCTCAACCCATTTGAAAATATGAGATTCCTGTGGAATTACTAATCTTTCTGAGATTCTTGCCATACGAGCCGGTAATTTCATTAAGTAGTCACGGGCTTTTTCAGCTTCATCTGTTAAACCAGACATTTTATCAATTTCCCACTTATCCATTAATTTCTGCATGATATCAACATAATCGCTTGCGGTGTAAACCCCAATACGTTGAGCAGAATCAGAAAATTGCTCAAAAGCTGAACTGATCTTTTGACCTGATTCTCTTAAAAAGTGAGCCGGCATAACGATTTTTTGTTTCATCATGTATTGAAACGCTAACATCATTTCGCTAGGATCGACTGCAAAAATACGGGTTACAAATTCGCTGTATGCATGATGATGACGCATTTCGTCACCAGCAATCATTTTACACATTTTAGACAATTTATTATCACCAAATTTCTTTGCCATTTGGGCAACTCTATTGTGTGATACATAAGTCGCTAATTCCTGGAAACTAGTGTATACAAAGTTTTTGTATGGGTCAGATCCAGTTCCAATATCAAAACCGTCGTTGATTAAATGCTGCGTTGTCATTTCGATTTCACGCATATTTACACGACCGGACAAATACAAGTATTTATTTAATAAATCACCGTGGCGGTTTTCTTCTCCGGTCCATTGTCTAATCCATTTAGACCAACCGTTTCCACCGTTTTCCACCTGATTTATTCCCTCTACATCCATTAACCAGGATTCGTATGTTGGCAAAGCTTCTTCGGTAATGGTATCACCTACAAGCGTAACCCAGAAATCATATGGTAATTCTTTGGCAATTTCACGTAATTCTCTAACCTCCTCAAAGAAATTATCTCCTTCAGAATTAGGCAGAAAATCTGACGGCTGCCAAATTTTTTCTACTGGAATTAAATACTGTTCAACAAAGCTATCCACGTTTTTTTCTAAAAACTGCATAACTTCTAATCTAATGTTTTTTATAGACATTACTAATTTAAGATTGGGATTTAAGTTTTAGTCTTTTACTAAAAACGAAAATCTATTTATACTCATTTACTCCTTCTACTACTGCTTTTTCGGTCAAAGCCATTAACTCGGCAAAATCATAATCTTTTACAGCCAATGCTTTATGAACGGTAAAGGTAAGATGATTTCCTAAACCTACCGGGAAAAGACCATATTTTACCATTTTCCACGAATTATTAATACTCACCGGAACAATATATGCTGATGGTGCGTATTTACATAATATTTTTAAGCCATTTTGGGCAAATTCTTTAGGTTTTCCGGTTTTACTTCGGGTACCTTCGGGAAATATTACTGCAGATCTTTTATGTTTCTCAATATATTCAGACAAACCTTTGATTACAGGAATGGCTTGTTTAGGGTCTTTACGGTCAATTAGCACAGATCCTCCGTGGCGTAAATTATATGATACACTCGGAATTCCTTTACCTAACTCCTTCTTACTTACAAATTTACAATGAAAACGTCTAAAATACCAAATCATTGTAATAATATCATACATACTTTGATGATTTGAAACAAAAATCAGAGGTACTCCGGTTGGAATTGTTTCTCTGTTTTCAATTTTGTAAGTTGTTCCTACCAAATTGGTGCATCTTAAAAGCCAAAAATTTAAGTAATCAACGCTTTTTTTGTGCGCCTGATACCCAAAAACATTTAAGCAGAACCATTGTATTGGATGAAAGACCAATAAAACGGAACTGAATAACAAATAGTAAATTACGGATATGGGATACGAAATTATTTTTTGCATGCTTTAAAAATTAATGCCCAAAAGTAATAAATAAATTTTTAGCGGTATAAAAATTGAAAACAATAACCGTTTTTATCGTTTAATTGTACCTTTGCACAAAAAATCGCACTTCTTTTCTGAATTAAATGAACTTTACTTACCCAAAAAACGAACGTTTAAAAAGCAAAACAACTATTGGATTACTGTTTTCTGAAGGAAAATCGGTTTCTAAATATCCGTTGCGTTTGGTTTACCGTCAAGCGGAGGCTGGTTCAGAAGAAAAAATAAAAATTGGAGTTTCGGTTTCTAAGAAATATTTCAAAAAAGCCGTTGATCGCAATTACTTCAAACGTGTTTTAAGAGAAACCTACCGACTGAACAAACATTTGCTTTGGGATAATCTGGAAGAGCCTTATTCTTTCATGTTTTTCTATCAGACAAAAGACCGTTTATCTTACGAAGAAATCAATACCAAAACGATTCAGTTGTTTGAAAAATTTCTCTTACAGATCAACAAAACTCCTGATTCTGAAAACAAAACGGAAATCTAGATCTCAAATAGCAACTTTATTTATCGATTTCGACTTAAAATTATAAAAAAATTGTAGTTTTAGCTCTTAATTGAAGCTTTATGAGATATATTTTCTGTTTATCATTATTTGTTTTAAGTTTTACAAGTTGTAGTAAAAATGAAGAACCAATTGCAGAAATGGCCGTTAGTGCTATAAAACTTCCGCCTCAAAGTGAAGGAAAATATAAAACATCCGAAGCTGATGCAATACCAAAAATTTCACAAAAGATCATCAAACAAGCTTCACTTCGATTTGAAACTAACAATTTAGATGATACTTTTGCTCAAATTCAAAAAGCAGTTACAGCAAATAAAGGAACTATTCAAAATGATACTGAAGGAAAAGATTATAACAATATCTATCGAAATCTAACCGTTAGAATTCCCAGTCAGAATTTTGATCCCTTTATAAAGTCCATATCTGAAGGGGTTTCTTATTTTGAAAGAAAAGAAATTTCTGCAGAAGATGTTACAGAACAATATATTGATCTTGAATCGAGATTAAGAACAAAAAAGAAACTCGAAAACAGATATCTTGAAATTTTACAAAAAGCCACTAAAATAAGTGAGATTTTAGAAATTGAAAAGCAAATTTCGATTATCAGAGAAGAAATTGAAGCCAAAGAAGGACAGTTAAAATATTTGGAAAGCCGGGTTTCTGAAAGCACGATCTCAATTGATTTTTACAAAACAATAGCTGAAAAAGAAGCCATTAAAACTTCGTACGGATCAAAAATATGGACAGCAATTAAGTCCGGGTTTTTTGGTTTATCGAGTTTCTTAATTTCGATTATTAGCGTTTGGCCATTTATTATCCTATTCGTTGTCCTGGTTTATTTTATCAGAAAACGATTTAAAAGAAAAAAAGCATAAATCATGTATCCTTATCTTAAAAAGAAGTTCGTTATACCAGCCGTTGCCGCAGGATTTTTATTTATTGGAACCAGTTTCAAAGACGATTTCTTTGAAATAGCCAAACAAATAGAAATTTTTACCACTTTATTTAAAGCCGTAAATACCAATTATGTAGACGAAACGAATCCAGGTGATTTGATGGACAAAGCCATTAAAAGCATGTTGGGAAGTTTAGATCCGTACACGGTTTATTTTAATGAACAGGATGTGGTCAATTTCAAAATCAACAATACGGGAGAATATACCGGAATTGGCGCCATGATTGCCCGTAAAAAAGATCGCTTAATTGTTCGCGAACCTTATAAAAATTATCCGGCAGACAAAGCAGGATTAAAAGCCGGTGATGAAATTATTCAGATTGGTGATGTTTTAATTGCTGATTTTAAAGACGATGCCTCGCAATTATTGAAAGGAACCAAAAACACAAAGATTACGATAAAATACCTTCGTCAGGGAAAAACTTTTACAACTGAGCTAGTTTTGGATGAAGTTGATATTAAATCGGTTCCGTTTTATGGCAAAATAGATGATAAAACGGGTTATATCGTTTTGGCACATTTTAGCAGAAAAGCTGCTGTTGAAGTAAAAGACGCTCTTGAAAAACTAAAAGCTGACGGAGCAAAACAAATAGTATTAGATTTAAGAGGAAATCCGGGTGGCTTACTAAACGAGGCTATTGATATCTGCAATCTATTTGTTCCGAAGAATGAAGTAATCGTAACAACAAAATCAAGAATTGAGAAACATAACAATACCTATAAAACTCAAAATCAACCGATAGATACCGAAATACCTTTGGCCATTTTGGTAAACGGAAGAAGTGCGTCTGCATCAGAAATTGTTTCGGGTGCTTTACAGGATTTAGATCGCGCCGTAGTTTTAGGAAGCCGTAGTTTTGGTAAAGGTTTGGTGCAGCGATCTGTAGATTTAACGTACGGAACACAGCTTAAGGTAACTATCTCGCGTTATTATACACCATCGGGCAGATGCATTCAGGCTTTGGATTATGCGCATAAAGACAAAAATGGTGTTGCCTTAAAAACTGATGCAAAAAACTTCAATGCTTTTAAAACCAGAAAAGGCAGAACGGTTTATGATGGCGGCGGTGTTTTGCCCGATATCGAATTGGATGAGGCAAAAATGAGCCCGATTACAACTGCTTTACTGAAGAATGACGGAATCTTTGATTATGCAACCAGCTATTACTATAAAAATCCAAATTTGGGCGATAAAATCCCAGTTCTTACTGATGCGGATTACGCCAGCTTTAAGCAATACCTAAAAACAAACAAGATTACTTTTGATACTGAAACAGAAGTAGCTTTGAAAAATACTTTGGCTGCAGCCAAAAACGAAAAAATAGACGAAACGATCGCACCGGAATATCAGCAGTTATTAAACGCCTTAGAGAAAAGTGAAACTACCTTATTGGATAAAAACCAAAAAGAGATTAAAAACCTGATTCAGGAAGAGCTTATTAAGAGATACCAGTATCAGGAAGGTTTATATCAATTTTACATTAAAAACAATTCAGAAATTAAGAAAGCGGTGAACGTTTTAAATAATCAAACTGAGTATAAGACCATTTTAAAAATGTAAAAAAAATGAAAATTTGTAAAGTCTTATTTATATTCTTTACGCTCCATTTATCGGCACAGCAAAAACCAATCGAAACCATATTTTTTGATTTTGATAAATTTGATCTTACTGAACAACAAACAGGCGTTGTTGCGAATTTTATAAAAAAAATAGATACTTCAAAAGTCGAATCTATACAAATCTATGGTTATTGTGATGATCGTGGAGATGATGACTATAACTTTAGATTGTCTAAGAATCGGGTTAATACAATTCAAAATCTGCTTGTATTGAAGGGTTTTAATCAAAGCAAAATAGTTATTCTTGAAGGCAAAGGCCGTGTAGTTTTAAGACCGGATACTGTTGACAACCTAAATGAAACACGTTCTAAAAATCGGCGGGTTGATTTAATTGTTGTAAATAAAAACAGTTTCGGAAAAGGAGTCTATAATTCTTTTAAAAACAAACTAAAAGTTGGCGATAAGGTTTATCTCGATAATATTCTTTTTGATATTGGAAGTTCAAAACTTACACACAATTCTAAAAAAGAATTAGATAAAATAGCAACGATTTTACAGCACCATAAAAATATTCAGTTTGAAATACGAGGTCATGTCTGCTGCACTCCGGAAATATATAGTGACGGAATTGACAAGGAAACCAAAGAAAGAAGACTTTCATGGAATCGTGCCAAAACCGTTTTTAAATACCTTTTATCAAAAAAAGTGTCATCAAGCAGAATGACTTTTCAGGGTTGTGGCAATAAATATCCTTTGGGAAAAGGCGATAATTATGATCGCAGGGTTGAATTTTGTATTACGGAAATCTAATTTCTTTTTCCCAGGAAAACCCAAAAAGCTACGTTTTGGCTTAAAGTTAAGCTTTAAACTAAATTAGTAATCGTTTGTTTATTAATATCTTATTTTTCAAAAAAGAACAATTTTCAATTTTGAAACAATGTTGCATTATAGAAAAAATAAAACTTTTATAAACCTCGAATCATTTCTATATGCGGAATATCATCTTCAAGATACATTTCGCTTGTTTGCACAAATCCGTGGCTTTCGTAAAATTTCTTTAAGTACAATTGCGCACCAATGGTAATTGCATCTTTGTCAAAATTCGATTTAATTCCTGCTATTGCTTCACGCATTAAATCATGCCCCCATTTTTTGTCTCTGTAATTGGCATCAACTACTACTCTTCCAATCGACGCATTATCAAAACTAATTCCGGCATCAAACAAACGTGCATAGGCTACAATTTTGCCGTCGTATTCTCCAATAAGATGCAAAGCTTTCTTGTCTTTACCGTCTATGTCTAAATAAACACAATTTTGCTCTACTACAAAGATCTCACTTCGAACTTTAAGCAAATCATATAACTCATAAACACTTAATGCCTCAAAAGGCTTTATTTTCCATTTTAATTCCATTATTATTTTTCATTTTTTCAAACAACTAAATTACTTGAAAAATCTTTATTACTATTATTTTAAAAAAAGAAATCCCGATTACAAGTCGTAATCGGGATTTTTTCAGCTTATTTATATCTACTTATTTCTTCTTCATTATAATTTCCATGCTTTTATACTCTTCGCCGTTTTTAACATCAAACATTTCCATTTTACGGGTTGTTGCATCAACAATTGTATATATCTCTCGGTAAGGTGTTTTTTTTCCGTTTACCGGATTTACCATATCGCCCTTTAATTCCATACTTTTTGTTTTCTCATCAAATTTACCTACAGCCACCATCATCCCTGTTCCCATATTATCTATAAAAGTGGTAGTGTATTCTTTACTGGCATTATTATAGGCCAATGTGCTTTTACCCTGAAACGGTTGTCCCATCATTGTTCCGCTATAATTTGCTTCCTGATATCGACCGCCAAGAATCATTTTAATATTTGCTGTTGAACTTGCTTTCTCTGGTTTACCATTTGGTTCTGACCAAAAAGTCATATCACAATTCCATGTTCCGGTTTCATCAGCCATTAATTTATGTGCGTCACCTGGTGTTGCATATTCTGCCCAGGCTTTCATTTGTGCAGCAGAATCTAAAGGCTGCTCAATAGCTTGTTCCTTGGTTTTGATAGTATCTGTAACCTTTTCATTTTCAGATTCTGTTTTTATTTCCTTTTTACAAGAAGTAAAACATGCTGCTAATATCAATAATGTTAGATAGAAGTTTTTCATAAATAATTGATTTATTGGTTATTAAATCAAATGTACGAAAAATATAACAAATTATCTTTTATCTATTTTGACTGATTTGATAATGGCTTCGAGTTCCAGCATTAGGTCTCTTTCCTGATTAGAAGGTGAATAACAAAACCCTTCAATAACCAAGATTCTCCTTGAAGCTTCGTCAATAATAGCGTAGTTTATAAAAGGCCCTGTCATGAAGTCATTCTTTAACTCCCACGTTCCTTTGGTTTCATACGTTTTTTTTCCGTCTAATATTGTTGTCGAAAAGTATGGCGCATAAGCTTCTCCCGTAATCATGGGTGTGTCTGGCTCTCGTCCTTTTATATATCGTCCAACTGAATCTCTCATACGAACAATATTGCCCACAATATCTGAACCTTTGGTAAGTCTGCGAATTGGAATCTGATAAATCAGTAAACTTGTATTCCCGCTGATAATTTCCTTTTTCAGCCACATAAAATTCTTTTTATGCAACATATATTCGTAACCGGAGGGAATTTGCAGATCGATGTGAAACTTGTTTTTTATTACCGTCGGATTCAACAGTGATTTGCGGTTGTCCTGCTGGATTTTTTGAATTTCGGCATCGCGAATCACCTTGATAATTTGTGCCGAATTTAATTCGATGCTGCAAATAATATCTTCAACTGATTTGCCGTAAATACGGAATGTATTGTGTGGTAATGTTTCGCTGTGTTTAATTTCGAATTTATCTGTTGCAGCTTTTTTTACTACAATGATACTTCGGCTATCGGTAACAAATCCTTCTAATAATTTAGCCGGATATTGATTGATGGTAAACAACGGTTCTTCCTGGGTAAGGCCCCAAACCGGAGAAGCAAATTTATTTCGAATGGTATCGCCTACTTCACCATACCACAACTGATCGTCGATGATAACTGATATTGTGTTTGTTTTGCCGGAAACAGGCTGAGGCTGTTTCTCGTTTTTAAAACAGGAAACAAACAAACACGAAAGTAAAAGGCATAAAAAATGGGTTTTATTCATTTTCTTAGTTTAATGAAATAAAACCCAAATTTAGTTAAGATTTTTTTTATTATCCGTTAATTTTAAGTTTCATTCCGGGTTTAATATCTCCATCTTTAATATTATTCCATTTTTTAATATCTGAAATTGTTACTCCAGGATATTTTTTTGAAATACTATACAATGAATCTCCTTTTTTAACGTAATAATCTTCTGTTATATTTTTAGCCGAAGCTGTTTTTTTTCTGAATGAATCTATAGAGCTTGAAGCTACAGCAGTATTTGTTGCTGGTGTTTCATCTTCGATAACTATTTCTTTACCAACGATTAATGATTTTCCTAATCCAATATTATTAGATGTCAGGTTATTCAATTCTTTTAAATCTGCAATTGATGTATTGAATTTTTTAGCAATACTTCCCAAATTATCTCCGGCAGCAACTACGTATTCAAGATTTTTACTTCCTTTATCGTTATTGTCTGCAGATGCAACTGCTTCTTCAACTTGCTTTTTATCTATTTCAGGAACTTTTGCTTCTTTTGGTGCTTTTGCAATCGAATCGTTGTTTGATTTGATTTTTAAAGTTTTACCCAGAGCTAGTGCATTGCCTTTAAGGTTGTTCCATTTTTTTAATTCTAAAATAGAAACATCATACTTATCTGCAATCGAACCAAGGTTGTCTCCTTTTCTAACTTTGTAATATTGTGTTTCTGTTGTGGCAACTGCATTATCCAGTTTAGCTTTTCCTTTTGGTGAAACTTTTAAAGCCAATTGTTTTGGAAGTCCTTTATGTTGAGACTGATACGCTACGTAGTCATAAATCTTATCTTCGTTGTTTACAAAAGTTGCAATTTTATCTTTCGGTAAACGTAAAAAGTGTTGTTCGTTTTGATAAAATGGCACAACATTTAATTTATATGAAGGATTTAAAAGTTGTATTTGTGATTGTGGCATGTCTAACAAATCAGCGATTTGCTTGAACGACATTTGATTTTTAATTTGAACTGTATCTGTTTCAAAGTTTTTAACTACAGCTCTTTCAGGGTTGATTCCGTGTTCTTTATGAAATTCAAAAAGATACATTGTTGCTAAGAAAGCCGGAACATAACCTTGAGTTTCTTTTGGAAGATGATTACGAATATCCCAGTATTTTGTTTTTCCGCCAGAACGACGAATGGCTTTTGTTACATTTCCGGGTCCTGAATTATAAGAGGCAAGAACTAGCTCCCAGTCACCAAAAATTTTGAACATTTTAGTCATATATTCTGAACAGGCAGCAGTTGATTTTAAAGGATCGCTGCGTTCATCTATATACGAATCGATTTTAAGATCGTATTGTTTTCCGGTTCCGTACATAAACTGCCAGATTCCGGTGGCGCCCATTTTAGAAACTGCTTTAGGGTTTAAAGCAGATTCTACAACGGCTAAATATTTTATTTCTAAAGGAACGTTTTGTTTTGCAAAAGCATCCTCGAAAATTGGGAAATAATATTCTGATAAAGCCATTAATCGTGAAAATGATTTTTTACGATTTTTAAGAAATGACTTTATGATGTTTTCTAATCCCTGATTATATTCGATCTCAAAAGGCGATTTCTCATTCATTACCTGAAGTCGCTGTTTAAGCAATTCAGTTGGTAATTCTTCATCAACAGAAATATCTGTATTGATGGTTTGAATGTCTTTCGTTAAATCATCATAGATATCTAAACTCACTAATTCGTTCATCCAAAGACTGTCTACACGGGTACACAGTTGATCTTTTTTGAAAGAGCTTTTAACTGAATCTAAATAAGAGACTTTAACATCTGGCTTAATTTCTAAATCTGCTTTTGCAACATCTTGTGCAAAAGAAGCTACAGAAAAGAAGACAGAAACCGCTAATGAAATTTTCCTTATAATCATATAACATTTATTTAAAATTCTATAATTCAAACAATTACAGAGTGATTACTTTTTGCAAAACTAAATAGTTTATCAATAAAAACTATCTAAAAAAATGTTAATTGTGAAATTTTAGTCTAAAATCGCAGCAATTCCAGGTAAGATTTTTCCTTCTAGCATTTCAAGCATTGCCCCGCCACCAGTGGAAACGTAGCTCATTTTATCTTCAAAACCAAACTGTTTTACTGCAGCAACAGAATCTCCTCCTCCAACTAGTGAAAAAGCTCCATTTTCTGTAGATTCTGCAATAAATTCACCTAAAGCGATAGTTCCTTTTGCGAAAGATTCCATTTCAAAAACGCCTAATGGACCATTCCATAAAATTGTTTTTGACTCTAAAATTACTTTTTTGAAATTTTCTAATGATTTAGGACCTGCGTCAAGACCTTGCCATCCGTCAGGAATTGCTGTTACATCTACTACTTGTGTATTTGCTGTGTTTGAGAAATCATCTGCAGCGATAACATCAACCGGAATATGAATCTGAACTCCTTTTTCTTTAGCCAATCTTAAAATTTCAAGTGCTAAATCTTGTTTGTCATCTTCACAAATAGAATCACCAATTTTTCCGCCTTGTGCTTTAACGAATGTAAAAGTCATACCTCCGCCAATAATCATGTGATCTACTTTATCAAGGATATTTTCGATTACGGTGATTTTTGAAGAAACTTTAGATCCGCCAAGAACTGCTGTAACTGGTTTTTCGCTATTTTTAAGTACTTTGTTTAAGCTTTCTATTTCTTTTGCCAATAATGTTCCGAAGCATTTTTCTGTTGGAAAAAACTGAGCAATAATAGTTGTCGATGCGTGCGCTCTGTGAGCTGTTCCAAATGCATCGTTTACGTAGATGTCTCCAAGTGAAGCTAATTCTTTTGCAAAAGCAACATCTCCAGCTTCTTCTTCAGCATGAAAACGTAAATTTTCAAGTAATAAAACTTCTCCTGGTTTTAAGTTTTTTGCAGCAGTTTGTGCTGGTTCTCCAATAGAATCAGTTGCAAACTTAACTTCAACTCCTAAAATTTCTGAAGCTGTTTTTAAAATATGTTTTAATGAGTATTTTTCTTCTACACCTTTTGGTCTTCCTAAATGTGACATTAAAATTACGCTTCCACCTTGCTTTAAGATTGCATCAATGGTAGGTTTTGCAGCTTCGATACGTGTTGCATCTGTTACATTAAAGTTTTCATCCAAAGGAACATTGAAGTCTACACGGATTATTGCTTTTTTATTTTTAAAGTCGAAATCGTTTAAAGTTTTCATTTGATAATTTTTAAATTTTTGAAAGAATAACAAATATAGAACTTTTAGTGTAGTATTAAATTCGAAAAATATAAAAATAACCTACCAATAACAACGAAAACGTTGTAAATTAAGAAAACAAACAAATTTATTTTAAAAAATATAAAATTGTCTAGCAGAATATTTAACAATTAAAAGTTACTGTAAACCTAATAATGGTCTTTCATTTTATACTAAAACGAAAAAATATAGGATTTAGTCTACAGTAAATCTTAAATGTAAAATTTATTAGTCGTGAACCGGACTTTGTGTACAAGGACAGTTACTAATTGATCCGAAGAAATCGAATCCGATAGTGATCGAGTGTGTTCCTGTGTTATAGTTACCTAGATCGTTGAACATTACCTGATACGAATATCCAAAGTAAAATTTAGATTTCATGAAACCTAACATTGGCCCAACTGATAGTGGTTTTGGAAACTGGTCGTTTAAGAAACGGTATGAAACTCCAATCCAATAGTAATCTTCGTAACGATTATAACGTCTGTACTTGAAGTTAAAATCGGTAGTTGAACGTTTATCGCTGGCAAAATATTGGTAGTATACAGATGGTTCGTATTCGATACGGCTGTTTTCTCCATCTTTAAAAATCATACCTGTATATACCTGATAGTTTGAAAGTAAGCTTGGTTCTAAACCACGGTATCTGTCGGTGTTTTTTTGCAAAACGTTGTTTGCATTAAAACTTAAGTAAAAATTCTTATTACGATATAAAGCACTAATATCAAAGTTGTTATTTGATGTATAACGATTATCTGTAACCGAAGGGTCTAAAATTGGATGTTCAATTGTGTTATTGAATTCATCTATATCAATTTTAAACGTATTGAAGTTATACGAGATACCAAAAGACAAGTACTGTTTTGAATAATAATCTAAAATCAAGTGGTGCGCAAATGAAACTTTTGCACCAGTTTGACGTGTATAACCATTTTTATCATTATACAATGAGATACCAACTCCTGAACGATCTAAAACTCTAAAATCTGCATACAAAGATTGGTTTTGAGGCGCATCTTTTATTCCAACCCATTGTGTAAGTCCATTAAGACGAATTCTAAGGTTATCACCAATACCTGCATAAGCGGGAGAAAGCACAAAAGGGTTATCAGCTAAATACTGAGTAAATACCGGTAGGTTTAACTCTTGGCTGTAACTTGTTGTTACAGCCATGAGTACTAAGGATAAAAATAATTTTTTCATTGTAATAATTTTTTTAGATAACATAATTTGGGGCTCTAATTTGTTATCTGTATAAAGTGAAATGTCCAACAAACTCTCTATTGTCTTTCTCGTCATTTAGTTTAAGAACATACCAGTAATCACCAGAAGGTAATTCCTCTCCGTTATATCTACCATCCCATTTTTGACCGTAGTGGTATTTCGCAATTACACGACCGTATCTGTCGAAGATTGAGAATTCAAGGTTGTTGTAAATATTAGTACAACCAGGACCCCAATTGTCATAAACACCATCTCCATTTGGAGTAAAGTAATTGTCAAGACAAACATCTACATAAATAGCAGGAACGATTATTTCTGCAGTACAACCATTTTGATCTCTAACTATTACTTTATAATCTCCAGATTTGTAGATTTTGTATTTGTTATCAGATGTAAACGGTTCTCCGTTGAAACTGTATTCGTAAGCCGGAGCTCCACCTGTACCTACAACAGAAATAACATTCATTTCTTGTTTTCCGTCTGTCAGTTTAATACCTAATGCCGTGTAAGTCTTAATTACAAAATTAGCAGTTGGCACTTCACAACCATTTGTATGTCTTGCAACTACATAGTGTGTACCCGGTGCAACATTTGTAAAGATGTTACTTGGCTGGTAAGTTGCACTTCCGTCAAGAGAGTAGTCAACATCAGCAGGGTTTGTTATGCTTTCATCAAGTGTAATTACTACCATGTTTGCTTGCGCATTGTTAACACAGTCATAAGTTACTTCTGCAGTTGGGTTAAGAACTACCGGTAAAGGCATGTTTTCAATAAACTCATTGATACAACCTCCGGCGTCTTTAACATAAACGGTATGAACACCACCTGAAAGATTAGTAAAGTCAAATATTGTCTGACCTACTGCTCCTTGTGTAAATGGTCCGTTTTTAACATCCAGACTTACACTATATGGTCCTGTTCCGCCTTTAACTTCTATGCTAAACGCTCCATCTTTATCGTCTTTACAAACTTCAGGAATCATTGAGTTTGCAACTTCTGTTACAATAAGAGGGTTAGGCTGTGTAATTTCTACATCACCTTTAACGTAACAGCCATTTCCGTCTTGTGCAATAATCGTATAAATACCTGGTGCAAGTTTTTCGAATGTGCTAATGAAATCAAACTGATTCAAATCAGGTGAAATAGCATATTTGATTGTTCCTGTACCACCATTTGCTGTAACAACAATTTTACCATTATTTTCTCCAAAACAAGTAATATTAGTTCCCACAAATAGTGCCTCTATTGCTGTATCTGGCTGGGTTACTGTACCAATAGCAGATGTTTGTTTACAATCTCCACTATCGACATTTACTCTGTAAGTTCCTATTGCAAGGCCTTCGAATCTACCTGTGCTTTGTGGTCCCTGAATTACGGTTCCAGCAGTATTAACTAAAGTATAAATATAGTTTCCTAATCCACCTTTTGCCTCAGCAACGATAACACCTGTTGGGTCATCTTTACATTTGATAACTGAATTAGTAACATCTAGGTCTACAGTTAATGGAACAAGTGGGTCTATTTTAATTTCATTAGAAATTGTTGCCACACAACCATTAGCGTCTCTCACATAGTATTGGTACGTTCCTACCGGTACTGAGAAAGTAAATGGAGTAGTAAATGCACTATAGTTAGTACCATCGGTACTGTAGCTATATGGACCTGAACCACCTGTCGCACTTAATGTAAGTGTTGACAATGTATTACATGTTTGTGATGAAGCCAATACTAAACTTGGTATAACTTCTGTAGGCTCTGTAATATCAATTTCAGCAGATGTTGCAGAACAATTGAATCCGTCTGAAACTGTTATGCTGTATTTTCCAGCTCCTAATCCAGTGAAAACCGGATCAGATTGCGGACCAGAAACAATAACTGGTGTTGCTGACAGGATGTTTAAAGTATACATATAGTTACTTCCTTGTCCACCTGTTGGAGGATTTACCGTTATTGTCGCAGACTTATCACCAAAACATGATAATGTTGTAACACTTGGAACCGCACTCACAATAATTAGATCCGGAACTTTTAACGTTACTGTAGTCTGAGCAGGACAACCTTTACCATCTTTGGCATTAATTGTATATACTCCTGCATCTAATCCAGTAAAGTTACCATCAGTATTAGAAGCTATTACTGCTCCGCCATACACTAATTCATATGTATAATTATTATCCCAGCCACCTGTTGCAAATGCAGAGATTTCTCCATCATTACCAGGAATACAAGTGATATCTGACTTAGTTGTAGCCACTGTCAATTGTACAGAAGGTTGTGCAATACTAAACACAGTTGATACTGTACATTCCGGACTTGCTTTTAACTTAGCAGTAACACTATATGTACCGGCAATTAAATTTGAAACCAATACTGGACCTGCATCAGTTGTTGTACCTGAAATTGTGTTTGTACCATCTGTAATTGTATAATCGAAAGGTCCGGCGTCATTTGATGGATTAAGTTGATTATCAACGAATGTTAATTCAACGCTTCCATTACTGTCACCAAAACAAACTTCTTTTACAATTGGATTTGCTTTAATCTCAAATGTATTAGGCTCTGCCACATAATGCGCTTTTTGTATGCTACATCCCGTTGCAGGGTTTGTAACAGTTATTATATAGCTTCCAACTGTAAGACCTGTAAAGTTACCATTCGTTTTCGTTTGGTTGTAAGCATTATCCGTACCAGTTACATTGTAATTTAATAGAACTGGTGTTCCTCCTGTAGATGTTACAGAAACTGTGATTTCTTCACTTGAAATACAAGTAATAGCCACATTTGAAACATTAACTACATCTAAACTAATAAATGGATTAACTCTTACTGTTCCTACGCTTGCACCTGAACATCCTGCATCATCTGTAACTTTTACAGAATAGTCACCTCCTAAGTAATCTGTTTCTGTGTATACTGTTTGAGGACCACTTTGAACTGAAACTCCATTTCTGAAGAATTCATAATTAGTGTAAGTTTTAGATCCTCCAGTTACAGTACCTACTGATACTGTAGCATAGTTAGAAATATTTGTACCTGTTGCACAACCATATTGAACAAGTACCGGAGCACCTACCGCAATTAGATCGAATTGGTTAATTCTAACATCTTCAGAATCCTCACAACCTCTACCTGAAGTAACTGTTACAGTATAATCTCCAGCTTCAAGGTTCTCAAAGATTGGGCTTTGCTGATTTGGTCTGCTGATTGCAGTTCCTAAAGCATTAGTTCCTGTTAATCTATAAACGTAAATCGGATTATCGTTAACTCCTGTTTCGTCAATACTTGCTGTGATCGAACCATTGTTTCCACCTCTACAAGTTACATCAGTTTTCATTAATGCAAGTCCTACAATATCTGTAGCCGGAGCCACAAATACATTCACTTTAACATCACAACCGGTAACAACATCTCTTACTCTAACCACATGGTTACCTGGAGTAACAGTACTGAATACCGCCGGAGTAGTTGTAACAATAACTCCACCATCTAAAGTATATCTGTAATTTGCACTTCCCGAACCACCTGTAGCAGTTGCCGTGATAATACCATTATTAGTAACTACACATCCTGGCAATGCAGTAATAGTAGTGTCAAGTTGCAATGCCGGAGAAATATTCACCACAGCATTTACAGTTACTTCACATTGATTTGCATCTCTAATAGTTACATCATAAGTACCAGCAGCGTTTACAGTAAATGTTGGACTTGTTTGGAATCCGTTTCCAATACTGTATTCGTAAGGGCTCATACCAGAAGTAACATTAACCGTGAATGTATACTCACCTGTCGCTGATGGACACTGACTTGCAACTGTAGCAGTTACGCCCGTTGGCATCGGATCTAATGTGATTGCAATTGGAATAAATGTTGCACAATCTTTAGAATCGATTACATAAGCTTTCCAATTTAATCCAAGTGCAGGATCTAAAACAGCACTATTGCTGCTTGTATAATCTGTTGCAACCGGAGTTGCTGTATCTAAGATAAATTGATATCTGTAATTTGGAGTTCCACCAGCAGCTGTTACACTTACCTCAGCTCCTGAATTACAATTCGCACTAATGTTTTTAGCTAAAGTTAATGATAAAACTGGTGGCTGAATAACCTGTACAGCAGCACTAGCTCTACAACCAGTTACATTATCTACCACTTCAACAGTATAAGTACCAATTGGTAAGTTTGTTAAAGTAACTACTTTTCCAACCTGAGTAAGTGTTCCTGTTGTTGGTCCACCAATTAAGGTAGCTGTGTAAGTTCCTGTAAAACTATCGACATCGAATTTTACAGAACCAGTTGCATCACCATTACAAATTACATCATTTACTAATTGACCTGCAATTGTAATATTTGCTAATGGATCAACAGTATAATAAGCTTCATCTTTACAACCATTTGCATCAGTAACCTGGAATAAATAGGTATCTGCACTTAAGCCTGTAAATATACCGCTGGCTGCTCCTGAAACATTTGTAATTGCGCTTGCAGGAGAAAGAATTTCATAATGTAAAGTACCAACACCATTTGAAACATTTACAGTAACAGTACTAGTAGTGTTTGCAGCCGGAGTACACCAAATTGGTGTTCCCGTAATAGTGTCAATTGTTGGTGGGTTCAATGCCGGGATTACAACATCAATCGGTGTCGCAATAACACAGTTGTTAGCATCTTTTACGTATACTGTAACTGTTCCTGCATTAAACGTTGTAAACGTATTTGTTGTACTGTAATTTGCTCCTCCATTGAAACTATATTGGTATGGAGATGTACCTGTTCCTGCAGTTACTGTAACCGTAACAATAGCAGCCTGTGTAGCATTTCCTGTACCACAAGTTAAACTTTGGGTTAATGTAGCAGTAGCTGCAAGAGCTAATGGCTGAGTAATTGTAGCCTGTACCATTACTGAAGCACATTGCTTAGCATCTTGTACAACAATGTCATAAGTTCCCGCTGCTAAATCTTTAAATATATTTGAAGTTTGGAAAGCTCCACCATTGATACTGTATCTGTATGGCAATATTCCATCTGCTGCAGTAACAATGATACTTCCGTCATTTCCTCCTACACAACTTACGTTTGTTTGCGTAAATGTAGCTGTTGGTGTTGTTGTTGGTGTTACTATTACAGGAATAGAAACTGCCTGACATCCTTTGCT
>Ga0247738_10000189_pt1 | contig 26357 bp, 27 predicted proteins | sample UWRJL013104B2_FD_180936 | JGI IMG/M metagenome (GOLD analysis project Ga0247738, IMG submission 180936) | Plant litter microbial communities from Arlington Agricultural Research Station in Wisconsin, United States - UWRJ-L013-104B-2 | ecosystem: Environmental > Terrestrial > Plant litter >...
GGCCTCGATCGGGTGGCCCTGGTGCACGCGCCCCCCGACGCCGGCGTATTCGCCTTCCGAGTTCTCGCGCACGATCACCCAGTTCAGGTCCTCGGCCTTGCAGCGTTTCAGGGGCGCGTCGATGCCTGGCAGGATGCGTGTGGGCCGCACGTTGGCGTACTGGTCGAAGCCCTGGCAGATCTTCAGGCGCAGGCCCCAGAGCGTGATGTGGTCGGGAATGTGCGGATCGCCTGCGGAGCCGAACAGGATCGCGTCCTTGTCGCGCAACGCGTCCAGGCCATTGGCCGGCATCATCTCGCCGTGCGCGCGGTAGTAGTCGCCGCCCCAGTCGAAGTCCTCGAACTGGAAACGGAAGGCATGGCTGCTGGCGGCCAGCGCCTCCAGCACCTGCTGGCCGGCGGGCACGACTTCCTTGCCGATGCCGTCTCCGGGAATGGTCGCGATGGCGTAAGTCTTCATGGGGTCTCTCTGTTGGCGTTGGGTCGGTGGAGGGACTGTAGGGAATCGACGGTTCATCGAAACACCGCTAAAGTGAATGCATCGTTAACCTGCATTCAACAATCTTTCCACCATGAGCCAAGCCATCCAACCCGCCGACCTGGGCTTCTTCTCCGTGCTCGCCAGCGCCGGCAGCCTGAGCGCGGCCGCGCGCGAACTCGGTGTCACCACCCCGGCGGTGAGCAAGCACCTGGCGCTGATGGAGTCGCGCGTGGGTGTGGCCCTGCTCAACCGAACCACGCGGCGCATGAGCCTCACGCCCGAGGGTGAGGTCTACCTGGAGCACGCGCGCCGCATCCTCGGCGAGATCGACGACATGGAAGAGCTGCTCGGCGTCTCGCGCTCCACGCCCACCGGCCTGCTGCGCGTCAACGCCACGCTGGGCTTTGGCCGCAGCCATGTGGCGCCGCTCATCTCGCGCTTCGTGCGCAAGCATCCGCAGGTGGAAGTGCAACTGCAACTCTCCGTCAACCCGCCGCCGCTCACCGACGATGCCTTCGACGTCTGCATCCGCTTCGGCGCTCCGCCCGATTCGCGCATGATCGCGCGCCAGATCGCGCCCAACCGGCGCCTGCTCTGTGCCTCACCCGCCTACCTCGCCAAACACGGCGTGCCCAAGGTGCCGAACGACCTCACCAAACACAACTGCATCGGCATCCGCCAGGGCGAAGAAGCGTATGGCGTGTGGCGCCTGTCCAGCGGGCGCGGCAAGACGGTGAGCACCGAAGCCGTGAAGACGCGCGGCAACCTGACCACCAACGACGGCGAGATCGCCGTCAACTGGGCACTGGACGGCCACGGCATCCTGATGCGCGCCGAATGGGACATCGAGCGCTACCTGCGCAATGGGCGGCTGGTGCAGGTGCTGCCGCAGTACTTCACACCCGACGCCTCGATCCACGCCGTGTACCCGCAGCGCCACCAGCTGGCCGCACGCGTGCGGGCCTTCGTGGACTTCCTCACCCTCTCCTTCTCACAACAGATGGCCGGCGGCCGGAACAAACCCTCCACCTGAAGCCAGCGCGGCGCGATTGTGTCGCTGGGGTTAACGGCGCCTTAACTTCGGCGTCGATTCAGGCGGCGTTTCGTCTCTACATTCCGCACGGTACCCAGTGACACCCACCACAAGAAGGAGACGGCAGAGGTGACTTCAGCCACCGGCGACCACGGCACGCGCTTCGTGCCCGACATCCCGCCCCCCATCGCCGCCACCCGCACGCCCCGCATGCGCATGCCTGCAGGCGCTTGCGACTGCCATGCCCACGTCTTCGGCCCGCCGGAATGGGCGAGGCTGATGCCCGACACGCACTTTCGGCCCAACGAATGTCCGCTGCCCGACTACCTGCGCATGCTTCGCGTGCTCGGTGTGCAGCGCGCGGTCCTGGTGCAACCCAGCGTGTACGGCAACGACAACGCGCTGATCGCCGAGGCGCTGCGCCACCCGGGTTTCGACCTGCGCGGCGTGGCCGTCGTCGACCCTGACATCACCACGGCCGAACTGCAGGCCATGCACCGCCAGGGCTTTCGGGGCATTCGGGTCAACACCGCTTCCGCCACCCCGGGCCTGCAACTGCAACACGTGCCCGCCTTGGCCGACCGCATCCGCCCTCTGGGCTGGCACCTGCAATTCTTCGTCGACTTCCAGCGCCAGCCCGAACTGGCCGACCAACTCGCCGGGCTGGACATCCCGATCGTCATCGACCACTTCGGCAAGGTGCCCGCCAGCGGTGGTGTGGACTCGGCGGCCGCGCGCGCCCTGCTGCGTTTGCTGGCACAGCCCCATTGCTGGGCCAAGCTGATGGGGCCGTACTTCATCTCCAGCGACTTTCCCCATCACCACGACGTGGACACGCTGGCCCAAGCCATGGTGGCCCTGGCCCCCGACCGCCTGCTCTGGGGCACCGACTGGCCCCACCCCAGCGCGCGCCACCAGATGCCCAACGACGGTGACCTCGCCGACATGCTCGCGCGCTGGGTGCCCGACGAGGCCACGCGGCACAGGATCCTCGTGGCCAATCCGGCCCGGCTGTACGGCTTCTGAACCGGGCCGAGCCCCATCCCTTCGTTCATTCATTCCACAAAAACAGGAGACCTCATGAAACTGATTCGCGCGATCGCACTCGCCTCCCTCGCCCTGCTGGCCAACGGCGCGATGGCCCAGGACAAGTACCCCTCCAAACCCATCAAACTGGTGGTGGGCTTTCCGCCTGGCGGCGGCGCCGACGTGGTGGCCCGCCTGATCGGCACGCACATGAGCGCGGCGCTGGGACAGCCCTTCGTGATCGAGAACAAGGGCGGCGCGTCCGGCTTCATCGCCGGCTCGTCGGTGGTGCAGGCGGCTCCCGACGGCTACACCCTGCTGCTCGGCCATGTGAATGCCCTGGCCATCGCGCCGCCCGCCTCGTCCAAGCCGCCCTACGATGCGCTCAAGGACCTCACCGCCATCGGCTACATCGGCTTCGCGCCCAACGTGCTGGTGGTGAACCCGAAGGTCACGCCCGTGAAGACCTTGAAAGAACTCACCGACCTCGCCAAGGCCAAGCCCGGCGAACTCACCTTTGCATCGCCCGGCGTGGGCAGCGCCAATCAGATCGCGGGCGTGATGTTCATGAACGCCGCAAAGATCTCGATGACCCACGTGCCGTACCGAGGCAGCGGCCCCGCCATCACCGACCTGCTGGGTGGCCAGGTCTCGATGAACTTCGACGCCATGACCTCCGTCACCGGCTACATCAAGGAAGGCAAGATGCAGCCCATCGCCGTGACCACGCGCGAGCGCAACCCGCAACTGCCCGACGTGCCCACCATGCAGGAGCTGGGCGTGAAGGACTTCGACGTGTCCATCTGGTACACGCTCATGGGCCCGGCCAACCTGCCCAAGGCCATCACCACACAGCTCAACGAAACGCTCAACGAGGTGCTGCGCAAGCCCGAGCTCAACGATCGCCTGCAGGCCCTGGGCGTCACGGGCAAGGCCATGACGCCCGAGCAGGTCACCACCATGCTGCGCGCCGACATCACCAAGTACGCCGCCGTCATCAAGCAGAACAACATCCGCATGGATTGAGCGCCGAGCACCGCATGCCGCACACACCCGAACAGCAACTCGTCCGCTTCTTCCATTTTCTCGACGCACGACGCTATGACCGCCTGCTCGATCTCATGACGCCCGACGCCTATTGGCTGCGCCAGGGCAAGCCGCACCGGGGGCGTGAACAGGCCTTGCAGACCCTGCAAGGGCGGCATGTCGGCATGCGCGTGCGGCACGCGGTGAGCAACGTGGTGTGCGATGACGACGAACGCGACCCCGCCTGGCAGGAACACGCCGAGGCGCTGGCCATCGGGGGCGCATCCGGCAGCGTGTTCACCTCCAACTACCTCACCGCCTACCGCTTCGACGATCCCGCCGACCAGGCGCCGCCCTGGCGCATCAAGGGGCCGCACAAATTCTCGGTGGTGCACACGCGCTTCGTGCGCTCGGGAGAGGGGTGGCGGATCGCCGCGCAGTTGATGCTGCCGGAGTTCGTGTTCGACGAATAGGCCTGGCCCTCCCGCCGGGAACGCGCAACGGCAACTTGCTGGGCCGGCCTGCGCAGGCGCCTCCCCCATGTGTGCATCGACTTGCGGGCCGGCGCGCATAGACTGCCTTCACCCCATCCAACGGGAAGGACGTCGCCATGGTGGACGACACGAACGCCGATGAGATCCCGCCCGAGCTGGTGCAGGCCATCCAGCAGACGCAAGCCGAGCGAGAGCGCATACGCCAAACCCACCCCACACTCTTCGCGGCGGTGTCGGGCGCGATGTTCCACCGCGACCCGGTCGAGATCAATTACCACTTCAACACGGACGAGTACGACGCGGAAGCCGGCACGGTCATCCCGAGGCTGAAGGACTGCGCGTCTGCCGAGGAAGTGGCCTCCGTGCTGCACGAGGAGTTCGTGCGCTGGTTCGGCAGCGAGACCGCCGGGCCGCGCGAGCGCTACCTCGATCTGTCGGCCGACATCTGGGCGCTGTGGAAGGCGCCTGCGGCCTGACCGCCCTGGATATACTTCTTCCTTCGTACATTTACGAACGGGATTGGCGTCCCGATGATCCCCTAACAGGAGAGCTGCTGCGCATCCGCGCTGCAGCCTCTCTTTTTGTCTGCGCCTCCTTTTTTGGTGGCTCGGGCAGGGAGCCGCAAGGCTCGCCGCTTCTGTTAGGGAATCACGGTACGCCAACCTGCCTGGGCCACCGCCACCTCACAAGGGTGGCGGTGGAGATCACCACATCAAGGAGGTTCCATGCAACAAGCAATCACTTTTCCCTTCCCGCCCCAGCCCCGCGTGGGCTTGCTCATCGACGCGGAGAACGCGCGCGCCTCACAGATGCCGCAAGTCATGGCCCACGCAAACACACTCGGCCGGATCACCCAGCGCCGCGCCTACGGCGAATGGACCGGCCCTCAGCTCCAGCCCTGGAGGAAGGTGCTCGAAACCCACGCGATCCGCCCCTGTCAGCAATTCCGCCACGCGCGGAACAAGAACGCCAGCGACATGGTGCTCATCATGGATGCGATGGAACTGCTGCACCAGCGCGCGGTGGACGTCTTCTGCATCGTCTCCTCAGACTCCGACTACGCGGGCTTGGCCGGGCGCATGCGGGAGGCAGGCCTGTCGGTCTGCGGCTTTGGCCAGCCCGGCACCCTGCACGCCTTCGTGGCGGCTTGCGATGACTTCGTGTTTCTGGAAGAGGCCACCGCTTCCTGAGAAAGGAAGGGTATCCAGCGGGCGCCATTGCCCGTATTCTTCGCCAGGGCTCGGTCGCCCCGCAGCCCGCTCTCACCCCTCAACGAAGCAGGAGACCCACATGATCGACAAGGCTCAGGCCGACATGGCCAAAACGCTCTGGGAACAATCCAAGGCAGCCGCGCAGCAAGCCCACGAAGCGTGGTGGAACGTGCTGAAGTCCCAGAAGATGATGTTGGACTCCATGCGCAGCATGGGCATGCCGTTCGAGGTGGCCGCCGATCAGTTCGAGAAGCTGATGCAGTTTCACGCCGAGCAACACAAGGCCGCACTGGACTACATGGACAAGATGTCCGTGGACTATGGGCGAGCGGTCGCCAAAACCAAGAAGTGAAGCCCCCCGCCCTGCGGGCATCCTCGCTGGCCGTCCTGGCGCTGCTGCTTGGCGGCTGGCTGCCCCTTCAGGCGTCGGAGCATCCCACCGATCTGCGCAAGTTTCTTGAGCGGCGCGAGGAGTGCGACCACTGGCGCGGTGAAACCGGCTATGACAAGGAACGGCAGGCCGACATCGACCGGGGCATCTGCCGGACCTGCATGGGCACAGACGCCGAACTCGCGAGGCTCAAGAAGAAGTACAGGTCCAACCCGGGCGTGATGGACGTGCTCGATGAGTTGGATGGGGCGATCGAACGGCCCGGCAAGGCCGCCGCAAACCGCTTCTGCCGCAGCACGATGAAGCGGGGTACCGATGCCGGCCGGCCGGGATAGGGCGGCCGGCCCTCTCAGCCGGCGTTGAAACCGTGGCGCACGACCGTGAACGGCACGATGTCGATGCTCGTCCACAGGTCCAGGCCCCGAAACGGGTCCTGCGCGTTGAAGGCTTCGGCCTCGGCGCGGTCCTTGGCCTCGATGACGAAGAGGCTGCCCACCGCTTGCGTGCGGTCCTCGCTCATGAGCGGGCCGGCCAGCAGGATGCGGGTCGGGGTGGCGCCCAGGTAGGCGCGGTGCAGGTGCATGTTCTCGGCGCGAACGGAAGCGGTGTTCGGCTTGTCCTTGCAGTAGATCGCGAAGGTGGGTGTGTCGCTCATGAATTCTTTGTCGTGAAAGTTGGAGGAAGCGGCCGGGCCATGCGGATCAGAGCCGCACGTCAACCGGCTGACCGAGCTTGGCGCTTTGTGCCAGGGCTTGCAGCGTGGCAGCGTTCTCGACACTGACCACCGCTGCCCGTTCCATGGCCTGGGTGTCGCGGCCGTGCACCATGCGCGCGAAGGCTTCGGCCGCGAAACGAAAGCCGCTGCCGGTCGCGGTGGGTTGGGGCTCGAACGGGATCGTGGCCGCAACGCCCCGGCGCACGCGCAGTTCGCTCGGCAGGTAGCCCACGGCATCGCCGGCGGCCTGGTCGCTGTTGTGGTTGAGGTACTCGGTTTCAATGGTGCCGTCCGTGCCCGAGATGGTGGCGCGGCGCACGTTGGCCACGTCCATCGCGCACGACAGCTGGGCCCGGCGGCCATCGGAAAAGTACAAGGTGGCCATGAGGCTGATGTCCACGCCGCTGCTGGCCCAGCTGGCGTCGGCCATCACACGCGTGGGCGCGGCGCCCATCACAAGGCGGATGACGCTCAGCGCATAGCTGCCCGCGTCGAGCAGGCTGCCACCACCCAGCCCGGGCTGCATGCGGATGTTGTTGAGGTTCATCAGGCGGTAGCCGAAGACGGACTGCATGGACCGCACCTGGCCGATGGCCCCTTCTTCGAGCAAGCGCATCATGGCCAGTGTCTGCGGCTGAAAGGCGTACGGGTAGGCCTCCAGCAGCAGCACACCGTGCCGACGGGCGGCCTCGAACATGGCGCGGGCTTCGTCCGGCGCCAGGGCCAGCGGTTTTTCGCACAGCACGTGTTTGCCTGCGGCCGCAGCCTTCATGGCCCACTCGGCGTGCAGGCTGTTGGGCAGGGGCAGGTAAATGGCATCCACGTCCGGATCGGCCAGCAGCGCTTCGTAGCTGCCATGGTGCCGAGCAATGCCTTGGGCCTGGGCAAAGGCTTGCGCGTTGGCCAGGTCGCGGCTGGCCGCGGCCACCACCTCCACGTGCTCGCTGGCGCGCACATCGCGAGCGAACTGTTTGGCCACGTTGGCACAGCCCAGGATGCCCAGGCGCAGCGGGGCGGGTTGCTTGTCGAGAACGGTCATGGGATCGGGTTTCCTTGGGGTTGGTCGTGCATTCAGGCGGCTTCGTCCGCTTCGTAGGGCTCGCCCAGGTTGAGCATCAGGCGGTTGGCCCAGCCGAACATGGCCGTGGCGTGAATGGCGTCGAGAATCTCCAGCGGCGCGAGGCCGGCCTCGCGCAATCGATGAAAGCTGGCCGTGTTCACGGCCTGCGGCGTGAGGGTCAATTCGATGGCGAAGGCGATCAGGGCGCGCTCACGGGCGCTGGTGCCGGCCGTGGCGGCGTCGGCATAGAGCTGCGCAATCACGTCGTTGCGCTTGGCCAGCTGCTCGAAAAATCGCGAGTGCACCGAGCAGCAGTAGACGCAGCCGTTGACGCGCGACGCGGCCACGGCGCAGAGCTCGCGCTCGGCGCGCGAGAGCCCTCGCGGCGCGTACATCACCGCGTTGAAGGCGGCCGATCGAATGTCCAGGATGTCCGGGCAATGCGCCAGGGTGAGGTAGTAGTCGGCGGTCTTCGCGGACTGGTGGCTCGCTTCAAGCACGGCGATCTGCTCGGGGGTGGCGGTGTCGAGCTTCACCACGTCCAGCCAGGCGCGCCAGAGCAGCATGCGGTTGGTGAACCCATTGGCCTCGACGGCCGAGCTCACGCGCAGCATGTCATTGGAGAGCATGGGGTGGTCCAGGGCCGCGTTCGCGGGCAGCGCTTCTGCGCCCTCGGCGGCGTCCATGGCGCGCAGGCCCGCGACGATGCGCGTCTGGTACGAGAGAAAGGACACCAGCTGCGCCAGCAAAACGATCTGCGGGGTGCTCAGGCCTGCGGCCGGCAGTTTCATGAGTTCGGTACGGTCGCCTTCGATCGGGCGCGTGGCCAGGATGCGCGTGAAGTCCAGCATGGCGGCCAGTTGCGCATCGGCCTTCGCGGCCACGTCGTCGGGCGTGCCCGAGGCCACGGCGCGGATCAGCTCGGCGTCGGCACCCAGTGCCTGCAGACGGTCGCGAAAATGCGCGGCCAGCGCGGGCGCGGGAGTGAGGCGACAGGCGTGGAGCGCGATCAGCAAGCGGCGCGTGAGCGACAGCGGGCCGTCCTCGCCCACGCCTTCACCAAAGAAGGCCTCGTGGCTGTGCTGCGCCGTCGCGACGACCTTGTCGCGCTGGTGCCGCAGCACATAAGCGGGCGAGCCTTCGGCCAGGGCGGCCATCTCATCGATCAGGTCCTGGTCCAGGATGGGGGCCGTTGCGGTATTCATGACGGAATGCTCTCTTTCTGTGGTCGGTGATCGGTCCATTCGTCGCCAAACACCTCGGGTTCGGCGTAGGCCTGGATGGCGGCGAAATGTTTCTGGAAGTCTTCGCGGTACAGCAGGCTGGCGATGCCCTCGGACAGGCGGCGCGCGGCCACCGAAATGCCCGGGATGTCGCCGGAAACGTAGCCGTGCGTCAACGCGGAGGGGAAGTTGAAGCAGTGGATGTGGTCCAGCCCCGGGCAAGCGCCGGGCTCGCGCTCCTGCAGCTCGAAGGCCCGGCCCAGATCGGGCGAGTCGGCGAGCTCATCGTCTTCCTGCCCTGCCTCGGGCACGAACCGATCGCCCCACGAGCGCACGTGCGCCGCGAAGGGCGCAAACGCTTCGCGCTCGGACCAGTCGATGCGAAAGCCGGTGGAGAACACCATGAAGTCGAACTCGAAGGTCTGCGCCGGCGTCACCACGCGCAGGCCGGTCCCGACGGGCTGCACGTCCAGCACCGGACACCCCAGGTGGAAGCGCGCATTGGCGTGGCGGGACACCCGCAGCACACTGGCGCGCGGCGGCGGAACCTGCTGGACGTTGATGTAGTGGCGGATGCGCCATTTGTCTGCATCGGGCAGGTCCCAATGGCCAAACGAAAACCCGGAGTTGCCCGCGCCCTTGACCTTGTTGATGCGCGGGATGTCCTTGCGCCGGATCAACAGGTCGGCACTGGCCGCACCCGCTTCGAGCGCCGAGGCGGCGCTGTCCATGGACGAAGCCCCCGCCCCCACGACGCCCACGCGCAGGCCCCGCAGGCGCTCGAAGTCGAACACGTCCGACGAGTGACACCAGCGATCGGCAGGGAGCCCATCGACGAAGGCCGGCAACCGCCGTCCACCCAGCCCGTCGTAGCCGGTGGCCAGCACGACGCGGCGGGCGGTGTGGACCGCCTCGCCAGTGGGGGTGTCCATGCAGATACGCACCAGCCCGTCGGGCAGCGGTTCGATCCGCGTGACCTTGTGCAGGTTGCGCACATCGAGCTTCATCACCTTGCGGTACCAGCGCAGGTAGTCCATCCATTGCAGGCGCGGAATCTTGTCCAGCGCCGCCCAGGCCTGCTTGCCGAACTGCGATTCGAACCAGGCGCGGAACGTCAGGCTGGCAAAGCCCAATGCAGGACCGGTGAGCTCTTTGGGTGAACGCAGCGTTTCCATGCGCGCCGTGGTGGCCCAGGGGCCTTCGAGGCCTTCGGGGGACTCATCGAAGTTGATGGCCGCGATGCCGAGATGGCGCAAGGCAGCACTGGCCGCCAGGCCGAACTGGCCCGCACCGATCACCGCCACATCGAGCACGGCGCGCCCTTCATGCTGGCGCGGGAAGAGCCAGGGTTTGGCGGGCAGCTCCAGCCGCGACAGGTCTTCAGCCAGCCGCGCCTCCAGCGCGGCCAGTCCCACCGCTTCGTCGGAAGAGAGGGGCTGGGTCATGGTTGGGCGCCGTCCTGCAACAAACCCAGCATGGCATCGAGGGCGATGGTGTACGAGCGGATGCCAAAGCCGTAGACGACACCATCGGCCACGGCAGCGAGCATGGAAGGGAAGCCCCTTTTCTCGATGTTGGAGATGTGGACCTCCACATAGCGCATCGGCACCGCGCGCAGGCACGATGCGATGGCATAGCCGTTGCGGGAAAAGCTGGCGGGGTTCATGACGATGCCCTGCACGCCCTCTCCCTCGGCGGCGTAGATGCGTTCGATGGCCGCGCTTTCGCTGTGGGTGTAAAAAATGTCCAGCCCGTAGCCACGGGACTTGGCGTGGTCCAGGCAGATCTGGTCGAGCTGCGCGGCGGTGGTGGTGCCGTAGATCTCGGGCTGGCGTTTGCCCAGGTACGACAGGTTCGGTCCCTGGATCAGCAGGATGGAAGGCGTGGTCATCGGGTGAGGGCTTCGTAAGAGGCCTCGTCCATGAGGCTGTCGATGGCGGCGGGGTTGTCCAGCCGGAAGCGGAAGAACCAGCCAGCCCCCATGGGGTCGGAGTTGGCGAGCGAAGGATCGTTCACCAGCGTCTCGTTCACTTCCAGCACCTCTCCGGAGGCGGGCATGTGAACGTCCGATGCGGTCTTGACCGACTCCACCAGGCCGGCGGCAACACCCGCTTCAAAACGGGCGCCCACGGCGGGCACCTCGACGCTGACGATTTCGCCCAGGGTGTCCTGCGCGTGGGGCGTGATGCCGGCTGTGGCGATGTCGCCTTCGACAGTCACCCACACATGTTCATCGGTGTAGCGGATCATGGGTCACTCCGCCTTGATGTTGGCGCGACTGATCGTCTCGCGCCAGCGGCGCGTGTCGTCAGCGATGATCTGCCCGAGCTGCTTCGGCCCGGCGCAGGCAATGATGTCGTTGAAGCGCGCGGCGGTTTCGGGCAAGGCGCACGCGGCCATGAACACCTCCGCGAGTCGGTTGATCGTGGCTTCGGGGGTTCCCTTGCGGACCATCACACCCAGCCAGACGGGAAACTCCAGGCCCTTGACCCCAGTGGCCTCGGACACGGTGGGCGCGCCGTTCATGGTTGGCAGGCGTTTCTCGGTGAAGGTGGCGAGGGCGCGCATTTTTTTCGCCTCCACCAGTTTCTCCACCGAGGTCGCGCTGGTGGACAGCACGTCCAGTTGCCCGCCCAGCAGGTCCGTGATGGTGGCGGTGGTCTGGTAGGGCACCTGGGTGAAGCTCACGCCCAGTTGCTGGGACAGCAACTCGGTGGCCAGGTGCGACACGGCCCCCACGCCGGTGTTGCCGACCGAAATCTTGCCGGGGTTGGCGCGCGCGGCGGTCAACAGCTCGTTGAAGGTCTTGTAGGGGCTGTCGGGCCGCACGACGAAGGCCATGGGCATGTCGGCGACCATCGCGACCGGGACCAGATCGGTCGCCGGGTCGTAGCTCATTTTCTTGTGCAGCGACGGCGCGATGGACACCGGGCCACCGGTGGTGAAGAAGATCGTTTTGCCGTCGGCGGCTGAGTTGGCCACGTGGGACGCGGCAATCATGCCGGAGGCGCCGGGGCGGTTGTCAGGCACGACGGGCACTTCCAGGGCGGCCGCCAGCTTCTCGCCGAAGTAACGGCCCAGGGCATCGAGCTGCCCACCAGCCGAAAACGGGATCACCAGCCGCACCGGGCGCTTGTCGGCGCTGGCGCTCTGGGCCAGAACAAGGGTGCTGGTCAACGCGGCGGCGGCGACGAACGCCACGCGCAGGAAAAGTGTTTTCATGAGAGTTCCTCTAGGGTGACGTGAAGGACAGAAGAAGGGGCGTGGTGGAAGCCGTTGCATGCCTCAAAGTCTAGAAGCACACGCCGAGCAAATATTTTCTTTATTCGCGGAGATGCCGTTTTATGAGGAAATTTTTTCTCACGCATCGGCCATCCATGAGCAAGCACATCCTCGCGCACCAAACAAATGCGCATAACCCTATTCAGGGCTCGAATGCGGTGCGCGCGCCATCGGACAGGCCGGCGGCATGCCGCGCGGCAATGTAGCCGAAGGTCATGGCCGGCCCCAGGTTGATGCCGCCCGAAGGGTAGAAGCCGCCCATGACGCTGGCCATGTCCGTGCCCACCGCGTACAGGCCAGGGATGGGCCGGTCGTCGCGCCCGAGCACCTGCGCATGGGCGTTCGCCTTCAGGCCGGCGAAGGTGCCGAAGCTGCCCGGCAGCACTTTCACGGCATAGAAAGGACCATGCTCGATCGGCGCCACGCAGGGGTTGGGGCCGCCATGCAGCGCGTCGCCCTGTTTGCGGTTGTAGGGCGTTGAGCCACGACCGAAGGCCGGGTCCTCGCCCCGTCGGGCGTGTTCGTTGAAGGCGCGCACGGTTTCCACCAGCCCCGCTGGCGCGATGCCACAAGCCTTTGCAAGCGCTTCGATGGTGGCGCCGCGCTGGAGATAGCCGCTGCGAAGGTGCGGCGTGAGCGGGAGGGGAAAAGGTTTGGCGAAGCCGAGGCCATAGCGGCGCTGGAACCGGTGGTCGCAGACGAGCCACGACGCCACTTCCTGCCCGGGCGGCACGGCCGCAACCATCGCGGCGGTGTAGTCGTAATAGCCATCGGCTTCGTTGACGAAACGCTGGCCATTGGCGAGCACGCCGATCAGCCCCGGCTTCGCGCGATCGATGATGTGGGGAAAGTGGCCGACGCTGCCATCGGCGTGCCGCACCCGGGACACCGGCGCCCAGGCGACGGGCGAGGCCAGGTCGGTGACCAGCGAGCCGCCGGCCGATTCGCCCAGCGTGATGCCGTCCCCCGAACAGGCCTGAGGAGGCAAAGCCAGGTGCTCCTGGCCGGTTGGTGTGCGGGGGAACAGGGCCTTGCGGCGCTGCACGTCGTTGGGGAAGCCCCCGGTGGCCAACACCACCCCCCGGGTGGCGCGAATCTCGACCTCGCCGCTGGCCGTGGCCACGACTGCGCCGCACACAGTCCCGTTCTCCAGGATCAGGCGTTGGGCCGGCGCGGATTCGATCAGTTGCACACCCAGCTGCTCGGCCGACTTCGCCAGCCTCGCCACCAGCGCCACACCGTTGACCAACTGCATCGCCCGACCATGGACCCGCAGGTCGATCAGGTGCCGGCCAACGCGCCGCGCCACATGCACCAGCGACTTGAACGAGCGCGTCATGCCGAGGAAGGCCCCGAGGTCCGCGCCGGCCATGATGGGCATGCCCATGAACGAGGTCTCGCGCATCGTGGTCCGAAGGCGCCGGATCAGGGGACCGACTTCGCGGCCGTCGTAAGGGGCAGCCGCCACCTGATGCCCTTGTGTGCCCGCGCCGGGCACCTGGCCATGGATGTCCGGGATGGCGTTGCCATCCACGAACCTCAGCGCGGTGTGCGCCTCGAAGAACGCCACCATCGGACCGCAGTGGTCGAGGAAGGCGTCAATCCGCGAGGCGTCGTACCGCTCCCCGAGTTCGTTTTTCAGGTAGGTGCGCGGTTGCTGAGGATCTTCATGAATCCCGGCGCGCCGGGCCAGCGGGTTGCCAGGCACCCACATCCAGCCGCCCGACCAGGCCGTGGCACCACCGAACACCGGCGCCTTCTCGACCAGCACCACCGTCAGCCCGTGGTGCGCGGCGGTCACGGCTGCCGACAGACCGGAGGCCCCGGAGCCGATGACCAGCAGGTCGCACTGCAGCGGGAGGGAGGATGTCGTGCTCACGCCGTCGGGGACTTCGTGGCCTCAAGCTGCGCGAGCACGCGCCGGGTGGCGGCCAGCGCGCGGCGCGCGCGCTCGGTGGCACCCACGCTGCGTGCCAGTGTGTGGGTCGGTACCTCGATGCTGAGCGGGATGTCCGCCGGCACCGCGCGCAGCAAGCCGATCAGATCCAGGCCGCCGTCACCAGGAAACAGGCGTTCGGCGCGCGCTTCGGCGAGGATCGCGTCCATCGTGGATGGCAGCGCAGCGGGCACGTCGCAGAACTGCATGAAGTGCCAGCGCGAAGGGGGAACAGCGGCGATGTCCTCGATGCGGCTGCGCGAGCGGCTCAGATGGAAGGGGTCGATCAGCACGCCCGCGTTGTCGCGCTGAACGGCGTCTGCGATGCGGGCCGCCTGCCGCAGGTCCTTCGCGTCGGTCCAGGGCATGAACTCGAGGCTGGCGCCCAGCCCGTAGCTGTCCGCGAGGTCGCAGAACGCCGCGAAGGTGTCGATCAACCGGCTTTCGTCGGGGTCGTTCCCCGCCACCAGCAACTCGCTCGCCCCCAGCCGGGCGGCGGTGGCGAAAGCGGCTTCAAAATCGGCGACCCGTGTCTCGGGCTTGATGCGGAAGATCTCGACGTCGAGCACCTTGACGCCGGTATCGGCAAGGCGGCGTTCGACCTCACGCAGCAAGGGTGTGTCGCCGACGATGTCGTACTGCGGCTCGGTGGGCGTGGCCGGGATCAGGCGGATGCCGACATGGCTGAAACCGGCCTCGGCGGCGCAGGTCACCATCTCGGGTGGGGTCAGTTCCAGCACCGTGAGGGCTGCGAGGGAAACAGGGCGGGACATGCCGGTCACTCCAGGGGGCGATCCTGCGACTTTATGGGCGATCATTTCGAGGAACAACCGGCAAACCGTGGCCTTATGATTCACGAACTGTGAGGCTCAACTTCCAACTCGACGACCTGAACGTGTTCTGCATCGCGGCGCGCAAGGCCAGCTTTGCCGCCGCCGCCACCGAGCTCGGCATGTCACCGGCCTTCGTGAGCAAACGCATTGCCATGCTGGAGCGCGCGCTCGGGGTCACGCTGTTCCACCGCGCCGCGCGGCGGGTCACGGTGACGGAGGATGGTGAGCGCGTGTACGCCTCGGCGCAGCAGATCTTCGATGGCGTGGATCACATGGGGGAAACCGTGGCCGGCGGCCGGCTGGACCCGCAAGGGTCGCTGCGGATCACGACCAGCTTCCGGCTGGGGCGCATGCACATCGGGCCGATCCTGTCCCTGCTGGCTCAGCGCTACCCGGCGCTGGACATCACCCTGGACGCGGTCGACCGCCGGGTGGACCTCATCAACGAAAACGTCGATCTGGACGTGCGGATCGCCGAAGTCGATGAGCCGCATCTGGTCGCCCACCGCCTCGCCGACAGCACGCGGCTGCTGTGCGCCGCCCCGGCCTACCTCGAACGCCGGGGCACACCGGCCAGCATCACGGAGCTGAGCCGGCACGACTGCCTGGTTTTGCGCGATCGCAACCAGGCCTTCGGGGTGTGGCGCCTGATCGGTCCGCACGGCCCCGAGAAGGTCAAAGTCATGGGGAGGCTCTCGTCCAACAACGCCGAGATCGTGCGCGGCTGGGGCAACGACGGGCATGGCATCGTGCTGCAGGCGCGGTGGGACGTGGCCGAGGACCTGCAGGCAGGGCGGCTGCGGCGCGTCCTTCCCGACTGCACGCAGCCGGCGTCCATCTGGGCCGCGAGCACCGTGCGCTTGAGCCACTCGGCCAAGGTGCGGGTCTGCGTGCGCTTCCTTCAGGAGCAGCTCGCCAGCGGCCCGTTCGCACTGCAGACCTGACGCATCCCACCCGGCCAGCTTTTTGGCCCGCTGATTTCTCCGCGCGCTGTCGATACCGGGGCCACTCGTTCGTCGTCAGGTCAGGTGGGGCGCAAAGGGCGCCCACCGTCCCCCTTGTCCACACCAGGAGATTGACCATGAAATACATCGATGGATTCGTTGCCGCCGTGCCCAGCAACAAGCAGAAGGAGTACCTCGACCACGCCCGCCTCGCGGCGGTGGTGTTCAAGGAACTCGGTGCGTTGAACGTCGTGGAGACCTGGGGCGACGATGTGCCCGACGGCAAGCTGACCTCGTTTCCCATGGCCGTGCAGCGCAAGCCGGACGAAACGGTGGTGTTCTCCTGGATCACCTGGCCCTCGCGCGCGAAGCGCGACGAGGGCATGAAGAAGTTCATGGAAGACCCGCGCGTGAAGGACATGAAGATGCCCTTCGACGGCCAGCGCATGATCTATGGCGGCTTCGAGGTGATCCTCAACGCCTGATCAGGCGTCAGCCCATGAGCACTTCACGGGCTTCGGCAGGCATGTCCAGCAGGGCGAGGCCTTCCAGAAAAGTGGCACAGGCCTCGACGGCAACGCCGTCGAGCACTTTGCGCAGCCCTTCAACGCCACCGAAATGCTCGGGAGCGAGGATGGCCAGGTTTTGCTCGGCGCTGAGCGACAGTGCATGAAGACCCGCCATGAACGCCTTGACCGATCCGGCAACCTCTTTCCTCCTTTTCCACTGCTTGAGACTGTTGGACAGCGGGGTCTCCTTGTCCCAGCTGCTGGGCACTGGCGTCAGCATCCTGGCGATCTGGTCCGAGGAGAGACCCAACGCCTGCAGACCTGTCAAGCAGGTCGCGATCATGCCCGCGCTTTTGGACGCGAGATCGCCGCGATTCTTGCCCAGCAGCGCGCCGAGCTGTTCGGCGGAAAACCCCCAGCTTTTGATGCCGGCCCTGAAGATCTGGATGGTCGTGTCGACCCCATAGGTGTATGCGGCGTCTTCCAGGCAGAACATCTCGCCGCCGCGCAGGACCTTCCATGCCTGATCGGGGCTGAGTTTCAGCTCCTTGAGAGAACGCATCAGAACCTCGACCAGTGGTGCGTGGCTCTTGCACGTGAACAGCCAGGGAAGACCACAGGAGGGACCCGCGTCCCTGAGAATCTCCGTCACCTGATCGGGCGTGAGGATGAGCGACCGCAGGCCGTTCATGAAGATCTCAAAGCCTGCGAGCCGTTCGGGCCCTTCCCCGGCCGTCGCGGCCTTCAGACAACGGCCGAACCGCGCCACTTGCGGCGCGTCGAACGAGCGGAACTCGCACAACCGCACTATCGCCTGCTTGATCTCCGGGGAGTTGCAAGCGCTGAGCCCCTGTTCCAGACTGGCGAGCTGGCTGTCGACGTCCTGTTTGACGAAAAGCCCTGCGCAAGCCCGGGACAGCTCAAGGTCATCCACCTGAAGGCACAGCACAGACACCCCGTTCGCCTTGCACATCTGCAGCTTGTCGAAATCATGGAAGTTGAGCCTGTGCAACTCTTCAGGCAGCACCTTCAAGTGGCTGACATCGCCCGACACATTGGGCTCGTAGAGACCGACCTTCACCCAGAAGGGCGCCGTGGTGGATCGTTCCATGAACACGCGCATGGCATGACCGCCATGGCTGAACAACCAACCCACACCGAAAGAACGGGGCAAGTCCCGGCTGAGAGGCAACAGCTTACGCAACAGAACACCAAAGCGCTCAGGAGAGAAGTTGATGGCTGGCGCGAACTTGGCCCGGCCGAATTGCCTCTCAAGCGGCCCATAGTTCAGGCGGTCTGACCGAGGATCTTGACAGTCCATCTGGCTGATCTCGCGCAAGACGCGCTTGTTCCAGAGCGCTTTTGCCGGCCGGGATTCCCCCTCGTTCACGCCCTCATCCTGCTCCGGCAGAACAGCCAGTTGAAGGTGCCGACACTCCAGTCGCATTCGGTCGGCACTCAAGATTCTGCAGTTGACATTGAATGTCCGGTAGTCGGGGTTGAAATGGAAGTAGGGACGGCCCTTGCCAAAGAAGAAGCCGCCCTGTTTCCCCGTGCCGGGCACCAGCGTCTCGCACTCACGCACATTCCGGTATTGCTCGACCTTGCCGTTCCAGTACGTATCGCGCGAGGCATTTCGTTCCTCGATCAATTCCTGCACAACAGGTGACAAACCATCACCCTGGAGCATAAAACCCGCATTCAGCAACCGCTGCGCCAGCGATCGCTGCAGTTGGGCATCGGCATGACCCGCCTGAAGCAGCTCACGCATCTGCAATCTCACGCTCCGGTGTGCGATCAAGACCGCGTTCACCGCTTCAGGATGTGTCTCGGTGTGCTGCAGGCACAACTTGGCCAAGGCCTCCGCCTCGGCGATGTCCGGCACGGCTTGCTCCAGGGCCACCAGATTGGCATCCTGGAACCATTGCGCCCAACGGTCCGGGAGATCCGAACAGGTCGATGTGCTGATCAAAATGGCGTCGTTTTTCGCCGCCGAAAAGGACGAGAGATTGAGTTGGGGATTCACTGGCGGCGCCTGGTTCGAGTCGAACGAAGCCCACTGAGTGCGAATCGTGGGCGTTCGGTTCGCTGCGCCCGACACAGGCAGGCATGGTCAACCGCCGCAATGGCGCGGCAGGAAGTCCACCAGCCACTTCATCTGTGCGGCGTCGTGCGCGTCCACGCCATCGAGCACCAGCACACCCACCGAGTCGCCCGCCGGCGCCACGCGCACCGCGTGGCTGCCGGTGGTGGCGTCTTTCTCCACCACGGCCACGGAACGCCTGAGCGCCACGCGCACCGGCGCCTGGTCGCGCAGGAAGCGCTTGGCCTGGGCCTGCAGCACACAGCCCGGCAGCAGCTCGTAGTGCCAGTGGTGGGCGAGCTGGCGCCGGTGGCCCAGGTGGTGCATGGCACCCAGGGCCTTGTCCAGCTTCATGTCGTGGCTGAGGATGAGGGCGCCGTCTTCGCTGGGGTAACCGTCGGCGCAGGCCGCCAGCAACGCCACCAGCGCCAGCAGCAACCCGCCCCTCACTCCTCGCGACCGCCGGCGATGCCGAGCAGGGCCAGCAGGCTCTGGAAGATGTTGAACAGGCTCAGGTACACGCCCAGGGTGGCGGTGATGTAGTTGGTTTCCTCACCGTCGCGCACGCGCTTGAGGTCGTACAGGATGAAGGCCGAGAAGATGCCGATGGCCAGCACGGAGAGCGTGATCATGAGCGCGCCAGACTGGATGAACACGTTGGCAATGCCGGCCACGATCAACATGATCATGCCGATGAACAGGAATTTGCCCATGTTGCCCAGGTCGCGCTTGATGACGGTGGACAGCGTGGCCATGCCGAGGAAGATCACGCCCGTGCCCGCGAAGGCCGTCATGATCAGGCCCGCACCGTTGGCCAGGCCGAGCACCGAGCCCACCAGGCGCGAGAGCATCAGGCCCATGAAGAAGGTGAAGGCCAGCAGCACGGGCACGCCGGCGGCAGAGTTCTTGGTCTTCTCGATCGCGAACATGAAGGCGAAGGCGCCCCCCAGGAACACGGCGATGCCCAGGAAGCCGGTGAGCGGCGCGGTGATGCCGGTGGCCACGCCGATCCAGGCACCGAGCACGGTGGGGATCATGGACAGCGCGAGCAGCCAGTAGGTGTTGCGCAGCACGCGGTTGCGTTCGACGGCAACGGCCTGGCCAGCGGCGGCGGGAGAAGACAGATCAAGATGCGGGTTCATGGTGGTCCTTGAAAAAAACAGGGAGTGGAAAAAAGAAGAGAAATTCAGGCGGCGCCGCGCGCGGCCAGTGCCTGCCGTTTGGCGCGGGCGCGGATGTTGAGCGCCTCCACCGCCAGAGAGAAGGCCATGGCGGCGTAGATGTAGCCCTTGGGCACTTCGCGGTCGAAGGCCTCGGCGGTGAGGGCCATGCCGACCATGACCAGGAAGGCCAGGGCCAGCACCTTGACGGAGGGATGGGCGTCCACGAAATTGCCGATCGGCCGGGCCGCCACCAGCATCACGCCGACCGAGGTGACCACGGCGGCCACCATCACGCTGATCTGATCGACCATGCCCACGGCGGTGATGACCGAGTCGAGCGAGAACACGATGTCGATGATGGCGATCTGGCCGATGATTCCCCAGAACAGCTTGTTGCCGGCGGCCTTGAGCGCGGCGCTGTCGGTCTCAGCCGGGCCATGCTGCTCGCGCGCCTCGACCTCGACGAAGATTTCGTGCGAGGCTTTGTAGAGCAGGAACAGGCCGCCCAGCAGCAGCACGATGTCGCGCCCGCTGATGCCCTGGCCGAACACGTTGAACAGGTCGGCCGTGAGGCCCATGACCCAGCTCAGCGTGAACAGCAGCGCCAGCCGCGAGAGCATGGCAAAGCCCAGGCCGAGGCGGCGGGCCTTGTCGCGCAGGTGCGGCGGCAGCCGGCCCACCAGGATCGAGATGAAGATGATGTTGTCGATGCCCAGCACGATTTCGAGCGCGGTGAGCATCGCAAACGCGATCCAGACATTGGGGTCGGAGAGCAGTTCCATGGAACATGGGCGCCAGCGGTCTGGCGAAAGAGGGGACAACCTGGGCGCCGCGCAGCGGCGTCAGGCCCGCGCGGCGGAAACGGTCAAGCGAAGGCGAGCAGGCCGCGGGGCGGTCGCTGGGGCCCGTCGAGCACGGGCGGCGTCAGGTCTTGCGCCAGGGGTGGCGAAGGCGTGCGCCTTGTTTCGGCCCGGCTGGACGCGGTGATGGGTGCGTCCAGGCACTCGGGCAGATCGGCCTGCAGATCGGTCAGGCCGTGATCGGCGCCCTGGTCGTGGGTCAGGGTGCCTTCCGGGGACGGCTGGGCGGATGAGACCGCTTCGGCCAGCAGGCCCTCTGCATGGGCCTGTGACGGCAACGCGCCAGGGAGTTGGCCGAATGCAAACGCACCCACACTCAAAAAGAAGTGCAGGGCAAAGACGGCAACAAGCCAACGGCGCATGGTCGGGCCAGTATACCGGCGCCCCTGTTCGGGCGTGTGATCAGCCGGCCGTTGGGCGGCGGGCCTGGCCGCGCTGCAGCAGCGCCATGGCCACGGCGGCGCTGGCCGAGAGCAGCAGCATCAGCCAGCCCAGGTTCACCGCGCCGTCGTGGGGCACCAGGCCCACCACGAAGCCCCCCACCGCGCCCATGAGCTGTTGCGCCAGACCAGCCACGGCGGCCGCCGCACCCGCCAGGGCCGGCAGCAGGCCGACGGTGCCGATGAGCGTCGGCGGCACCAGCAGGCCGTGGCCCATGCCCAGCAGCAGCAAGGGCAGCGAGAGCGCCAGCGGCGTGTCCACACCGGCCAGCGCGAGCGCGAGCATGAGGCCGATGCCCAACAGCGAACTGCCCTGCCCCAGCCGCATCACGGCGCGCTCCCCCACGCGGTGCACCAGGTGGGTGGTGAGGTAGTTGCCCACGATGTAGGCCAGCGGCACCACCATGATGTGGTAACCGATGCCCGCCGGGCCCACGCCGTAGCTGCCGAGCACGATGGGCGCGCCCGCGAGGAAGGCGTAGAAGGTGGCGGTGGTCATCGAAAGCAGGGCCACGTAGAGCAGAAAGCTGGGGGCGCGCGCCAGCTGGGCGTAGGAAGAGACCATGTCGCGCAACCAATGCGTCTGCTGGGGCGCGGCGGCAGCGGTGTGGTCGGGCAGGCCGCGCCAGGCCGCGATGAACAGCACGATCGACAGCCCGGTCAGCAGCACGAAGTTGGCCTGCCAACCCAGGCGCACGTGAAGTTGCCCGCCGATGATGGTGGCCAGCGGCGGCACCAGGCCCATGGCCATGCCGATGTAAGCCATCACGCGCGTGCGCTCCGGACCGTCGAAGAGGTCTTGCACCATGGCACGGCCTACCACCATGCCGGCGGCACAGCCTGCGCCCTGCAACACGCGCGCGGCCGTGAGCGTGGCCAGATCGCCCGCGAGGGCCGCCAGCAACGAGCCGAGCAGACCCAGGGCAATGCCGAGCAGCAGGATCTTCTTGCGCCCGAGCCGGTCCGACAGCGGGCCGTACAGCAACTGCAAGCCGCCATAAGCCACCACGTAGCCACTGAAGGTGAGCTGCACCGCCGCCTGGCTGGAGCCGAAGATCGAGCCCCACTCCTGCATCGAGGGGATGCAGATGGTCATGGCCAGCAGGCCGAAGGCAAGCTGGGCGACGAGGTTGGCGATCAAGGCGCCGTGGCGGGGGGCTGTCATGGGGTCTGGGGCTTGGCTGAAGGCAACCGGGCATGGTGCCATAAAGCCTCTCGCCACTGGGTGGGTGAGGTCGGGTGGTCCGGGCACGCATGGCATGGCGTGCTCAGGTGTGTTGCGGGCCGGGAGTGGGGGCCGCCTGCGCAGGCCCCGGTTCGCGGTTGCCACAGAGGCAGAGCGCCAGCCCCGTGTTGACAAGAGGGTGGACGCGAACCCGGGCCGGCGCCCGCGATGAAGGCCGGAGCAGGCGGCCCCCACCCCCGGCCCGCCGCGACACAGCAAAGAGCGAAAAATCCACGCGCCAAACGCCACAGGGGGAACCCTCGCAGCCCTGCAAACTCATGCCACTAAACTCGAAGGCCCATGCACGTCTCCCTGATCTTCCTCGTCGCCCTTCCATTCGTGGGCAGCCTGCTGGCCGCGCTGCTGCCCGCGAACGCGCGCAACACCGAGTCCACGCTGGCTGGCGCGATCGCGCTCTTCTGCACCGTGCAGGCCGCGATGTACTTCCCCGAGGTCGCCGCCGGCGGCGTGATCCGGCAGGAGTTCGTCTGGCTGCCATCCCTCGGCCTGAACTTCGTTCTGCGCATGGACGGCTTCGCCTGGATGTTCTCCATGCTGGTGCTGGGCATCGGTTCGCTGGTGGTGCTGTATGCGCGCTACTACATGTCGCCCGACGACCCGGTGCCGCGCTTCTTCTCGTTCCTGCTTGCCTTCATGGGTGCCATGAGCGGCGTGGTGCTCTCGGGCAACCTGGTCCAGCTGGTGCTCTTCTGGGAACTCACCAGCCTGTTCTCCTTCCTGCTGATCGGCTACTGGCACCACCGCCGCGACGCACGGCGCGGCGCGCGCATGGCACTGACCGTGACCGGCGCGGGCGGCCTGTGCCTGCTGGCCGGCGTGCTGGTGCTGGGCCACATCGTGGGCAGCTACGACCTGGACGTGGTGCTGCTGGCCGGTGATGTGGTTCGCGCCCACCCGCTGTACACCACGGCGCTCATCCTCATCCTGCTCGGCGCCTTCACCAAGAGCGCGCAGTTCCCGTTCCAGTTCTGGTTGCCGCACGCGATGGCCGCGCCCACCCCGGTCTCGGCCTACCTGCACTCGGCCACCATGGTGAAGGCCGGCGTGTTCCTGATGGCGCGGCTGTGGCCGGTGCTCGCAGGCACCGACGAATGGTTCTGGATCGTCACCTGCTCGGGCCTGATCACGCTGCTGATCGGCGGCTTCGCGGCCATCTTCCAGAACGACCTCAAAGGCCTGCTGGCCTACTCCACGATCTCGCACCTGGGCCTCATCACCACGCTGCTGGGCATGAACAGCCCGCTGGCGGCGGTGGCCGCCGTGTTCCACATCATCAACCACGCCACCTTCAAGGCCTCGCTGTTCATGGCGGTGGGCATCGTCGACCACGAGGCCGGCACGCGCGACATGCGGCGCCTCTCGGGCCTGGCCCGCTACATGCCGGTGACGGCCACGCTGACCGTGGTGGCCGGCGCGGCCATGGCCGGCGTGCCGCTGCTCAATGGCTTCATCTCGAAGGAAATGTTCTTCACCGAGGCCGTGTTCGTGAGCGCGGCGCCGTGGTTCCAGCGGGTGCTGCCGGTGGCGGCGGTGATTGCGGGCATGTTCAGCGTGGCCTATTCGCTTCGCTTCACGGCGCGCGTGTTCTTCGGCCCCGACACCTGCGCCAATCTGCCGCGCGTGCCGCACGAACCCCCGCACTGGATGCGCGTGCCGATCGAGGTATTGGTGCTGGCCTGTCTGGTGGTGGGCATCGTGCCGCAGTGGTCCATCCAGCACATCCTGGGCACGGCGGCGTCGCCGGTGGTGGGCGGCACGCTGCCCGAGTTCGATCTCGCCGTCTGGCACGGCTTCAACCTGCCGCTGTGGATGAGTTTCCTGGCGCTGGCCGGCGGCATCGTGCTGTACCTGCTGCTGCGCAAGCCCCTGCAGAGCGGGCGCATCCAGCGCGCGCCGCTGGTGGGCCTGTTCAACGGCAAACGCCTGTTCCACCACACCATGGCCCGGCTCACCGCCGCCAGCCGCAGTGCCCTGCGCCTGCTGGGCACCCAGCGCCTGCAGCCACAACTGTTCCTGCTGGTGCTGGTGACGGTGGTGGGCGCGGTGGCCGCGTTCCGCCTCGCCGTGCCGAACCCGGTGCTAGCGCCCGGCGAGCGCACGCTGCTGCCGTTCTCGCCCATGTTCGCGCTGCTGTGGGTGGTGGGCGTGGGCGCGGCCATCGGCGCGGTCTGGCAGGCCAAGTACCACCGGCTCACCGCGCTGGCGCTCATGAGCGTGTCGGGCCTCACCACGGTGATCACCTTCGCCTGGTTCTCTGCGCCCGACCTCGCGCTCACGCAGTTGTCGGTCGAGGCGGTGACCACGGTGCTGATCCTGCTCGGCCTGCGCTGGCTGCCCAAGCGGCTGGAGGTGCACGACGACAACGAGCCGCTGTGGGAACGCACCAAGGCCAAGGCCCGCCGCTCGCGCGACCTGTTGCTGGCGCTGGCCGCCGGTGCCGGCATGACCGGTCTGTCGTACGCGCTGATGACGCGCGACTTCCCGCAGAGCATCTCGCCCTTCTTCCTGGAACGCTCGCTGCCCGAGGGCGGCGGCACCAATGTGGTCAATGTGATGCTGGTGGACTTCCGGGGCTTCGACACGCTGGGTGAGATCACCGTGCTGGGCATCGTGGCGCTCACCGTGTATGCGCTGCTGCGCCGCTTCCGCCCCGCGCCCGAGAGCGCCGAGCTCACGGCCCAGCAGCGGGCCCTGCCGGCCGACCTGGACACCGACCTCATCAACCCGCAACTGGCCGAGGACACCGCGCAGGGTTACCTGATGGTGCCGGCGGTGCTGGTGCGCCTGCTGCTGCCGATCGCGACGGTGATCGCGGTCTACCTCTTCATGCGCGGCCACAACGAGCCCGGTGGCGGCTTCGTGGCCGGGCTGGTTCTCTCCACCGCGTTCATCCTGCAGTACATCGTCTCGGGCACCCAATGGGTGGAGGCCAACATGCAGTTGATGCCCCAACGCTGGATCGCCGCCGGCCTGCTCACGGCCACCGCCACCGGCCTGGGTTCGTTCTGGTTCGGCTACCCGTTCCTGACCACGCACACGGCCCACCTGACCCTGCCACTGCTCGGCGAGATCCACGTCGCCAGTGCGCTGTTCTACGACATCGGCGTCTTCACCCTGGTGGTGGGCGCCACCCTGCTCATCCTCACCGCACTGGGTCACCAGTCGGTGCGCGGCCATCGACAGGCCAAGGTGGCCGAGCAGGAAACCCCCACCGAAGGAGCCCCCTGATGGAACTCGTCATGGCCATTGCCATCGGCGCCCTCACCACCTGCGGCGTGTGGCTGATGCTGCGCCCGCGCACCTACCAGGTCATCATGGGCCTGTGCCTGCTGGGCTACGGCGTCAACCTGTTCATCTTCAGCATGGGCCGGCTCTCGGTGGACAGCGAGCCCGTGCTCACACCCGGGCTGGAGGCCACGCTGCTGCAATACGACGACCCGATGCCGCAAGCCCTGGTGCTGACCGCCATCGTGATCGGCTTCGCCATGACCGCGCTGTTCCTGGTCGTGCTGCTCGCGCAGCGCGGCTTCTTCGGCAATGACCACGTGGACGGACAGGGGGACGCCGAGTGACGGGAGGACCGATTCAGGCGATCACCGCGGCGCTCATGCCGCACCTGATGATCGCGCCCATCCTGCTGCCCCTGGTCACGGCATGCGTGCTGCTGTTCCTGCGCGACCGCCAGCACCGCACCAAGGCCACCATCAGCCTGGTCGCCGCCGTGCTCAATCTGGGTGTGGCCCTGGCGCTGCTGCTCTGGAGCAAACAGGGCGAAGGGCCGAGCGCGTTCGGCGTGTATCTGCCGGGCAACTGGGACGTGCCCTACGGCATCGTGCTGGTGCTCGACCGCCTTTCGGGCCTGATGCTGCTGCTGGCCGCGATGGTGGCGCTGATGGCGCTGCTGTTCGCGCTGGCGCGCTGGCACAAGGCGGGCGCGCATTTCCACCCGCTGTTCCAGATCCAGATCATGGGCCTGAACGGGGCCTTCCTCACCGGGGACCTGTTCAACCTGTTCGTGTTCTTCGAGGTCATGCTGGCCGCGTCCTACGGCCTGCTGCTGCACGGCTCGGGGCCGTCCCGCGTGAAGGCGGGCATGCAGTACATCTCGATCAACCTGGCCGCCTCCTCGCTGTTCCTGGTGGGCGCCTCGATGATCTACGGCGTGACCGGCACGCTCAACATGGCGGACCTGGCCGCGCGCATCCCCCAAGTCGCTTCGGCCGACCGCGCGCTGCTGCACACCGCCTGCGCCATCCTGGCCGTTGCCTTTCTTGCCAAGGCCGCCATGTGGCCGCTCAACTTCTGGCTGGTGCGGGCCTACTCCAGCGCCAGTGCGCCCTCTGCGGCGATGTTCGCGCTGCTCACCAAGGTGGGCATCTATGTATTGCTGCGCTTGTCCACC
>Ga0247738_10000190_pt1 | contig 26348 bp, 19 predicted proteins | sample UWRJL013104B2_FD_180936 | JGI IMG/M metagenome (GOLD analysis project Ga0247738, IMG submission 180936) | Plant litter microbial communities from Arlington Agricultural Research Station in Wisconsin, United States - UWRJ-L013-104B-2 | ecosystem: Environmental > Terrestrial > Plant litter >...
CGCTAAGGTCGTTATGCACTTGGCTCAGCACGGAGGGTTTCTGGTATGACTAGTTCATGGCAGCCAGCGCCTAACAATTCGTTCAAGCCGACACCGCTTCGCGGCGCGGCTTAACTCTGGTGTTAGGCCGCTATGGATAGCTGGATCCCAACTGTGATTTATTCGCTAGGAGCGATAGGCCTATTCGGCATCACGCTACTTCCTCTGCGTGCTTACAGCCTCTTGCGTCATTGGAGTCTTCCGCTTTGGCAGGCTTCGGTTGCAGGCAAGATTTTACTAACGGTGACCATGGTTCTCGTGGTTGGTGCGCTCATTTTTGAGTTCCAGTTGCTATCTCGCATCTTCACCTGTCTGCTCGGTGAGCACTGCGGGCCCAAGCGTGCAAGCGGCTTGGGGTTCACGGCGGCGATTGGCTTTTGGTATCTCTGCTTCGAGGCATCTAGGCTTCCCATTGTCCTTCTGGCACGTTGGCTCATTGGTAGGGCCGCGCGGCCTAACAATTCATTCAAGCCGACGCCGCTTCGCGGCGCGGCTTAATTCAGGCGTTAGGTGCCGGGGGAGCATCGCGATGGCTGGACCGATCGACCAAGGCACGCCAGCTCAACCACCGGCTTCAGACGCAGCCGTGCAATCGGGACACTTCGAGGCATACAGCCAGCACTCCACCGTTCTAAGAACATGGCTTGTTGCGTATGGTATCGGTGCACCCGCCTTGTTCATGAGCCAAGATAAAATATGGCAAGCACTGGCCAAGTCCGGGTTACTGCCAACTATCGGAGCACTGTTCTTGCCCGGAGTGTTTCTGCAAATTGCGCTCGCGGCTATCAACGAATCCGTAATGTGGGCGTGCTATTTCGGCGACACTGAGCCTTCGTACAAGAATACGCTTCGCTAGCGCGGTGCATCTTGGCTCTCAGACAAGTACTCAATAGACCTCGCTGCTGATCTAGGTGCGATAGCGAGCTTTGGCGCAGCCACCTACTACTGCTTCAAGGTCCTGGCCTCCTCGGCCGGCACCTAACTATTCGTTCAAGCCGATGCCACTTCGCGGCACGGCTTAATTCTGGTGTTAGGCGGCCATGAGAAATCTTCTCGAGCATGAGCGTCCGCTAGTCGCATATCTATTTGAGCTCGCAGGCATTCCGGTCGATCTCGATGCGTTAATTGTTCGCCCTATGTCAGACGGCGGTATGGGCAGCCTTGCCATTGAGCCCTTTGACAGTTCTCGCAAGCTGGGCTCCTCGCCTGCGGCGTGCCACTTCTACGATCTTGATGGTGTTCCCGTGTCAGTGGAGCTCAATCTTGACCAGGACGGCAGACCGTTTGAGATCGACGTCTGGCGAGTAGACTTTGAGTCCACAGTGGGTTGGCCTTTGCATGCAGAACTCCTAGCTGGCCCGGCTCTGCTTTCAGCTTTCAGGCGATAGCTTGTTCGCATTCTTTCGCCAGGGTGTCGCGTGCTGCAGGCGGGCGTCGTGCGCCGTGCGAACCCTTCAGCTGGCCATGGCGGGCGCCATGGCCTGGCCATCCTCATTGCCCGCGGCTGCTTGCTGCCAGGTGCGGCTCACGCACTGAGACCCTGCCGGCCTAAACTTCCCGGATGGACTCCACGACTCTTCTGATCGCGATCGCCGGGCTGTTGCTGGTGACGGTGGCCCTGCTTGGAATACTGCTGCTGCGCCGGCCGGAGCAGGGCCTGGAACGGGCGTTGCGCGAGGAGCAGCGCGACGGCCGGGCCGAGCTGCGGCAGCAGCTGGATGGGCTGTCGGTGGCGCAGGAGCAGCGGATCGACGCGTTCGGCCGGCGCCTGGACGATCTGGCCACGCGCACCGACCAGCGCCTGGACGTGCTGCGTGAGGCGCTGACCGACGATGCGCGCAAGGCGCGCGGCGAGCACGCCGAGCAGCAGCACCGGTTCGAGCTGGCGCTGGGCCAGCGGCTGCAGGGCATGCGCGAGCAGATGGACACGTTTGGCCAGCAGCAGGAGGCGCGCATCCACGCGTTCGGCCAGCAGCAGGCCGAACTGGTGGCGCGGGTCGACGCGGGCATGGCGGCGTTGCGCCAGGTGCTGGCGGAGGAACTGACGCGCGCGCGGTCCGAGAACGGTGAGCAGCAGCAGCGCTTCGCCGAGGGGCTGGGCGCGCGCCTGTCCGAACTGACGCAGCGCAACGAGCAGCGCATCGGCGAGATGCGCGCGACGCTGGAGCAGCAGTTGCGTGCGCTGCAGGAAGACAACGCGCACAAGCTGGAGAAGATGCGCGAGACGGTCGACGAGAAGCTGCAGAGCACGCTCACCACGCGCCTGGATTCTTCGTTCAAGCTGGTGTCGGAGCGCCTGGAGCAGGTGCAGCGCGGGCTGGGCGAGATGCAGCAGCTGGCGACGGGCGTCGGCGATCTGAAGCGGGTGCTGAGCAACGTCAAGACGCGCGGCGGCTGGGGCGAGGTGCAGCTGGACAACATCCTGGAGCAAACCCTGACCGGCGAGCAGTACGCGCGCGGCGTGCGGGTGCGGCCGGACAGCGCCGAGGCGGTGGACTTCGCGGTACGCCTGCCCGGGCGCGGCGCGGACGCGGCGCCGCTGTGGTTGCCGATCGACTGCAAGTTTCCGCGCGAGGACTACGAGCGCCTGCTGGATGCGCAGGAGCAGGGCGACCCGGAGCTGGTGCGCAGCACCGGCGCGCAGCTGGAGCGGGCGATCCGCATCCAGGCCAAGTCGATCTGCGATAAGTACGTCGTGCCGCCGTACACCACCGATTTCGCGGTGATGTTCCTGCCCACCGAGGGGCTGTACGCCGAAACCATCCGCCGTCCCGGCCTGACCGATGCGTTGCAGCGCGAGCACCGCATCGTGGTTGCCGGCCCGACCACGTTCACCGCCCTGCTCAACAGCCTGCAGATGGGCTTCCGCACCCTGGCCATCGAGCAGCGCTCGAGCGAGGTGTGGAAGCTGCTGGGCGCGGTGAAGAGCGAGTTCGGCAAGTTCGCCGGGATCCTGGAGCGGGCCGAGAAGCAGATCAACACCGTCGGCAAGAGCCTGAGCGATGCCAGCCGCAAGACCCGGACCATCGAGCGCAGGCTGCGTGGGGTGGAGTCGCTGTCGCTGGAGCAGTCGCAGGCGCTGCTCGGCGATGAGATTGATGAGGAAGAGGCGCCGGACGCGCCGCAGGGCGACGAAGCGCCCTGAGCCTCGCCGGGCCGCTCAGGGCAGCGGCGACAGCGGCACGATCGGCATCACGTCGACCGGGACCGTCGGGTTGGCTTCGTCATCGAGCAGGTAGTCCGGGAGTTCGTCGCCTTCGTCGCTGCGGCGGTCGGACTGGATCTGGTAGTTGCGGCGCTGCATCCACGCATCGCGCACCAGCGCGTACTCGTCGGTGGCGCCCTCGCGCATGGCATCGACCGCGAACAGCTGGGTCCGCAGGTCCACCAGCTGCAGGCCCTGGAGGAAGTAGCGGGTGCCGTCGTCCTCGATCTGGCGGGTGGGCGACAGCGGGGCATCACCGACGAGGCCGAAGGTGTCGCGCAGCGTGCGCGGCCCGAACAGCGGCAGCTCGACGTAACGCGAGTTGGTCCAGCCCCATACGCCCAGCGTCTGCCCGAAATCCTCGCTGCGGTTGGGGATGTTGACGGCGGTGGCCGGGTCGAACAGGCCGCCAATGCCGACGGTGGTGTTGAGCAGGAAGCGCCCCAGCGACTGCCCGGCCTGCTTCGGCCGGCCCTGCAGCAGCGCGTTGAGCGCGCTCACCGGCTGGCCGAGGTTGTTGAAGAAGTTGCCCACGCCCAGGCGCACCGGGCGCGGCACGACCTTGACGTAGGCCTTGGCCAGCGGCGTGGCGACGGTGCGGTCGACGGCGTTGTTGAAGCGGTGGACCTTGCGGTTCCAGGTCTCCCAGGGGTCGTAGCTGGCCGGCATCTGCGCGGGCGCGGGGAGGTTCGCATCGGCGATCGGGTCGTACGGCGAGGTGCCGTAGATCGAGGCGTAGTCGAGTTCGGCCTGGGTGGGGGCCGGGGCCTGCGCCGTCGGGTCGGGCCCAGGGGCGTCTTGCGGGGTTGCGACCGGAAGGGTGGATGCGTCGGGCGCAGGATCCGCGGCCACGGCGTCGGCAGCGAACGCCGTTGGGCCTGCGGCCTCGCCGGTTGGCGCCGCTGCGGCCGGGGCCGTCGTGTCGGGTGGTGCGAGCAGTGCGCCCGTGTGGGTCGGGGCGCGCGGGCCGCCAGCACCGGCGCAGGCGGCCAGCAGCAGCGGCAGGAGCAGCAGGGGCAGATGCAGGGAAAGGCGCATCGGATCGGTCCGTCGGAAGTGTGGCGCGGACTTCATGCCCGCGCGAATGCCAGGGTAGGGGACAGCCGGTAGGCCCGGCGCAGGCCGTCGAGGCCCGGGGGATCGCCGACGACCGTCACGCCATCGGCGCGCTGGGCCAGTTCCACCAGCAAGGCCAGGCCGGCGCTGTCGACAGACGATACCGCCGACAGGTCGAAGCGGTCCGCACCTGCCGCCATGCGCACGGCCTGCGGCCAGAGCGCGGCCACGGCCTCGCGCGCGAGCGCACCGGCAAATGCCAGCGTGTTCGCGTCGCGATGCACCGTGGCGGCAGACATCAGTTGGTGCCGGTGTCGACCGAGATCTGGCCGGCGCGCAGCTCCTGCGCCACCTGGGCGATGGACTTGCGCTGCAGCTCGGCGTCGAACTGCTGGCGGAAGGTCTGCACGAACGACACGCCCTCGACCATCACGTCGAACACGCGCCAGCCTTCGCCGGACCGGCGCAGCAGGTAATCGACCGGAATGGGCTCGCCGCCCTGGCGCAGCAGTTCGCTGGACACCTTGACGCCCAGCCCACGCGGCAGCGCCGTCTCGGACTTGATGCGCACGCGCAGGCGGGTGTTGAAGTCGATCAGGGACGAGCCGTAGCGGCGCATCAGGTTGTCGGCCAGCGCGTCGCCGAAGGCCTTGATGTCGGCATCCGAAGCGCCGCGGCCGTGGCGGCCGAGTACCTGGCGCGCGGCATAGTCGCGGTCGAACATGGTGTTGAACTCGCCGCTGACGAAGCGCTGCAGCGCGGCACGGTCGCGGGTGAACTCCGCGCGGCGCGCGTCCAGCGTTTCCAGCACGCGCCTGGAGTTGTCGAGTACCAGCTCGCTGGGCGAGCCCTGCATGGTCGATGCGGCTGCGGGTGCTGCCGGTGCCTGGGCGAAGGACAGGGCGGGCGCGACGGCGAGCAGGCTGGCGGCGAGGGCCAGGGCCAGGACATTGCGGGGGGTACGGATCATGGGGTCGTTCCTTCTTCCGGAGCGGGGGACGCGGCGGCTGCGGGCTGTGCATCACCGGGCGCGGCATTGTCGCCGCCGCCGCTGAACATGTACTTGCCGACCATCTGCATCAGGTCCACCGCCGGCGTGGTGAACACCAGTTCCTCGCCGGGCGCGAACACCTCCATGTCGCCGCCCGGCTGCAGGCCGACATAGCTTTCGCCCAGCAGGCCACCGGTGAGGATGCCGGCCGAGGTGTCGATCGGGATCTCGTTGAAGCGGCTGTCGATGGCCAGGGTGACGATGGAGTCGAACTTGAGCGGATCAAGGTCGATGTCGGACACCCGGCCGATGGTGACGCCGCCGATCTTGACCGGCGCGTTGGGTCGCAGCTGGCCGATCTGGGTGAAGCGCGCGGTCAACTCGTAGCTGTCGCGCGACAGGCCGAAGCGGCCGTTGGTGGAGGCGATGGCCAGCACCAGCAGCGAGGCCAGGGCGAGGACCAGGAACGCGCCGACGGCGAATTCGAGACGGGGGCCGCGGGTACTCATGCGGAAATCTCCGGGGGAACGGGCATGGTCGGTAGCTTCATCTGGATGGGCACGGAGACACCGGCCTAGCGGAACAGGAACGCCGACAGCACGAAGTTGAACATCAGCACCAGCAGCGAGGCGTTGACCACCGCGCGCGTGGTGGCGACCGAGGTGCCCTCGATGGTCGGCTCGGCGTGGTAGCCGACATACGAGGCCACCAGCGCCGCGGTACCGCCGAACACGGCGGCCTTGGCGAAGGCGGGGATGAAGTCGCTGCGGAAGTCGACCGCGTCCTTCATCGCCTGCCAGAAGGTGCCGTTGTCGATGCCCAGCACCTGCACCGCCTGGAACCAGCTGGCGGCGATGGCGAAGCTGGCGAAAAACCCGACCAGCAGCGGCACGGTCAGCACCGCGGCCCAGAAGCGCGGCGCGACCGCCTTGCCGACCGGGTCGATCGCCATCAGCCCGAGCGCGGTGATCTGGTCGGTGGCGCGCATCAGGCCGAGCTCGGCGGCGATCGATGAACCGGCGCGGCCGACGAACAGCAGCGCGGTCAGCACCGGTGCCAGTTCGCGGTACAGGCCCAGGCCGATCAGCACGCTCACCTGGTTGGCCGCGCCGTAGGTTTCCAGCGCGCGGAAGCCCAGCAGGGTCAGCGACAGGCCGACGAAGGCACCGCCCACGGCGATGATCGGCAGCGACCGCGCGCCGACCTTGTAGATCTCGCGCGTGAGCTCGGCGAACAGGTCGGCGCTGGGCCTGGAGGCGCGCAGCACCGACAGCGAGAACAGGCCGGCGCGTCCAACCGAACGCAGGGCAGCGGCAAGCGGCATCAGCAGCACCTCCGCATCGGCCCATCGCACGGCTTGCGCAGAAGGGAACAGGGCGATTCCACCGTCGCGCTGCCCAGGCGGGAGCGCAAGGATGGGGAGCGTGCACGCATGGTCACGCCGCCTCCGTGCGCGGGGCGCTGTCGAAGGCGATCGGGCCATCGGGGTCGCCGCGCAGGAACTGGCGCACCAGCGGGTCCTCGCTGCCCTGCAGCTGGTCGGGCGTGCCGGTGAACACGATCCGGCCGTTGGCGATCACCACCGCGCGGTCGGCGATCGGCAGGGTCTCGTGCACGTGGTGGGTGACGATGATGCTGGTGAGGCCCAGGCGGTCGTTGAGTTCGGACACCAGGTTCATGATCACGCCCGAGGCGATCGGGTCGAGGCCGGTCAGCGGTTCGTCGTAGACCATCAGCGGCGGGTCGAGCGCGATGGCCCGGGCCAGCGCGACCCGGCGCGCCATGCCGCCGGACAGCTCGCGCGGATACAGGTCCCCGGCCGAGCGCAGGCCGACCGCATGCAGCTTCATCTCCACCAGCCGGTCGATCACTTCGCGCGGCAGCTTGGTGTGCGTGCGCAACGGCAGCGCGATGTTCTCGGCGGCGGTGAGGTCGGTGAGCAGGCCATTGCCCTGCAGCAGCACGCCGATCGACTTGCGCAGCTCGAGCAGGTCGCGCTTGCGCTGCGGCACCGTGCGGCCGAAGACCTGGACGCTGCCCGACGCGGGCGCAAGCTCGCCGGTCAGCGCGGCCAGCAGCGTCGATTTGCCGCTGCCCGACGGGCCGAGCACGGCGGTCACGCTGCCGCGCGGAACGGAAAGGTCGATTCCGGACAGGATCGTGCGCCCGCCGCGATCCAGGCGGACGGCGTCGAAGCGCACGGCGGTGGTGTCGTTGGGGGCGTCGGTCATGGGGGGCGACGAGGGTCCTCAGGACCCGGCAGCCGGACAGGATGGGGGCCCGCGGCTGAACCTTCACGGAGCCGTGCTGCGGCGAGATGCTGGAACCGCTGGGGAATCGCGTGTCGGAAGGGGCGTCGACAGGCCGGGACGGCACGCGGGGACCAGCGATGCGAGCGAGCGGGGCAAGCGTGCGGGTGGTTCAAGCGGTTCAAGCGGTGCGGGTGGTGGTGGCAGGTGGCCGGTGGCGGGGCTGACGGGCTCGGCCGGTTCGGTCGGCCCGGCGGATTCCCAGATCCCCCACGCCGTCATCCCAGCGCAAGCTGGGATCCAGTTGACGCTTGCTTTGCCCGGACGACGAAGGGCGGAAATGGATCCCAGCTTGCGCTGGGATGACGCCATCCAGGCGACGTCTCAGTCCGTCGCCCCCTTCGCCCACGACGTCGCTCCCACCTCCGCACCCATTTACACCCCCACCGTCGCCCCCGCCTCCGGCATCACCCCGTTGTACTGCGCGCGCGGCCGGATCAGGCCGCCCGCCTCCTGCTGCTCCTGGGCGTGCGCCAGCCAGCCGGCCAGGCGCCCGGCGGCGAACATCGCCAGCGCGGGGGCGGCCGGCAGGTCGTGTACGTAGCAGATGGCGGCGAGCATGCCGTCGATGTTGGGCAGGCGCCCGCTGCTGTCGGCGGCGGCGGCAACCAGGGCATCGACATGGGCCATGCGCGGGTCGTCGCCGCGTTGCCGGCGCAGCATCGCCAGCACCTCGGCACCGCGCGGGTCGCCGTCGGGATACAACACGTGGTGGAAGCCGGGCAGCTCGTCGCCGCGTCGCCAGCGTTCGCCGATGAAGCTGGCGGGCGAATCGGCTGCGGCGGCATCGGCGATCAGCGCGTAGGCACGCGCCGTGGCGCCGCCGTGGCGGGGGCCCGAGAGCGCGGACAGCCCCGCGCAGACGGTGGCGTGCAGGTGCGCACCGGTGGAGGCGACCACGCGCGCGGCGAAGGCCGAGACGTTGAGTTCGTGGTCGGCGCACAGCACCAGCGCCGCGCGCACCAGGTCGGCGAAGGCGGCGTCGCCCGGGCGCCAGGCGTCGGCCAGCAGGTGGTGCACCGGGCGCGCGTCGGGCGTGCCGGCCACCAGCAGGGCGGCGTTCTGGCGCAGCAGGGTCGCGGCAACCCGGCGCCGGGCCGCGGGCGCGGCGCTGAGCGAATCGCGCTCGTCCACCGCCAGCAGCGGGATCGCGGCCAGCGCGCGCTTGAGGGCGGGCAGCGAGGCATCGGCCGCGATCGGCGCCACACGCGCCGGCCAGCCTGCGACGGGCGCGGGATCGAAGGGATCCTGGTCGCCGCAGTCCCAGAGCACGCGGGCCGCGTCTTCGAGCGTGGCGCCGGCGCGCACCATCGCCACCGCCGAGCGGCCCCGGTAGTAGGGGCTGTCGGGGCGGATCAGCGAGATCGCGGTTTCCATCACCGGCAGCCCGCGGTCCAGGCTTTGCGCAGCCCCGCGCGCGGCGCCGCGACCGGCCTTCTTGCGCTGGGCCAGGCGCTCCACGTCGCGCTGCAGGTAGACCCGGCTGCGGTGGTCCGGACCCGGGCGCGACTCGATCAGCCCGCGGCTGACATAGGCGTAGAGCGTGGCCGGACTGATCCCCAGGCGGGCGCAGACCTCGCGTGCGGGAATCAGGTCGCCATCGGCGGGCTTCGCTTTGGACATCTCAGCTTGATCCGTTCAATCAAGATTGATCAACCCGACGAAGAGTGCCACATTGCCCGCATCCGGGAAATCCCCGCCGCCCCGAGCAGGCCGCCCATGTCCGTCCAGTCCGCCAGCGCCTCCCCCGGTGTGCGTTTCCGCGCCGCCCTCGCGGCCGAATCGCCGCTGCAGGTGATCGGTGCGATCAACGCCAACCACGCGCTGCTGGCCAAACGCGCCGGCTACCGCGCGATCTACCTGTCCGGCGGCGGCGTCGCGGCCGGCTCGCTGGGCCTGCCCGACCTCGGCATCAACACGCTCGAGGACGTGCTGATCGACGTGCGCCGCATCACCGATGTCTGCGACCTGCCGCTGATGGTCGACATCGACACCGGCTTCGGGCCGAGCGCGTTCAACATCGAGCGCACGGTGAAGTCGCTGATCAAGGCCGGCGCGGCCGCCTGTCATATCGAGGACCAGGTCGGTGCCAAGCGCTGCGGCCATCGCCCGGGCAAGGAGATCGTGGGCCAGGGCGAGATGGTCGACCGGGTCAAGGCCGCGGCGGATGCGAAGACCGATGCGGACTTCTTCCTGATCGCGCGCACCGATGCCATCCAGGTCGACGGCGTGGACGCGGCGATCGAGCGCGCCATCGCCTGCGTCGAGGCCGGCGCCGACGGCATCTTCGCCGAGGCCGCCTACGACCTGGACACCTACCGTCGCTTCGTCGATGCGGTGAAGGCGCCGGTGCTGGCCAACATCACCGAGTTCGGCGCGACGCCGCTGTTCTCGCGCGACGAGCTGGCCTCGGCCGGCGTCGCCATCCAGCTGTATCCGCTGTCGGCGTTCCGCGCGATGAACAAGGCCGCGGAACACGTGTACGAGGCGATCCGCCGCGACGGCCACCAGAAGGCGGTGGTCGGGACCATGCAGACGCGCGAGGAGCTGTACGAGCGCATCGGCTACCACGACTTCGAACAGAAGCTAGACGCGCTGTTCGCCGCGAAGAAATGAGCCAGGCGCGGCCGCTGCGACGCTGGTCGGCCGGCGGGCCGGACGGGGCGCAAACCCCATCCGGCAACCTCCGGCGCGTTCAGCCGCGGCGTGATCGCCGCTTCGAACAATCCAACGCAATGCCCGCCCGCGGGCGGACATACGCCCCGCAATACGCGCCACGAAGTCCAGGAGACCACCCATGAGCGACGCCACCCCCGCCACGCCGTTCAAGCCGAAGAAGTCGGTCGCGCTGTCCGGCACCGCCGCCGGCAACACCGCGCTGTGTACCGTCGGCCGCAGCGGCAACGACCTGGCCTATCGCGGCTACGACATCCTCGACCTGGCCACCACCTCCGAGTTCGAGGAGGTCGCGTACCTGCTGGTGCACGGCAAGCTGCCCAACGCCGCCGAGCTGCGTGCCTACAAGGCGAAGCTGAAGTCGCTGCGCGGCATCCCCGCCGCGGTCAAGGCCGCGCTGGAGGAACTGCCGCCATCGGCGCATCCGATGGACGTGATGCGCACGGGCGTCTCGGCGCTGGGATGCGTGTCGCCGGAATCGGGCGACCACAACCACCCGGGCGCGCGCGACATCGCAGACAAGCTGATGGCCTGCCTGGGCTCGATGCTGCTGTACTGGTATCACTGGAGCCACAACGGGCGCGCGATCGACGTGGAGACCGACGACGACTCGATCGGCGGCCACTTCCTGCACCTGCTGCACGGCGCGCCGCCGCCCGAGTCCTGGGTGCGCGCGATGCATACCTCGCTGATCCTCTACGCCGAGCACGAGTTCAACGCCTCCACCTTCACCGCGCGGGTCATCGCCGGCACCGGCAGCGACATGCATTCGTGCATCACCGGCGCGATCGGCGCGCTGCGCGGGCCCAAGCACGGCGGCGCCAACGAGGTCGCGTTCGAGATCCAGAAGCGCTACGACACCCCCGACGACGCCGAAGCCGACATCCGTGCGCGCGTGGAGCGCAAGGAGGTCGTGATCGGCTTCGGCCATCCGGTCTACACCACCGGCGATCCGCGCAACGAGGTGATCAAGACCGTGGCGCGCGAGCTGTCCGACGAGCAGCGCAGCCGGCGGATGTACGACATCGCCGAGCGCCTGGAAACGGTGATGTGGGACATCAAGAAGATGTTCCCCAACCTCGACTGGTTCAGCGCGGTGAGCTACCACATGATGGGCGTGCCGACGGCGATGTTCACGCCGCTGTTCGTGATCGCCCGCACCAGCGGCTGGAGCGCGCACGTCATCGAGCAGCGCATCGACGGCAAGATCATCCGCCCGAGCGCGCACTACACCGGGCCGGAAGACCAGAAGTTCGTCACCATCGACCAGCGTGACTGAATCGCTGTAGCCCCTCTTCCCACGGGAGAGGGGTGAGGGTCAGGCGAAGCTGCGGCAGTTAACCACCCGCGCTTCGCCGAACCCTCATCCGGCCCTTCGGGCCACCTTCTCCCGGAGGGAGAAGGAAAAGCGCGCACTGCGCCTCATGTCGAATTCATGCCTTCAGGTCTGCCATGAACACCCAGCACCGCAAACCCCTTCCCGGCACGAAACTCGACTGGTTCGACGCGCGCGAAGCGGTCGAGGCCGTCCAGCCCGGCGCCTGGGCCACGCTGCCGTACACCGCGCGCGTGCACGCCGAGAACATCGTGCGTCGCGCCGAGCCGGCGCGGATCGGCGATTACCTCGGCCAGCTGGTGCGCCGCGAGCGCACGCTGGACTTCCCCTGGTTTCCTGCGCGCGTGGTCTGTCATGACATCCTCGGCCAGACCGCGCTGGTGGACCTCGCCGGCCTGCGCGATGCGATCGCCGACCAGGGGGGCGACCCGGCCCAGGTCAATCCGGTGGTGCCGGTGCAGCTGATCGTCGACCACTCGCTGGCGGTGGAATGCGGCGGTTTCGACCCGGATGCGTTTGCACGCAACCGCGCCATCGAGGACCGCCGCAACGAGGACCGCTTCCACTTCATCGACTGGACGAAGCAGGCGTTCCGCAACGTCGACGTGATCCCGCCGGGCAACGGGATCATGCACCAGATCAACCTGGAGAAGATGTCGCCGGTGGTCTACGTGCAGGACGGCGTGGCCTTCCCCGACACCTGCGTCGGCACCGACTCGCATACCCCGCACGTCGATGCGCTGGGCGTGATCGCGATCGGCGTGGGCGGGCTCGAGGCCGAGAGCGTGATGCTGGGCCGTGCTTCGTGGATGCGCACGCCGGAGATGGTCGGCGTCGAGCTGTCCGGACGTCCCGCGCCCGGCATCACCGCCACCGACGTGGTGCTGGCGCTCACCGAATTCCTGCGCCAGTCCAAGGTGGTCGGCGCCTATCTCGAATTCCGTGGTCCCGGCGCGGCGGCGCTCACCGTCGGCGACCGCGCCACGATCTCGAACATGGCGCCCGAGTACGGCGCCACCGCGGCGATGTTCTTCATCGACGACAACACGCTCGACTATCTGCGCCTGACCGGGCGCAGCGACGAACAGGTCGCGCTGGTCGGGACCTATGCGAAGGCCGCCGGGCTGTGGGCCGATGACCTTGCGCAGGCGCAGTACGAGCGCACGCTGCACTTCGACCTGTCGAGCGTCGTGCGCAACATGGCCGGCCCCTCCAACCCGCACCGGCGCCTGCCGACCAGCGCGCTGGCCGAGCGCGGCATCGCCGATGCCGCCAAGCTCGAATCCGGCAAGGTCGAGGAAGCGCAGGGGCTGATGCCCGACGGCGCGGTGATCATCGCGGCCATCACCAGCTGCACCAACACCTCCAACCCGCGCAACGTGATCGCCGCCGGTCTGATCGCGCGCAACGCCAACGCGAGAGGGCTCGCCCGCAAGCCCTGGGTCAAGACCTCGCTGGCGCCGGGCTCCAAGGCCGTGCAGCTGTACCTGGAAGAGTCGGGCCTGCTGCCGGAACTCGAACAACTGGGCTTCGGCATCGTCGGCTTCGCCTGCACCACCTGCAACGGCATGAGCGGTGCGCTGGATCCGGCGATCCAGCAGGAGATCGTCGATCGCGACCTGTATGCCACTGCCGTGCTCAGCGGCAACCGCAACTTCGACGGCCGCATCCATCCCTATGCCAAGCAGGCGTTCCTGGCCTCGCCGCCGCTGGTGATCGCCTATGCCATTGCCGGCACGGTGCGCTTCGACATCGAGAAGGACGCGCTCGGCTTCGATGCCGAGGGCAAGCCGGTGACGCTCAAGGATCTCTGGCCCAGCGACGAGGAGATCGACGCGGTGGTCAAGGCCAGCGTCAAGCCCGAGCAGTACCGCGCCGTGTACGGCCCGATGTTCAAGCTGCGCGTGGAATCGGGCGATACCGTCAGCCCGCTCTACGACTGGCGCCCGCAGTCGACCTACATCCGCCGCCCGCCGTACTGGGAAGGCGCGCTGGCCGGCGAGCGCACGCTCAGCGGCATGCGCGCGCTGGCGGTGCTGGGCGACAACATCACCACCGACCACCTCTCGCCCTCGAACGCGATCATGGCCAGCAGCGCGGCCGGCGAATACCTGGCGAAGATGGGCCTGCCGGAAGAGGACTTCAATTCCTACGCGACCCACCGCGGCGACCACCTCACCGCGCAGCGCGCCACCTTCGCCAACCCCAAGCTGCTCAACGAGATGGTGCGCGGCGCCGACGGCCAGGTGCTGCAGGGATCACTGGCGCGCCTGGAACCGGAAGGCGAGGTGATGCGCATGTGGGAGGTGATCGAGACCTACATGCAGCGCAAGCAGCCATTGGTGATCATCGCCGGCGCCGACTATGGCCAGGGCAGCTCGCGCGACTGGGCCGCCAAGGGCGTGCGCCTGGCCGGCGTGGAAGCGATCGTGGCCGAGGGCTTCGAGCGCATCCACCGCACCAACCTGATCGGCATGGGCGTGCTGCCGCTGGAATTCCAGCCGGGCACCACGCGCCTGACGCTCGGCATCGACGGCAGCGAGACCTTCGACGTGCTCGGCACCCGCGCGCCCGGCGCAACGCTGACCCTGGTGATCCGGCGCCGCGACGGCGAGGTGCTGCAGGTGCCGGTGACCTGTCGCCTGGATTCGGACGAGGAACTGGCGATCTACGAGGCCGGTGGCGTCCTGCAGCGCTTCGCCCAGGACTTCCTGGCAGCCAACCAGCCCGCATGACCGTAGCCCGGATAAGCGCAGCGCATCCGGGTCGTGTACCCACCATTGGGGGGTCCCGGATGCGCTGCGCTTATCCGGGCTACGTGGGGGGGTTGGGTGATGTCGAGAACGGAAGAGGTGGTTCGTCGCAGGGGTACATCCACACGCACGGGAGCACCCGCATGAGCCAGACCGCCAGCACCGGTACCGTCCGCCTGCACCGCATCCTCGCCGCGCCGCCGGAGCGCGTGTACCGCGCCTTCGTCGATCCCCAGGCGCTGGTGCGCTGGCTGCCGCCGTATGGCTTCACCGCGACGATGCACGAGTTCAGCGCGGGCGTCGGCGGTGGCTACCGCATGTCGTTCACCAATTTCGGCACCGGTTCGAGCCATGCGTTCACGGTGACGTTCGTCGAGCTGGTCGAGAACGAGCGCATCCGCCATACCGACCGCTTCGACGACCCGGGCCTGCCCGGCGAGATGCAGGTCACGATCACGCTGAAGAAGAGCATGGCCGGCACCGATCTGCAGATCGTGCAGGAAGGCATTCCCGCCGCGATCCCCGCCGACATGTGCCATCTCGGCTGGCGCGATTCGCTGGACATGCTGGCGAAGCTGGTCGAACCCGAAATCCCGGACGGTGGCTGAGCGATGGAGGCCGGTCGCCTGGCGTTGATGGCGCGTCCGCCGGCAGAGACGGCGGGCCTGATGGACGCGGCCCTGCCGGCGCTGGGACTGGATGCGGGCAGCGACCGCTGTCCTGCCGCCAACCTCCACCAGTCGTTGTCGTCCGGCGATCCGGCCGATCGTGAGGCGGCGCTGCGACGGGTTCTGGAGCGGATTCACGCGCCCGCCTTCGACCTGCTGTTCAACCGGGTCAGCCTGGGCGATCGCTGGATGCTGCGAGCCCAAGGGGTGCCGCCCGGTTTCGCCCGGCTGCTCGCCGAGGTGCGCGCGGCCATGGCGGCCGAAGGCATCGATGACGACAGCGGCCATACGCCGCATGTCACGCTGTGCTACCTGCCGCCGTTCGTGCAGGAAGGCACGCGCTGGCTGCCGTCCCCGATCCGGTGGCGCGTCGATGCGATCGAGCTGGTCGCCGTCGCCCGCCATCCGTACCGGTACGAGACGCTGGCGCGGCGGCCGCTGCCGTTGCCGCCGCAGGGCGAGCTGTTCGACGCGCCGCTTCCGCATCACCACGCATTTGCACAACGCACAGCAGCGCAGGACACCCCATGGGACTGAAGAAGGGCATCAGGCAACTGGTCGCAGACGCCAACGCGCGCATCGCCACCATCGCGGTGGAGGATGCCAAGGCCATGCTCGACGATCCGGGCGTGCAGTTCGTCGACATCCGCGACGTGCGCGAACTCGAACGCGAAGGCATGGTGCCGGGCGCCTTCCACGCGCCGCGCGGGATGCTCGAGTTCTGGGCCGATCCCGACAGCCCGTACTTCAAGCCGGTGTTCGGCCAGGACCGGCGCTTCGTCCTGTACTGCCAGTCGGGCTGGCGCTCGGCCCTGGCGGTTGCCGCGCTGCAGGACATGGGCCTGGAGCGCGTGGCGCATGTCGCGGGCGGCTTCCACGGCTGGAAGGCGGGGAGCGGGGCGGTGACGCAGAAGGCGTCTCGCCCAACGGCGCCAGGCGGACAGCTGCGCATTCCGGCCACCTACATGCGCGGCGGCACGTCCAAGGGCGTGTTCTTCCGGCTCGAGGACCTCCCCGAAGTCGCGCGCAAGCCGGGACAGGCGCGCGACCGGCTGTTGCAGCGGGTGATTGGCTCGCCGGATCCCTACGGGAAGCAGACCGACGGCATGGGCGGGGCGACCTCGAGCACCAGCAAATGCGTGATCGTCTCGCCCGCGACGGTGCCCGGCCACGACGTGGACTATCTGTACGGGCAGGTGTCGATCGACAGCGCCTTCGTCGACTGGAGCGGCAACTGCGGCAACCTGTCGTCGGCCGTGGGGCCGTTCGCGATCGCCAACGGCATGCTCGATCCGGCGCGCGTGCCGGCCGATGGCATATGCACGGTGCGCATCTGGCAGGCCAACATCGGCAAGACCATCGTCGCGCACGTGCCGGTCGTCGACGGGCAGGTGCAGGAGATCGGCGATTTCGAACTCGATGGCGTGACCTTCCCGGCGGCGGAAATCGTGCTGGAGTTTCTTGATCCCTCCGACGAGCCTGCCCCCGCGAACGCGGGGAGCGCGGCGGGCGGCGCGATGTTTCCCACTGGCCACCTGGTCGACACGCTCGACGTGCCGGGCATTGGCCCGCTGCAAGCGACCATGATCAGCGCCGGCATCCCGACCGTCTTCGTCAACGCCGCCGACCTTGGCTACGACGGCACCGAGCTGCAGCCGGCGGTCAACGAGGACAAGATGGCCCTGGCGAAGCTGGAGGCGATTCGCGTCGCCGGCGCGCTGCGCATGGGTCTGATTGCCACGCCGGACGAAGCGCTCAAACGCCAGCACACGCCGAAGGTCGCCTTCGTCGCAGTACCGAAGGATTACGTGGCGTCCAGCGGCAAGGCGATCGGCGCTGGTGACATCGACCTCAACGTGCGCGCACTGTCGATGGGCAAGCTGCACCACGCGATGATGGGCACGGCCTCGGTCGCCATCGCCACGGCGGCCGCCGTGCCGGGCACCCTGGTCAACCTCGCCGCCGGGGGTGGCGCGCGCGAGGTGGTGCGTTTCGGCCATCCCTCCGGCACCCTGCAGGTCGGCGCCTCGGTGCAGCAGGTCGATGGCCAGTGGGGCGTCACCCGCGCGGTGATGAGCCGCAGCGCCCGCGTGCTGATGGAAGGCACGGTGCGCGTGCCGGCCGACACGCTGGACTGAGGCGCGCGGAAGGCCTTACCCGTATTGGCAGCGCGTCCACCCGCTGCCGTCGTTGACCCCTCCCGGGCCCTGTGTGGGAATCGGGGATCAACGACAACAGGCCCGGGGCTCCGCATCGCGGAGCCACCGCAGCCGGGGAGGACAATTGGTGAACGATCCACGTACCGCGCTCCAGCGCGGACCGATGGGACGGCTGCAGATCGCGGTCGTGGCCCTGTGCATCGCCCTCAATGCCGTGGACGGCTTCGACGTGCTGGCGATCAGTTTCGCGGCGCCGGGCATCGCCGCCGAATGGGGCATCGACCGCGCGATGCTGGGCGTGGTGCTGTCGATGGAGCTGATCGGCATGGCGCTGGGCTCGGTGCTGATCGGCAACTTGGCCGACCGCATCGGCCGGCGGCCGGTGATCCTGGGCTGCCTGGTGGTGATGACCCTGGGCATGTTCGCCGCGGCCTGGGCGCAGAACGTGGCGATGCTGTCGGCGACGCGCCTGTTCACCGGCCTGGGCATCGGCGGCATGCTGTCCTCGACCAGCGCAATGGTCGCGGAGTTCTCCAGCGACCGGCGGCGCAACCTCAACGTGGTCCTCAACATCGCCGGCTACTCGGCGGGTGCGGTGGTGGGCGGGGTGATCGCCTCGATGCTGCTGGCGCACACCGGCGACTGGCGCTCGGTGTTCCTGCTCGGCGGCGCGGCGACGCTGTTGCTGCTGCCGCTGGTGTTCGTGTGCATGCCCGAGTCGATCGAGTCGCAGGTCGCACGCCGGCCGCGCGGCGCGCTGGAAGGCGTGAACCGGACCCTCGCGCGGATGGGCATGGCGCCGGTGGCCGCGCTTCCGCCGGCCGGCGCGCATGCGCTCAAGCCCTCGTTCGGCGCCTTGTTCTCGCCCACCTACGCATGGCCCACGGTGCTGCTGACGGTCGCCTATTTCGCGCAGATCATGGCCTTCTACTTCATCCAGAAGTGGACGCCCAAGATCCTGGTCGACATGGGCTTCGACGCGCCATCCGCGGGCCGGGTGCTGGTGTTCGTCAACATCGGCTGCGTGATCGGCGCGGTGGTGGTGGGCCTGGCCTCGCAGCGCATGCGCCTGCAGCCGCTGGTGGTGGGGGCGATGGTGCTGTCGTTCGCCACCATCGCTTCGTACGGACTGCTGCCGCGCGACCTGGTCTGGTTCTCGGCGGTCGCGGTGCTGGCCGGCTTCTTCACCAATGCCAGCGTGGTCGGCCTGTATCCGGTGCTGGTGCGGACCTTCCCCGCGCTGCTGCGCGCCAGCGGTACCGGCTTCGTGATCGGCGTGGGGCGGGGCGGGTCGGTGGTCGGCCCGATCGCGGCGGGCGGACTGCTCGCTGGCGGCGGTGCGCTGCTGCTGGTGTCCACGGCGATGGGGGCTGGCGCGCTGGTGGCGGCCACCATGCTGATCCTGGTGGGAAGGGTGCAGGCACGGCGCGAGGGGCAGGAGAATCCTTAGAGCGGTTTCGTCGCAGGTGTTCACATCCGTCATGGCCACGAAGCGACTTTCAGCAGCCGCAGGCTGGTCAGGCGGAAAGCGCATTCGACAGCGCGAAGCGCTGTTCATCCAAGGACCGGATCTTCGGAATCAACAGCGAGCCCCTGGATGACCAGTGCTTCGCACTGTTGTGAAGCACTTCCCGCCTTCGTGGGGATGACGGAAAATCAGGCACTCGGGCCGGGAATACTCTTGCCGTGTGCCGTGTGCCGTGTGCCGTGTGCCGTGTGCCGTGTGCCGCAAGCGGCAAGCCGGTGTCGATGCGTCGCGGCTTCGATGCGACGAAGCGCCCGCCAGGCGATGTGGCGGGGCCTGGTCCGACGCGGCGATGGAGGCAGGCGACGTGGACGCCTGCGCTCGCCGCGCCCTGCATCCGTGCCCGGAGCGATGCGGAGGCGGGTTCGGCCTCAAGCCAGCGTGCGTTGCCTGCGCCGCTGCAGCATCAGGACGGCGCCATGCAGGCCGGCTGCGATCAGGGTCGCGTCGAACACCGGTACGCCGGTCAGGGTGAGCTGCAGCTTCGACATGCCCAGGGCGATCGCGACCGAGGCGATCCAGGTCGCCACCGCCGGCCAGCGCACCGCCGGCATCTCCCGCAGCGTGGTGGCGGCGTCGGTACCGCGGAAGCGGGTGAAGCCGTCGATCACGTAGATCGCGGCGATCGGCGGAATGATCAGCCCGAGGAACAGCAGGAACGGGATGAAGGCATCGATGATGCCGGCCAGGGCAAAGCCCGCGCCGATCGCGCCGCCGAGCAGGGTGAACGCCCAGGTTGGCACGCTCGGCACGGTCGCGGTCAGCGACAGGCTGGCCGAGTACAGGTTGGCGGCGTTGATGGTCCAGCACGAGAGCACCAGCATCGCCAGCGCGGGCACGCCGAAACCGAAACCGAGGATCAGCGCCATGATGTCGGTCTGCCCCGTCGCCAGTGCCGGCAGCGCGGCCAGCACCATGAGCAGGGGCGCGGCGATGGGGAAGGACAGCGCCATCGCCGACACTGCGCCGCGCGCGCTGCGGATGTAGCGCGACAGGTCGGGCATGGCCGCGACGGTGAGCATGTTGCCGCCGATCAGCGCCGACAGCGCGATGCCGAAATCCATGGGTACCGGCGGCGTTGCGCTGGGCGTGACCACGATGCCGTGCTTGCGCACCGCCGCGATGCAGACCGCGACCAGGATCGCACCCAGCAGCGGCACTGCCACCAGCGCCAGGCGTTCGAGCGTGCGGAAGCCGTAGATCGTCGAGACCGTCATCAGCACGCTGCCGATCGCCACGCAGGCGCCGAACGGCACTTCCACGCCGTACAGCTGGCGGATCGCCGCCACCATCGCGATGCCGAAGAACGAAACGTTGACGCCGAACCAGCCGTAGTGCACCAGCGCCACCACCACGTTCACCAGCGCCGCGCCGTGGCGCCCGAACGAGCGCTGCACGAGCAGGTAGGTGGTCAGCCGCGTGCGCACGCTGATCAGCGAGGTCAGGCACGCGCCCAGGCACAGCACCGCGCCGGCCAGCAGGGCCGCCAGCACCGCATCGCCGAAGCCCAGCGCCAGGCCGGTCTGCGCGCCGTTGAGGAAGGCCGGCAGCGAGATCGAGAAGCTGGCGATGATCAGTGCGACCCGCCAGCCCGACGACAGCGCGTGCTCGGGCAGCGGCCGGTCGGCGTACTGTTCGGTGGCGGCGGCTTCCTTCAAGCGTCCGTCCAGTGGTTGAGCAGTTCGATCGGGCGATAAGGTTCGCCCAGGCGGAATGCTTCGGGGCCGACGAAGGCCATCGCCTGCGCATCGCGCAGCATGGCCGGGGCGGCGGCGCCGACCACCTTGACGCGCTGGCCGTAACGCAGGCGCTCGGTGGTGATGCTTTCGGCGGTCTCGCGGTCCATCACCGTGATCAGATCGGGCACCATCGCCACGACCACGCCATTGCGACGCGCCACCAGGTTTTCGTTCTGGAACACCAGCTCCATCTCGCCTTCGCCGCCAAACCCTTCCAGCCGCACCCGCCCCAGCGAGAATCCGCCGCGCGTCTCGCGCTCGACGTCGACGATCTTGCCGTCGAACAGCTCGCCGGCGTGCGGATACAGGCCCGAGGCGCGCAGCGCCGCGTACAGCGCCTCGAACGGATCCTCGCCCTGGCGCCGCGCGATGCGCACCGCGGCACCCGCCGCGATCGCGGCCGAGACACTGCCGCCGATCGCGTGCGCCTTGGCCGCCGCGCCCGACAGCGGGTACTCGGCCATGTGCGCGATGCCGCCCATCGCCACCGACACCGCGCGTGCGATGCGCTCGTGCGCCAGGTTGTCGCTGTCCTGGATGGTGACGACCGAACCGCCGGCGTCGGTCATCACCGCCGGGCAGGCCGGCAGGCCGCGGATATTGAAGATCGCCATCTGCGATTCGGGAAAGGCGCGGCCCATGCCGTCGGCATCGACCACCGGCAGCCCCAGGCGCGCGGCCGCGGCCAGCGGCGCGAGGCCGTTGCCGCCGCCGATCTCGATCGGCAGCACCGCATCGACCGGTCGCCCGAGCAAGGCCTCCATGCGGCGCAGGCCGGCGACGGTCTCGTGCCCGCCCGGCAGCTTTTCCACCGACACCGTCGGCGCGCCGATCCAGCCCAAGGGCACCACCAGCGCATCGTCGGCCAGCGCCTGCAGCGGCACCAGTTGCACGCCGCCATGGCGCGCAAGTTCGGCTTCGGCGATCAGCAGGCCGTAATAGGGATCGCCACCGCCGCCGGAGCCGAGGAAGGCGGCGCCGGCCGCGAGGTCGGGCAGGGTGTCGCGCTCAATGCGCATGGCGTGCTCCCATCGCCGCGACCCGCGGGCCGGCCGCCAGCGCTGCGGGCGCCAGCTCGGCCACGGCCTTGACCCGCACCTGCGCGGCGCGTCCGGGGAGATAGCTCAGGAATACTTCGTCCACTTCCACCACCTGTGTCGTGCCGGGATCGCCCCCTGCGGCCACCACGCGCGCCTGCGCCTCGGCCCGCAGCTGCTCGAGCGCGAGCGGGCGCGGCGTCGCATCGTAGTCGACGATGCGCTCGACCTGGCCGCCGATGCGCGCGATCGCCGCGCCGACCGCGTTGGCGACCGCGGCGTGCCCGGGCCGCAGCACCTGCGCCGCGCCCTTGAGCGAATCGGGAATCAGGAAAGCGCCGCCGCCGACGGCGAGGATGGTCGCGTCGCCGCGCGCGGTCTTCATGCGGTCCACGCCGTCCTCGAGCATGCGCTGGAAGCGCGCGAGGATCGTGTGGAGTACCTGCGGCGACAGCGCCGGCAGATGCTGCGGGTCGCCAAACCGCGCCAGTCCCGCGGTGACCGCGACGTCGCTGGCGGTGAGCGTGGCGCCGCCGAACAGGAATGCCTCGCGGGTGACGCGGTAGCCGACCGAGTCCGGCCCGACGCGCAGCGCCTGGGCCTGGGGCGCATCGCCCTGCCACAGCGCCGGATCCAGATGGATGCAGGTGCCACCGCCCAGGCCGATCGAGAGGATGTCGGGCATGCGCGAGTTGGTGCGTACGCCGCCGATGTCGACGGTGATCGAGGACTCGCGCGGGAAACCGCGCGCGAGCACGCCGATGTCGGTGGTGGTGCCGCCGACGTCCATCACGATGGCATCCTCGACGCCGGTCAGGAACGCCGCGCCGCGCATGCTGTTGGTCGGACCCGAGCCGATCGCCATCACCGGGTGCGCCGCCGCCTGCGCGCTCGGCACCAGGGTGCCGTCGTTCTGGCTGAGGTACAGCGGTGCGCGCAGCCCGATCGACCCCAGTGCGGTGCCGAACGACTCGACCACGCGCCGCGCCAGCGTCGACAGGGCCGCGTTGAGGATCGCCGCGTTCTCGCGCTCGACCAGGCCCAGCCGGCCGATCGCATGCGACAGGGTCACCGTCGCGGCCGGGTGCTCTTCGCGCACCAGGGCGGCCGCGCGCTCCTCCATCGCCGCGTTCATCGGAGCGAACGCGCTGGTGATGGCGATCGCGCACACGCCGTCGCGGCGCAGGCTGCGCGCGGCATCGCGCACGCGGGCCTCGTCGAGCGGCGCGATCTCGCGCCCGTCCACTTCATAGCCGCCGGGCAGGAGGAACACGCGCTCGCCGATGCAGGCGACAAGATCGTCCGGCCAGCCGGTCATGGGCGGGAGGGCCGTGCCCGACGGACTGGCCAGGCGCAACACGCCGACCGGCTCGAGCGCCTTGCGCTCGACCAGGGCATTGGCGAAATGGGTGGTGCCGATCGTGATCCGCGCGACTGCGTCGTGGCGTACGCCGGCCTGCTCGAGGACTGCGTCGACCGCGGCCGCCACGCCCGAACCGACATCGCCGGTGGTGGGCTGCTTGGTCCATGCCGCCACCGCATCGCCATCCATCAGGACGGCATCGGTATTGGTGCCCCCCACATCGACTCCAAGTCGCACCGCTCGCTCCACAGTCCTACAGGTCGCCATCACGGTAGGTCCGCGCGCCGAGGCCGCGCAACGCAAAAAACGGGTGGCCGCATTGGCCGGGCGGGTAAGCGCGACACGCAATCCGGGTAAGCCGGTCGCGCGCCGCCGTGGCTGGCTATGATGGGAGCGCGTAACGGTTGACGGGGAGTAGGGATGGACATGGGCGCCCGGGGCGATTCGCACGCCGCGCTGGAAGGCCTGATCCACACCCGGGTGGCGCCGCCGGTGTGGCTGGGCGAACAGATCCGGCGCGACGAGCTGCTGTCGCGCCTCGACGGCGCGCTGCGGCGTCGCCTTACCCTGATCCACGCGCCCGCCGGCTACGGCAAGACCAGCCTGCTGGCGCAGTGGCGCCAGCGCCATGCCGACGACGCGGTGCGGATCGCGTGGCTGACGCTGGAGAACGACGACGCCGACCTCAAGCGCCTCGCCGGCTACCTGGCGCTGGCGCTGTCCGGTGGCGCCGCCGGCGACGATGCGGCGGCTGTGCCCCCCGACCTGCCGCCACGGGCGGCACTGTCGGCGATCATCAAGCGGCTGGCATCCGAGCCACGCCAGGTGGTGATCGTGCTGGACGACTTCCACCGCGCCGACAGCCCCGGCCTGGCCGAGTTCGTCGCCAGCCTGATCCGGCTGGCACCGCGCAACTGCCATTTCATCGTCGCATCGCGTGACCATCCCGCGCTGGGCCAGTCGGTGCTGGCCGCCGAAGACCAGCTGCTGGAGTTCGGCGCCGGCGACCTGCGCTTTTCGGAGGCCGAGACCGAGGCGCTGCTCGGGCGCCACCGCTCCGATGCGCTCGACCAGGACGACCTGCGCCGCATCTTCGAACGCACCGAGGGCTGGCCGATCGCGCTGCAGCTGGTGGCACTGTCGCTGCGGCGCGGGGCCGATGCCGGTGCGCTGGTGGCACGCGCCAGCGGTTCGGGATCGGAACTGGCGCGCTACCTGTCCGAGCAGGTGCTGGTGGCGCTGCCGGCCGACATGCAGGAGGTGGTGGTGCGCACGGCGCTGGCCGACCGCCTCACCGGCGAAGTGGTGAACCTGCTGTGCGGACGCGAGGATGGCTGGCTGCTGCTGGAGCGGCTCGAGCACCAGGGCATCTTCCTGGCCCCGCTGTCCGATGGCGCGCCGGCCTGGCGCTACCACCAGCTGTTCGCCGAGTACATGCGCGAACGCCTGCAGCGAAGCGACGCGTCCCAGTATCGCGCGCTGCAGCGCACGCTGGCCGAATGGTTCGGCGGCCGCGGGCAGGTAGCCGAGGCGGTCAACCACGCCATCCGTGCCGATGCGCCGGAGCTGCTCGCGGACATCGTCGAGCGTGGCGGTGCCTGGCGGCTGATTCCACAGGGCCTGCAGGCGGTGGCCGCACGCGCGGTCGAGGCGCTGCCGGCCGCCCTGGTCGATGCGCGCCCGCGGCTGGCGCTGGCGCGCATCTACCTGGCGATCAAGCGCGGCGAACTGGCCGCGGCCCGGCTCGAATACGACCGGCTGTGCGACGGCGATGGCCGCCAGCGGCCGGACGCCGACCTACGCACCGAGATCCTGATCGTGGGCGACGTGCTGATCGACTACGAGAACGCGCCGGTCACGCTCGAGGACCTGCTCGAGCGCGAGGCGCTGCTGCGCAGCCTCCCCGGCAACGACCACCTGATGCTGGCCAACATCTGCGAGCTGCTCGGCGCCAAGTATTACGAGGGCGGCTGGCTGGAACGCGCGATGGAGCCCACCCTGGCCGCGCGCGAGCACTACCAGGCGCTCGGATCGCTCTACAGCGACCTGTTCACCCGATTCCTGGAGGCGCGTATCCGCCGGGCGCAGGGCCGCGTGCGCGATGCGGCCAACATCCTGGCGGACGCCAAGCGCAAGATCGTCGACAACTTCGGCGCGCACTCCGACCTGGCCGCCAACTGCGACGCCTTCGAGGCCGAGCTGCTGTACGAGCAGGACCGGCTGGACGAAGCGGGCGAACGGCTGGCCTGGTCGCTGCCGCACATGGAGCAGTCCGACGGCTGGGTGGACGTGTATGCCGCCGCCTATTTCACCGCCGCCCGGATCGAAGCCGCGCGCGGCGCGATGGAGGACGCGCTGGCGATGCTGTCGCGGGCGCGCCGGCTGGCCGCGCGGCGGCGCCTGCGCCAACTCGAACTGCTGGCGCAACTGCATGAGCTGCAGTTGCTGCTGCACGCCGCCAGCGACGACGCGCGTGCCCGCGCACTGGCCGATTCGATCGGCCTGGACGCGCTGGCCGACGAGATGGGCCACGACGGCGGTGGCTATCGCCAGGTGGCGGCGATGGCGGCGATGTGCCGCGCGCGCCTGCTGCTGGTGGAGGGCGATGCCGGGCGCGCATTGTCCGAGCTCGCCCGCCTGCGCCAGTGGGCTTCGCGCCATGGTGCCGGGCGGCTGCTGCTCGACGCCACGCTGCTGCTGGCCCAGGCGCAGGCCGAGTCCGGCGAGCCCTTGGTGGCCCAGGCCAGCTTCGATGCCGCGGTGGGCATGGCGATGTTCCAGGGCATCGTGCGCCCCTTCATCGATGCGCAGCGTTTCGTCGAGCCGTTGCTGCGCGCCAGCCTGCGCGAGACGCCGCAGGGCGACCGCTTCCGCGACCAGTTCCTCAAGTCGCTGGCGCGCGCCTACGCGGCGCGGCCGATGGACAACGGCAGCCAGGGCCTGCTGACCGATGCCGAGGTCGAGGTGATCGAACCGCTCTGCCGCGGCCTGTCCAACAAGGAGATCGCGCGCGCCATCGGCATGTCGCCCGATACGGTCAAGTACCGGCTCAAGTCGCTGTTCCGCAAGATCGACGTGCACCGGCGCAAGGACGCCGTACGCGTGTTGCGCGAACGCGGGTTTGCCAGTGCCGAGGTCGCCGCTGCAGGCTGACGACGACCGCCTTGCGGCGGGCCGCGCGCGACTTACCCGAATTACCCTTTTGCTTACCCCGATTGGACTGCGGCTCCGAACCGGGCCTGTAGTACTAATCGTTTCCGAGGCAGCCCGCCCGTGCCATGCGCGCCGGGCCAGCACTACATCCAGATCTCGGAGAAGGGGACGCAACATGACGATCGTGCGACGTGCAAGGGGTGGAACGTCCGGCTGTCGGACGCTGTGGAACGGGAGGGCGCCGCGCCTGGCGCTGCTGTCGGCGGGGTGCGCACTGGCGCTGGTGCAGGCCGCGCATGCGCAGGACGCGGGCGCAGCCAGCGAGCCGGAGGCGTCGCA
>Ga0247738_10000191_pt1 | contig 26283 bp, 23 predicted proteins | sample UWRJL013104B2_FD_180936 | JGI IMG/M metagenome (GOLD analysis project Ga0247738, IMG submission 180936) | Plant litter microbial communities from Arlington Agricultural Research Station in Wisconsin, United States - UWRJ-L013-104B-2 | ecosystem: Environmental > Terrestrial > Plant litter >...
GACTATGATGGCTGGGCCGCGTCGGGCCTGACCGGCTGGTGCTATGACGACGTGTTGCCCTATTTCAAACGCTCGGAACATCACTGGCGCGGCGAGACGGCCGAACATGGCGCCGCCGGCCCGCTGCATGTATCCCCCATGGCGAAAGACCCGGTCCTCTTCCCCGCCTTCGTCGAGACCGCGCAGGCCATGGGCTATGCGCGCGCCGACGATTTCAATGTCGCAAAGCCGGAAGGCTTCGGCATGCCGGACTGCACGATCAAAAACGGTCGCCGCCACAGCACGGCGCGCGCCTTTCTCGATCCCGCAAAGGCCCGCAATAATCTCGCCGTCGAGACCGATGCTCTCGTGATGCGCATTCTCGTCGAGGCGGGCCGTGCCGTCGGCGTCGAATATCGGCAGGACGGCGTCCTCCGCCAGATCCGCGCCCGGCGCGAGATCATCCTCAGTGCAGGTGCGATCAACTCGCCGCAAATCCTCATGCTGTCCGGCATCGGCCCCGCCGCGCATCTTGCGGACATGGGCATCGCACCCGTGCTCGATCTGCCCGGCGTCGGCGCGAACTTGCAGGATCACCCGATTGCGCTCTCCTTCTGGGCCGCCTCGCAGCCGGTCACCTTCGACAGCAAGATCCGCCTCGACCGGCTGGTCACATCCTTCCTGCAATGGCAGCTCACCGGCACCGGCACGATGGCGCAGAGTCCCATGTCCGTGCAGGGCTTCCTCCGCTCAAGCGCGGCGCAGGATCGGCCCGACTGGCAGTTCCAGATCGTCCATTCGAGCTATGCGGCGCGACCATGGTTCCCCGGCTGGCGCAAAGGCGCGGGCCATCAATTTTCCTGCGGCGTCCTGCTGCTTAATCCGGAGAGCCGGGGCAGCATCACACTCGCCTCGCCGGATCCGGACGCACTGCCCAAGGTCCAGCTCAATTTCCTCAGCGAAGAAGGCGACCTCGTGCGCCTGCGCGAAGCCGTGCGCTTCATGCGGCGCTTCCTCACCACCGCACCCGCGCGCGATCTCATCGCGGCCGAACTCGCGCCCGGCGGCGACGATGCCACCAAAGACGGCGACGAGGCTATCGATGGCTGGAACCGCGCGAGCGTGATGAGCGGCGGCCATGCCGCATGCAGCTGCGCCATGGGCACAGACGATAAGGCTGTGGTGGATGCGCAGTTGCGCTTGCACGGCATAAGCGGCCTGCGCGTCGTCGACGCTTCGGTCATGCCCAATCTCATCCGGGGCAATACCAATGCGCCCGTCATCATGATCGCGGAGAAAGCCGCCGACATGATCCTTCAAAAGGCATAGGCCCAAACGCATGAGGCCGAAAACGAATGAGGCCGGGCTTAGCGGCCCGGCCTCGGTTATTCATTCAGGCATTCATTCGGAGCGTTCAGGCTCAGAAGCGATAGGCAACGCCCACCAGCGCCTGATGACGCTGATACTTGGACGCGTTCTGGTCCAGATCGGTAAAGCGATATTCGAGGCGCGCCGACACATTGTCGGTGAGCTTGTGCTCGACGCCACCGCCAGCGAACCAGCCGTCAAAAGTGCGCTTGTCGGTCGTGGTCACATTGGCCAGCGTGGTGCTCACGTCAGCACGCGAGTTCGCATAGCCGCCGCGGACATAGACGAGGCTCTTCTCGCCCACGAGATAACCGGCGCGGGCCGAGAGATCGAAGCTGTAATTAGGATCGATCGTGGCCGCATTCGTGCCGGACGGCCCAAGACGATCGCTCGCGGCGACCGAGAAGCCACCCTCGACACCAAGGACGATGTTCGGGGCGACCTGCTGGTCATAGCCCGCGAAAACACCCGCGACAAACGCGTCCTTCTTGTCCTGGATGGCGATGTCGTGGTTCAGGCCAGCCTGAACGCCGACATACGGACCCTGGAACGACTGCGCCATGGCCGGAGCCGCGGAAAGCGCAACCAAGGCTGCCCCAACGAGCATCAACTTCTTCATAACAACGTCCTTCTTCAGTGATTGGCCGGTCGGAGCAGAGGGATTGAGGGGGCGCTCCTGCCCGGCACTGGGGGTGACTCAAACTTACCTTTCGCTGGAGAACCTTGTCATCGAAATGTCGATGCCGTCAGTTGCTCCCTTTTCGTACCGCAAGGTATGGTATGGCCACTAGCCGCCTTCAAGGGCTGAGCAAGGAAGATTGTGTACCGAACGATAGTTTTTGGTCGCCACACCCTCTGATCTGTGTTGTTTTAGCAACACAGCACCTTCACCTATAGGCGTTTTCAGGCAGTTCCGACCACGAGGGAGGCCAGGAATATGAGCAGGCCGGCAAAGCGATTCGAGCGAAATTTGCCGAGCGGGTCCACGCCGTCCTGCTTCAGGGTGCCGACTTGCCAGAGGAAATGCAGCACCAGCGGAAGCAGCGCGAGCAGCGCCAACGGCACCTGCGCCGTCAGCCAGAAGGCTGTGCCCCAGAGCAATGTAGCGAGACCATAGCAGGCGCCGACGCCCGCGCGGACATGCGCGCCCATCGCCAGCGCGCTCGACCGGATGCCGACCAGCGCGTCATCCTCCTTGTCCTGCAGCGCGTAGATCGTGTCGTAACCGATCGTCCAGAACAGCCCGCCTGCATAAAGCAGCAGCCCCGCCGCGTTGAAGCTGCCCGTCACTTCCACCCACGCGACCGGCACACCCCATGTGAAGACCAGCCCAAGCCATGCCTGCGGCCACCAGGTGATCCGCTTCATGAAGGGATAGGCGGCCACCAAAGCGAGGCTCGCAAGCGCGACCAGCTGCGCACGCCACTGCAATTGCAGCAGCACGATCAGTCCGACGATGCACAGCGCGCCAAGCCACAGCCACGCCGCCTTGAGCGACACGGCCCCGCTGGCAATCGGGCGGCTCGCCGTGCGCGCGACCTGCGCATCGAGATCGCGGTCGACAATGTCGTTATAGACGCAGCCCGCCCCGCGCATGGCGATAGCGCCCAGCAGCAGCCAGAGCAGCAGCGGCCAGCGATCCGGCAGCCCGCCCGCCAGCGCCACAGCGAACGCGCAGGGCCAAAAGAGGAGCCACCAGCCGATGGGCCGGTCGAACCGCGCCAGCATCGCATAAGGCCGCGCCGCACGCGGGAGCAGCCGCAGCAGCCCACGCACTTCGGTATCGGGCAGTTGATCGACCGCGTGCTGCTGCATGAACCGTCTCGACTCCCTCGCGTCCGCCCGGCATGGACGGGTCACTTGCTCGCCCTACCGAAAGGATCGGATGCCCGCCACCCCCGCCTGGCCGCCACGCAGTGCACCGCGCCTCTATGTCGAGGCCGCGCTGGGTCTGGACGTCGCCGTGCCTGTCGAGGGCAATGCGGCGCATTACCTGCTCTCGGTCATGCGCGTGAAGGAAGGCGATACGGTCCTGCTGTTCGATGGCCTCAATGGCGAATGGGCAGCCAATGCGGAAAGCCTGCGCAAGCGCGACCTCATCCTGCGCTGCGTCCAGCAAACCAGACCGCCCGAAACCGTCCCCGATTTCTGGCTCTGCGCCGCGCCGATCAAGAAAGGCCGCATCGATCTCGTCGCCGAGAAAGCCTGTGAGCTTGGCGTCGCCCGGCTGATCCCTGTGCGCACCGATCGCAGCGTGGTCGACAAGGTCAATCTGGATCGGCTGCGCGCCCATCTCATCGAGGCAGCCGAGCAATGCGGCCGCTCCGCCCTGCCCGAGCTCAGCGACCTCACCAGCCTGCCACGCCTGCTGGAAGACTGGCCCGCCGACCGCACGCTCTTCTTCGCCGACGAAACCGGCGGCGAGTCCATGGGGGCCATGTTCGCCGCCAATCCCGGCCCGGCCGCATTGCTGGTCGGCCCCGAGGGCGGCTTCACTGTGCAGGAGCGCGAACTGATCCGCGCGCTGCCCTCCGCTCACGCCATCTCGCTCGGCCCCCGCATCCTGCGCGCCGAGACGGCCGCCATTGCCGCTACTGCGTGCTGGATGGCAGCCAATGGCGACTGGAAGAGTTGCGAAACGAAATGAATTTGCGCCGGATATACAAAGGCCCTATGGGCGCCCGCGAAGCCGGGAGGATCAACAGGGCATGAGTACGCGCACGGAATCGGCAGGCGAAGATCCGGTCATCGAGAGCCGCGATCAGCTCATCAGCTTGTTCGAAAAAGGCGAGAAGCCGGCCGACCGCTGGAAGATCGGCACCGAGCACGAGAAGTTCGTGTATCGCACGGCCGATCATCGCGCGCCCAGCTATGACGAGCCGGGCGGCATCCGCGATCTGCTGGCGGGCCTGACCGACTATGGCTGGGAGCCAGTCGAAGAAGGCGGCAATGTCATCGCGCTCGCGGGCGAAGATGGCGGCGTGAGCCTTGAGCCGGCCGGCCAGCTCGAACTTTCCGGCGCCCCGCGCGACAATCTGCACGAGACCTGCGCCGAAACCGGCCGTCATCTGACGCAGGCCAAGGCCATTGGCGACAAGCTGGGCCTCGGCTTCCTTGGCCTTGGCATGTGGCCGGACAAGACCCGCGCCGAGCTGCCGATCATGCCCAAGGGCCGCTATGGCATCATGCTCAACCATATGCCGCGCGTCGGCACCATGGGCCTCGACATGATGCTGCGGACCTGCACCATCCAGGTCAATCTCGACTATTCGTCCGAAGCGCGCATGGCCAAGATGTTCCGCGTCTCGCTGGCCCTTCAGCCACTTGCCACTGCGCTCTTCGCCAATTCGCCCTTCACCGAGGGCAAGCCCAACGGCTATCTCTCCTATCGCAGCCACATCTGGTCGGACACCGATCCTGCCCGCACCGGCATGCTGCCCTTCGTGTTCGAAGATGGCTTCGGCTACGAGCGCTACGCCGATTATGCGCTCGATGTGCCGATGTATTTCGTCTTCCGCGAGGGCAAATATATCGACGCGGCGGGCCTCAGCTTCCGCGACTTCCTGCAGGGCAAGCTGTCCGTCCTCCCCGGCGAGAAGCCGACGATGAGCGACTGGGCCGACCATCTCTCGACCGCCTTCCCGGAAGTCCGCATGAAGAGCTTCCTCGAGATGCGCGGCGCCGATGGCGGTCCGTGGAACCGCATCTGCGCGCTCCCCGCCTTCTGGGTCGGGCTGCTCTATGACGATGTTGCGCTCGATGCCGCATGGGATCTGGTCAAGGGCTGGTCGATGGAAGCGCGCGAGGCACTGCGCAGCGAAGTCCCCCGTCTCGCTCTCAAGACACCCGTTCCCGGCGGCCGGACGCTTCAGGACATTGCAGCGCAGGTGCTCGACATCTCCCGTGCCGGCCTCACGGCTCGCGCCCGCCTCAATGGCGCCGGAGATAATGAGACCGGCTATCTCAGCACACTCGACGAGGTCGTCGCACGCGGGCAGACCCATGCCGAGCGCATGCTGGAGCGCTACAATGGCGCATGGGCGGGCGACATCAGCCGCGTCTATGCCGAAGAAAGCTTCTGACAATCAACGCAGGGCCGTCGCTCAGGCGGCCCTGACCTGCCTCATCGCGCCGCCTTCCGCCCAATCGTCGATTGCGGCGGCCAGGCTTCGGGCCTGAAGCGCGCTGGCGGGCGGCCCCTGCGGCATGTCCATGATGTCGATATGGGCATGCCGGTGCGCAGCGTCGCGCCACGCCGCATTGAACTTGATCGTCCGCCGCCGAAGCTGGACCGTCGGGATCAGCAGATCGCCCGCCGAGGGCAGCACCACCAGCGCCCTCGCCTTGTCCGCCCCCACCCGCTCGCAGAACATCTGGATGCAGGCCTCCAGCAGCCCTTCACAATCGAGTAGATTGGCAAGGTCCGGCCAACGCGCATCGCCATAATCCATGCCCGCATCATAGACGATCCGTGGCGGGAATGGCCGGTCCTCCATCGGGCCGGTTATCATGTGCGAGAGCGCGAACCGTCGCGCCGCAACGCTCTCGTCGATCCGCGCGCGCAACCGGCTGAAATGCGCGACGGCCTTGGTCTGGTCCCCCAGAAGCAGCGCAATGTCGCTGCGTGTCTTCCATGGCCTTCGCCGCGTTACGTAGAGCGCTTCGAGGATTGCGTCGGCATCATCCCCGCTCGCATTGAGGATGCGCAGATCCGGCGTCAGCGCTCTCGCCGCCTGAAGCAGGCACGGATCGTCATGGACAAGCAGCACATCGCTCGCGCTCATGCCGAAATCGCCAATGACCTCACGCACGGCATCGGCATCCAGCGCCATGTCGAAGCGCGGCAGCGACAGCTCATGCCACAGATCCGCCGCTTCCAGCCGCACCCGCACCTGCACAGTGTCCGCATCGCCGCAGATGGTCGAAGCGACGCCATAATCGTTAAACGCGCGAATCCGGTCGGCCCGCGATGCGATGAGCGCGCCTAGCGAGCCCCGTTCGGAAGATCCGCTGAAAAGCGTGCCCTCAAGGCCCCAGATGATGAGTCCGATACGCATATGATGGCCCGAATATCGTTCCCCGATGGATTATTTATTCAAACGGAAAATGATTAACGACGGCCTCACTACAGATTGCTGCAGTGCAAAAAATCCTGGGGACGGGCTCAGCCGCCTATGATGTTGATCGTGAAGGCGATCACCCCAAGATTGAACACAAAGGCAGCCAGGCAGTGGAACAGCGCCACCCGCCGGATCGTGCGACTCGTGATCTGCACGTCGCTGGTCTGGAACGTCATGCCCAGCGTGAAAGCGAAATAGGCGAAATCCCAATAATTCGGCTCTGAACACTCGGGAATCTCGAGGCCGCCATGATCCTTTCCGCCGTCGTCGCCATAAAAGAGAAAGGCATAGTGGATCGCATAGACGAGGTTGGAGAACATCCAGCCAAGGATGAGCGTCGCCACGATCAGGGCGAGTTGCAGCGCCGAGGGCGCCACCTTCTGCCGCAATTCGCTCGCCACCACGACGAGCATCACGATCATGACGATGCTGGTCAGTACCAATATCGTGGTGCGGTTTGCATCATTCTCCCGCGCGCGGCGGCGCATCATCTCGGTATCGTGCCCGAAGAACGGCCAGATCAGCACAATGAAAAGCAGCGCGGCGAGATCGAAGCCCGCCATGATGCCAGCGCTAGCCCCAAAGGCCAGGGACAGCGGGATCATGCTCGCGCAGGCCAGCAGAAAAATGCCGTAGCGGGGCGGTAGATGCCAAAAGGGCATGGTCGTCTTGGCCATTGCAGTCAGTGTTGGACCCGATTGCACCCGCGACGCAAGCCACCTTTGCACATCCCCGAATATCCCGCCGGAACGTAGCAGAGCCGCCTCGCGGGCCTGATCTCAGCGCGTTTTCGCATGCCGCATGGCCATGCCGCACGGCCAATGATATAGAGGCGATGCTGCCTGCATCAGGCGCCCTTTGCAGTTCGTCCATCCGGGCACTGGCGCAGCCGCGCGGAACGTCGCGCCTCGCGAGACGTTGAACCCGCGAAGGAGACTGTGATGGAAAGCGAAGTCCACAAAAGTACTGATGATGCGCGCGCAGGCACAACGCCTCATATCGTGCGCTATGTTCTCGGAATATCGCTCGCCTTGGCGTGCATTGCGCTCACGGTCATCTGGGTGACAGGCGCAGCACTCACCTGACGCTGGGATCAGAACGTCGCGGCCGGGCCTACCGGTCGCGACGGCCCAGCAAACGCAGACGCAGGGCATTGAGCTTGATGAAGCCCGCTGCGTCGCGCTGGTCATAGGCACCAGCATCGTCCTCGAACGTCACGACCTTCTCGCTGTAGAGCGAATAAGGCGACTTGCGGCCAACCACATAGACGCCGCCCTTGTAGAGCTTCAAACGGACCGTGCCGGCCACCTTGAGCTGGCTATGGTCGATGGCCGCCTGCAGCATCTCGCGCTCCGGGCTGAACCAGAAGCCATTATAGACCAGCTCGGCATATTTCGGCGCGAGCTCGTCCTTGAGATGCGCTGCGCCGCGGTCGAGCGTCAGCTGTTCCATGCCGCGATGGGCCAGATGGTAGATCGTGCCGCCCGGCGTTTCATACATGCCGCGCGACTTCATGCCCACGAAGCGGTTCTCGACCAGATCGAGCCGGCCGATGCCATGCTTGCGGCCCAGTTCGTTGAGCGCTTCGAGCAGCGTCGCGGGGGACATGGCCGCGCCGTTGAGCGCAATGCCGTCGCCCTTCTCGAAGTCGATGGTGATATATTCCGGCTGGTCCGGCGCGTCCTCGGGATTGACCGTGCGCGAATAGACATAGTCCGGCACTTCTTCCCACGGATCTTCCAGCACTTTGCCTTCGGATGAGGTGTGCAGCATGTTCGCGTCGGTGGAGAACGGCGCTTCGCCGCGCTTGTCGCGGGGCACCTGCACCTGATGCTGCTCCGCCCATTCGATGAGCTTGGTGCGGCTGGTCAGGTCCCATTCGCGCCAGGGCGCGATGACCTTGATGTCCGGCTGGAGCGCGTAATAGCCCAGCTCGAAGCGGACCTGATCATTGCCCTTGCCCGTCGCGCCATGGGACACGGCATCGGCGCCCACCAGCTTGGCAATCTCGATCTGGCGCTTCGCGATCAGCGGCCGCGCGATCGAGGTGCCGAGCAGATAGAGCCCCTCATAGGTCGCATTGGCACGCATCATCGGGAAGACATAATCGCTGACGAATTCCTCGCGCAGGTCGTCGATGAAGATATGCTCTTCCTTGACGCCGGCCGCGCGGGCCTTCTGCCGCGCTGGCTCCAGCTCCTCGCCCTGCCCCAGATCGGCCGTGAAGGTCACGACTTCGCACTGATATTCCTGCTGAAGCCACTTCAGGATGACGCTGGTGTCGAGGCCGCCCGAATAGGCAAGGACGACGCGTTTGATGGTTTCGGACATGGGCAATCCTGTGCGCTGAAAACTTTGGGAACGGCGCGCGACTAACAGGCGCGCGACCGAATCGCAACCGCGCGGGGGCATGGCCGGCGTTTCAATCGCAGGCGGGCGATTGCAATCCATGCATCTCGGTACTGGCACGGCCCGACGCGCTTGGCGCAACCTTCCGCGCGCCCAAACATTGGCTGCGGACCATCAACACCAAAAAGGGTTCGCAAAAATGCGCGCTGTTTCAAATCTTTCCATCATCGCTCTCGCGGCTTTCGCGGCGGCACCAGCCTTTGCGCAGGATCCCGATGCACCGTTCACCGGCCCTCGCCTCGAAGTGTTCGGCGGCTATGATAACGTGCAGTCCGGCAACGATGGCTCCGATGATGCCGCAGAGGGCGTCACTTACGGCGTCGGGCTGGGCTATGACGTCCAGCTTGGCGGCGCGGTCGTCGGCATCGAAGCCGAAATCGCCGATTCCACCGGCAAGGTCACCGGCCGCGACATCGACATTGCCGGCGACAGCCTGCAGCTGAAATCGGGTCGTGACCTCTATATCGGTGGCCGCGTCGGCGTTGCTGTCGGGCCTCAGACCCTGCTCTATGCCAAGGGCGGCTACACGAATTACCGGGTCCAGACCCGCTATGACAATAGCACCGGCACGGTCTTCGATCGCGGCGTGACGCTGGACGGCTGGCGCGCGGGCGTCGGCCTGGAGCACAAGCTCTCGCTGCTCGGCCCGGGCGGCTTCGTGAAAGCCGAGTATCGCTACTCGAACTACACCAACATCAATCTCGACAATCTCAATGCCGACATTGATGCCGACCGTCATCAGGTCGTCGCGGGCATCGGCATCCGCTTCTAAAAACTGACGCGATGGGCGTGGCTCCGCTAGTGGAGCCACGCCCATCGCACACTCAACTGCCTCTATGTGAACAAGCTCGCCGACATCGACATGGCGGTGCTCGAACAGCTCGTCACAGACGCATGGGCGGCAATGGCCGAGCGCTATCCCGGCTAGAGCCTAGCCCAGCGCCCGATAGCGCGCTTCCGCCTGCCCCATATAGTCGCGCGTGAGCGGCAGGGTCATGCGATCCTTGACATATTGCAGCTGATAAATGGTCTGGCTGCCATAGCGGAAGCCGGAAGCCGCAGCCGCCAGATAGAAGGTCCACATGCGGTAGAAACGCTCGTCATAAAGCGCCTCGATCTGCGCTTTCGCGACCACCGCCCGGTCGTACCAGTGACGCAGCGTGTGATAATAATGGACGCGCAGCACTTCGACATCGGTGAGGATCAGCTTGTTGGGCTCGCTGCCGTACATGATCTCGGAGAGCGCCGGGCAATAGCCGCCGGGGAAAATATATTTGCGGGTGAAGGCATCGGTCGAAGACGGGCCATCGAGCCGCCCGATCGTGTGCAGCAGCATGACGCCGTCCGTTGACAGCAGATTGGAGCAGGTGCGGAAGAACTCGCGATAATGCCGCGTCCCGACATGCTCGAACATGCCGACGGACACGATCCGGTCAAACGGCCCCTTCACGTCGCGATAGTCCATGAGCTCGAACTTCACCCGGTCGGCCACGCCCGCTTCCTGAGCGCGCCGGCGAGCAACCTTGAGCTGCTCTTCGGACAGCGTGACGCCGAGCACGTCCACATCCGCCACGCGATTGAGATACAGCGCCATGCCGCCCCAGCCGCAGCCAATGTCGAGCACGCGCTGGCCGGGCCTGAGGTCCAGCTTGGCGGCGATATGCGCCTTCTTGTCGAGCTGCGCCTGTTCGAGGCTGACCGTCTCCGGGTCGGTAAAATAGGCGCAGCTATATTGCCGGTCGGAATCGAGGAAGAGATCGTAGAGATCGTCCGACAGGTCGTAATGATGGGCGACATTCGCCTTGGACCGGTCGCGCTGATTATAGCTGTCGCGCCAATGCTTCACCCGCTCGGCTGCGTGCTTGAGCACACCGGGCGCAATCAGCACCTTGTTGCTTTCCAGCGGGCTATTGCCGGAAACCAGCATCAGCAAATCCCAGATCGTGCCCTTTTCGAGCACCAGCCGCCCGTCCATGAAGCTCTCGCCCGCCCCCAGCGCTGGATCGGCGACGATGGCGCGCGGCACCGAATTGTCGGTGAACCGGATCGCCACATCGGCAAAGTCGGGCGACGGGCTCCCCATCGTCTCGACAACCCCATCGGCATAATGAATGGTCAGGCTTCCACGACGGATCACGCCGCTCAACAAACGCGTCAGTATCTTCATAGCGCTCTTCTATGACTCGGCGAGACGGCCTGTCCAGACCGTGACGCAACGCTTTTGCAATGCCGGATCAAATACCGGCATACCACTCATATCCAGCGACATCCTCCCAGTAGCCGCCCTTGCCGCCATAGACGGCGCTGATATCGGCTACGGCCTCGATTCGCGTGATGAACTTCGCCTGCTTATAGCCCAACTGGCGCTCGGCGCGCAGCCGCAGCGGCGCGCCGTTGCGCACCGGGAGCGGCTTCTCATTGAGCGAGAAGGCAAGGATGGTCTGGGGGTGAAGCGCATCGATCATGTCGACGCTCTCATAATAATGGTTGCCCCCGCCCATATCGTCGAGACAGTGGAAGACGATATATTTGGCGCGGGTCGAAAGCTGTGCGGCATCCAGCACCAATTGTAGCGGCACCCCCCGCCATGTGCCGATCGCGCTCCATCCTTCCACGCAGTCATGCCGCGTCGTCTGGATGCGATTGGGCATGGATTTGAGCTGGGCGAGGCTGAGCGACATTGGCCGCGCGACAAGTCCGTCAACCTTCAGCCGCCAATTGACGAAATCCTCGCGCCACAATGCGCTATATTCTTCCGATCCCGGATTGATCGTGCCGTTGGGGCGGAAGATGGGCGAACGCTGATCGACGCGAAATTCATGCGCGAGGGCGTCTCGGTTCTGCAGACTGCGCTGCAGCCATTTATGCATGTTTTCCGCGGAGAACAGCGCCTTGCGAAAGTCCTCGTTGCTGGCGAGCCGGTCGCAACCGGCCAGCAAAGTGGCGGCACTGGCCGTAAGCCCGGCGACGAGACTGCGGCGGGAGAGACGGAAGCTCATGGCTCGACCTCCTGCCCGTCACCAGATGGCCCGGATGGCTTTCGCGCCTGCGGCACCTTGTACCAGCCCGTGATCATCGAGCGGATCTCGTTGAGTGGCCCGGCGAGCAGCACCATGATGATATGGACTGCCACGAAGGCAACCAGCAGCCAGGCGACGATGAAGTGGATCGACCGGGCCGACTGGCGCCCGCCGAACAGGTCGATGAGCCAGGGCCAGGCCGAATTCATGCCCGGCGCCATGGTGAGTCCCGTGAAAATCATCAGTGGCAGCAGCACGAAGATGACGCCGATATAGCTCGCCTTTTGCAGCACATTATAGCGGGTCGCCGCCGCGCCGGTCGGGAAGCGCAGGCGGGCATGGTTCTTGATGTCCTGCCAGACATGACGGGGCCTGAGATCACCCTTGCGAAAGGCGAGGTCGCGGCTGATGTGCCGATTGATCAGGCTCCAGAGCATGTAAACGAGCAACCCGAAGGCGAAGATCAGCGCGAACGCAAAATGCCATTGCCGCGACATGGCGAGATCATATTGGACCGGCAGAGTCAGCCAGCTGCCAAACCGCTCCCGCACCAGCCAGGCATGATCGAAATTGGCGCCATATTGCCCCCAATAAAGCCGGGGATGGGCATTGAAGATGCCAAGGCCACTCGCGAAGAGAATGTAGAGGCACAGCACATTGACCCAGTGCCAAAGCCGCGTCGAAAGCCGGTGGCGTTTCACGAGCGGCGGGGTGATCGGCTCTCCTTGCGGCTCGTCAGCCATGGCGCAGCCTCCATTTCTTACAGCCCCGTCTATTACCTAGTCCGATTGGCGAGCGCTGCAACTCTTTCCGGAAGTAGCAGGAAACGAAAATAGCGGCGCGTCGGTCCGTTAAAACGGCCGACGCGCCAGCATATATGCGTCGATCAGCGCCGTGGTGCGCCGCCCGGCGGCGGCGGCATGAGACCATAGACTTCCGTGATCCAGAAGCTCGCCATTGGCTGGCCCGCACTGTCGAGCGCCGGCGTGAACTGCGCGTTCTTCATGAGGTTGTCGCACGCGGTCTTGTTATAAGCTTCGCCCGCTGTCGGGCGCTGCACCACGCAACTGGTCGGCTTTCCGGCCGCGTCGATCAGAACCCGGATCGTGTTCTTGCCGGCCCGCAGCTTCGGGAACTCGCTGAACGGATAGGTGCCATTGGGCACCCAGGTGGCAGGCGCCGCCTGCGGTTTGGCCGGACTCGAGATTGTTTCATGCCGCTTCGCGTCGAGGCCCCAGGAAGCAATCAGATCGGACACGCAGGCCTGCAATGCACCGACCGGCGCCTCCAGCCCGCCCGTTTCGATCCGGAGCGGCTGGGAAAGACCCTCCGCCACTTCAAAGCTATTGAGCGCCTTGGCAGCGGCTCGTTCCTCGGTCTTGTCATAGGGCTTGAAGGCCGGGGCACTGCCGGGCGTGGGCGTCGGAACCGCCACCAGCGTGGTCGGGCCGAGATCGTAATATTGCGTGCCGTCTGCGGTTTTCGCCTGAAGCACCGCGGCCTTCCAGCCCTGCCCCGCCGGCCCGAACTTGGCGCCCCAGCTTGGGGCCCGCTTGAACGGCTTAACGCCTTCGCCAGTCAGCGAGAGCCGAAGGAATGGCCCCGGTTGGGTGCGTTCCATCATGAAAGTAAGCTGATTCTTGCCGTCCGAAAAGACGCGCCCCAGCAGGCAATAATCAGTGCCATAATCCGCAGCCCACGGGCCGACTGGCTTGAACGCGGCGTTTTGCGCGACAGCGGGCGCGCTCAACACGGCAACAGCCGCAACGATGCATCTCAAGAATTTCATGCACATCCTCCCCTTTTTTCTTTGACATATACATCGCCGATCCGGGCGACAACGTCGAGAGGGCATGAAGCACGGCGCCGGAAAAATCCTAAATCCCGCGGAAATTGGCCATATTACAGTGGATTGGTTACACCGGTGCCAGGATCAACATCGCGCCGAAATTGCCACTGATGTTTGGCAAAGTCATCCAGAGGAATCCCTCCAAGCATCACCCACTATGTGCGCGAATCAACCCAGCGCGGCCTGCTTTTCCTCGGCCAGACGATCCAGCTCGGCGCGACTCTTCTTCTCAGATTCTGACTTCAACTGCCCGCAAGCCGCCATGATGTCGCGACCACGCGGCGTACGCACCGGCGCGGAGATGCCCGAATCGAAAATGATCTTGGAGAAGCGCTTGATCCGATCAGGCTCGGAGCACTCATAGATCGCGCCGGGCCACGGGTTGAACGGGATCAGATTGACCTTGGCCGGCAGCTGGTAATGCTTGATCAGCCGGACCAGCTCGCGCGCGTCCTCGTCGCTGTCATTCTTGTCCTTGAGCATCACATATTCAAAGGTGATGCGCCGGGCATTATTCGCCTTGGGATAATCCGCGCAGGCCTGCAGCAGTTCCTCGATCCCGTATTTCCGGTTGATCGGGACGATCTCGTCGCGGACTTCCTTGGTGACGGCGTGGAGCGAAACCGCCAGATTCACGCCGATCTCCTCGGCCGCGCGCGCCATCATCGGCACCACGCCGCTGGTCGAGAGCGTGATGCGGCGCTTGGAGAGCGCGAGGCCCGCGCTATCCATCACAACCTTGAGCGCGTCGCGGACATTCTCGAAATTATAGAGCGGCTCGCCCATGCCCATCATCACGATATTGGTCAGCAGGCGCCCGTCCGGCGAATATTGCGGCGCGTCGTCATCCTCGTCATCGAGGTCGGCGCTGACCATATTGCCCTTGGGCCATTCGCCCAGCGCGTCGCGCGCCAGCATGACCTGGCCAACAATCTCGCCCGGCGTCAGGTTCCGCACCAGACGCATCGTGCCCGTGTGGCAGAAGCGGCAGTTGAGCGTGCAACCGACCTGCGACGAAACGCAGAGCGTCCCGCGATCCGCATCTGGGATGAACACCATCTCATAATCCTGCCCATCGTCCGAGCGGAGCAGCCATTTGCGCGTGCCGTCACTGGAAACCTGAGCCTCCACGACATTGGGCCGACCCACAATGAAACGCTCGGCCAGCCAAATGCGCATCGACTTGGCGAGGTCGGTCATCGTCTCGAAGTCGATGACACCGCGATGATAGAGCCAGTGGAAGAGCTGCTTCGAGCGCAGCTTGGCCCCTTTTTCATCGAGCCCGGCGGCGATAAGCTCCGCGCGAATCTGCTCACTCGAGAGACCCAACAGATCGACGCGACCATCTTCGCGCGGCGTAATGACGCGCGGAACAGGCACGGGATCGACATGGCCGGGGATCGGCATCAAAGGCGTGGCGGCTGACAGCATGGCGGCCATATAAGGGAAGCGCGCCGATTTATCCAGACGGGCGATTCATGCGGCCGAAGCGAGCAGCGCGCAGTCCTTGTCTTCCTGCGGGGGGACAATCTACAAGGCCGCCAACTCCAATATCTTCACAGGCGGAAATCCTCATGGCCAGCACCCCCTCAAACGCCACAGACATCTCCAGGGAAATCGCGCGCGTTTTCGCGCTTCAGCAGGCGCATCAATGGGATGTCAAAGCGAGCAGCGCCGAGCAACGCAAAGCGAAACTGGCGAAGCTGAAGGCGGCCGTGGAAGCCCATGCCGACGATATCATCGCGGCCGTTCTGGAAGATACGCGCAAGCCAGTGGGCGAAATTCGCGTCACCGAAGTGCTGAACGTCACGGCTAATATCCAGCGCAATATCGACAACCTCGATGCGTGGATGACTCCCACGGAGGTCACGCCGTCGCTCAACCCGAACGACACGGCGCAGATCGTCTATGAAGCGCGCGGCGTGTGTCTGATCCTCGGCCCGTGGAATTTCCCGCTCGGCCTGACGCTGGGCCCGGTCGCGGCGGCCGTGGCGGCAGGCAATTGCTGCATGGTCAAGCTGACCGATCTTTGCCCGGCCACCGCGCATGTTGCCGGCAAGATCATCCGCGATGTGTTCGACGAGAATGAGGTCGCCCTGTTCGAGGGTGATGTCAGCGTTGCGACCGCTCTGCTGGAACTGCCCTTCAGCCACATCTTCTTCACCGGAAGCACCCGCGTCGGCAAGCTGGTGATGGCGGCGGCGGCGAAACATCTCGCAAGCGTGACGCTGGAACTGGGCGGAAAATCCCCCGTCATCATCGATGAAGGCGCGGATATCGACAAGATTGCCGCTCAGCTGGCAGCGGCCAAACAGTTTAATGGCGGCCAGGCCTGCATCTGCCCGGATTATGTCTTCGTGCGAGAAAACCAGAAGGCGCAGCTGGTAGAAGGCTTCAAGGCCAATGTCGCCAAGAACCTCTATGAAGACGGCGCCATCAAGAAGGACAGCATCGCCCAGATCGTAAACGCCGGTAATTTTGCACGCGTGAAAGCGCTGTTCGACGACGCCGTCTCCCAAGGCGCCACAGTCGCGGCCGGCGGTGAACTGGAAGAGGCGGACTTCACAATCCACCCCACGATGCTCACCGATGTCACGCCACAGATGAAAATCTTGCAGGAAGAGATTTTCGCGCCTGTCCTGCCTGTCATGACCTACGACAATCTGGATCAGGTGATTGGTTATATCGAGGCACGGGACAAACCGCTGGCCCTGTATATCTACAGCAATGACGAAGCCAATGTTCAGAAGCTGCTGGACCGGACGTCATCGGGCGGCGTGACCGTCAATGGCGTTTTCTCGCATTATCTGGAGAACCAGCTCCCATTCGGCGGCGTGAACCAGAGCGGCATGGGCAGTTATCACGGCTATTTCGGCTTCAAGGCATTCAGCCACGAGCGCGCAATTTACCGTCACCAGTAAGTCGTCGACTGAGACGAGCTACTTCGCGAACCTCCGAAAATAGCTCGTCTCATTCCAACGTGGCCGCTCCGGATTGTCCGCGACGCGACGAACGAGCGCGATCATATAATCGGTGAGCTTCACGCCCTCGGCTTTCATGACGGGCTGGAGCAGATCGTCCTGCGGCGAATGATAGATGTTCGCGCGCCAATCGGCTTCGATCTTCTCCTCGGGCGTTCCGACTGCAAAACCATATTTGAGGAAAAGCGCGGGAATGCCTTCCTTGATGAAGCTATACTGATCCGAGCGGGTGAAGACATTGCGATCAGGCTTGGGATCGGGAACCACGGGCAGTCCCATGGCCGTGCCGACCGCTTTGGCGTCATCGCCCAGCGTGCTTTCCTCATAACCAATGGGGGTAATGCTGGTCAGACTGAAGATGGGCAGCGGCATGTCGAGATTGATATTGGCAATGATCGAGGCGCGCGGAACCGTCGGATTACCGGCAAAATAGCGCGACCCGAGCAGGCCCTTTTCCTCTGCCGTCACGATGACAACAAGGATCGAGCGCTTCGGCTTCTTCTTCGCCGAACCCAGTGCTTTGGCCGCTTCAAGCACACTAGCGACACCGACCGCATTGTCGAAAGCGCCATTATAGATGGTGTCGCCATTGATCGGTTCGCCAATGCCATAGCCGTCGAGATGCGCCGACAGGAGGAGATATTGGGACGCCAACGCCTTGTCGCTGCCCGGCAGGACGGCGACGATATTCTTGCCATGGACTGGACTATGGGTCGCCGCGATCGTCATCGCGATCCGGCCGGGTAGATCGAAGACCGGCACGGCTTGCGAAGCATCCGACAAGCCGCTCAGTTCAGCGAAGCTATGGCCCGCCCCCGCAAACAGCGCCTCTGCCTTTTCCGGCGAGAGCGTTGCCGAGACGAACGGCACGGCCGCATCGCGCATCACGGGATCTGCGAGATACATGGACGGCTGCGAGGAAATGCCGACCTGCCGCTCCCATTTGATCTCGGTCTGTCGGGGCGTGGACAGCGCGATGATCCCCAGCGCGCCGCGTGCGGCAAGCAACTTGCCCCGGTTCGAGCGCGCGTCGGACTTCAGAGCGCCGGAGATGCGGGCCGGACCGCCAGACAGCACGACCACGATCTTTCCCTTGACGTCGATGCCCGCGAAATCGTCATGGCCTGCTTCGGGGATGGAAAGGCCATAGCCAGCAAAGACGAGCGGCGCCTCGGTGCTCGCCGGCATGGGCGTCCCGCCGCGATAATAGAGATCCTGCGGCACCGAGAGGATTGTGTCGCCGCCCGGGCGCTTGAGTACCGCCGAGCTTGCCCTCTGATCGAACCGCTGCTCCATCAGCTCCACCGGCTGGAAATAGCCGTTCGTCCCCGCCGGCTTCAGCCCATAAGCCTTGAGCCTGCCTACGACATAATCAGCGGCGCGATCATAACCCGGCGAACCGGCCAGACGGCCCTCATTGGCGTCGCTGGCGATGATTTCGATATGCTTCCACCAGTCAGCAACGCGCGCAGGGGCGGGCTCGGGCGGCCCGGCGAGGGCAGGCGTTGCCAGAAGGCCTAAAACAACGGAACACCAGCGCCGAACCCGCAAAGCCATGCAGCACTCCTTTGGAAGACGCTTATGCTGCAGTGCAAAATGTCCTGCTGTCAACCTGCGTCCAGCGCCCAGTCCACGGCGGCCTGCGCATGCAGGACTGTGGTGTCCAAAATAGGCACCAGCGCGTCATCGGGATGAACCAGCAGGCCAATCTCGGTGCAGGCCAGGACGATCGCATCCGCACCATCGCCAGCGAGCTGTTCCATGATGTCCTTATAAGTTTTGCGTGAGCTGTCCTCGATCCGACCAGCGACAAGTTCCTCATAAATGATACGATGAACCTCGCTGCGGTCGGGTTCCTCCGGGATCATCACCTCGATGCCCGCTTCTTCCAGGCGCTCACAATAGAAGCTCTGTTCCCTGGTGTAGCGCGTGCCGAGAAGACCGATCGTCTCGATCTCCAGCTCAGCCAGAGCGATCTCCAGCGGCGCCGCGATGTGGAGCAGCGGGATGGCGACGGCGCCTTCAATCGCATCGGCGCAGCGGTGCATAGTGTTGGTGCAGAGCAGCAGCACATCCGCGCCAGCCGCTTCAACATCCTGCGCAGCTTGCGCCATCATCGAGTCGAGTCCAGCCCAGTCGCCATTGCGCTGCAATTCTTCCACCGGTGCGAAATCGAGACTGCGAAGCACGAGATCTGCCGAGGCGTGGCCACCCAACCGCGCCCTCACAAACCCGTTGATCAGCCGGTAATAAAGCGCGGTACTTTCCCAGCTCATACCGCCAATCAGACCGATGCGTTTCATGCTCACTCTCCTATCGCAGCCGCGCGCAACCGAGCGCCGCTGCATCGATGGCCGTCGCCGCACCGCGCAATTCATATTGGTCCGAAATGCTCTCGCCCGACTCGCCCCGGCCATGGACGCTCATCGTGCCCCCTGCGCGCAACGCCGCCACGATGGCAGCGTCGTCGCGCCGGTCCTTCGCCCAGAGATCGGCCCCCCCCCCACTGAGGGCAAAGCGCTTACCGCCAAAACTCAGGCTCGCAGCGGAGCCTTGCTGAAGCGGACGACTGAGACGGATGTTGACCTGACCCCGCACGCTCTGGCGTGGCCAGAAACCGATGGAAACGAAGGGCGCCCAGCCCTGCCGCTTGCCGCGCGCGACGTTCGGCTCGGCAATGGCGAAGCAGCGCCCTTCCCGTGTATCGCGAAAAGCGCCCCATTTACCGAAAATGCCCAGCACGTCGCGCGCCTGGGCCTGACTCGCTCCCAAGGCCGTCAGTAAAAGCGCGCCCGCTGGCAGCATTGCCCGCATCGCTCCCCCGCCGCTTCGTCTGATCTCATGCGCCCACATCACGTCTGGCAAAGCGCATCGGACTGTTATTGGCAAGGCCCCGCAGAATCCTGTGGCCTATTTCCGCCTGTCTCTTGCCCCGATGCGCATTTTCGATAAGGAAAGACACCCAATGAGCGGACTTCCTGTCCGACTCCACTCCACCGGGCAGAGAAACGGAAACGAACGGGATGAAGGCCACCATCGAACGCGCGACGCTCCTGAAGAGCCTCGGCCATGTGCAGTCGGTCGTCGAGCGGCGAAATACGATCCCGATTCTGTCCAACGTGCTGATCGACGCGTCGCAGGGCGGCGCCATCCGCTTGATGGCCACCGATCTCGATCTCCAGATCGTCGAGAATGTTCAGGCCAGCGTTGAGGGCCCCGGCGCAACCACGGTTTCGGCGCACACGTTGTTCGACATCGTGCGCAAGATGCCAGAGGGCAGCCAGGTTCGGCTTGAGGCAGCAGACGGCAAGATGCTTGTTCAGGCGGGGCGCGCGCGCTTCAACCTGCAGACGCTGCCGCGCGACGACTTCCCGATCATCGCGGAAGGCCCGCTGCCGACCAGCTTCGAATTGCCTGCGACGACTCTCATCCAGATCATCGACAAGACGCGCTTCGCCATCTCGACCGAAGAGACGCGCTATTATCTCAACGGTATCTTCTTCCATGTCGCCGATGATCCGGCGCCAGTGCTCAAGGCTGCCGCGACCGACGGTCATCGTCTTGCGCGCATGACGGTCGCCCGCCCGGACGGCGCCGAGGGCATGCCGGACATCATCGTGCCGCGGAAGTGCATCGCTGAGCTGCGCAAGCTGCTCGACGAGGTTGAAGGCAGCGTGCGCATCGATCTCTCGCCGACCAAGATCCGCTTCGATCTCGGCAATGCGGTACTCACCTCCAAGCTGATCGACGGCACCTTCCCGGATTATAGCCGCGTCATCCCGACCGGGAACGACAAGCTACTCAGGATCGATCCGCGCAGCTTCGAGGAGGGCGTCGATCGCGTCGCGACCATCGCCACGGAGAAGACCCGCGCGGTTAAGATGTCGGTCGAGAAGGACAAGATCACACTCTCGGTCACCAGCCCCGAGAATGGCACGGCAGCAGAGGAAGTCTCCGGCGTCTATGATTCGGACGCGATCGAAATCGGCTTCAATGCGCGCTATTTGCTCGATATTCTCGGCCAGGTGCAGGGCGATGCCATCGAGATGCATCTTGCCGATGCCGCCGCGCCCACGCTGATCCGGGAAAATGACAAGGCACCGGCGCTTTACGTGCTGATGCCGATGCGCGTGTGAACGAAGGCAGCGCCGGCAATCCTGCCGGCGCGCCAGCCTGTCAGATCGCCACCCCCGCCGATCGCGACGCCGTCATAGCGCTGTGGCAGGCGTGCGGGCTGACACGGCCCTGGAACGATCCTGCCGCCGATTTCGATTTCGCACTTGCCGGCCCGGATTCGACGGTGCTCGTGCTGCGCGGGGACACTCAGCTCATCGGCGCAGCCATGGTCGGCCATGACGGGCATCGCGGCGGGCTTTACTATCTCGCCATCGATCCGGCACGGCGCAGCGAGGGGCTCGGACGGCTGCTCCTGACCGAGTGCCAGAACTGGCTGCGAGCGAAGAGCGTGCCCAAACTCAACCTTCTGGTCCGCAAGGACAACAAGTCGGTGATCGGCTTCTATGAAGCGCTCGGTTATACAGATCAGAATTGCATCAGTTTGGGCAAGCCGCTGGACTAGCCGCGCGACAGTGTCTCTGACGATCGATATCGGACGGAGACCGCTAAAAATTCATCCCACGTGCCGATGCGCCAAGACTAAAGCGAAAACTAAACATCGATGATTTTTGAATTATTTTCCGAGCTTTACTTGGTTAATTTTTCATTTTTGTCGATTCATGGAAACAAAACCCAGCAAAACAACGTTGCTTGATTCTGGAAGTGCTTCGCTTTCCATGAAAGGAGTGGATATGGCTTCCCTTTCCCCGAGCAAGTTCCATAGCGTTCGCCGTGAGATGCGTTTCCCCACCAATTTCAAGGCCATATTGAGCTGGGAAGAAAATTACGCCTTCGTGCAAGTTGCAGATATCGCCAATTGCGGCCTGCGGTTGATCGGAGATTATCTGCCGCTTGTTGGACAGCGTGTGCGTGTCGGCGCGCGCGGGATGAACGAGAGCGGCCTGGTCATCTGGCGCACAGAGCATGGTTGCGGCATCGTGCTGCACCAGCCGATCAATGCGCTGTTCGTGGTCCGGAGCAATTGCTTCGATCGCCATATTGGAAAGGCAACGCCGCTGGGCGCCATCCGGCCCAACGTGCTGGCCGAGCGGCTGCTCGATACATTCCCGAACGAAGAGACTGCGCTCGCTTTCCTGCGCGAGAGCCCGGCCAACTGACGATTGCCGGGCTCGGAGACCGGAACATATTAGCCCCGGCTCGCTGCAACCATATCTTCCATCCGCACGAATTTTTCGCGTGGCGAGCCGCTGCGGGCACGCTCGATTTCCGCACGGTCAATCTTCTGCCAGTCTTGGAAGGTCACGATGTCGAGGCCTCGCGCGGCGATCAGACCATCGAGGCCCGCCCGCCCCGTTTTGCCGGAGCCTTGCGGATGGTCCAGCGCGAGCAGCTCGGCGATATGGAAGCCGTCGGGCTTATTGGTGCCGATCGTGCCGGAAGGGCCACGCCGGGCCCAGCCGACGCAATACAGGCCCGGCGCGATCCGCCCGTCCTCATTCGCAAAGCGCCCGCGCATCTCGTCATAAGGGACATCAGCAATGGGCGGCGTGCGGTATCCTATACAGGAAATGACGACACCCGCAGGCAACGTGTATGTCTCGCCAGAGCCCATAGCCGCGCCATCGGCGCCCAGCACCGTGCGCTCCACGACCAGTGCTTGCACACGTGCGTCGCCCTCGATAGCCAGTGGCTGCGCGAAAAAATCGAACCGGATCGCAATGCCGGTCCCGCCCGACATGGCCGCAAACTCACGCAACAGATGGACCGATTTGCGTTGCCCCGGATCAAGCGCCAGATCGTCGGCCTCGGGCGGCAGATCGGAGGGATCGACATATGGAAAAGCCCCCTGAAGGTGCCCAAGTTCTCCCAATTCCTTGGGCGTCATTGCGATCTGATGCGGTCCCCGCCGACCGAGGATCGTGATCGAACGTGCGCGAGACCCCGAAAGCCGCTCCAGCGCATGACCGACAATATCGCTGCCCTCAAACTCATCCGATGACTTGGCAATGATGCGCGCGCAATCGAGCGCGACATTGCCATTGCCGATGATCACCACGTCCTGCCCATCGATCACAGGGTCGAAGCTCGCGAAATCAGGATGGCCATTATACCAGCCGACAAAGGCCGCGCTGCCCAGAACGCCGGGCAGATCATCGCCCGGGATGCCGAGCCGTCTGTCGGCTGGTGCGCCAGTTGCCAACACAACGGCATCGTAGAGAGAAACAAGCTCCGATATGGAGACATCGCTGCCAACCGCCAGATTGCCGACGAAGCGGACATTGTCGGTGAGCGCGATCGCTTCGTAGCGCCGGGAGACCCCCTTGATTGACTGATGGTCCGGCGCGACGCCGGAGCGGATCAACCCAAACGGCACCGGCATCCGGTCCAGGATGTCGATGAGGACGTCCGCTCCGAACTGTTTTTGGCAGGCTTCCGCGGTATAATAGCCTGCAGGCCCGGAACCGACGATCGCGATATGCCGCATGGGCCTCATCCTCCTGCCCGGCTCAAATCCCGGCCATGGCGCCACCAGCCTAACCCCGAGCGCAGCAGGCGCAAGCATCTCGGTAAATCCGTCCAAACTTTATCCCGAGATAGGAGGATTCAGCTTCGGGTAACTCTTCGTCAATCGAGTACATGCCATGGTAGGCAAATGGTTTTCGTGCGCCCACAACGCGAATATCAGCGTATTTCGCAGCCGAACTGGCAATCGATCCTTGGCGCCGCCAGCGATCTCGACGGCCGGGAGATCGCGACGCTTGCCAGCACCCTGCGCCAGATCGGCAACGACTGGTCGGCAGTCCTTGTCGTGCGGCTGTCGCTGCTCCTTGTGTTCCTCAGCATGGGCAGCTTTGCCCAGACCGTTCGCGACCTGTCGACCCAGCTGGCATTCGTAGCCTGGATCGCCTGCGACCTCGTCATCATATCGGCACACCGCTTTTCCCGTTTTGACAGCATCATACCGAACAAGCGGCTCGCAATCACCGCCGGCCTCATCTTCGCCTCCGCAGCGACATTCCGGATGTGCGCAGCTCTGGCGCTGAGCACCCAGATCGCGCCGCTATTCATTACGACACTGGCCCCGGCCCTGCTCGCTCTCTCGGTGCTGGGCCGTCTGCGCGCGCTGGGGCTGGCCCTCGCGACCGGCGCATCCCTGGGCCTGCTGGTCGTCGTTCCCGATCCCAGGCTGGCCATGCCTTATGCTGCGCTGCTTGTCGGCATCGCTGTGTTGCTGGGCCGCGATTACCTGACCCAAGCGCGCGCGGCCGCCGCCGAAAACGCGGCGCAGGGCGTTCTGAGTGGCGAGCAAGCAAAGGCTCTGCTGGAGGAGTTCGAGCGGTCCGGGCGGGGCTGGTTCTGGGAGACAGACAGGTTAGGCAGCATTACCTATGTTTCCGAAACGCTCGCCGCGCAGCTCGGTGACCGAGCCGTCGATCTGATCGGCACGCCGTTCTCGGGCATCATCGCGGCATCAGGCTCGACCGACCGAGACAATCAGCGCTCGCTCGGCTTCCATTTCTCGGCCCGCACAGCCTTCTCGGACATGGCCGTACGCGCCGCTTTGGAAGCGGAGGAGCGCTGGTGGTCGATCTCCGGCCAACCGGTGGTTACCGAATTCGGCCAGTTTCTCGGCTTTCGCGGCAACGGATCTGACCTCACCGAAATGCGCCGCAGTCAGGCCGAAGTTGCGCGGCTCGCCACCGTCGATTCACTTACCGGTCTCGCTAACCGGCCGCAGATGATGCTGGCACTCGAGCAGGCTCTGACCACCCCGCGCGGGCTGATCGGCGACTGCGCATTGCTGCTCCTTGATCTCGACCGGTTCAAGGAAGTCAACGACACCATGGGGCATCCGGCTGGCGACGCGCTGCTTCGTCAGGTCGGCCAGCGGCTGCTGCGCCTCGTGGGCACCAGAGGTAAGGTCGGCCGCATCGGGGGCGACGAGTTCAAGGTCGTGCTGCCCGGCATGGTTGAGGTGGCAGCGCTGGCGAAGCTCGCAGACAGCATCATTCATGCTCTCTCCGAACCCTATGAGGTTGACGGCAGTCAGGTGGTCATCGGCGTTTCTATCGGCATTGCGCTCGCGCCGCTCGATGGCAATGTCAGCGAGACGCTGATCCGCAATGCCGATCTCGCGCTCTACACGGCCAAGGGCGAGGGGCGCGGCCGGTTCCGATTCTTCGCGCCAGCCATGCACGCCGAGGCGGAGGACCGCCGGCAACTTGAGGTGGACTTGCGTCAGGCGATCAGCACCGGCGGGCTGCATCTCGAATATCAACCCGTCGTCTGCACCCCCACCGAGTTGATCACCGGCTTCGAGACACTCGTCCGCTGGGACCATCCCACCCGCGGGGCAATCTCGCCATCCGTCTTCATTCCCATTGCCGAAGACGCGGGTTTGATCAGCGCGATTGGCGAATGGGTCCTGCGCACGGCCTGCGCAGACGCAAAGAAATGGCCCAAACACACACGCGTGGCCGCAAATGTTTCGCCTATCCAGTTCGCCAATGCAGGGCTCCCCAGCATCGTGATGAGCGCGCTGGCCAATGCTCGCCTTCCGGCCGCACAGCTGGAACTCGAAATCACCGAGAGCGTCTTCCTCTCCGACCGCGACAATACCGACAGTATGTTCGCGCATCTCAAGAATATCGGCATCCGTCTCGCGCTCGACGATTTCGGCACCGGCTATTCGGCGCTCGGCTATCTGAAAACCGCGCCTTTTGACAAGATCAAGATCGATCAGAGCTTCGTGCGCGGCGCCGCCATCAAGGGCAGTCGCAATGCCGCCATCGTGAAGTCGATCGTCAACCTTGCCGAAGCACTGGGCATGGAGACGACAGCCGAAGGCGCCGAGACGCTGGACGAGCTCGACCTCATCCGCTCGCTGGGTTGCAGCCACATCCAGGGTTACGTCTATGGCCGCCCCATGAGCCTGGGTGCCACGCTGGAGCTGCTGGCTGCGCATGATTCCCACGCAGTCGCGCAGGGCCACAAATCCAGCCGGGAGCCGCGCATGTCGATGTTGCGCACGATCAGTCTCATCCATGGCGAGACGCGTTACACAGCCCGCATTCGCAATGTCTCGGCAAGCGGAGCACTCATCGAGGGCGTGGCCGATGTGCCGGCTGGCACCATGTTCAGCATCGACTTCGGCCGGCACTACCGGGTCAGGGGTCTGTGCCGCTGGTCGCATGAAGGCAAGATGGGCGTCGAGTTCGAGGAGCCGGTCAGCGTCGAGCGCATTCGCGCGAGCGAAAAGCCAGGGTCGGTGACTGCCAAGACGCCACAAGTTCCAAGGGCCGAGCGCAAACGCGCGTAGGCATCGGTTCGCTCATATCGACAGGGCCACGACACGGCGATAGGGTCGCGCTCGTGGAGAACCTCGAAAACCTGGCCGCCACGCTCGGCCTCATCAACATCGTTCTCGTGGTCCGCCGGAGCTTATGGAACTACCCCTTCGGCATCGCGATGGTGTCGCT
>Ga0247738_10000193_pt1 | contig 26248 bp, 12 predicted proteins | sample UWRJL013104B2_FD_180936 | JGI IMG/M metagenome (GOLD analysis project Ga0247738, IMG submission 180936) | Plant litter microbial communities from Arlington Agricultural Research Station in Wisconsin, United States - UWRJ-L013-104B-2 | ecosystem: Environmental > Terrestrial > Plant litter >...
TATGGAGGGTATTATAGTTGTCGTGTTTTTGGAGTTGTAGAAATTGTTTAATAGAAGTAATGCAGGTTAAAGTGAAGCACGGAAAAAAATAAGTTATTATAAGCCATTTGTTTAAAAAACAATAAGAAATGATAAGAAACGATTTATATGCCAGGCATATGGGAGTTGATTGTAGATTTTGGGAAACTGATAATTTCTATGCTTTGCAAACAGATTACAATGAGAAATTACTAAGTAAAGGGTTTAGAAAGTATGATGATATAGAACTAAAAGACAAAGTATATAAGGAAGTTACTTTTAGTGATATTGAAAGTGCTTATGAGGTAAGTACATTTTGCACTTACAGAGGGTTTAAGTTTTTTCTTGAGGTTTTATTAAATACAGGGCTTTATAGGATTAGACCTTTATCAGAAGCACAAATTAATTTTAAGGATCATGAACATCGTGGTTATGATCCTGTTTATGAAGTTGCAGAAAATGAGTTGGAAGAAATATGGGAAGAACGAAAACCTATTGATGAATTTGTGTTCAATGTAGAACCAATAGTTTACATTAAGAAAAAATATTAGTTTATCGAAGAAGAATGGGAATTAAAATCAAATTATGCTTTTCCATCAGCACTAATGAATGAGTTTTTAAGGTTAGATTTTGATGATGAAAATCTTAAAGTTTATTTATGAAAACAATTATTTTTATGTTTTTCTGCTAGTGTGAGCGTAGTATAGATGAAAAAGAAAAGAAAGAATTTTTAAATTATTTAAAGTTTTATGGCAAAGTACTTTTTTATTACAACGAACGAGAATTGATAGAGGATGTTGTTAATTTTTATGAATTAGAAGTATTTGTTGATATAGTAAAGATGAAAGAATATATTCAAACAAATTTATTTTTGAACCATCGATGAGTCATTCAGATTTATTAATTCGATATAAAAAAACAAAATAATTCATAAAGCCTATTTTTTTAGAATTTCGATTACTAAAAATTAGATATAATATTCTCCGACAAAAGATAGATTCTATAAAATTAGAAAGAAAAGGAAAATTATAAATTTTATTATTAAACAACAATCAAATAAAGAAGTATTTATCTTACAAAATTTATTAACTTAGCGCCCTTAATATTAACCATTTAAGATATGATATAAGGCAAATAAAAAAAAATGATAATGAAAAATTATCAATAGCGGAAAGTAAATAGAACTTTCAAAAACAAAAGATAAATACAAGAATAAACATTATGAAAAAAAACATTTTGACCCTACTAATTGTGCTAATAAGCACTTGCAGTTTTGCACAAAAAATAAAAATCGATAAAGGAGAAATTAAACTCGATGAAAAAACAATTGGTTATATAGAAGGTAAAAAACCAATTTTTAAAATTTACAATTTAGATAAAAGTTATTACGTGACAGCTGAGTTAAAGAGTGTTCCTAACGATACTTCGATGGACCTTCCGTGGATTGAACTTAAAGATGAAGCTACAGGAAAGTCAAACGAATTAGAATTTAAGAATAAGAGCAGAAAATTCAGTGCCTTTAATTATGACAGAAGTATTATTTATGAACTGTTTGACAGAAATTATATTACTGCAGAAGGTTTAGTTAAAGAAGCAATCGAAAGTTTTATTAATGGACCATCAGCAGGTATAGCCGCAAAAAAAATGGGAGTTCAGGGTGATATTGATAAGGCAAACAGCTTGGCAGATACCTATCAGTTAGCAATTGATGATACAGGTGTTATTTATAGCGTAAAGGCAAAAAATCAAGATCCAGATGATAAAAAAATCGGGTATATCAAAATGACTTCGCCTTCTACAAACGGAGAGTTAAAATACGAAGTTACTGACTTAGATGGTTATCTGATAGCGACATGGTTTGCAAAAGCAGGAATGGTTTCAGGTTATGATAAATTTTTAAATCAGGAGCTGATTACATTTGATAAAAAAGTTCTAAAAGCAACTTTTGATAATAGAGGTAATCCTATAGGATACAAAATGAGTAAAGATATTACGGCTATGAATATTGCAAGGGTATTAGTAGGTAACGGTTATACTTTAGGAAGTCCATCTTTGGAGAAAAAATAATTAAGAATATATAAAAAAGAAAAATGAAAAAGAGAATTTTATTAGTAGCGGTATTACAACTTTTTTTAGTTCTAAACGGTTGTAGCTCAGATTCAGGAAGTGATTCAGAGCCAACTCCAGAACCGCCTGTTGTTATCATAAAAACAGCAAAAGCAACATCATATTCTAAAAATTCAGGAGAAACTGGGGAAACAATTAGTATTTACGGCGAAAATTTTTCAGATAAAGCAAGCGATATCAAAATAACTTTTGATGGTGTTGCAGCGACAATTGTTTCATCTACAGCTAATGAAATTGTATTCAAATTACCAGCTACTGAAAAATTAGTACCAAAATTATCTTTAACAATTGAGAATAGAACAGTTAGCAACGAAGTTAAGAATGATTACCAAGGGAATATAGGTATTCTTCCTGCTCGTTCTCTTACAGCTTGGGTAATACAAGAAAACAGCCTAAAAAATGATGGAGCAACAGCTAATATTCAGATGGAAAGTGATAAAAGTCTATACTTTTCAGGTATCAAAACTTCCGATGGTGGCATTACATGGAAACAATGGTCAGATGGAGGAGTGTTTCATGCAACTATAAATAATGAAGGATGGAGCAGTGGAATCGGAAATCCTAAGATGACAAAAATAACAGCGGGTGGTGCTGTAGTTACAAAAGCATTTGCGAATATAGAAAACGTCAATGATGTTTATTACTCAATATATGTAGATGCCAACATGAAAGACGGAACAGCTGTGACACAAAACGGAAAGGTCTACACAACATCTAATGGACTTGATTTTACGAAAAGTTATGAACTTAGCGGTACTACTGCAAATCTTTTTCAATCAACGAAAATAGATAACAATCATATTTGGGTAATTGGTTATAAACCTATTACAGCGGGGGGGAATAAACCTTTTATTTTATTTAAAAATAATACAACTGATGGATGGAAAGAATATCCATTTGTTAATGAAGAAGCGGGGTATATTGCCAGAGAAATTTGTTTTGTTGATAACGAAAACGGTTTTCTTTTAATTAATCATTACAATCAATCTTTATTAGACGTGAAGTTATTTAAAACCAACAATGGAGGTGATTCTTGGACTGAGGTTTACAACAGCGAATTGTTCACTAAGTTCACTTTTAAAGACGCTAATACGGGTTGGGCGGTTCTGGACAATAAAATTTACAAAACTACAAATGGTGGTGCTGCATGGACTTTGGATTATACACACAGCCAAAATATCGGAAATATTGCCTATAAAAACAATGTTGTTTGGGCCTTTTCTGCTGATAAAATAATAAAACGTTATTTGTAATTTTTAGCATTATAAATTTTATTATATAGTATAAAAAACATTACAGCCTTAAAAAAGCTGTAATGTTTTAAAATAAATTGAATGAAAAAAACTTTACTCTTACTCTTATTTATTTTTATTACTTCTTGTTATCAGGAAACCGCTATAGTCATAGAGGGTGATTTTACGACTTCGTATGCCAACGAAGATGAATCAATTCCTGTCATTATTAAAATTGATAATAAAATTACTGGAGCAGATACTTACGAATGGACATTTGAAGGTGGTGATCCCGCTATTTCGTCTGCAAAAAATCCGGGTGAAGTATTATATAAAAAGCAAGGAACTTATACCATTAAATTAATAGCTACAAATGTAGACGGAGAACGTAAAGAATTTAGTAAAAGTGTAGTAATAAAAGAGGGAATAAATATTGAGTTTACCCATGAAATTATAAAAAGCAATTACTCTCCGGTTGAGGTAGTTTTAAAGAACGCTACTATTGGAGAAGGATTAACTTTTAAATGGGATTTTCAAGATGGAACTCCAGCAACTTTTACGGGTAAAACTCCTCCAAATGTGGTGTTTACAACTCCTGGAGATCATCTTATTACGCTAACTGTTTCAAATGGTTTTGAGTCAGAAAAACAAACTCAAACCATAACTGTTGCTCCTTATTTAGTGAGCCTGTTTTCGTATGAGCCAAATTTTGAAGATGATGATAATGAGGCTCCTGTAACCATTAATTTTGCTAATAAATCGATTAGTGCAACAAGTTATAAATGGAGTTTTGAAGGCGGAAATCCATCTACGTCAACAGAAGAAAATCCTAAAGTTGTTTTTACAAATGCAGGCAGTCATGAAGTTACTTTGGAAGCTTTTAATGACAAAACAAGCCAAATTTTTAAATCGACTATTACGGTTTTACCAGATACGAATTTACGCACTTTAACTAATATTAAATTAGGAATAAATTCGGCACATAACAACAATAATATTGGTGCTATGTTCTCGACAGTAACAAGACAGGTTTACAAAGCAAATGAAATAAACGACCAAAATAGCGGTCTTATAGATATCGTTTTTCAGGGATTAAACAGCAATTTTACTTACAATAGGTTTATATCGCCGGATCAGGCAAATAATTATGGGTTTTTGTCATTGCAAAATGCACAGAGCACTATTTTTATCAATTCTCAAAATTTGTGTAACTGTGGCTTAAATTTCACAGAATCGCAGTTTGATGCTATGGTAAATGACAATCCGATAAAATCTTTAAATATAAGTTACAGCGCTGCGGGAGAACAGCAGTTTGGTTTGGTCTATCCAAGAATCATTTTATTTAAAACACAAGACGGAAGAAAAGGAGCCATAAAAATTAAAGATATGGTTAAGAACGGAGCAAGTTCTTATATTTTATGTGACATCAAAGTACAAAAACAATAACCAATAAATGAAGAGAGAGAATAAGAAGATCTTGTTTTGGTTATGTATTGTTTTTGCCTGTTGTTTTTGCAGGAAGGGATATGCTCAAGATGTAGACTTAGAGAATTTTTATAAGCCAAATTTTAAAGTTACGGGTAATGTAAATGCGAATATGATGTATTACACATCTAATGCCGATACGCAAAATTCACGTGAACCTTTTACTTATTTGTTATCAGGAAATTTAAATATTAGTGCTTTTAATTTTAGCGTTCCGTTATTTTATAGTATTACCAATCAGGGAAATAACTTAGGTTATACAGCCCCATTTGATTTTAACAGATTAAGTATTATGCCAAAATATAAGTGGGTAAAAGCTTATATAGGCAATGTAAGTATGACTTTTTCGCCTTATACCTTAAGTGGTTTTCCGTTTAAAGGAGTTGGTTTAGAACTTACTCCCCAAAGCCCTTTTAAAATAACCTTAATGGGAGGTCAACTATTAAAAGCAGTTTCAGAAGAAGAAGCTTTAGGCGGAATTCCGGTATACCAACGTTTTGGTTATGGAGCAAAAATAGGTTTTGAAAAAGAAAGATATAAACTTGGCTGGATTGGTTTTTACGCCAAAGATGATCTTAATTCACTAACAATGGTTACTGACAAAGGAGTAACACCGAAAGAAAATTTTGTAAACAGTTTGATTTTTAGTACATCAGTAATCAAAAATTTAAATTTAAATGTTGAGTATGCTTTGTCTGTTCTAACCGATGATACCAGAAGTAATACCCTTTCGGGTGGAAATTTTAGAGATAAGTTATTTTCCAGTAAAGAAAGTACAAGTTTTATGAACGCATTGAATGTAAATTTTGATTATAATATTCAAAAAAGCATTGTAGGATTAACTTATGAGCGTATAGATCCTAATTACAATACATTAGGAGCATTATATTTTAATAATGATTTAGAAAATATTGCGCTGCGTTTTTCGCGTCCCTTTTATCAGGATAAAATTACGGTATCGACCAGTTTAGGATTTCAAAGAGACGATTTGGCGAAGGAAAAAAAGCAGGATACCAAGCGTGTTGTTGGTTCGATCAACATGAATTATAGAGTAACAGATCAAATTAATATTACGGGTAGTTATTCAAATTTTTCGACCTATACAAATAAAAAGCTGGATCAGTTTGAACTCATAAACAACCCAAATGTAGTAGTATCCGATACTTTAGATTATAGACAATTGTCGCAAAATGCAAATGTAAATATGTCGTATGCTTTTGGGAGCAAAAGAAATCAAAATTTAAATTTCAATTATAGTATTGCTGGTCAGGCAAATGAGCAGGGGGGAGTAATACGAAGGGGGCAGGCAAGTACTGTTCAAAATTATAATTTGGCACATTCAGTAAATTTTATCGAAATGAAAGTTGCCTTAAATAGCTCGCTTAATTACACTAATAATCAGGTGGGTATAAATAATAGTTTTTCAACGGGAGCTTCAGTTGGAGCTTCTAAGAAGTTATTTAAAGACAAGCTAAATACAAATTTGGGATTTCTGTATAATAACTCTCAGGGAGATATGAATTCGAGTTCTGTTTTTGGAATTAAGTTCAATAATAGTTATACGCTGCTTGAACAACATAATTTTAATTTGAATATTATTTCGATGTTTAGAAGTAGTACAAATACTCAGAAATTTAATGATTTGACTGCTACATTCAATTACGCATACTCGATTGATAAAATAAAATTACCGGCAAAAAAAGAACCTAAAAAAGAAAAGGAAATTGTTTTAAATCCTGTTTTAAAAATAAATTATAAAGAAAAGACATATCAGGGAACCAGAGATGAAATCATAAAACAATTACAGGATCTCCAACTTGCTTTACGACCAATCCCAAAGGAAGATTCAGATGAATTGCAACATTTGCTGACCCTTACAACTTTGACTCCTGATGATGAAAGTTTTAAAGAAAAAGCTTTGACTTATTTAAAAGCATATGATTTAAATAATGACATTTTAGATAAATACAACAATTATATTCTTGAAACTGTAAAAAGTTTACAAGAAGAAATGAAGCGAAAAGATGAAGGTTTTGAAAATGATTATGTTGTGGCGCTTGGAAGAGTGAATAAACATAAACTACATGGGGTAAATGAAGAAGATATAACAGACAAAACAAGTTATAAATCGTATTTAAAATTAGTTGAGCGAAAAAATAAAAAATTACAGCCTTTATTAGTTCATAGATGGATGATTAATGAAATTTCAATACTGGCGAATACACCAGCGGCTGAAATTCACCAAAACGAAAATCTTTCAAATTTTAATAAACAAGAACTTAATCAATTCTTTAAAATGATGAAAGAGAAAAAAACAGATACAGAAGTAATTGAAGAATTAAAAATTAAATTAATTCCTTTTTATCATGATTTAGCCATTAAAAATGTCAAAGATGATGAAGTTGAATTTAAATATTTAAAGATTAATTAAGAAGATTTTCAGAATCGTTTCAATAAAAGTTAGGTTAAAATATAGAGAAGTTATTATGCTTCATTTACAAAAAAACATGATTATTTGCTTATGAAAAAATTTTACAAAATACATCTATCGGTATTATTTATTTTACTTTCAGTTGTCTTTTCTTACGGGCAGGATCTTGCAGCCCCAAAAGAAGCGGGCGCAGCTTCGAGCGCTATTGAAAAGATAGAAGCTTCTGATCGCTGGGTAGATAAATTTTCGAATCAGGATCTGGTAGAATTGCCAATCGGAATTCGAAATACAGTAAATAATGTTCAGTATTCCATTGGAATTACCAAAGCTGTTTTTTCACCGGAATATACCACTTTGACCGTTTTTTGTAGAGTTGATATTCCACAAAAAGACAAAAATGGGCAGCCAATGCAACTATTTTTTGGTGCCGATAATGTAAAATTATCGCACCAGGGAGGTATTATGGGCGAAGCTAAATTGGTATTGCTGGGCAATGTAGATATTCCGTTTAGCGATAATAAATGGCAGGTGTCTCTATATGGCGGTTTTGATATGGCAACCGGAGATGTTAAGGATTTAACTTATGTCACAATTGACTGCGATGGTTTTAAAGAAATGAAAATTTCCGGAGCAGTAGAGTTTTCAAGAAATCTTATATTACCAATTGATCCTGTAACTAAAACTGTAGATGAAGCAAAAACTACAGTTCCAAAAACCTATTATAACGGAAAAACTGTTCAAATACCAAATAGGGTTAGAGGAGAGTTTAGCTTTATGGCAAGTAGCTGGAACGATATTTTGGTGAATGTAAGCTTGCAGCCTTTTACATTAAAAGACAAACGAAACGGAAAAGATTTTGAAGGTAATTTTCAGTTTTTAGTTAGTAATGCAGTTTTAGATTTAAGTGATTTAAAGAATGATCCTACCGTTATATTTCCTGAATATTATGCAAAAAATGCACTTTTAGTACCCAGTCAGGAAGCTTGGAAAGGTGTGTTCATTCAGACTTTTGATGTAGGTCTGCCGAAAGAATTTCAAACCACTGATACCGCATCAAGTAAAGAAAGACTTCATGTAGGAGCACAAAATCTTATCATAGACAAATATGGAGTTTCGGGAACTTTTTATGCAGATAATGTTTTTCCACTCGATCGAGGCATCACAAGCCAGGAAAAATCGTGGGCTTATTCTCTGGATCATATTGATGTAACAATTGCTGCCAATACTTTTGTAAAAGCAAATTTGAGCGGTCAGATTCTTTTGCCAATAAGTAAAGCAACGCCGGAAAAGAAAGAAACTACTGCCGCTGCGACAACACCAACTACTACAACACCGGCTACCGGAACGGCAAATACAGCAACAACTCCGGCTAAACCAGCCCAGACAAATAGAGCAGGTTTGGCTTATAATGGTTTTATTTCCATGGAAGAACAGCAATTAATTGTTGTTACAAAAGATTCTATAGCTTTTGATATCTGGAAAGCAAAAGCCCTGTTATTGCCCAATAGTTCTGTAGAATTAAAATTGGTTAACGGAAAATTTTTACCAAAAGCCAATTTAAACGGAACGGTTTCTTTTGGAACCAATAAAGGAGCATCTGATGAAAAGGATGTAGAAGGAAAAAAAACAGTTGATTTTAAAGGAATTTCTTTTGAGAATTTACAGCTGCAAACTGTTTCACCTATCATTTCGGTTCGAAATATGGGATATAAAGGTACCGTTGCTTTTGGTAATTTTCCTGTTTCGATTGGCAATATAAATGTCGCCATTAATGGAGATAATTCCCGAATCGATTTTGATTTAGGAATTAATTTAATGGAAAGTATTGGAGCAGGCGCCACAGCCAGAATTGGTATAAAAGGCAAAATGTATGATGACGGATACAGACAGCGAAGCCGATATGACGGTTTGGATTTGTCGGCAATAAGTATCGAATGTGAGTTCAGTTCACTAAAAATAAAAGGAAGTCTTATTTTAATGGAAAAAGACCCTGTTTATGGAAATGGATTCAATGCAGAGCTTGAAGTAGATGTTGCTGAAATTGTTAACGTAAAAGCAAAGGCTATTTTTGGTCGTACAACTTTTAGATATTGGTATTTTGATGCCGCAGTAAAATGGCCGCCAACTCCTGCACCATTTATGATCAATGGTTTTGGAGGAGGAGCTTATTATAAAATGCACCGTAATCCCGATGTAGCTATTGGCGACTTTTCTCCATCAGGATTAAGTTATACACCAGATGAAAAAATAAATCTTGGGGTCAAAGCTTTAATTTACTTTCATATAGGTTCAGAAACTGTTTGTGATGGTGAGGCTGGTTTTGAAATTGCTTTTAACTCAAAAGGAGGCGTAAACAGATTAGCTATTTTTGGTAAAGCCAATGTTATGGCCAAAATACCAGGGCTAAAAAATATTACCGACTTAATGACCAAAGTGTCTTCAAATGTTACATCAAAGAAAAGTTTCTTAGGAGTTACAGAAAGTGATCTTAAGGGTTCTTTTGCCAGTAAATATATTCCGGAAGCAAAAGAAGCTATTCCTGGAGATTTATCAGCGGCGGTAGGAATAAAGATGGCAGCAGCTATTGAATTTGATTTTCAGAATAACTCTATGCATGCTACAACCGACGTCTATATCAATACGCCAGGTAATTTCCTTTCAGGAACAGGACCGGGAGGAAGAGCCGTTTGGGGAGTTTTTCATAAAGATCCAAAAGACTGGTATATGTATATGGGAACGCCAGATGACAGATGTGGTATTAAAATAGGGGTAGCCGGAATGTTCTTAAAAACAACAAGTTACTTTATGGCAGGAACAGTTCTTCCGGGAAGTCCGCCACCGCCACCAGTTGTTGCACAAATTTTGGGTGTTGATGCACAGGAATTAGATTATATGCGTGATGAAAATGCTTTGGCAAATGGAGGAGGTTTAGCCTTTGGCGCCAGCTTGGATTTTGACACCGGAGATTTAAGTTTCTTACTTTTTTATGCCCGTTTTCAGGCAGGAATGGGATTCGATATTATGCTTAAAGATTATCAGGAAGCCAGATGCTCTAATACAGGAGATCAGGTAGGTATAAACGGATGGTATGCTAACGGACAATCTTATGCATATCTGCAGGGTGAATTAGGTATTAGAGTGAAATTATCATTTTTAAAATTCAAAGTTCCAATTATCTCAGGAGGAGCTGCAGTTTTATTGCAGGCAAAATTACCAAATCCGGTTTGGATGCGAGGTTATGTGGCAGGAAACATGAATATTCTTGGGGGATTAATAAAAGGAAAATTCCGTTTTAAATTTGAACTAGGAGAAGAATGTCAATTTGAAAATGCATCTCCATTAGGAGGGCTTAAATTGATAACCGATGTAACTCCAAAACAAAGTTCAGCCGATGTAGATGTTTTTGCTGTACCACAAGCTGCTTTTTCAATGAAAGTAAACGAAGCTTTTGTAATTCCTGAAGATGTTGGAGATGTAACTTATAAGGTAATATTAGAAAAATTCAAGGTTTTTGATGGAACAACAGAAATCCCGGGTGTTTTCGAATGGGGATCAATGAAAGATAAAGTTAGTTTTGTATCATCGGACATTTTGCCACCAAATAAAGAACTTAAAGTTCAGGTTGAAGTTAGTTTCCAAAAGATGATAAATGGTGTTTTTCAACCAATAAAAGTCGATGGAAAAGTAGCTACAGAATATGAAGAAAGAATCTTTAAGACAGGGGGTGCACCTAATCATATTCCACTTACAAACGTTAAGTATTCTTATCCTGTTGTAGATCAAAAATATTTTCTGGAAGAAGAATATCCAAAGGGTTATATTCAACTTAAGAGAGGTCAGGATTACTTGTTTGAAGATGGCAGTTGGGAAACTAGTATCAAAGTAGATGAAGACGGAACCTCTAATTCAAAGGCAACAGCTTTTAATTATAATACCGGCTCAAATGAAATTTATTATGATTTGCCAAATATTAACCAGGAAAAAAAATACAACTTTTCTATAGTAAGTAATTTGAAACAAGCTGCACAAAAAAATACTACAGCAGCAACAAAAACAAATACAATTAGCGAAGATGGAAATGATATACAAATAAAAGAAAATCAGGCTGATGCATTATCAAAAGCAGAAGGTAGTATTGAGCGTTTAACTTACTCATTTAATACAAGTAAATACAAAACATTCAACTCTAAAATGAGTGCTATAAATACGCAGAGTTACAACTTTGGAGTCTTGTACTCAGATGTTATTTATCTGACTAATACTATTTCAAGTCAGGAAGCATTTGATTTGACAGAGTTGCAGGGAGTGACTTATAGTGACAATAAAGCTTTAATAATTGCACAGTCTAAATTAAATGATGAATATTATAATGCTGATATATTTCCGTACTTATATAAAGATTATCCGCTAAATGGTAATTTTTCTATCAATAATAGAGATACAGAAGAGCTTGGCGTTATTCCTGCAAAAGCAATTCCGCTTAATGCATATTACATGAGCAGTATAGAGAATAATGTAAACCAGGCATGGACAAAAGGGAATTTTCCATTTAAATATAATATGCCATTGCTTTACAAACAGGATTGGGTTGATTTAAATAATCAAATTATTAACGCTTATGTTAACGGAGATGCAAGTACAAATTCAATTGCCAAACGCTTTATGGGTGCTAATTTTCTCTTTATGCGCTATGGGAACTATGAAATAATAATGAAGTACAGTCTTCCAGGTGATAAACAGTCTAACGAGTTTGTCTATAAATATAAAAACAATAATAATTTTAGATAATCTTTTACCATAAATAGTATTAGAAAACCTAACAGAATGTAGAGAAAGTTAAATAATATTTAATTAACTGTAAATGCCAGCCCTATTTTATTGGGCTGGCATTTTTATTTTTCGACCATCTGGGCGATGGATGTAAAATAATCGGTTTTTATAAATTAATAACAATCTTTTGATAGTATTGTTCTAATTTGGCTCTTTTAAAATGCTTTAAAGTGACCTAAAAAAATATCCTATAAAGAGCTTTCAAGAAAATGAAGGTGGAGGGTATGGCAGTGACTTACGAAGAAGCGGTATTGATAATTTACTTCTTACATAATTTAACCCGTCTTGTTTTAAAAAGCATTTTAAATTGCCTTGACTTTTTTGATTAATAATGCGTCTTATAATTGGGTTTTTTTGTCTTCAAAAGATTGGTGGTGTGAGAATTTATTTGGTTTTTTATGCAATTGATAACAAATTATATTTATTCGTAAAATAATTAAATAGCTAATTTAAAAGTTTTGATTTTCAATTTTGAATACCCAGTAAGATAATGAATATCGAATGTAATTGTTAATATAAATAATGTGATTTTAAAGTTCTAGAAATAGTAAAAACTCAACATGCTAAAAAGAAAAATTGTACTGATAAGTTTTATTTTTGCCGGATTATTTGCGTGTAATAATAAAAAAGAGTCTGACTCTTTTGATGTTGCCAATACTAAAACTCTTAAAGAAGTTAAAGAGAATAAGACGGATATTACAGGCAGTAAATCTCATTCGGATTCATCAAAAATTGCAGATACAAAATATTCTTTAGAACAGCTTGATAATACAAAAGGATTATCGAACAGCTCTGTTAATTGTATTTTTCAGGATTCAGAAAATTTAATTTGGATTGGCACCTGGGACGGCTTAAACCGATATAACGCAAACGATTTTAAAATTTTCAGACCGGAACTCAATAATGAATCCAGTTTAAGCAATCAGGTAATCCTTAAAATAGGTGAAGACAACAAAGGGCGAATCTGGATATTGACCATTCATGGAATTAACCAATACGACAAAAAAGCCGATAAATTCAAAAGATATTATTTCTCCAGAGAAAATAATCCGCCATTATCTGAGTCTGAATTTAATATGGCGCTCGATGCTTCAAAAAAAGTATTTTGTGCTGTAAAAAACTGGGGAATTGGTTATTTTGACGGTACTTCCTTTCAATTATTAAATACTAAAAATCTTTCTACAAAAGCCGTAAAAAAAATGGAATTTTCTCCAACAGGCGAATTATTAGTTTTATTTGAAGATGATAAATTGTATGCCCTGACGATAAAAAAAGGAAAACATAATGAGAAAACAGTTTCAAAAACGGTACTTATTTCCGGTAATGTCAGCGCTTTTGGATATACTGCAAGCCAAAAAATTTTTATAATTCCGAAAATAGGAAATGCTTTTCTGTATTCATTAAACAATAATGAAAGCAATTTAGTAATCGATAAAAAATGGACTTCGGTTATTGCGTATGTTTCTGACGGTCTTTTGGTTTCAGGCAAATACGGCTATTTTATAATTGATGAATTTGGAAATTGTATTTCTAAACCGTGGTTGAAACATCTCAACAATCAAAAAATAACAGCATTAATTCAGGGAACCGAAAACGTAATTTGGAGTGGCACAGATGGTGATGGATTGTTTAAAATATATCCGATAAAAAAGACTTTTAATTTAATTTCGAAAACCCAGATTCCGGATTTGGAAGGCGGCATTGTGAGGAGTTTTTTAGAGGTAGAAAATAATTCCTTTTTTATTGGAACAAAAGGAAAAGGCTTATTTCGTTTTCCGTCTAATTTTTATCTCAATGAAGGCAAACCTTTGCAGTATGAGAATTTTAATGAAAACAACAGCATCATCAATAATGCCGTATTTGCATTGCATAAAGGACAAGACAATCTCGTTTTTATGGGTACAGATGGAGATGGAATGACCGTTTTTGACGTGAAAAAATCAAAACTAATCAATTGGTCTACTATTGAAGGAAATGAAAAATGTGATTATTTTAAATCTGTATACGCTATTTACCAGGATAATAACGGTTTTGTCTGGCTGGGAACGAATGGCTACGGAATGATTCGTTGTAAAATTGAACGTATTGGCGAAAAACTAAAAATAACAGAATTTAAAAAGTATTTGGCCAATAGTAAAGGCGGAAAATCCCTCAGCAGTAATATCATATTTTCGATTATTCCTAAAAACGAACAGCAGTTATGGATAGGAACACGATTAGGCGGACTGAATCTTTTTGACAAAAAAACAGAACAGTTTCAGATTTACAAAAACGTAAATAATGATCCTGAAAGTCTGTCGAACAATGATATTTTGTGCCTGCAGATTGATCACAACAAAAAACTTTGGATAGGAACAAGCTTTGGTTTAAATGTGCTGCAGGATTTAAAAAGTGACGGAAAAGCAACTTTTAAAAATTTTACGGTCAAAGACGGACTTCCTAATAATACGATTCACGGAATTGTTTTAGATAAAAAATCAAATTTATGGATCAGCACTAATTTTGGGATATCAAATTTTAATACCAGCACTTCTAAGTTTATCAATTATACAAAAAACGAAGGCCTTCAGAATAATGAATTTGCAGATGGTGCCTTTTATCATAACAGTAAAACTGATTTGATTTTTATGGGAGGAATAAAAGGATTCAATTATTTTTTGCCACAAAAAATTGTTGAATCTTCAATTGTCCCCGATATTCTTATTGATAAAATTAGCGGGCACAATCAAGTCGTTCCTTATTATCAGGGATTGGTTATTAAACCCAATTCATCTGATTATCCTTCGATTACACTAAAACACAATCAAAATTTCTTCGATATAGAATTGGCTGCTTTGACGTATATCAACAGCGAAAAATGCCAATATGCTTATCAACTGCAGAATTTTGACAAAGAGTGGAATGTGATTGGCGATCGACGTGTAATTTCTTTTACAAATGTTCCAAAAGGGAATTATTCATTATGGATAAAATGGTCGAATAGCGATGGCGTTTGGAGTAAACCGGTTCATGCGATTGATATTAACATTCGCCCGGTTTTCTGGCAGTCCAACACTGCGATGACCATTTATTTGGTTTTATTTATACTGTTGGTTATGCTGGTTTTAAGTTATTATAAGAAACGACAATCGTTGAGCCAGAATATATTTTTTAGAAAAAGAGAAGAAGAACTGCATGAAAACAGGCTGACTTTTTTTACAAATGTAGCGCATGAATTTCAGACACCTTTGACTTTAATTGTTGGACCTGCACAAAAATTAGCAGAAACAACAAATCTGGATGCAAGAAATCAGAAGTTTATAAAAATGATTCAGCGCAACTCGTCACGATTATTGTTTTTAACGCAACAATTACTCGAATTCAGAAAAGCAGAATATGATTATCTGGAAGTAACTGCAAGAGAATTTGACTTGGTTAATCTCGTGGAGCAAATAGCAGAATTATTTGATGAGTGGGCTTTTGACAAGAATATCGAATACAATCTCGACGTTCCATCTGCATTATTGGGATGGTTTGACAAAGATAAAACCGAAAAAATCGTATTTAATCTCATGTCGAATGCGTTTAAATATACGCCCGTAAACGGAAAAATTGATCTTAAATTCCGCATGGAAGGAAAAGATGCTTCTACATTAAATATTACGATTGTCAATACAGGAAAGGGAATTCCGAAAGAAAAATTAAACTCCATATTTGACCAGTTTTTCCTATCCAATTCAGATCAGGTTTTAGACAATGATATGTTTAGAACGGGAATTGGTTTGGCTTATATTAAAAAATTAGTCACAGTTTTAAGAGGCGAAATAAAGGTTTCCAGTATTGCAGATCAGGAAACTATTTTTACTATTTTATTGCCGTGCAGCAAAGAATCATTCAGCGATAAAGAACTGGATCAGGAAAAAAGCTCGACTTTAATATCACAGCACCTTAAAAATATCCTTGAAGAAATTCCGGATAAATCAGACGAACTTCCCAACAAGATTTCATCGCTTGATGTGCTTGAAGATCATCGTAAAAAAGTCTTAATTGTCGAAGATGAAAAAGAAATTCATCAATTCCTGCATGATTTATTAGCAGAAAAATATAAAATCATTGTTGCTTATAATGGTGTCGAAGCGCTGGAAATTTTAGAGAATAAAATTCCTGACCTTGTAATAAGCGACGTTATGATGCCTTTGATGGATGGGGTCGAACTTTGTAAAAAAATAAAAACCGACATAAAAACCTGCCACATTCCATTTATTATGCTCACCGCAAAAGATTCTGTAATACATAGAATTGAAGGATTAGAGAGCGGTGCAAATTCTTATATTCCAAAACCGTTTTATCCTGATCATTTGTTAGTGAGAATTCAAAAACTACTTGAAGAAAAAGAGCTTATTCTAAAACATTTTTCTCAGGATACTTTGATCGAAAATCTAACGACGCTCCCAATAAACAACGACGAAAAAGACTTTATAAAAAAAGTAATCGAATTGATACGCGATAATATTGATAATGAAAATCTGCAAAGTTTATTTATCGAAAAAGAATTAGGAATCAGTAATTCGCAATTGTATCGAAAAATAAAACAGATTTTCAATTTTACGCCAAGTGATTTAATACGAACAATTCGATTAAAACATGCGGCTGAATTACTGCGTAAAAATGTATTGACAGTTTCAGAGGTTTGTTATCAATCCGGTTTTAACAATCGCTCTTATTTTTATCGCGAGTTTAAAAAAGTTTATAATATAACACCTAAGAATTATCAGCTTAAATACAAATCTAAAAAGTTGCTTTAACTGTGTAATTAATTGTAAATAAACGAATTATTGATTGGTGTACACTTTTGACGGAATAGTGTACACCTTTTTTTATACCCTGAGATTACTTTTATAAGGATTTCTAACAATCGCTCAAAAAAACTATTAACTCATTTAAATCACCAATTTTTTATTAAGATGAAAAAAATAACCACGATTATTAATCAATTTAACACATTTCTATGATGAAGAAAAATATATTTTATCATTTATTTCTACTAGGAATAATGTTATCAGGAAGTATTATATACGGACAAACTGTAAAAGGTGTTGTTTCAGATGATAAGGGACCATTGCCGGGAGTAAATATTAATGTAAAAGGTTCAACGGTAAGCGCAGCAACAGATTTTGACGGAAATTATGTAATTAAGGCTAATGCAAATGCAGTTTTAGTTTTTACTTATATTGGATATGTAACGAAAGAAGTTCCTGTAAATGGCCAGATTGAAGTTAATGCAGTCTTAGCAGAGGATTCTCAAAAATTAAACGAAGTAGTTGTAGTAGGTTACAGCAGTCAGAAAAAGGGTTCTATAAACGGAGCCGTTACTCAGGTCGACATGACAGATCTTTCTAAGACCAGAGTTGCAGATGTTGCTCAGGCTTTACAAGGTCAGGTTGCAGGTGTATTTGTTGCGGCAAATACGGGTGCTCCAGGAGATGGTATAAAACTTCGTATTCGTGGAGAAGGAACTCTGGGAAATAATGAAGCGCTGTACGTTGTTGATGGAGTTGCAACTCGTGATATTTCATTTTTGAACCAGTCTGATATTAAATCGATGACCGTATTAAAAGATGCTTCAGCAACAGCAATTTACGGATCAAGAGCGGCGGGTGGAGTTGTTATTATTACAACTAAAAGCGGTGTTAAAGGAATGACAAGTTTTGATGTTGAGGTTTTCTCAGGAATTCACTATGCGGCAAATCTTCCTAAAATGCTAAATGCAAGCCAGTATATGGCTGTAAAAGATCAAGCCTGGCACAATACAACCGGAAATGCTGCAAATGCAGAAAGCCCGTATGCTTTTGACAGAAGAACCAGAACAGATTTATCAGATACTGATTGGCAGAAAGAATTATTTACTACCGGAATATCAAACAATTTTCAGGCTTCGGCAAGTGGCGCGACTGAAAATGTGCAGTATTTAATTTCTGGCGGTTATTATGGAATTGACGGAATTATAACCGAAGATAATGACCAATATAAAAGATACAATTTTAGAACCAACGTAAATGCAAATCTTACGGACAGGTTTAAAGTAGGAACAAATTTACAGATCAGTTTTACCAAACAAGATAAATTATCGTCAAGCGGCGACGCACCCGGAATTATTCGTCATGCTTTATTGCGTGCACCGGTTATTGGCGTTTACAAAGATGTAAACGATCCAACTTACAAAGCCAATGATCCTTATACAGATTTGCCTTTTTATACAGGACCAAACGACGGCTGGAGCAAAAATTATGAACTAACATCGAACCCGCTTGCTATCGTTCATTTTACAAATGATGTGCGCGAACGCTTTCAAACCTTTGGGAATGTGTATGGAGAATATGCATTTTTAGGAGATAAATCATTAAAATTCAAAAGTAGTTTAGGAGTAGATCTTGCTTTTACTCACAATAAAAATTTCGCTCAAAATTTTGGTGATAATAATATTGCGGATACAAGTTATCAATATTACGGAATGGGCAGACAAAATCGCCCAAACAGTCTGAACGAAAACAGAGGACAGGAAATGACTTTTACATTTACCAATACTTTAAACTACGTAAAAACCTTTAAGGAAGTCCATAGCGTAAACTTTTTATTAGGTATGGAAAGCATCAATAGTAAATCATCGGCTATTGGAGGCAGTAGAAATGATTACGAAAACAGCTCTCCGGAATTTCAATATTTAGATTACGGAAACAGCACACTTAATGTTTGGAATTCTGGAAATGCAAGTAGCTGGTCGTTACTTTCTTATTTTGCATCTGGAAATTACGGTTATGACAATAAATATTTTGCAACAGCAACTATAAGAGCCGATGCTTCATCAAGATTTGGACCTAACAATAAATGGGGATATTTCCCGTCGGTTGCTGCAGGATGGGTAGTTTCTAAAGAAAAATTTATGGAAAAAGCAGATTGGCTTTCAAACTTAAAATTAAGAGCCAGCTGGGGACAATCAGGAAATCAGGAAATAAGCGATCACCAATGGTACAACTTATATACACTGGGAACAGATCCGCATCTTATTCGTATTGGAAATCCTGACGTAAAATGGGAAACTACAACACAAACAAACATAGGAGTAGATTTAGGTATTTTGAAAAACAAACTAACATTTACAGTAGATTATTTCTCCAAGATAACAGATGATATTTTATTGAATGTAGTGCCTCCGGGAACAGTCGGAAACTTTTTGCCAACAAGCGTTAACTCTGCTTCAGTAAGTAATAAAGGATTTGAATTTGGATTAAACCTTCAGAACAATGAGCATGAATTCAAATATGGTATCAACGCAAATCTAGCGACATTAAAAAATAATGTTGACAGATTGCAGCAAAATGTAAGCAACATTACAGACGATGCAACGCACACTAAAACGGTTGTTGGACAGCCGATAAGTTCTTATTTTGGATATCAGTTTGACGGAATTTATCAAAATGCAGCCGAAGTTAGTTCTCATTTATATACTGCTGCAAATGGTACACAGCCGGGAGATATACGATTTAAAGATCTTAATAACGACGGACAGATAAATGCAGACGACAGAACTTTTATAGGAAGTTCGATTCCTAAAGTTACCTATGGTTTTAATTTTAATGCAGATTATAAAAACTTCGATTTCTCTTTCTTATTACAAGGAGTAGCAGGAGTTGACCGTTATAATGATTCGAAACAAATTTTGAATTATGACAGCCGCCCATTCAATTCAACAACAGATGTTTTGAACAGCTGGACCGGAGAAGGAACAAGTAATACAACGCCTAGAGTGACTTTTAATGATAACGGAGGAAGCAGAGTTTCCAGCGTATTTGTAGAAGATGCATCGTATTTGAGATTAAAAAATATCGAAATTGGTTACACATTTACAAAATCAATTCCGGGAGTAAATAGTTTAAGATTATATGTGTCAGGACAAAATTTATTCACAATCACAGATTATACTGGCTTAGATCCTGAATCTACTTCGTTGATTGACAGAGGAACTTATCCGCAGTCGACTGCTTTTATTTTTGGGGCTAAAGTGAAATTATAATTAATAATTTAAAGTATTATATCATGAAAAAAATATTTATAACCTTGCTTATAACCTCATTGTGTTTGGTTAGCTGTCAAGACGAATTAGATACCGAAGCAACAGGATTGTCTACCAAAGAAGGATTGGTTACTGCAGATGTAGTCGAAAACTCAATAAGTTCATCCTACCAATTACTTTCGAACAGATTGAATATTCTGGGCGAATGGAATTGGGCCGGAGGTCTGGTTTTTCAGAACGATTATATCATGCAGGACATTGCATCTGATGATATGGAAAAAAAATGGATTTCTGACGGAGATCAGCCTTGGATCGATGAAATCAATAATTTCACTTTCACTTCAACAAATGGAGGTCCGAATGGTTTATGGAAATACAATTATGAAGGAATTAAAAGATTGAATCTTGGAATTGAATTATTGACAAGACCAAATATTGAAGCCGTTACCGGAATTTCAACGGCAAGAAAAAATCAGTTATTAGGAGAAGCTTATTTTTTAAGATCATTCTATTACTTTTCATTAGTAACCAATTTTGGTGATGTTCCTCTGATAGTAAAACCTGTTGAATCTCTGGAAGAAGCTTTTGCAGTATCTGTAAGAGCAGATAAAACAATTGTTTGGGATAAAATAAAAGCAGATTTAATACTTGCACAAGAACTGCTTCCGAACACTAAATATTCATCGACTACAGAAAAATGGAGGGTTTCAAAAGGAGCAGTTATTGCCTTGCAGGCAAAAGCGGCTTTGTACACTCAAAAATGGTCAGAAGTAGCGTCATTGGTAGATCAGTTAGCAACATTGGGTTATGGTTTAGACGCTAATTATTTTGACAATTTCAGTACTGCTAAAGAATATAACGATAGTGAAGTTATTTTCTCTTACGATCACCAATCTAATATAACGCCAAGAAGAGGAAACGGAATTTGCGCTCCTTTAGGATGGGGATTTTTTGCTCCAAGCACCGATTTTTTAAATTCATTTGAACCTAACGATCCCAGAAAATTATATACTGTTGATGTTACAAATCAAAACATCAATAAAATGCTGGGCAGTCTGGACGGAACCAATAAAGGGAATGATGACGCACCCAATAACAAAGTTTACCTGCGTTATGCAGATGCTTTATTATGGAAAGCAGAAGCACTAAATGAAGGAGGAGATTATTCCGGAGCGATTGCAATTATCAATCAAATCAGATTAAGAGCAAGAACGACAATTAACGCATTAGGAGCTGTGCCTCCTGCGGGAACTTTACCAGATCGACCGGCATCATCAGATAAAGCGCTTATAAAAACCTGGCTGATCTCTGAAAGAAGAGCCGAACTTGGTTTTGAAAATCAAAGAATGCTCGATTTAAAAAGATGGGGAATAGCAAAAGAAGTGATGACAGCGCACGGAAAAAACTTCCAGGATAAACACATGTTATATCCAATTCCACAATCAGAGATTGATGCATCGGCAGGAACTTTAACACAAAATACGGGATATTAATATTCACGTATGTAAGGTTAATCCAAATCGTTTTTGATTTGGATTAACCTTCATTTAAACGAATAATAAGTATGAAAGACATAGCAAAACGTTTTGCAGATAATCCATTATTATCACCAATAGATATTCCTGCAAGCAGAGAAGGATTAGAAATTACCTGTTTATTGAATCCGGGAGTATTTCAATATCAAAATAAAACCTGGTTAATAGTCAGAGTTGCTGAAAGACCTGAGCAAAAAAACAATATAATTTCATTTCCGATATTAACTCCAACAGGCGCAATTAAAATTATCGAAATTTCAATAGATGATCCCGAATTAATTGCAACAGATGCAAGAGTTATAAATTATAAAGGAATTGATTATTTAACAACATTGTCGCACTTACGCTTATTATGCAGTGAAGACGGACATAATTTTTATGAACCGGAACACTATCCATCCCTTGTAGGAGAAGGAGTTCTGGAAGCATTTGGAATAGAAGACTGCAGGGTTGCCCTAATCGAAGGAAAATATTATTTGACATTTACTTCAGTGTCAGATAATGGTGTTGGCGTGGGTTTGCGTACTACAACCGATTGGAAAAACTTCGAAAAACACGGTATGATATTGCCTGCACACAATAAAGATTGTGCCATTTTTGAAGAAAAAATAAACGGTTTGTTTTATGCATTGCATCGTCCAAGCAGTGTAGATATTGGGGGTAATTATATCTGGATTGCTTCGTCTCCAGATGGAATTCACTGGGGAAATCATCATTGTATTGTTAAAACAAGAAAAGGACTTTGGGACAGTAAACGGGTAGGTGCCGGAGCTGCTCCAATAAAAACAGAAAAAGGATGGCTTGAAATTTATCACGGTGCCAACGAAAATCACCAATACTGTTTAGGTGCATTTTTGATGGATTTAGAAAATCCTTCGCAGGTAATTGCAAGAACAGAACAGCCTATTATGGTGCCGACGACAGAGTACGAATTAAGCGGATTCTTCGGGAATGTAGTATTTACAAACGGTCATATTGTAGAACCAGACGGAGATACACTGACCATTTATTACGGTGCATCTGATGAATTTGTCTGCGGTGCTCAATTTTCGATCAAAGAGATTCTTTTACTTCTAAAAAGCAACTAATGTTTAAAAAACTTATATCAGAAATTGACCATTTTAAAAGCCAGACACATAATTTCCGTATTTTAATTTTTACCAATCTGGTGTATGCTTTGGTATTGCCGGTAATCGATATTTTTGTGGCAGCCTATATTATGAGAAATTCTAATGACACCTCTAAGGTTGTCATTTATCAATTGGCAATTTATACCGGAATTCCGCTTACGTTTTTACTGAATGGTTTCTTATTGAAACACTTCAATATCCGCAAATTATATTCAATCGGAATGATGCTCAGCGGCGTTTCCATGATTATAATGATGTCCTTAAAAACACTTGATTTAATCGGAATTGGTATCGCAGGAATCACGATGGGACTTTCGTTTGGGTTATATTGGTCGAATAGGGATTATCTTGCTCTGGCCATAACCAATGATAATAACAGAAATTATTATTATGGATTAGAAACCTTTATTTATACCATAATTGCTATTGTTATACCTGCTACAATTGGTTGGTTTATACAATCTAAAACAGGAGAAGATCAAAAACATACCGCTTATTTGATTATTACGGGAATTGTTTTTCTAATTACAGTTTCGGCATCTATAGTTTGTTTTAGAGGAAACTTTGATAATCCGGTACAAAAACAATATATCTTTTTTAAGTTTCATCCGTTATGGCGCAGATTATTATTGTTGGCTTCCTTCAAAGGATTGGCTCAAGGATTTTTAGTGACAGCTCCGGCAATGCTCATTTTTAAACTTTTAGGAGAAGAAGGAGCATTAGGAAAAGCACAATCTATTGGCGCAATTCTGGCAGCGATCATAATTTATTGCATCGGACGTTTTTCTAAACCGTCAGACAGAATCAAAACATTTTCGGCAGGACTTATTTTGTTTGCTTTAGGAGCCTGTCTAAACGGATTTTTGTTTGATAAAATAGGTGTAATCGTATTTCTATTATTATTGCTTATCGCAAAACCGCTAATGGATTTGGCTTATTTTCCAATTCAGTTAAGAGTAATCGACATTGTATGCCGTATAGAAAAAAGAGGCGAATTTGCTTATATACTAAATCATGAAGCAGGACTATATGTGGGAAGACTTTTAGGAGCAGGAACTTTCCTGGCTTTATATTATGTCGTTTCAGAAGATTTTGCTTTAAGATACGCCATAGGGATTATTGCCTTATTACAATTGTGTTCTATTTTTATAAGTAAAAAAATTATCAGAGAAGGAGACAAGCTTTCTCCCGAAAAAACAACAGAAATAGATGTAAAAGCCTTAGAAGAAGCAGCTGTAAAATTACTCTAAAATAAAAAATAACCGAATGAATACTATTTTAAAAATTACTGTTTCATGCTTATTGGTTTTAAATCTAAGTGCAAGTGCACAGGTAAAACAACAATCGATTCCTCGTGTAGATCAAATGCCAAATTACCCAAAACCCTTTCAGATTATTGATTATAATAAACTGGCAAAAGATTTTGATAAAACCGTATACGATTTTGATGCAAAAGGAAAATTTTGGCCAATGGTCTGGATCGATAAAAGCCAGAAAAACTTCCCACAAGATGTTGTAGGTTTATATACAGCAGTTGCTGATGTAAGACAAGGTGTCAATAACAAAGGCATGTTTCATGAAGCGCTCGGTACAATGGGAGCTACCTTAGGAGCAAGTTTAGTAGGTATTGATAAAACAAACCAGCAAAACAGAAACTATGTTAGCATGCTGAAAAATTATTTTAATAAAGATACAGGCTGGGATATTATGATGAATAATACCTGTCCCGAAGTAGCTTTGCTTGGCGGAGGATACGGTCGTGACTGGTGGTATGACGTTTACCCTAATCTATTATTTTATGCTGTTTATGATCAATATCCAAAAGAACCTGAATTTGATAAAATTGCAAAAACCATAGCCGAAAAATTCTTTAAGGCAGATTCTATTTTAAACGGAAATTACAATTATTCCTTTTTTGATTATGGAAAAATGAAACCCATGACCAACAATATCTGCGCACAGCCAGATGCAGCCGCAGGCCATGCTTGGGTTTTATATTCGGCATATAAAAAATTTGGAGATAAAAAATATTTAAAAGGAGCAGTTAGTGCAATGAACGCTCTTGAAGCACAGCCAATAAATCCAACTTACGAATTATTGATGCCTTTTGGAGCCTATTTGGCAGCAAGATTAAATGCTGAAGAAGGTAAAAAATACGATACCAATAAAATGCTGGGATGGAGTTTTGACGGAACAGCAATCTGCCGTGAAGGCTGGGGCGTTTTGGTTGGAAACTGGAACGGATTTGATATTTCAGGTACCGTAGGAAGTACCGTAGATCATGGCGGATATGGCTTTTTAATGAATACCTACGATGCAGCCTGGCCTCTAGTGCCAATGGTTCGCTACGATCAGTCGTATGCGCAAGCTATTGGGAAATGGATGTTGAATGCTGCAAATGCTTCACGATTTTTTTATCCGCAATATATGCCGGATGATCACGAAACAATTCCGGAATTGGCTGAAGTTTCAAAAGGCGTAATTGGTTACGAAGGTATCATTAAAAAATCAAATTTAGCAGGATACGATCACATACAAGCTCCGGTTGCACAAGGCGACGGACCGCTTTGGGTGCCGGGAGAGAATCCTAAAGAATCTCAATTCAGTATTTACGGAAGCGGACATGTAGGGATTTTTGGCAGCATTATCAGAAAAACGAATGTAGAAGGAATTTTGCAATTAAACTTATTAGCAACCGACTTTTTTAGAGATAAAGCGTATCCAACTTATTTATATTATAATCCATTTGATTCCGAAAAAAAAGTTACAATAAAAACGACTAAAAATAAAAAAGTCGATTTATATGATACCGTTTCAGGCAAATTTATTGCTAGAAATGTTTCGGCTTCATCACAAATTAAAGTTTCGGGAGGCAATGCAGCAGTAATTGTTCTTGTTCCTGCAAAAGGAAAAATCACCTATGGGGATACTAAAATGCTCGTAAACGGAATTGTTGTTGATTATCATGCACAGCTTCAAAAATAAATCAGGAGATGAAATTTCCATTTAAAGTTATTTTGCTTGTTTCGATTTTTATGTTGAAAAGCAATTTTATAATGGCTCAAAACAAAGATCAAAAATGGCGGAAAGAAGCTGTTTTTTATCAAATCTACATGCCAAGTTATGCTGATAGCAATGATGACGGATATGGCGATTTTAAAGGAATGATAACTAAATTAGATTACCTCCAAAATTTAGGAGTAAAAGGAATTTGGTTAACCCCATTTTTAACTTCTCCAAAAGTCGATAACGGTTATGATATTGCGAATTATTACGAAGTTGATCCCACTTATGGAAGTAGGGAAGAGTTTGATCTTTTTTTGAAGGAAGCCCATAAACGCGGCATAAAAGTGATTATGGATATGGTTGTAAATCATTCCTCAACAGATTGTAAATGGTTTCAGGAATCC
>Ga0247738_10000194_pt1 | contig 26123 bp, 26 predicted proteins | sample UWRJL013104B2_FD_180936 | JGI IMG/M metagenome (GOLD analysis project Ga0247738, IMG submission 180936) | Plant litter microbial communities from Arlington Agricultural Research Station in Wisconsin, United States - UWRJ-L013-104B-2 | ecosystem: Environmental > Terrestrial > Plant litter >...
CGGTGCAGGTCTACGGACACGTCGTTGACGGCAGCAAGGCCTCCGAAGCGCTTCGTGAGGCTCTTGGCCGAGAGCAGGAGTTCGCTCATGGGGCACCCCGCTTGCGGGAGAACTGCGCCACCAGGCCCAGCAGGCCACGCGGCGCGAACACCACGATCAGCACGATGAAGGTGCCCATGAGCAGCTGCCAGTGCTTGGTGAGGTCCTTGAAGAAATGCATGACGTACTCGAACGCGAAGGCGCCCACAATGGCGCCCGCAAAGTTGCCCATGCCGCCGAGGATGACCATCATGATGGCGTGCGCGCTCATGTGAAAGCCCATCAGCTCAGGGTTCACGTAGCCGGTCTGCGCGGCCCACAGAAAACCCGCCACGCCGGCCAGCGCGCCGGCCAGGGTGAAGGCCGCGAGCTTGTAGCCGAAGGTGCCGTAGCCCACCGCGCGCATGCGGTGCTCGTTCACCCGGATGCCCGCGAGCACGCGGCCAAAAGGCGAAAACAGCAGGCGCCGCAGGAAGGCGTAGACCAGCACCAGCAGCAGCAAGGTGAAGTAATAGAAGGTGGTCTTGTTTTCAAGGTCAATGCCGGTCCAACCGAACAACGAGGCGTCTGGCCTGAAGTTCACATACAGTCCGTCGGACCCACCGAGCGCCTTGTTGTCGAAGAACAGGAAGAACACCATCTGCGCGAAGGCCATGGTGACCATGATGAAGTAGATGCCGTGCGTTCTCACCACGAAGAAGCCGATGATCAGCGCTGCCAGCCCGGCACCCAAGGCCGAAACGGGCAGCGACCACCACAGGCTGATGGGTGTGTCCGCCGGGGTGAGGAAGGCCAGGGCATAACCCGCCAGACCGAAATAGGCGGCGTGACCGAGCGAAACCAGGCCGGTCACGCCCTGCAGCAGGTCCATGCTCATCGCAAAGATGGCCAGGATCATCATCTGCGAGAGCATCTGCAGGTAGAAGTCCGCGCCGGTCAGGGGCACGAGGGGGAAGGCGGCGAGGGCGATGGCGCCCAGCAGCAGGATCACCTGCATGCTGCGCGGCAGTTTTTCCAATTGGGCTTTGGGCGAACTCATTGTTTGAACAGCCCTTCAGGCTTGTAAAGAAGCACGGCGGCCATGAGCATGTAGACGGCCATGCCAGCAATCTGCGGCACGAGCACCTTGCCGAAGGTGTCGACCAGGCCGACCAGCAGAGCTGCCACGAGGGCCCCGCGCACCGAACCGATGCCGCCGATGACCACCACCACGAAGCACATGATCAGCACCGAGCTGCCCATGCCGGGGTACACGCTGGAGATGGGCGAGGCGATCATGCCTGCGATGGCCGCCAGCGCCACGCCCAGCGCGAACACCACGCCGTGGATAAGACGGATGTTGATGCCGAGCGATTCGGTCATCTCGCGGTTGAAGGCGCCGGCACGGATCTTCATGCCCAGGCGGGTCTTGGAGATCAGCAGGTACAGGCCAAGGGCGAGCGCGATGCAAACGCCCGACATCACCAACCGGTAGACGGGGTAGGACAGGTTGTCGGTCAGCGGGATCGACCAGTTCAGCATCTCGGGCACCTGCACCGAGTGCACGTCGTCGCCCCAGAGGATGGAGCGCACTTCCTCGAAGATGTAGATCAGGCCGAAGGTGAGCAGCACCTGGTCCAGGTGGTCGCGGTGGTAGAAGTGGCGGAACAGCAGCCATTCGAGCAGCCAGCCGAACACCACGGCGATCACCGTGCCGAGCACGATGGCGAGGGCGAGGCTGTCGAGCTGTGATACCAGGAACCAGGACAGGTAGGCCCCGAGCATGTAGAAACTCCCATGCGCGAGGTTGACCACGCCCATGATGCCGAAGATCAGGGTGAGCCCAGCGGCCAGCATGAACAGCAACAGGCCGTATTGCAGGCTGTTGAGCAGCTGGATCAGGAAGTTGGCGAAATCCATGAAGCGCGGCGGTGAAGAGCAGACGAAGAGGGCGAGCAAAAACCAGACCAGCGCCTGTGGGCGCCGGTCTGTGGAGGCATGAGCAAGGGGGAGGCGAGGGCGATCAGCCCATGCGGCAGCCGGTGGCCGGGTCGGCCACGGCCTTCTGCGCAATACCGATCACCTTGTTCTCCTTGTTCTCGACCTTGCGCATGTAGATGTCCTGGATCGGGTTGTGGGCCTTGCTCATGGTCCACTTGCCACGTGGGCTGTCGATGGTGGCGCCCTCCATGGCTGCGTACAGCGCCTTCTTGTTGTTGAGATCGCCCTTGACGGCGTTGGCGCCCTTGATCAACAGAAGGCCCGTGTCATAACCCTGCACGGCGTACACGTCGGGCTGCAGGCGGAATGCCTTGGCGTACTCCAGGCGGAACTGCTTGTCGCGGGGCGTGTTGAGCGAATCGCCGTAGTGCATGGTGGTCAGCACGCCGTTGGCCGCAGGACCCGCCGCCTCCAGCACGCCTTCGGTCAGGAAGCCCGAGCCGTAGAGCTGGATGGATTTGTTCAGGCCCGCCGCAGCGAAATCGCTCATGAACTTGGCTGCGCCACCGCCGGCGAAGAAGCAGGCCACGGCATCGGGCTTGAGCGAGGCGATTTCGGTTAGCAGCGCCTGGAATTCCACGTTGGGGAAGGGCAAGCCCAGCTTCTTCATGATGGTGCCGCCGGCGGCGGTGTAGCTCTGCTCGAAGCCTTCAAAGGCTTCGTCGCCCGCAGCGTAGTTCCAGGTGATCCACACGGCCTTCTTGTGGCCGTTGGCCACCATGGCCTTGCCCAGCGCAAGGGTGGGCTGCGAGTTGGTGAATGAGGTCCGGAACACGTTTGGTGCGCACTGGGCGCGCGTGGCGATGTGCACGCCAGCGTTGGGGATCAGGTTGAGCACGCCCGTGTCGCGCGCGACCTTGTGGATGCCCATTTGCACGCCCGAGTGCACGGTGCCCACGAGCACGTCCACCTTGTCGCGTTGCACCAGGCGGGTCGCGTTCTCGATGCCCTTGGCCGGGTTGGACTCATCGTCCACCTTGAAGTACTCGACCTCGCGGCCGCCGAGCTTGCCGCCCTGCTCATTGAGCGCCATGCGGAAACCATTCTCGATCGCTACGCCGAGCTGGGCGAAAGTGCCGGTGTACGGCAGCATGAAGCCCACACGCACCTTGTCCGACTGCGCGCGTGCCAACTCGGGCAGCAGCAAGCCGGTGGATGCGGCGCCGATCACGGCGGCGCTGCGGGTCAAGACGATTCGGCGGGTGGTCATGGAGTTCTCCTGTGGGTGGTTGCCGGGATGCGGTTCACTGTAGACGCGGGGTGGGGTCTTGACGATCCAGAATTACCCGTACTTGAGGCTTAAAACATTTATGTGTAAATTGAAGGGGCGCCAATCTCAGGCCTTTTCCGTGATCTGGAGTGCTTGCGCCAACCAGTCGCGGCACCACTCAGTGGCGACTATTTCTGCTTCTGTGCCGGCGGAAGCGTCGTGGCAGAACACGTCACCCAGGCGCACGGCCCCCAGGTCGGTCAGGCGCTCGTCGAACCGTTGGCCGCCCTGGCAAAACGTCTGCGGGTGGGTGCCGTGGTCACCCAGCGCGATCACGCCATAGCGCACATGGCCCAGGAATTTGGGTTCGCTGCCCAGGGATTCATACAGCGCGCGGGCGTTGTCAGGCACATCGCCGGAGCCGTAAGTGGATGAGCATATGAGATATAGTGCATCTTCTTCGAAGGTCCGGATGTTCAGCCCGTCCATCATGCGCACCTCGATGCGATCGATCAAGTCGGCACAATCTATCTCGATGGTCTGCGCCACACGCTCGGCAGTGTTGGTCACGGTGCCAACGAGGATGAGGAGTCGGGAGAGTGGATTCATGGCTCAGAAGCTGCAATATACTTCATGAGCCGCAGGCCGAGTACCGGGTAAACCCGTGGTTGGCGCCTGGATGCCGGAGGCTGCGTGTGGCCTGCCCGGAGGGACTCGAACCCCCGACCTGCTGCTTAGAAGGCAGCTGCTCTATCCGGTTGAGCTACGGGCAGACAGGGTGATTGGTGATACAAAAAAGGCCCACACTGTGGGCCTTTTTTGTATCACCTTGATGAATGGTCGGAGCGGCGGGATTCGAACTCGCGACCCTCTGCTCCCAAAGCAGATGCGCTACCAGGCTGCGCTACGCTCCGACTAAGCGGCGAATTGTACCCGCTGAAATGATGCGTTCTGCCCCGGCTCAGCGTTTTTCATATTGAGTCTTGCCAAAAAGCACTTCGCGCGACTTGTCGTCGGTGATCGGTTTGCGCGCATCGGCCAGCACAGCCACGCCACGCTGCACCGCGGGGCGGGCGGCGATGGTATCGAACCACTGTTTCAGGTGCGGGAAGTCGGCCCAGTCAATGCCCTGGTTCTGCCAGTTGCGCAGCCAGGGGAAGATCGCGATGTCGGCAATGCTGTACTGGTTGCCAGCAATGAATTTCTGCTCCGTTACCTGTCGGTCCATGACGCCATAGAGCCGCCTGGCTTCATTGGTGTAGCGGTCGATGGCGTACCCGATCTTTTCGGGCGCGTATTGCCGGAAGTGGTGGTTCTGACCCAGCATGGGACCCACGCCACCCATCTGGAACATCAACCACTCCAGCACCTTGAATTTGGCGCGGTCGCTTTTGGGCAGGAACTTGCCGGTCTTGGCCGCGAGATAGAGCAGGATCGCACCCGACTCGAAAATGCTGATGGGTTTGCCATCGGGCCCCTGGGGGTCAACCAATGCGGGAATCTTGTTGTTCGGGCTGATCTTCAGAAAGACCGGCTCGAATTGATCGCCCTTGCCGATGTTGACGGGGTGAACCTGCCAGTCGCGACCGAGTCGAAAGCCGCACTCCTCCAGCATGATGTGGACCTTGTGTCCATTGGGTGTTGGCCAGGAGTGGACGTCGATCATGAAACTTGCCTTTCTTGGCGGTGCGTTCTGAAGCAATTCACTCTACGGGAAAATGAGGGCTCATGTTTGAGCGTTGGAAAAATGCCTGGGCCGGGCGGCGTCTTTCGGCCATTCGATTGGAGCCCGTGGCGCAGTGGGCAGAGCAGAGCGGGCTGGCGTACGAGCCCTTGGCGAGCGGAGCCTATGTGCTGACCGGCCATTGGTGGGGCGTGCCCGTTCGCATCGAATGCGCGGCCCCTTCCCGGTTCTACATGCGCGGCCTGGAACTCATGGCGCGTGTGGATCTTGCTCAGCCCACCCCCGGTGGTGGTGGTGTGGTGGTGATGAACCGTGCGCTCAAGCACCGGTTGGAGCAAAGGGCTAGCGAGTTGTACTCGCAATACACGGACACACTGCAGACAACGGCGCAGAACGTGCCGGAGGAAATCCGTTGGCTTTCGATGTACCGCGATGCGGGCTGGTCAGGTCCGGACCGGCGTTTCTGGGCCCGCTATGCGGTGCTCACCGACGCGCCTGAGGCCGCGCGGGACTGGATCGACGATGAATGCCTTCAGCGGTTGATGCGATGGCCGACCGAGGCGGTGGGCCCAGACACGCCTCTGTTGCTCATGCGCTTGAAGGGCAAGGTCTACATGCGCCTGCAGATCAATCAGGCGGGCGACGGCGCCACAGCAGCGCACGCGCTGGACTTGTTTCGTCACGCCAGCGAACAGGCCCGCAGGATGATGCAGGCCGCTCGCTGAGCGGTGGGCTCAGAAGCCGCGCGTGACGGGCATTTCCACGTCGGTCTTGACCAGCATGTGCTTGGCCAGTTCCAGCTTGGCGATGGACTGGCGGTGCACCTCGTCGGGGCCGTCGGCCAGGCGCAGGGTGCGCTGGCCGGCGTAGGCATACGCCAGCGGGAAATCGTCGCTCACGCCGCCACCACCATGGGCCTGGATGGCCATGTCGATGATGTCGCAGGCCATGTTGGGGGCCACCACCTTGATCATCGCGATCTCGGCCTTGGCCACCTTGTTGCCGACGGTGTCCATCATGTAGGCGGCCTTGAGCGTGAGCAGGCGTGCCATCTCGATGCGGCAGCGCGCATCGGCGATGCGCTCGTGCCAGACCGACTGGGCCGACACTGGCTTGCCGAAGGCCACGCGGCTGTTCAGGCGCTTGCACATCAGTTCCAGCGCGCGCTCGGCGGCGCCGATGGAGCGCATGCAATGGTGGATGCGGCCCGGGCCGAGGCGGCCCTGCGCAATTTCAAACCCACGACCTTCGCCCAGCAGGATGTTGCCCACCGGCACGCGCACGTCCTTGAGCACCACTTCCATGTGACCATGCGGCGCGTCGTCGTAGCCGAACACCGACAGCGGCCGCACCACCGTGATGCCCTTGCTGTTGGCGGGCACGATGATCATGGACTGCTGCGAGTGGCGGGGCGCATCGGGGTTGGTCTTGCCCATCACGATGTAGACCGCGCAGCGCGGGTCGCCAGCGCCCGACGACCACCATTTGCGGCCGTTGATGACGTAGTGGTCGCCGTCGCGCTCGATGCGGCACTGGATGTTGGTGGCGTCTGATGAAGCCACCTCGGGCTCGGTCATCAGGAAGGCCGAGCGAATCTCGCCACGCAGCAGCGGCTCCAGCCACTCGTCCTTGAGCTCTTCGCTGGCGTAACGCTCGAAGGTTTCCATGTTGCCGGTGTCGGGTGCCGAGCAGTTGAAGACCTCGGCCGCGAAAGGCACGCGCCCCATGATTTCGCACATGGGCGCGTACTCGAGGTTGGACAGGCCCTGCGGCGCGCGCGGGCTGCGCGGCAGGAACAGATTCCACAGGCCTGCCTTGAGCGCTTTGGGTTTGAGTTCTTCAATGATCGTGGTGGGCAGCCAGGGGTTGCCCTTGGCGCGGTTGGCCGCGATCTCGGCGAAGAAGCGTGCCTCGTTGGGGTAGATGTGCTCGTCCATGAACGCCAGCAAACGCTCGCGCATGTCCTTGACCTTGTCGGTGTAGTCGAAATTCATTTTGGCTCCAGTGGAAGAAGGGGGTGGGGTGTGCTGAGGGTCAGCGGGCGCTGGCGAAGCCCCAGGCCATCTCGGCCAGGGGGCGGGCGCCGGCGGCGGATTTCACCGCCTGCTCGTTGGACGCGGTGCCGGCTTCAACCCGCTTGGCAATGCCTTGCAGGATGGCCGCGAGGCGGAACATGTTGTAGGCGAGGTAGAAGTTCCAATCCGCCTTGAGTTGCTCGGGCGTGGCGATGCCGGTGCGCTCGCAGTAGCGCGAGATGTAGGCGTCTTCGGAGGGGATGCCCAGTTCGGCCAGGTCCAGCCCCTGGATGCCGCGGAACATGCCGGGCGGGATGTGCCAGGACATGCAGTGGTAGCTGAAGTCGGCCAACGGGTGGCCAAGGGTCGAGAGCTCCCAGTCGAGCACGGCCAGCACGCGCGGTTCGGTGGCGTGGAACATCAGGTTATCGAGGCGGAAGTCGCCATGCACCACCGACACCATGGACTCGTCACGCGCCATGGCCGGGATGTTCTGCGGCAGCCATTCCATGAGGCGGTCCATCTCCGGGATGGGCTGCGTGATGGAGGCTTGGTACTGCTTGCTCCAGCGGCCGATCTGGCGCTCGAAGTAGTTGCCGGGTTTGCCGTAGTCGGCCAGGCCGATTGCATCGGGCTTGACGGTGTGCAGCGCCGCCATCACACTGTTCATCTCGTCGTAGAGGGCGCCACGCTGCGCGCGGTCCATGCCAGGCAGTGACTGTTCCCAGAGCACGCGGCCGTCCACGCACTCCATGACGTAGAACGCCCGGCCGATCACCGACTCGTCTTCACACAGCACATGCATCTGCGCCACCGGCACACCCGTGCCGTGCAGCGCGCCCATGACGCGGAACTCGCGCTCGATGGCGTGGGCCGATGGCAGCAGCTTGGCCACGGGCCCAGGTTTGGCCCGCATCACGTAGGCGCGTTGCGGCGTGATGAGTTTGTAGGTGGGGTTGGACTGGCCGCCTTTGAACATCTCCACCGTGAGCGGGCCGGAGAAGCCAGGCAGCCGGTCTTTCAGCCAGCTTTCAAGGGCCGGAATGTCGAATGTGTGTTGTGCCGCAACGGGCCGGGTACCGATGAAATTCTGGGTGTCGCTCATGGGTGGAGGCTCAAGGCCGTTGTGGATTGACTGGCCAGAACCTGCAGCGGCGACACAGCCGGGGTCAGGATTCGGCTTCGGCGATGCGCATGAGCATGTCGCGGTTGCGCACCACGACACCACCTTGTTCGATGCGGATCGCGTCTTCGCGCTCCATCGACTTGAGTTCCTGGTTCACGCGCTGCCGCGAGGCACCCAGCAGCTGCGCCAGCTCTTCTTGAGCGAGCTGCAGGCCGATGCGCATTTCGCTGCCGTCGGCCAGACAGGGCACGCCATAGCTGCGCACCAGGTGCAGCAACTGCTTGGCCAGGCGCGCGCGCAGGGGCAGGGTGTTGAGGTCTTCCACGAGGCCGAACAGCGTGCGGATGCGCCGCGCCTGCAGGCGCATGAGGGCTTCGTACAGCTCCACGTGCGAGGCCAGGATCTTCTGGAAATCGGTGCGTGCCACGCACAGCAAGGTGGTGGCGCCATGCGCATAGGCATCGTGCGTGCGCTGGTCGCCGTCGAACATGGCCACGTCGCCGAACCACACCCCGGGCTCCACATAGGTCAGCGTGATCTGCTTGCCCGAGAGCGAGGTCGAGCTCACACGCACCGCACCACGGGCGACCGCCGACCATTCGGTCGGTGGGTCGCCGCGCGCGACGATGAGATCGCCGTCCTTGAATCGCTTGACGTGGGCGCATCGGAGTATGTCGTGACGCAGGGAAGGGGAAAGGCTGTTGAACCAGCGACCGTTGTTGATCGCCTCGCGTTCTTCCATTGTCAGAATCGGTTCGTCCATGGGCTGTCTTTTGAGTGACTGGGGATGGCCTTCATTGTCGCCACTGGGACGCGGCGAACAGATCAGGGTATGCGCGCAGACCGCGTCAGCGGTAGTTGGCGGGCCGCTTTTCCATGAACGCCGCGATGCCTTCGCCCGCGTTGGCGTGGTGCAGGTTGCGCACGAAATGATCGCGCTCGGCCGTGAGTTGTGTGTGCAGCGTGACCGTGGGGGCGTCGTTGGCGAGTTCCTTGATGCTGGTGAGCGCGTTGGGCGCGCGCGCGTTGAGGCGTTCGCACAGCGCCAGCGCGTCGTGCAGGGCCTCTCCCGGGGTGCTGGTCTGGGTGATCACCCCCAACTGTTGCAGGCGCTCGGCGCCGATGCGTTCACCACACAACAGCAGCTGCAGCGCGGTGGCGCGGGGCAGGGCGCGCATCAGGCTCCACGTGGCTCCGCCATCGGGCGACAGGCCCACGCTGCTGTACGACATCGCGAACACGCTGTTTTGTGCGGCGACCACGAGGTCGCAGGCCAGCGCGAGCGAAAAACCGGCGCCAGCGCACGAGCCTTCGACGGCCGCCACCACGGGTTTGGGGAAGGCCCGGATGGTTTCAACCCAGTTGTGCAGGCCTTCGATGCTCTGGGCCTGCACCTCGGGGGCTTGCTGGCGGTTGGCGAGCAACCGCTGCAGATTGCCGCCAGCGCAAAAATGCGCACCTTCGCCCGTGAGGACCACGCTGCGCACATCGGGACTGCTTTCAGCCACGTTGAGCGCCTCGACGCCGGCGGCGTACATGTCGGGGCCGAGCGCGTTGCGGTGCTCCGGGTTGCTGATGGTCAGCACCATGGTCTGCCCATGGCTGTGGCTCTTGAGGCTGGCGGTCATGCGGTGTCGGTCCTTGGGGTGTGGGAGATCAGGCTTCTTCGTGCGTCAGGCTCAGGCCCAGCGCGCCACGGCGGCGCAACCAGGGGGAGGGGCGGTAACGCGGATCGCCGTACACCGTCTGCAGGTTGAACAGGATCTCCAGGACGTTGGTGGGACCGATGCGGTCGCCCATGGCCAGGGGACCCATCGGGTAGCCCAGGCCGAGCGTGACCGCCACGTCGAGGTCGGCCGGCGAACAGATGCCCTGTTGGCACATGTCGGCTGCGATGTTGACGATGGTGGCTACCACGCGCTGCGTGACGAAGCCGCCACTGTCTCGCACCACGCTCACGGCTTTTCCGTCGCTGGCGAACAGGGCGTGAGCGGCGTCGCGCATATCGGCCCGGGTGGCGGGGTTGGTGGCCAGCACGCGGCGGCGGGTGGAAGCGTCGTCGAGCATCATGTCGATGCCCACCGTGCGTGACGCGTCCAGCCGCTCCACGGCTGCCAGTGTGGTCACGTCCAGGCCGAGCGGCGCAACCAGGATGAGCGCGGCCGCAGATGGTGCGGCAGCGGTCTCGATGTGCGCGCCCAGTTCCTTGAGCAACTGGTAGAGCTCTGCTCGGCGCGCGGCCTTGGGCGAGACCCAGACCGGCGGCAGCTCCGCCACGGTCGGAGCGGCCGTTTCGGAAGGCACCTGGGCCACGCCCTTGTCGTAGGTATAGAAGCCTTCGCCCACCTTCTTGCCCACCACGCCGCCAGCCAGCCGTTGGGCGGTGATCACGCTGGGGCGGTAGCGTGGCTCTTCGAAGTACTGGTGGTAGATCGACTCCATCACGGGGTGTGACACGTCCAGGGCCGTCAGGTCCATCAGTTCAAACGGGCCGAGCTTGAAGCCCATCTGGTCCTTGAGGATGCGGTCGATGGTGGCGAAATCGGCGACCCGTTCACCCACCACGCGCAGGGCTTCGGTACCGTAGCCACGGCCGGCGTGGTTCACGATGAAGCCGGGCGTGTCCTGTGCAGACACCGGGGTGTGGCCAAACTGGCGGGTGTAGTCGGTCAGGCGCTGGCACACCGCAGCGCTGGTCTTGAGGCCGGCGATGACCTCGACCACCTTCATCAGGGGCACCGGGTTGAAGAAGTGGTAGCCCGCCAGCTGGGCCGGGCGCTTCAGAGCGGCGCCGATCGAGGTGACCGAAAGGGACGACGTGTTGGTGGCCAGCACCGCATCGGGTTGAACGATGGCTTCGAGATCGGCAAACAGGCGCTGTTTGACGTCGAGCCGTTCGACGATGGCTTCCACCACCAGATCGCAGGGCGCGAGGTCGGTCAGCGCATTGGCCAGGTGCACCCGCGCCAGGCAGTCTTCCATCTGGCTGGCCTCCATGCGGTTCTTGCCCACCAGCGTCTGCCAGGTGCCTTGAAGGGCGGCTCGCGCCGCCTCCGCCGCGCCAGCCTGCACGTCGAAGAGCCAGACCTGGCTGCCTGCCTGGGCCGCCATCTGGGCAATGCCACGGCCCATGGCACCGGTCCCGACGATGCCCGCATGAAGAAAAATGGGTTGCATAAGTGTGTTGTATTTGGAATGAGGGTGCCTGGAGCTATGACAAAATGATCCAACGAAAGAACGAAGGGCTTCCAACGTGCGCCAGACATGGACAGGCTGTATTTTGCTATTAACTGCCCTGGGCAGTTCGGCGGCTACGCTGGGGCGGCACAGTGGTGCAGCTGTCATCGGACAACCCCTCGATGTCCGGGTCCAGGTTCTTCTCGCTCCCGGTGAGGACCTCACCAACCAGTGCATCAATGCGGATGTCTTTTTTGGCGACACGCAGGTGTCGCCCGGGCTGGTGCGCAGCACGCCCCAGAAGGCCGAGGCCGACGCCTCGGTGCGCATCCAGACCCGACAGCCCATCAACGAGCCCATCGTCACCCTGTACGTGCGCGCCGGCTGCGGCACCGCGTTCACCCGCCGCTTCGTCCTGCTGGCCGATCCGCTCAACGAGCCGATGGGGTCGGTCGACCGATCCGCCACCCCTGCAACTGCGGCGCCTGCGGCTGCGGTGCAAGTGCCTTCAGCACCTTCGGGGGCTGGTCTCAATGGAAGCAGCCCGACCGAGGGTGGCACCACCACCTCCCGGTCACCCGCGCCAGTTGGCCCTGGGGCACAGCCACCGGCGCGAACAGCGCCCAAGCCTGCGGCGAGACCGGGCGCCACGCCACCTCCCCGTGCAAGCAGTGTGGTGCGGCGCGCGCCGACGGCGCCTGCTGCAGCGCCCCGCCTGCAGCTGGACCCCATTGATCTCGATGCCGGCATCGAACGTGACCCGACGCTCAAGCTCTCGCCCTCGCTGCTGAGCGAGCCCACTGCATCTGAAGAAACCCGGACCGCCGCCGGTTTGCTCTGGAAGTCCCTCAATGCGTCGCCGGAAGACATCCTGCGGGATGCCCAGAAACTTGTGGCGCTTGAGGCGGAGGCCAATCAGTTGCGCGATGCCCGGGCCCAGAGCCAGAACAGCATCGGCGAATTGACCTCCCAACTGGAGGAGGCCCGCGATCAGCGCTACCGGAACTGGCTGGTGTACCTGTTGGGGGCGTTGTTGTTGCTGGCGCTTCTGGCGTTGTTGCTGGCATCGCGCCGACGGCCCGCTCAGGCCGGGTCCGAGGCGTCCCGCGCCTGGTGGTCCTCGGCGCCCGAGGAAAAACCCGTCGGGGAACAACCTCGCAAACCCGGCCGCAAGGTCCGCCCGGTGGCTGCAGCGCCCGCACCTGGAGGCATGGAGCTGGACCTCCACCTGGATCAGGACTCTTCGCTGGACGATCTGCAGTCCCTGGATGGTGCGCTGCCTCGTGAGAATGATTCGGAGCCGGCGTCGGCGGCTGCACTGCAACCACGCGATCGGCGGGATTTTTCGCCCAGTGCATTGGGCATTTCCCGTTCGGTGGCAACGGAAGAGCTTTTCGATGTCCAGCAGCAGGCCGACTTCTTCGTTTCGCTGGGCGAGGACGAACAGGCCATTCAGGTGCTGCGCAATCACCTGGCCGAAAGCCATGAACCCAGCCCCCTGGCGTACCTGGACCTGTTCAAGCTCTACCACCGCCTCGGACGCCCTGAAGACTACGACGCCTTGCGCGACGAGTTCAACCACGTCTTCAATGCTGGCGCGCCACCGTTCAACCGCTACACCGATGGAGGTCGAGGCCTTGAGGCGTACGAAACGGCTTTCAGCCGCATTCAGTCGCTGTGGCCCCAGCCTCGGGTGCTGGACCTGATCGAGGAATCGATCTTCCGCAATGTCAGCGACGATGAGGTCGAGGTGTTCGATCTGGAGGCGTACCGCGAATTGTTGCTGCTGCACGCAATGGCCAAGGAGCTGATCAAGCGCGACGAGCCGGCCGCTGCGCAACAGAGCGAGTTCCTCCACACGAACATGCAACCTTTGAAGGCGGAAGGCCGACGCCAGAGTGCGCCCCTCGCCAAGAGGACCGCCGTCGCGGGGGAGGTCGCCGGGGGGCGCAACACCGAGCCGATGGTACTGGACACCCTGTTGCCCGCGTCGTCCCACCTGGGCCTGGACATCAACCTGAACGATCTGTCCGAGTTCTCGGCCTTCGAGGCCTCGCTCCCGGAGGTGTCTCCACCCGTGGAGCCAACGGCCAAGGTCGGTGATGGTCAGGACCTGCCATTGAGCAATCTGATTGACTTCGAGGTGTTGGACTTCATGCCGCCAGACGACGAGCCAGTTGCGAAACCGGATGGCAAACGCTGACTGCGATTCCATGTGCCCCAAGAAAAAACGCCGGTGACAGCCGGCGTTTTTTCTTTGAGAGGTCAGCCGCAGCCATCAGCGTCGAACCTGCAGCGCGCCCGGATTGACGATGTTGGTGGGCGTGCCCCTGATGTAGTTGACGACGTTGTCAAATGCGGAGGAAAAATACATCTCGTAGCTGTCCTGCTCGACGTAACCGATGTGGGGTGTACAGATGCAGTTTTCGAGCCGAAGCAAGGCGTGGCCTTGCAGGATAGGCTCGGATTCAAACACGTCGATCGCAGCCATGCCGGGGCGTCCACGGTTCAACGCGGCGATCAACGCATCGGGCTGGATGAGCTCGGCACGGGAGGTGTTGACCAGCAGCGCGGAAGTCTTCATGGCCGCAAGGTCTTCCGATGTCACGCAGCCCGCATTGGTCTCGCTCAGCCGCAAGTGCAGGCTCAGCACGTCGGCCGTTTCAAACAGGGCGGCCTTGCTGGGCGCCACATCGAAGCCGTCTGATGCGGCGCGCGCACGGCTTTCTTCGCTGCCCCAGACGATCACGCGCATGCCAAAGGCCCGCCCGTAGCCCGCCACCATCTGTCCGATGCGGCCATAGCTCCAGATACCCAGTGTCTTGCCACGCAGCACCATGCCCACGCCGAAATTGGCGGGCATGGCGGCCGCCTTCAGCCCAGCTTGCTGCCAGGCGCCATGCTTGAGGTTGGAGACGTACTGCGGGATGCGCCGCATGGCCGCCAGGATCAGCGCCCAGGTGAGTTCGGCGGTGGAAACGGGTGAGCCCACCCCCTCGGCCACCGCAATGCCGCGCTCGGTGCAGGCATTGACATCCACATGCCCGCCCACGCGTCCGGTCTGAGCGATCAGTTTGAGCCGGGGTAGTTTTTCAACCAACTGACGGGTGATGGGGGTGCGCTCCCGGATCAGGACCAGCACATCGGCATCGCGCAATCGAATGGACAACTGACCCACGCCCTTGACCGTGTTGGTGAAGACTTTGGCCGGGTAGGGCTCCAGTTTCTCGGCACACCGCAGTTTGCGCACAGCGTCCTGATAGTCATCAAGGATCACAATATTCATGACCCTATTGTGCCTTCACCTCCCGGGCTCCCCAGGCCGTTGACCCCTCGTTACAAGCAGTCGCAGGCCCAGTGAACCAGTGAGAAGGACGGCCTGCTCACAGTGGTGCGCGCTCAGGCTGCGCGCGTGGACAACCGCCGCTCCTGGTCGGCCAATCGATCAAGTTCGGCACACACGTCGTTGATGCGGCCTGAAATCACCAGCTTTACCCCGACCCGGTGCGCCGCCATGGCCCCGGTTTGCCGCAGCACGCGCACACGGGGCGCGGGCTCGGTTGCAGTTGGCACGGCCCGCAAAGCAGATGGTGTGCTGGCGAATGTGCCGCGCTTGAGCCAGCCAGCGCGTGCGAAACGCTGCACCGTTCGGGTGGCCGTCGGCTCGTTGGCTGCGGGCATCTGGCGAATGGCGGGGGAGGGCAGCCAGCAGTCGATCAACTGCAGAGGGGCACGCCACGTGTTGGTGTTGAAAAGTTTTCCCATGCGAAACTCCATTGGAGGGGTTGAACACAGGCAGGATTGCAGAATCAAACGCCTTCGCAGGGATGTGTCCTTGTGGCAGGTTGCGCACCTGCCGGGACCAAACGCCCGCCACCTGCTGAGGCGACACGGACCGGGACCGGTCAGAGCAGGAAGCTGTTGCGGATCAAGCCCACGGCGAGCCCTTCAATTTCAAATGGCTCACCCGGTTCGACGACGATGGTCTTGTAGTCGGGGTTTTCCGCATGCAGTTCAATCAAGTGCTGGCGCCGCATAAAGCGCTTGACGGTGACGTCGTCACCCAGGCGGGCCACCACGATCTGGCCATTCTTGGCTTCCTTGGTGGATTGGACTGCGAGCAGGTCGCCGTCCAGGATGCCGATGTCGCGCATGGACATGCCGCGAACCTTGAGCAGGTAGTCGGGCGTGCGCTGGAACAGGCTGCGCTCGACCTGGTAGGTCTGATCGACATGCTCCTGAGCCAGGATGGGTGAGCCGGCCGCCACGCGGCCAATAAGGGGCAGCACCAGCTGGGCCAGGCTGGGGAGCGGCAGTGTAAGCTGGCGCCCGCGCGAATCGTTGATGGACTGCAGGTCTTCGCTGCGCAGGCGGATGCCGCGAGACGTGCCACTGACCAGCTCGATGACGCCCTTGCGCGCCAGCGCCTGCAAATGCTCTTCGGCGGCGTTGGCCGACTTGAAACCGAGTTCGCTGGCAATTTCGGCGCGGGTGGGCGGTGCGCCGGTGCGCGCAATCGCCGTCTGGATCAATTCCAGGATCTGTTGCTGCCGGGCGGTGAGCTTCGGTGTGGTGTGGGGCATGTCGAGCATGAGAACCTCGTCAAGAGCGTGGTGGCCAAGGGGGACGCCATCTGGGAAAGCCGGCGCAGTGCGATAAAGCGTCTGATGCCTGTTTTCTTATCCAGTGGCTGTATTTTTAACCAGTTTTCAAGGAATGGCAAGTGGTGGAAGCAAATCAGGGCCAGCGGCTCGTGATCCTGGGCACCGGCGGCACCATCGCCGGGCGCGCCGCTCAGGCGGGCGACAACGTGGGCTATGTGGCTGGGCAGGTCGGGGTGGCCGATTTGGTGGCGGCCGTGCCGGCGCTGGCCAATGTGGCGCTGGATGTGGAGCAGGTGACGCAGATCGATAGCAAGGACATGGGCCTGCCGGTGTGGCAGGCATTGGCAAAACGGCTCCTGGTTCATTTGAATGACGCCGAGGTGTCGGCGCTGATCGTGACGCACGGCACCGACACGCTGGAGGAAACGGCGTTCATGCTGCAACGCCTGCTTCAACCCGCCAAGCCGGTGGTGCTGACCTGCGCGATGCGCCCGGCCTCCGCGCTGGTGCCTGATGGGCCGCAGAACCTGGCGGACGCGGTGGCCGTCGCACGGCAGGCGGGCGCCGGGGTGGTGGTGGTGTGCGCGGGGCAAGTGCACGGTGCGTTGGAGGTGGCGAAGGTGCACACCTACCGCCTTGACGCCTTTGATTCCGGGGATGCGGGGCCGCTGGCCTGCGTGGAAGAGGGGCAGTTGCGCCATTTCCGATCGGGGGGTGTCGACGCTTCACAAGGTTCCCACGACAAGCCTCTGCTGGACCGCTTCCTGGCGGCCGAAGTCTTGCCCCGGGTTGAGCTGGTGACCAGCCATGCCGACGCGGACGGCAGTCTGGTGCGAGCCTTGATGGCGCCGGGTGCCTCACGGCCTCTGCGTGGCATTGTGGTGGCTGGTACGGGAAATGGCACCGTTCACGAGGCATTGACCGACGCACTGAATGCCGCGCAGATACAAGGGGTTCGCGTGGTGTTGGCGACCCGTTGTGCCCGAGGTCGGGTGGTGCCGCACGCCGGACTACCGTTCGAGCATTCGGCCGGGCTTTCACCGGTCAAGGCCAGGTTGGCACTGGCGCTGGACTTGCTGATGGACTGACGCCATGTTCGCCGCGCTTGGTGCCCACGCCTGGGCGTACCCCATGCTGGAAGTGGTTCACCTGTTGGGCGTGGCGCTGCTGCTTGGTAATTTGACGCTGCTGGAACTGCGGGTGTTTGGGTGGGGGCCGGGCCTTCCCGTGGAACCCCTGGCGAAGCTGAGCCTGGCTCTGGTGGCGGTGGGCTTTGGGCTGGCAGCTGCTTCCGGTCTCCTGATGTTCGGTACCCAGGCTGGGGAACTGCTGGCGAATCGGGTGTTCACAGCCAAGATGGTGTTGATCATGCTGGCGGGGTGCAACGCTGGCTGGTTCCACGCCCGCCGATCACTGCAACGCCAGGACCGCACCGCGCGCCTTCTGATGCTGTTGTCGTCGGCCTTGTGGCTGCTCGTGCTGACCTGCGGCCGGTGGATCGGTTACGTGTGAAGGAGATCGCCATGCAACGACGTGATGTGATTCAGATGGGGGCCTTGCTGGGTCTGGGCAGTTGGGCCGGTGCTTCGCTGGCCCACCATGGCTGGAGCAGTTTTGATCAGGAACGACCGATCTATCTGGAGGGACGGGTCGTTGAAGTGAAGTGGCGCAACCCGCACGCGGAACTGGTGCTGGAGTTGCCCGAGACCTTGCGCCTGCCGGCCGATCTGGCTCAACGACCCTTGCCCGCTCAGACGGCGGGCATCGATGGGCCCGCGCTGCTGGCCAAGACAGTGCTACCCACGCGCCGCGACCGCCGTTGGGAGATTGAACTGGCACCGCTGTTCCGCCTGGGCCAATGGCAGATGCCCGAGATCAAGACCGGTGCGGCCTTGTCCACTGTGGGCTTCACGTTCAAGGACGAGAAGGGCGAAGCAATCCTGCGCGCTGAGTACGTTTTTCTGGATGGCAAGGCCTACGGCCTGCGTTCCAGCCCTGCGTGAAGTCTGAAAGCAAAACACCCGGCGCAAGGCCGGGTGTTTTGTGGGAAGCCGCAGTGGCTTACTTCGACAGCGCCTCGAAGGCGCGTGCCGTGATGTCATCCACCGAGCCCATGCCGCTGATGGCGCGGTACTTGGGCGCTGTGGCCGCATCCGTGCGCGCCCAGCTGCTGTAGTAGTCCACGAGGGGACGGGTCTGCGCGCTGTAGACCTCGAGCCGCTTCTTAACGGTCTCTTCCTTGTCGTCTTCGCGCTGGATCAGCGGTTCGCCGGTCACGTCGTCCTTGCCTTCCACCTTGGGCGGGTTGAACTTGACGTGGTAGGTGCGGCCTGACGCCGGATGCGAGCGGCGGCCGCTCATGCGTTCGATGATGGCGTCGAACGGCACATCGATCTCCAACACGTAGTCGAGCTTCACGCCGGCGGACTTCATGGCGTCGGCCTGCGGAATGGTGCGCGGGAAGCCATCAAACAGAAAACCGTTGGCGCAATCGGGCTGGGCAATCCGTTCTTTGACGAGGTTGATGATGAGGTCGTCGCTGACCAGACCACCGGATTCCATCACCGCCTTGGCCTGCAGGCCCAAGGGTGTGCCGGCCTTCACCGCCGCGCGCAGCATGTCGCCGGTGGAGATCTGGGGGATGCCGTATTTTTGGCAAATGAACGTGGCTTGCGTTCCTTTGCCGGCACCCGGGGCGCCCAACAGAATCAGTCTCATCGCTTTCCTTTTTGCAGAGTTTCAATGGCATGGCCGCTTGTCTCGAGCGGCCGCCCCAGGGCGTGGGAGCCGGGGCGACCGGTCGAGGATAGCACGGGCACCCTTCGCTCTGGCTGACAGGAAAAGGGCTCCGCCGCAGGCCCGAAGGCCGCAAACTCAGGCCTTGGCGAGCAGTTCACGCACCCGTTGAAGGTCTTGCGGCGTGTCCACGCCGGGACCTGGCGCATGGGTTGTCACGTGCACCGCGATGCGGTGCCCATGCCACAACACGCGCAACTGTTCCAGCGACTCTGTGGCCTCCAGCGGCGAGGGTTCCAGTTTTGGGAACTGCCGCAGGAAGCCGGCGCGATAGGCGTAGATGCCAACATGGCGCAGCGGAGCAGGGCTCGGCAACGTGTTCAGGGGCTGACCGGGCGGCATGCCATCGCGCCACCAGGCGATTGGCGCACGGCTGAAGTACAGCGCGGTGCCGGCGCGGTCGAGCACGACCTTGACCACATTGGGATTGAGGAAGTCGGTTGTGCTGTCGATGGTGTGGGCGGCGGTGCTCATCACGCAATCGTCTCGGCGCTGCAGTTCGGCTGCCACGGCGTTGATCAAGGTGGGGTCGATCAGCGGTTCGTCGCCTTGTACGTTGACCACCAAGGTGTCGTCCGGCAAGCCGAGCAGGGCACAGGCTTCGGCCAGGCGGTCGCTGCCGGAGGGGTGGTCGGTTCGTGTGAGCAAGGCTTCCACCCCGTGGTGGGTGCAGGCTTCGAGGATGCGCGGATCGTCGGCGGCCACCACGCAACGCGAGGCGCCGCTCTGTATCGCGCGTTGCGCTACGCGCACCACCATGGGCACACCGGCAATGTCGGCCAGGGGCTTGTCGGGCAGTCGTGTGGAGGCCAGCCGGGCGGGGATGAGGACGGTGAATGCGGCCGCCGCAGTGGGCAGGCTCATGCCAACGGTGCAGGAGCCGAAGGGCGAGCGGCTTCCTCTTCACTGATTGTGCGTGCCTCGTGTTCGAGCAGGATGGGAATGCCATCGCGCACCGGGTAGGCCAGGCGAGCACTGCGCGAGAGCAGCTCCTGCTTCTCGCGGTCGAAGATCAAAGGCCCCTTGGTGACGGGGCAGACCAGCAGTTCGAGCAGTTTGGTGTCCATGGCGGAATGATAGTCGCGCCGCGTGCACCCAGGGTTTCAAGGGGCAGGGCGCCAGGGGGCAAGATGGGCGTCAACGGCTCTGAAGAACGCGGGCTCGGGGCTCAGTTCGAGTGGGACGGCCCAGGCTTGCACGGAGCCGTCCGCCGGCAACAGGGCGAACAGCTTGGTGGCGTCCTTCTCGGTGCAGATCAAGGGATGCTGCGCAGCATTCACCAGCTCGGCGTAAGCGGCTGGGGTCGCATGATCCGGCAGGGCCACCTGCTTCGCGGGCGTGAGCCCGACCTCCCTCAGCATGTCAAAAAACACCTCGGGTCGAGCGATGCCTGCCACTGCGGTCAGAGGCCGACCTTTCAGGTGTGAGAGCTCGACGCGCTGGCCCTGGGGGCCAATGGCGTGGGTGGCCAGCTGCCGCACCGCCAGGAACGCGGGGATGTCAGGCGCCTTCACCCCCGCAGAGGTCGATGCGCCGGCGCGGCCTTGCAGCAGCAGAAGGTCAGGCTTGAAGGGCGCCTGGCGTGCGGGCGGCCAGGGTTCGCGCAGCAGGCCGGCGGGCAGCATCCATCCATTGCCCACGCCACGGTCGTCAAACACCACGATGGCGAGTTGCCGTGCCAGGGCCAGGTGCTGCAGTCCGTCGTCGCACACCAGCACATCCACGCCTGGATGGGCGGCGCGCAGCGCGCGTGCGGCATCGACCCGGCGAGCGGCCACGCACACAGGTGCGCCGGTGCGTTGCTGAATCAGCAGCGGTTCGTCCCCAGCTTCGCTGGCAGGCGTGTCGGCAAACACATGGGTCACGCCAGCGGCGGCCCTTCCGTGGCCTCGCGAGATCACGCCCGGGTGCCAGCCTTGCGCCTGAAGGTGATTGACCAGCGCGATGGTGCAGGGTGTCTTGCCCGCACCGCCAACCACCACATTACCGACCACGACGACCGGTACATCCATCTGCTGAACCTCCAGCAGCCCCCGGACATAGAGCCGGCGGCGAAGGGTCATGAGCAAGCGGTACAGCAGGGAGACGGGCCAAAGCAGGCTGTTCAGCAGACCTCGCCGCTGAGCGCTCTGCAGCCAGGCGGTTTGCCGCATCCGCCGCTTGGCCTGACTCATGGCGGACACCCGGGGTGTGTCAGGACTTGCCGCGGGCGGGCGCACCCGTCTGCTGGGTTGCGAACGTGATCTGCACCAGACCTGCTCGGCGAGCCGCGTCCATCACATTGATGACAGACTGGTGGGTGGCTGCCGCATCCGCGCTGATGACGATGACCGTGTCGCGGTTGTCCTGCGAGGCTTCCGACAGCACGCGCGTGAGCACCTCGACGCCCGCGCCTTCCAGCACCTGCCGGTTGATCGAGTAGCGCCCGTCGCTGCCCACCGCCACCACGATTTCACGCGTGTTCTGCTTGGGCGCCTGCGCGTCGGCGACGGGAAGGTTCACCTTCAGTTCGGTGAACTTGCTGTAGGTGGTGGTGAGCATCAGGAAGATCAGCACCACCAGCAGGATGTCGATGAACGGGATCAGGTTGATCTCGGGTTCATCGTGCTCACCGGTGCGAAAGTTCATAGCGTGGGCTTCCGCAGGCTCAACAGGTGCCGGGCGAAGCGCTCGGCAGCGAGTTCCATCGAGAGCAGGTAGCTGTCCACCCGGGCGCGGAAATAGCGCCAGAAAATCAGCGCGGGGATGGCAATGATCAGGCCGAACGCGGTGTTGTAGAGGGCGATCGAGATGCCATGCGCGAGCTGGCCGGGGTTGCCCATGCCAGGCACGGCGCCGCCGCTGTCCATCGCTTGCGAGCCAAAAATCTCGATCATGCCGATGACGGTGCCGAGCAGGCCGAGCAGGGGCGCTGCCGATGCAATGGTGGCCAGCGCGCCGAGGTAGCGCTGCAGCTTGGCGGCGGCTTCGCGGCCCGCGCCTTCCAGGCTTGCGCGAAGATCATCTTCGGTGGCGCGCGGGTTGATGTTGTAAGTACGGAAGCCGGTGGCAAGCACCGTGCCCAACACGGAGTTCTGCTCAAGCTGCTTGACCACGTCAGGCCCCGGGATGCCGTTGCGCGAAACCATGATGGCTTCATCGAGAAGTTTGGGCGGAAATATCTTGCGCGACTTGAGGCTAACAAAGCGTTCGATGACCAGGGCCATGCCGAGCACAGAGCAGGCGATCAGGGGCCAGATGGGCCAGCCAGCGGCTTGTATGATGGAAAACAAATCAGGACTCCAGGCTAGTGCCACCGGACGCGGGTGGCCTTGAGGGGTGCGAATGATTATGTCTCAGGCCCACGAGTGCTCCTCTAACGAGTGCGACCATTCGGCCCCTGCTCACGCCGTCCAGCCACTCGGGCCCGATTCTTCTCCCTGATGCACAAATTCTGTGGATAACTTTGTGAAAAACTTGCCCGCAATGCGCACGAACCCCTGTCCCGGCAGGGCCCGCGACACGTCGATCACAAAACAGGCACTGCAAATGTCTTTGGAATCAAGGCACTTGGCGGCATGCGGCTTGGATGCTGGGTGTTACTCCAGGATGTTCAGCAACGGCGCGGCTTGTGGACACATTTGCTCTGGAGATGCGCGTGTCTGAATCCTTGTTTGATGCGGATTCACCGTCTGCGCGGCGTGTATGGGCGGTTGGGCCGCTGATGCGAGCCGTGGCCGACACCATCACGGCTCGATTCAATCCGGTGGCGGTGCGCGGCGAGCTTTCGGGCTTTTCGCGCGCGGCCAGTGGCCATTGTTATTTTTCGCTCAAGGACGACACGGGGCAGGTGCGTTGCGCCATGTTCCGGCGCTCGGCGGAGCAACTGAGTTTTGCCCCGCGCGATGGCCAGTTGGTCGAAGCGCGCGGCAAGCTTGACATCTACGGGGCGCGCGGCGACCTGCAGTTGATCGTCGAGTCGCTGCAGCCCGCCGGCCAGGGCGCACTGTTTGAACAATTCCTCAAGCTCAAGGCCCAACTCGAAGCCGAAGGGCTGTTCGAGGAAGCCCGCAAGCGGCCGCTGCCTGCGCAGCCGCGCAGCATTGGCATCGTCACATCTCTCGGGGCGGCGGCCTTGCGCGATGTGGTCACCGCGCTGAAGCGGCGCGTGCCACACATCCCGGTGGCCATCTACCCAGCGGCCGTGCAGGGCATGCAGGCGCCGGCCGAGCTGTGCACGGCCTTGCAAACGGCGTACAGGCGGCACGCCGACAGCGGCGAAAGCGATGTGCTGTTGCTCGTGCGGGGTGGCGGTTCACTCGAAGACCTCTGGTCGTTCAACGACCCGACGCTGGTGCGAACCATCGCGCTCGCCCCGATGCCCGTGGTGTGCGGCGTGGGGCATGAAACCGACTTCACGTTGGCCGACTTTGTGGCCGATCTTCGCGCCCCCACACCCACGGCGGCAGCCGAGCTCTGTGCGCCAACGAAAGTGCAGCGGCTGGGCGAGCTCGCCTACCTGCAGGAGCGCCTGAACGACGGTGCCTATGCCGACATCGATCAGCGGGGCCAACGGCTCGACCGCCTTGCCCAACGCCTGGGACGGCCGTCCGGGCGCATTCACGACAGTTTGCGGCAATTGGCCAGCCTGCAGCACGCCTTGCAGCGCAGCGCTTCACTGGCGACCCAACGCCAGCACAACCGGCTGCAGACCCAGCAGGTCGGCTTGCCACTGGCCATACAACGCGCCTTGGAGGCGCAGCGGCAGCGGTTGCAGCGCGGCCAGACCGCGCTCGGCCTGCTCGATCCGCAGTTGGTTCTGCAGCGGGGTTATGCATTCCTGACGGATGAGCACGGGATGGCACTGACGCGAGCCGCCCAGGCAAGGCCCGGACAGCCGCTGCGCGCGACGCTGGCCGACGGAGCTCTTGACGTGCGGGTGGACGGCTGAGCTTGCCGTGGCCGAGAAACCCTGATCGCCCTGCCGGCACTGGCCTTGCCTACAATGCGGAGGCCCCATTGCCTTGTGCTCCGCGACCTGCGGCCAAGCGCGCCATTTCACAACACCAACGCAAGAGGAACCCCATGGAACATACCCTGCCCAAACTGCCCTACGACCTGGACGCCCTGGCCCCGCACTACAGCCGCGAGACGCTGGAGTTTCACCACGGCAAGCACCACAACGCCTATGTGGTCAACCTGAACAACCTGCAAAAGGGCACCGAGTTCGAGAACATGGACCTCGAGTCCATCATCAAGAAGTCGAGTGGCGGCATCTACAACAACTCGGCCCAGATCTGGAATCACACGTTCTTCTGGAACTGCATGAAGCCCAATGGCGGCGGTGAACCTTCTGGCGCGCTGGCTGCAGCCATTACGGCCAAGTGGGGCAGCTACGCCGCGTTCAAGGAAGCCTTCGTCAAGTCCGCCGTGGGCAACTTCGGCTCGGGCTGGACCTGGCTGGTGAAGAAGGCCGACGGCTCGGTCGACATCGTCAACATGGGCGCCGCTGGCACCCCGCTGACCACCGGCGACAAAGCCCTGCTGACGGTGGATGTGTGGGAGCACGCCTACTACATCGACTACCGCAACCTGCGCCCCAAGTTCGTCGAGACCTTCCTCGACAAGCTGGTGAATTGGTCGTTCGCCGAAGCCAACTTCGCCTGATCGCATGCGCCAGCATCAAGGGCTCGGAGGGTGACCTTCGGGCCCTTTTTGCTGTCTTCCGCCTCAAATGCATGCAAATTTTTTTGTGCGTGTTTTGTATTGTGGGAATGTGATCCCAAAAACGAAGGCTTGGCACTCGCGCTGAAAGCACAATCACGGGATACCGATCACCGTATCCGCGCGACCTGCCTGGATGCCGGTCGGCGCCGTACCAACAACCTCTGGAGATAAGCAATGAGCAGCCAGCAACCTACCATCATCTACACCCTGACGGACGAGGCCCCCTTGCTGGCCACCAGTGCGTTCCTGCCCATCATCCGCACTTTTGCGGCGCCGGCAGGCATCAACGTTGCGACCAGCGACATTTCGGTGGCCGGGCGCGTGCTGGCCGCTTTCTCTGATTACCTGACCGAAGAACAGCGGGTCAGCGATGACCTAGCGGCACTGGGCAAGCTCACGCTCAAGCCCGAAGCCAACATCATCAAACTGCCCAATATCAGCGCTTCAGTCGCGCAGCTGAAGGCCGCCATCAGCGAGTTGCAGCAGAAGGGCTACAAGATTCCGGACTTCCCCGAGAACCCGAAGACGGACGAGGAGAAGGACATTCGCGCCCGCTACAACAAGTGCACTGGCAGTGCGGTGAACCCGGTGCTGCGCGAAGGCAACTCAGACCGGCGCGCCCCCCGCGCGGTGAAGGAATACGCCCGCAAGAACCCGCACAGCATGGGTGAGTGGAGCCAGGCCTCGCGTTCGCACGTGTCGCACATGCACCACGGTGACTTCTATCATGGTGAGAAGTCCATGACCCTGGACAAGGCGCGCGACGTCAAGATGGAGCTGATCACCAAGAGCGGCAAAACCATCGTGCTCAAGCCCAAGGTCTCGCTGCTGGACCGCGAGGTCATCGACTCCATGTTCATGAGCAAGAAGGCGCTCCTGGACTTCTACGAAAAGGAGATCGAGGACGCGCGCAAGACCGGCGTGATGTTCTCGCTGCACGTCAAGGCGACCATGATGAAGGTGTCGCACCCCATCGTCTTCGGCCACTGCGTGCGCATCTTCTACCGCGAAGCTTTCGAGAAACACGGCAAGCTGTTCGATGAGTTGGGCGTGAACGTCAACAACGGCATGGTGGATCTGTACAACAAGATCGCCACGTTGCCCCAGAGCAAGCAGGACGAGATCAAGCGCGACCTGCACGCTTGCCACGAAGGCCGGCCCGAGCTGGCGATGGTCGATTCAGCCAAGGGCATCACCAACTTCCATTCGCCCAACGACGTGATCGTCGACGCATCCATGCCGGCAATGATCCGCAACAGCGGCAAGATGTGGGGTGCGGATGGTCGCCTGAAAGACGTCAAGGCCGTGATGCCCGAATCGACCTTCGCCCGCATCTACCAGGAAATCATCAACTTCTGCAAGTGGCATGGCGCGTTCGACCCCAAGACCATGGGCACCGTGCCCAACGTGGGGCTGATGGCCCAGCAGGCCGAAGAGTACGGCTCGCACGACAAGACCTTCGAGATTCCCGAAGACGGCGTGGCCAACATCACCGACCTGGCCACTGGCGAGGTCTTGATGAGCCAGGATGTGGAGCAAGGCGACATCTGGCGCATGTGCCAGGTCAAGGACGCTGCCATCCGCGATTGGGTCAAGCTGGCCGTGAGCCGTGCGCGCAATTCCGGCATGCCGGTGGTGTTCTGGCTTGACGCCTACCGTCCGCACGAAGCGCAACTGATCACCAAGGTCAAGATGTACCTGCACGAGCACAACACGGCCGGCCTGGACATCCAGATCATGAGCCAGGTTCGTGCCATGCGTTACACGTTGGAGCGCGTGATCCGGG
>Ga0247738_10000195_pt1 | contig 25950 bp, 28 predicted proteins | sample UWRJL013104B2_FD_180936 | JGI IMG/M metagenome (GOLD analysis project Ga0247738, IMG submission 180936) | Plant litter microbial communities from Arlington Agricultural Research Station in Wisconsin, United States - UWRJ-L013-104B-2 | ecosystem: Environmental > Terrestrial > Plant litter >...
CCGCATCACTCGCCGACGCGCGCCTCAAGGGCGGCGTCGCCAGCCGCACCGACTTCGCGCAGGCGCAGACCATCCTCGCCGGGGCGCAGGCCGATCTCGCACGGCAGAAAACTCTGGTGGCGCAGGATGTGAACCTGCTCGCTTTGCTGGTCGGCGCGCCTATCGATTCAGCGCTGCTGCCCGCAAACATCGAAGAAGCCAGCGCCACCATCACCGATCCGCCGACAACGACAAGCAGCGAGATATTGCTGAGCCGCCCGGACGTGCTTTCGGCCGAATATAGCCTGCGCGCCGCCAATGCCGACATTGGTGCAGCGCGCGCGGCGCTCTTCCCCCGGATCACGCTGGCTGGCCTCATCGGTCTGGCATCCGGCTCGCTCGAGAGCCTGTTCGGCGACGCCGGGCGCTCCGCGATGCAGGGCACGGCCGCCGCGACCTATCCCATCTTCAGCGGCGGCGCAGGCCGGGCCAATGTCGCTGCCACGCAAGCCCAGCGCGACGCAGCGCTGGCGACCTACGAGAAAGCGATCCAGACCGCCTTCCGCGAAGCCGCCGATGCGCTTGCGAGACGCGGCACGATCGATGAACAGCTTGGCGCCGACAGCCGCCGTACGGCCGCAGCGGGCGACGCCTTCCGCCTCTCCGAAGCGCGTTATCGCGGCGGAGTCGACAGCTTCCTGGTCAATCTGGATTCGCAGCGCAGCTATTATAGCGCGCAAAGGACACTGGTTTCCTCGCGCCTCGAAGCCGCGCGAAACAGGGTCGCGCTTTACACGGTGCTCGGCGGCGATGCGCTCACCCTCGCGCCAGATGAGCCGGGCGCGCGATAGCCTCGCCGCTTCCGGCCAATCCGTTGGCTGGAACGTCTAGCCTTCCGCCACGAATCGCGCAGCTGTCTCGCGGATCAGCGCAATCATGTTTGGCAGGCCCTGCGTGCGGTTCGATGAAAGCTGGCGCTTCAGATCGAAGGGCTCAAGCGCGGCCTCGATGTCGAACTCTGCCACATCGGCCGGCATGCGATCCTGCACGGTCAGCAGCACCAGCGCGATAATGCCCTTGGTGATCGCGGCATTGCTGTCGGCGAGGAAATGAAGCGCGCCATTGTCGCTGCGCATCGGATAGACCCAGACCTTGGCCGAGCAGCCGCGCACCAGCGTCGCATCGGTTTTCAGCGCGTCGGGCATCGGCTCCAGATCGCGGCCGAGATCGATGAGCAGGCGATAGCGCTCATCGCCCTCGAGCATTTCATAGTCGTCCTGGATGGTCTGGAGTGTCGCTGTCATGGCGCCCCATATAAGGGGAGCAGCCAGCGTGGCAATGCGGGGGCGTGCTCCCGATTTGCCTTGAAACGGGTCGCCGGGGAGCCGCAGCTCCGCCGGCCAGCCGTCTTAGAGATCCACCCCGGAGGCGATGGCCTCCAGCTTGCGGATGCGCTCCTTGAGGTCCGCAAGGTCGATGCGCGCCGCAGCCGACATCGGCGTCGGGTCAGCCACAGCCGTGTGGCGCGCGCTCAGCTCGATCTCGGCTCGCTTAAGCGCCAGCCAGCCATTCCAGCCCTTGAGGCCGACATAGGCGAAGATGACTGCCCAGCCGGTCAGCACAAGAGCTGCGGTCGCATGCGTGATAATGTCGATCTGCGTGAACATAGCCGATCCTTCCCTGGGCGGCCCCGCATGAGGGGGCGGGCCGCGCTCAATCCATATGTTTCAGTTTCTCGAATTCACGGTCGAGCGAGCTCGACTGATCGGTGATGAGGCGCTCCAGCACCGCGACGCGTTCCTTAAGGATGCGGACATCCTCCCGGAGGCGTCCCGCTTCCGGATCGGGCTGAGAAGGCGCCATGCGCGCCACCTCCTGGATTATCCGCTCATGCCTGCGACCACCGCCGCCGATCAGAGCCTTGATGACACTCGCAATCGACACGATCGCAATGATCGCAACCAATGTTTCCCCGAAAACCATTCCCTGTCTCCATCATGCAGTACGACCCTTGGGCCCGCATCTGCGCATTCCAGCCAATCCACCCGCGATCAGCTCACGCGTTCATCGCGCAACCGATCGATTTCATCGGAGAGACCAATGCCCTTGTCGGTCACGATCCGCTCCAGCACGCGCACCCGCTCCTCCAGCCGCTCGGTTTGCACAGCATATTGGGCGGCGCGCTCGGCGGTCTGCGATCCCATGATCTCCAGCTCCCTCTCGCGCAGCTTCATCTTGCGCTCATAGGCCGCATAGACGAGGCCGCCGATCACCGGGATGCCGACCACGATCATGAAGAAGCCAAGGACAAAAAAACCGCTCATATTTCAAACCCCTTCGTTGGCCTGACCGCCCAGTTGGCCTGAACGCTCAGTTGCTTGGCCCGCGCAGGCTTTCGATCTCCTGCGTGAGGCTGATCGCGCCGTCGGTGACGATCCGCTCCACATTGGCGAGGCGGTCCTTCATCGAGCCGATCTCGGCGCGCAGCTGTGCATTTTCCTGGCTCAGCAGGCGGACGCGCTCGACCGTCTCCTCGCTCTTCATCGGGTAGATCGCCTTCCCCCAGCTCGTTTCGAGCGGATAGCCATTGCGGACCCGCAGCCAGGTGGTGAACACCCAGCCGGCAATACCGGCAAAGCCCAGCACCATGCCGAAGCCGATGAGCTGCGGCAGATATCGAACCAGAGTATCAGTGGCGTCGTTCATCATTCTACTCCTGTGTTCGATCTCTTCAGCGCAGGCTCTCAATGGCGCGCGTCGTGCGCTCTGCCGGGTCGGTCACGATGCGCTCCATCGTCGCAAGCCGCTCTTCCATCCGGCCCAACCGGTCGGTCAGCGCTTCGTTCTCCGACGTCAGCAGCGCGATCTTGCGCTCGGAGGTCAGTGCGGTCTTCTCGGCGACGCCCTTCCATTCATTCTCGACCGGATAGCCGTGGCGCGCCCTGATCCAGGTGGTCGCGATCCAGCCGGCGGTCGATATGGCGATAATAGCCAGCACGAAAGTCGGTCCACCCCAGTCCATCGTTCGTCTCCCCGTATAGTCCGTCAGGCGCCCGGCTCAGCGTAGCGCGTCAATTTCCCGGGACACGCGTTCGGCCGGATCGGTGGCGATGCGCTCAAGCACTGCAAGCCGCTCCTCCAGACGCGGGACCTGGCCGGTCAGGCGCTCGTTCTCGCTCGAAAGCAGCTCGATCTTGCGCTGCGGGTCCAGTTCGTCATCGACAGGACCGAAGCCGTGGCGGCGGGCCCGGCGTGCCATGCGGCGGCTGACCCTGTCTGTCAGCGGATAGCCATGCTTGGCCTTCACCCACATCGAGAGCGTTCCGCCGAGCATCGAAATCGCGATGATGCACAGAACGAAAATCTGACCGCCATTCATGTCTTGTCTCCCCGTTCGGGCGCTCAGCGCAGCCGTTCGATCTCGTCGGCCAGGCTCTGGTTGCGTGTGGTGTAGAAGGTCTCGATGTCGGCGAGGCGACGGTCGATATCGCGGAACTTGCTCTTCACTTCGCGGGTCGAGCGCTTCGGATTGGTGCGCACGCGCTGCCAAAACCTTGCATCGTCCTCATCCATGTAGAGATCGCGCGGCTGCGGCTTGGCCATCCAGGCGATCAGGAAATAGGCGAGCAGGACCGGCCCTGTGCCTGGCCCGGTCAGTGCGAGCAGGACCGCGGCAATGCGGATCCACATCACGTCCACGCCGGTAAAGACGGCCAGACCTGCGCAGACGCCCATCCATTTCGCGTTCTGCTTGTCGAGATAGAAGTTCGTGCGGCTGGGCGACATCGTCAGTTCCTCCCTTCAAGTCGGTAGTCGTCGCTCGTGCTGAGGCGCGGCGCGCGGAAATCGGGATTGTCGGCGGCAATGATGCGTTCGACCGTGCCGAGGCGTTCTTCAAGACGGCGCGCGGTCTCGTACATCTGGTCGAGCAGCGCTTCGTCCTCGTTGGTCATCGAAGTCGATTTCTTCCACTGCGTGACATAGTGGAAGATGATCCACGGCATGCCGATGAAGATCGAGAAGATGGCGATGACGGGAATGAAATTGTCCATCGATCAGTCCTCGCTCTTCTTGATCTGGGCGGCCTTGAGGGCTTCCAGCTCGGCGTCGACCCGCTCATTGGCCTGAAGCTCGGCAATTTCTTCCTCGAGCGTCTTGGGTGCGCCCAGCCCCATGGCATCGGCGCGGCCCTCGGCGAAATCGACGCGACGTTCGAGCTGATCGAAGCGCGAGAAGGCATCCTGCACCTTGTCGCCCTGATACATTTCGCGGACACGCAGGCGGTTCTGGGCGCTTTCCATGCGCGTCATCAGGCTCGACTGGCGCGCGCGCGCTTCGCGCAGCTTGGTCTGCAGCTTGGCAATGTCCGCCTCGGACGCGCGGAGCGCATCTTCGAGCACGGTGATCTGCGCATTGAGCTGCACGGCCATGTCGCCGGCCTTCTGCCGTTCGATGAGCGCTGCCTTGGCGAGGTCTTCGCGGCCCTTGGAGAGCGCGAGCTCGGCCTTCTCGGTCCAGCCGGACTGAAGCCCCTCGAGCTTCATGATGTGGCGACGCATTTCCTTCTGATCCGCAATGGTGCGGGCGGCGGAAGCGCGGACTTCGACCAGCGTCTCCTCCATCTCGAGAATGATCATGCGGATCATCTTGGCCGGATCCTCAGCCCGATCGAGAAGATCGGTGACATTGGCCGCGATGATGTCGCGCGTGCGGGAGAAAATGCCCATGGGATAGGTGCTCCGTTTAGAAAAGGGTGCCGGGGCGGGCTGAGGGGCTGTCCCGCCCCGGCTGGGGCCGCAAGCCGTCTCCCGAGGGAGAGGGACGGCTTGACGGGTGTTCATGCAATATAGCCCTGACTGGTCTTGCTGGGCTCAACGTTGAAGGCGGGGCCCACCGAGGAGAGCACCATGGTGGTGCTCAGCACGAGGGCACAGATGGCAGCCATTATCCGGCTGCTGAAAAGATTGTTCGCATTCATGGTCATGTCTTTTCCCTGTTTTTTCAAATTTCTGTACCGCCTCGTTGGCGGCTTGACCCATACTTCGCAAAGTGCGTGCCAATTTCAGAAAACCGCGGAAATCTGCCATTTATCACGCGATCCAGCCGCGCGCACCATCTTCGCTATTGCCGAGAAGTGGGAAATTCCACTAAGTGTTGGTCATGGAAAAGGTGACGCATTTTGTCGGCCAGTCGAGCGCCTTTCTGGACGCCGTCGAACAGGCTGGCCGCGCCGCCGAACTTATACGTCCGGTGCTGGTCATTGGCGAGCGCGGAACCGGCAAGGAGTTGATCGCCGAGCGCATCCACCGCCTCTCGCCGCGCTGGGACGGACCACTCATAGTCATGAACTGCGCGGCCCTGCCCGAGACGCTGATCGAGGCTGAACTTTTCGGTCATGAGGCGGGCGCTTTCACCGGCGCGACGCGCGCGCGAGCGGGCCGCTTCGAGGAAGCAGACGGCGGCACATTGTTCCTCGATGAGCTGGGGACGCTTTCCATGGCAGCGCAGGAGCGCCTGCTGCGCGCGGTCGAATATGGCGAGGTGACGCGCATCGGCAGCTCGCGGCCGCTGAATGTCGACGTACGCATCGTTGCGGCGACCAACGAACATCTGCCCGATGCCGTCGAGGCCGGGCATTTCCGCGCCGACCTGCTCGATCGCCTGTGTTTCGATGTGATCACGCTACCGCCCTTGCGGGGGCGCGAAGGCGATGTCGAAGTGCTGGTCGAACATTTCGGCAGGCGCATGGCGACTGAAATGCGCTGGCCGGGCTGGCCGGGCTTCTCGCGCGAAGGCATGGCGCGGCTGGTCGCTTATGCGTGGCCGGGCAACGTCCGCGAGTTGCGCAATGTCGTCGAGCGGGCAATTTATCGCTGGAATGATCCGGGCCAGCCGGTCGACACGATCCAGTTCGACCCCTTCTCATCGCCCTGGCAGCCCGCGCCTATGCCCACGCACCGCAAAGTCGGGCGGACGACCACGACCGCAGCGGCTGCGGACGCGCCGGCGCAATCAAATGGCGCGAAGAGCCCGCTGCCCACAACAGCAGAGCTGCGCGAAGACCTGCTCAATATCGCGCTCGACGAGATCGAGGATTTCCGCGCCGCTATCGATGCACATGAAGTTGCGATCCTCAACCGCGCGCTCGACCGCCACCGCTTCAACCAGCGCGCGACGGCCAAGGCATTGGGACTGAGCTACGATCAGCTCCGCCACTGCCTCAAGAAGCATGGGCTGCTCCAGAGCGCCTGAGAAAAGGCCCAGTCAGGCGGTAACTGGAAAGTCCGTGCCCAAGCGGCTTAGGCATCATAGCGCCCGCCCGTCATCGCACATTCGAGATGCGTGACGAAGGTCGAGCGGTCCGCAATCAGATTGAGGCTTGGCGGGGCAATAGAAAAGCCTTTCCGCAAAGTCGTTGCACTTGGAAATCGAATAGAGCTAGTGGAGCGCGCAACGGCGGTTTCCTGCCGGTTTCGAGGCTTTTATTGCGAGTGGATCGCAAGAACGTTTCAAGCCTGAGCGCGTTACCCGACCGAGCCCAGAGCCAACTATGGAAGGATTTACATCATGGCCTTCGTCCTGCCCGAACTCCCTTACGCCAAGACTGCCTTTGGCGCGGCCATGTCCGCCGAAACCTTCGACTTCCATCATGGCAAGCATCACAATGCCTATGTCGTGAAGGCCAATGAGCTGGTCGCAGCCGACCCCGCCCTGCAGGGCAAATCGCTGCTCGAGCTGATCGCAGTCGCCAAGGGCGGTCTGTTCAACCAGGTCGGCCAGATCTGGAACCACAGCTTCTTCTGGCTGGGCCTCTCGCCCGAAAAGCAGGAGCCGACCGGCAAGCTCGCCGAGATGATCGCAGCCGACTTCGGCTCGACCGACGCGCTGATCGAGAAGCTGAAGGCCGAAGCGGTTGGCCATTTCGCCAGCGGCTGGGCAGCGCTCAATCTCGTGGACGGCCATCTCGTCGTCACCAGCTATCATGACGCCGACACGCCAGTCGCGCATGGCGCCATGCCGCTGTTCATCCTCGATGTGTGGGAACATGCCTATTATATCGACTATCGCAACGCGCGCCCGGGCTATGCGGACACGATCCTCAAGAACCATGTGAACTGGGCCTTCGTCGCGGAGAATCTCGACGGCGGCGGCGCAGAGCGCGCCAACCAGCCGGGCTGAACGCCTGCCTGACGACAAAATCTGGAAGGGCGCTCCGATGGGGCGCCCTTTTCGTTTCGGCTTAGCTGAGGCGCTCGATCGTGTCGCGGTCGAGGCCGCCGGGGATGATCATGACCGGGCAAGGCAGCGAGCCAGAATCCTGCCCCGCGAAATAGGCGACCAGCGGACCGGGCGAGCCCTTGGGCGCGGCGCCGAGCACCAGCGCGGCGATGGAGGTTTCCTCCGCCAGCATTGCCTTGACCGCCGCAACCGGATCGCCGGTCTTCACCGTGATCGCTGGATGCACGCCTGCCTCGGACATTAATGTGCCTGCCGCGCCGACCACCAGCGCCTCGGCGCGAGCGCGGGCTTCGGCTTCCATCGTGGCCTGCACGGCGCCCCATTGGACGAATTCGGGCTTGGGCACGAGCGCGAGGACATGCACGCCGCCGCCGGTCTTGGCAGCACGCCGCGCCGCGAAGAGCAGCGCGCCTTCCGCTTCCCGGCTTTCATCGACGACCACCAGATAGGTGCGCTTCATGGCGCGGATCCCCTCGTTTCTGTCCCGCTTGCACGGACCTCGGCCGCTGCCGCCGCTTTCGGTTGCACCGAAACCGCCACACACGTGCTGGAATTTCGCGCGACATGCAAGCGACGGCCTTGACCCGGAAGGGCAAAGAGTGAAGGTGACGAGCGACTTGTCCCACCCGTAAATGCAGGAAAGCCGCCGACCCATGGCCATCAATATCCAGATGCCCGCTCTTTCGCCAACCATGGAGGAAGGCACGCTGGCCAAGTGGCTGGTGAAGGAAGGCGACACCGTCACATCCGGCACGCTGCTCGCCGAGATCGAGACCGACAAGGCCACCATGGAATTCGAAGCGATTGACGATGGCGTCATCGGCAAGATCGTCATTCCCGAAGGCACCGACAATGTGAAGGTCGGCACTGTGATTGCCGTGCTGGTCGAGGACGGCGAATCGGTTCCTGCCGACGCGCCTGCGCCGAAAGCCGCACCGGCCGCGACGCCCAAGCCGGAGCCGGAAGTTGCCAAGGCGGCTGCACCTTCTGCGGCTACCGTTGCTGCTGCGCCTGCGCCCGCCTCGACCGGCGACCGCGTGAAGGCAAGCCCACTCGCCCGCCGCATCGCTACGCAGGCTGGTGTCGATCTTTCGACGCTGACCGGCAGCGGACCCAATGGCCGCATCGTGAAGGCCGACGTGGAAGGCAAGCCCGCGACCGCCGCAGCGCCCCAGTCCACCGCTGCGCCTGCTGCCGCTCCGGCAGCAACGCCCGCCCATGCGCCCATTGTCGCACAGGATTTCGGCATCCCGCACGAAGCGGAGAAGCTCAGCAACATCCGCAAGACGATCGCGCGCCGCCTGACCGAATCCAAGCAGACCATCCCGCACATCTACCTGACCGTGGACATTCGCCTCGACGCGCTGCTGAAACTGCGCGGCGAGCTGAACCATGCGCTCACGGGTCAGGGCATCAAGCTCTCGGTCAACGACCTGCTCATCAAGGCGCTGGCCAAGGCGCTGCTCGCGGTGCCCAAGTGCAATGTGCAGTTCGCGGGCGATACTTTGCTCAAGTTCAGCCGCGCTGACATCTCGGTCGCCGTGTCGATCCCTGCCGGGCTCATCACCCCGATCATCGTCGATGCGGGCGGCAAGTCGGTCTCGGCCATCTCGAAGGAGATGAAGGACCTCGGCAGCCGCGCCAAGGAAGGCAAGCTGGCACCCCATGAATATCAGGGCGGAACCGCGAGCCTCTCCAACATGGGCATGATGGGCATCAAGCAGTTCGAGGCAGTGATCAATCCGCCCCAGGCGATGATCATGGCGATCGGCGCGGGCGAGCAGCGGCCCTATGTGGTCGACGGCGCACTCGCCATCGCCACCGTCATGTCCGCGACCGGCAGCTTCGACCACCGCGCGGTGGACGGCGCGGACGGCGCGGAGCTGATGAAGGTGTTCAAGGAACTGGTGGAGGCGCCGCTGGGTCTGGTGGCGTGAATGGTCCGAAACTGAAGTGGCCAAACGAGCCCGGTAAGGCACTTATTCCGCTGTCTCCTCACAACCAGGAGATTGGCGAGGCCAATGCCAAGGCAGATCAGAATTTCCTTGAAGCGCAAAAGCGGAAGAAAGAAAAAGATCGCCAAGATGGCGCCAAGTCCGGGCGGAGAGGAAAAGATAGACGGATTTTCGTAAGCAAGGCAGCGGGGCGCGCTGACGAAAAATGGGAAAGGCGGATTTGGGCCACTATCAATTGCAAAGGCCTCAACGAGCTTCGCTGGACACGATCCACAAACAACTTAACCGGAGAGCGTTCGTTCTATTCCGAAGATCGGCAGATTCTTATCGTCTGTGATCAAGAAAATCGGAGTTCTTGGTTGATTAGCCGAGGGGATCGAGAAAAATATTCCTTGGTCACGATTAAGATGGGGAAGAACAAGGCACACCCAATGGAGATGCCTGTACTACAGTCGTTAATCTGGCAAACTTTTGCTGAGCAAACAGCGTTGCGATCCAAACAAAATGACTAATCCCGACAACGCCCCGCCCCCAGGCCAGCCCGCCATCCGCATCACCGCGATGCCGGCAGACGCGAACCCTTATGGCGACATTTTCGGCGGCTGGCTGATGAGCCAGATGGACCTTGCGGCCGCGCTGGTCGCATCCCGGCACAGCAAGGGGCGCGCCGTCACCATCGCAGTCGATGGCATGCAGTTTCATCGCCCGGTTTTGATCGGTGACGAGCTGTCCGTTTTCGCCAAGCTCGTGAAGGTGGGCAATACCAGCCTGACCGTCGACGTCGAAGCCTGGCGCCGCGCGCGGCATGGCGACGAGACGCAGAAAGTCACGCAGGCCAAGTTCGTGTTCGTGGCGATTGACGAAGTGCGGCGGCCGCGCAAAGTGCCCGCGATGCCTGAGTCTGGGCTCGAAGCCACATCCGACCCTATTCCAGACGGGGCCTGACGCCCTATATCCATCCCATCCATGCCGCGCGTTCGCCGCGCCGCCTCGCAGGAGCAAGTCCAAGTGTCCGACGCCTATGATGTCATCGTTCTCGGTTCTGGCCCCGGCGGCTATGTCGCAGCGATCCGCGCGACGCAGCTTGGCCTCAAGACGGCCATCGTGGAGCGCGAATTGCTCGGCGGCATCTGCCTCAACTGGGGCTGCATCCCGACCAAGGCGCTGCTGCGCTCGGCCGAGATTTTCCACTATATGCAGCATGCCAAGGATTACGGGCTCGCGGCCGAGAAGATCACGGCTGACCTCGACGCCGTGGTGAAGCGCTCGCGCGGCGTCGCCAAACAGCTCAATCAGGGCGTCACCTTCCTGATGAAGAAGAACAAGATCGACGTGCACATGGGCACCGGCGCACTCACATCGGCGAACAAGCTGACGGTGACCGACAAGGACGGCAAGAAGACCGAACTCAGCGCCAAGCACATCATCGTCGCCACGGGCGCGCGCGCACGCGACCTGCCCTTCGCGCCTGCGGACGGAAAGCGCATCTGGACGTACCGCACTGCGATGACGCCACCTGAAATGCCGACCAAATTGCTCGTTATCGGATCGGGCGCGATCGGCATCTAATTTGCCAGCTTCTACCGCGACATGGGCGTGGACGTGACGGTCGTCGAGATGATGGACCGCATCGTGCCGGTCGAAGATGCGGACGTCTCTGCCTTCCTCGAAAAGGCACTGGTCAAGCAGGGCATGAAGATTCTGACCGGCGCCAAGCTGGACGACCTCAAGGCGACTGCCACCGGCGTGACGGCGAAGATCACCGCCAAGGACGGCAAGCCCGTGCCCAGCGATTATAGCCACTGCATCGTCGCCATCGGCATCGTGCCCAACACCGCAGACATCGGGCTGGAAGCGCTCGGCGTCGAGATGGACCGCGGCCACATCAAGACCGGGCCTTATTGCGCCACCAATGTTCCGGGCCTCTGGGCCATCGGCGATGTGACGCAGCCGCCATGGCTGGCGCACAAGGCGAGCCATGAAGGCGTCATTGCTGTCGAGGCCATCGCGCAGGCGCTGGGCAACAAGGACGTGCACCCGCACGCCATGGACCCGCTCAACATCCCGGGCTGCACCTATTGCCACCCGCAGATCGCATCGGTCGGCCTCACCGAAGCGAAGGCCAAGGAAGCCGGCTACACCGTCAAGGTCGGCAGCTTCCCCTTCATCGGCAATGGCAAGGCGATTGCACTGGGCGAGGCGGAAGGCTTCGTGAAGACTGTGTTCGATGCGAAGACCGGCGAGCTGCTCGGCGCGCACATGATTGGCGCTGAAGTGACCGAGCTGATCCAGGGCTATGCCGTGGGCAAGACCGCCGAGCTGGTCGAGACGGACTTCATGAACACTGTCTATCCGCATCCCACGCTGAGCGAGATGATGCACGAGAGCGTGCTCGCTGCTTACGGGCGCCCCCTGCACATCTGAGCATATGCGCCGGGGAGGCTGACGGCACACGCCGCAGAACTCCCCGGAAATCTTGCCCACCGGTATGGATTCACGACACGGGCCGCCTTCGGGAGCGCCCGTTTCGCGCCGTGACATGCGTGCGTCTCGTGCACTGAGTCAAAATTCCGACAGCGTTGCATCTTTGCCGCAGCGCGATACAAACCCTTCCGCATTGCCAAAAAACAGCAGGCGGCGGCGCACAACGTTGCTAGAGCAGGCTATCGATCCGGCCCAGTAGAGGCCGGGCAGCGTGGTGGATTCGACACGACGGCCTGCGGAAGATGCAAACCGTCATAATTCCGCAAACTGCCGGCCCCACGGGCCGCGCAGGGCGCTTGAGAGGACTGCACAGCCGCATCCCTCAGCGGCTGCCCAAGCTGCGGCAAAAACAAACACCCGCATTGAATGATCCTGATAACGATCCTGACAAAGGGAACCTTATATGAACCAGTTCCGCATTCTACTCGCAGCGAGCGTGGCGTTTTCGCCGTTCGTCGCGAGTTCTGCATACGCACAGTCGACCGGCTCGATCGATTTCGAAGACGCGATCGTCATCACCGGCAGCCGCGCCAATAACGGCGTGGACGGCGTTGTGCTGCCTGCGACCAGCAAAGCCAAGGGCGTCCTGACGCAGGAAATCATCGAGAGGCAGGTTCCCGGTCAGTCGGTGAACGACATCATCAACCTGCTGCCAGGCGTCAGCTTCCAGAACAACGATCCCTTCGGTTCGGCTGGTGGCACGATGTACATTCGCGGCTTCGACAACACGCGCATCAGCCAGACCTTTGATGGCGTTCCGCTCAACGACTCGGGCGGCTATTCGATCTATTCGAGCCAGCAGCTCGACTCCGAGCTCATCGATCAGGTGAACGTCAACCTCGGCTCGACCGACGTCGACAGCCCCACGGCAGCCGCGACCGGCTCGACCGTGAACTATCGCACGCGCAACCCCACCGACGATTTCAGCGTCAAGATGGTCGGCTCGCGCGGCGAATATAACTTCTTCCGCATCTTCGGTTCGGTCGATACCGGCGTCTTCACCCCCTGGGGCACGAAGGCCTTCTTCGCCGCAAGCAAGTCGACCAACGACACGCTGTTCAACAACCGTGGCGAAATCGACAAGATGCAGCTCAACGCGAAGCTGTATCAGCCGATCGGCGGCAATGGCGACTTCATCTCGGTTGCAGGCCATTATAACGAAGCGCGCAACAACCGCTTCGGTTCGGTGACGTTCCGCAGCGATGGCGTTGGCGCCGTGCCGAGCCGCCTGCCCAACACGCGCGACGAGCGCTGGTACACGATCGCACCCTGCACCACGACGATGCCGGCAATTGCAGGCACAGCAGACGCGGCCACAAGCTGCGGCTCGACGTTCGACGAGCGCGTCAACCCTTCGAACACGGGCAACATCCGCGTCAATTCGCGCTTCACGCTGGCTGACGGCCTCGTCCTCACGGTCGACCCGAGTTATCAGTACGTCCGCGCCAATGGCGGCGGTACTGCGACGGCCCGTGAAGCCCTGCGCGACATCAACCCCGCTGGCACGGGCACCGGCGGCGCCGGCACTTGCGGCGCCGTGGCTGGTGCGATCTCATCGACGGTTTATTGCGCACCCGGCTATCTCTCTGGTTCGCCCTATTTCGGTCGTGACCTCAACGGCGACGGTGACACGCTCGATTCGATCCGCGTGCTCGCGCCAAGCGAAACCAATACGCGCCGCTACGGCGTGATTGCTTCGCTGCGCTACGAGTTTTCGCCGGAGCAGACGGTCCGCGTTGCTTACAGCCTCGATTATGCACGTCACCGTCAAACCGGCGAAATCGGCTTCCTCGACCTCAACGGCCAGCCGGTTCCCAACGGCGCCTTCCCCGAGGAAAGTGGTCCGCTCAAGGATTCGTCAGGCGCCACGCTCCAGAAGCGCGATCGCTTTTCGAAGGCGATCCTCAACCAGGTCGCTGCGGAATATCACGGTGAATTCGGCGCGTTCAAGGTCAACGCCGGCATTCGCGCGCCCTTCTTCACGCGCGATCTCACCAACAATTGCGCAACGTCGAGCGCCACCGGTTTCATCGAGTGCTTCGGCACGAACACTGCCGGCGCGGCGCAATATGCAACGCTCAACCCCACCATTCAGGGGCCGCAGCGTCGCGTTCTGAAATATAACAAGATCCTGCCGAACATTGGCTTCACCTTTGACGCCGCGCGGAGCACGAACGTGTTCGGCAACTATTCGAAGGGCCTGCAGGTTCCGGGCACGGACAACCTGTACAATAGCTTCTTCTTCCCCTCGAACACGGCATCAGCCAATCCGAAGCCGGAAACGACCGACAACTTCGACCTCGGCGTTCGCTACCGGACCTCGAAGTTCCAGGCTCAGGCATCAATCTGGTACACGGCGTATAACAACCGTCTCGCCTCGGCTTATGATCCCGAGACGGATCGCACGCTGTATCGCAACCTCGGCCATGTCGACAAATACGGCATCGACGGCAGCGTTTCCTACCGTCCGCTGGACAATATCTCGCTCTACGCCTTCGGTTCGTACCTGAAGTCGAAGATCAAGGATAACGTCCTGTACGGTGAGTGCACGGCCGTTAATGCCACCATTGGCTGCGCTGCGATCGGCGACCCGATCTACGCACAGACCGCCGGCAAGCGCGAATCCGGCCCGCCGGTCTACACGTTCGGTGGCCGCGCTCAGGCAACGTTCGCCTTCATCGAAGTGGGCGTTCAGGCCAAGCGCACCGGTCCGCGCTATGTTAACGATCTCAACAAGCCCTTCACGCTGGGTGGCACGATCGTTGGCGGCACGGCAGTTTCGGGCAGCACGCAGGTGTTCGGCGCCAAGGCACCGGCCTACACGCTGGTCGATCTTGACGTCCGGATCAGCGCCGCGCCGCTGGGCCTTGGCAACAAGACCTACCTGCAGTTCAACGTGACGAACCTGTTCGACAAGCTGTACGTCGGTGCCTTTGACGGCCGCCTCGACGCGAGCTTCGCGAGTGCAAGCGGTCTGCCTTTCGTGCAGATCGGCACGCCGCGCACGCTGATCGGTACGCTGGTCGTCGGCTTCTAAGCCAAGGCTGACCAAGGAATAAGGAGGGCGCGGGCAGCAATGTCCGCGCCCTTTTCTTTAGCGGTGGCCCAGCGTCGGCTAGTCCGAATGTTCGATATCGTCGCCGATGATGGCGACCCAGCCATGTTTGCGCTCTTCGTAGACGGAGTAGTTCGGCGGCGGGAAAGACGGGTCGGCAAATGCGCCCATCGCGATGGCAGTGACGCCGGGCATGCCCGCGCCAGAATAAGCGACCGTCGATCCGCAATTGGGGCAGAAAAGGTAGGTCGAGATCGACCCGCTATCCGCCGTGCGTGACCATTCGCGATAGTCGCCGGTGAGTGCCACCTGTTCGTCCGGCCAGCGGGCTTGCGCCGCGAACACGCTCCCGGTGCGCTTCTGGCATTCGAGGCAATGACAGACCGACACCCGGACGGGATCGCCGGTGCATGTGGCGCGCAATTGCCCACAGCGGCAGGTTGCAGTGCGAACGGTCATGGGCCTGCATTTTAAGGCGCGGCGGCGAGCGCTGCAACGCTTAGCTCAGGCAGTCATCCAGCCCTTGCGCCTTCACGGCATTGGCATTGCGCGCGATGGCATTGCCATGTCGCCGCGTGAAGCCGCCGGGCGCGACCACTTCGCGCTTCTTGGGCGAGGGCAATGCGGCGGCAAGGCGCGCGGCTTCGGTGCGGCTGAGCTTGCCAGCGCCATGCTTGAAATAACGCTGCGCGCCTGCCTCGACCCCGTAGGTGCCGATGCCGGTTTCGGCGACGTTGAGATAGACTTCCATGATCCGGTACTTGCCCCAGATCGTCTCGATCAGGACGGTGTACCAGGCCTCCAGCCCTTTGCGGACATAGCCGCCGCCCTGCCAGAGGAAGACATTCTTGGCGGTCTGCTGACTGATCGTGGAACCGCCGCGGATGCGCCCGCCTTTGGCGTTGCGCTTATAGGCCTTCTCGATGGCATCCATGTCGAAGCCGCTATGCACGCAGAATTTTGCGTCCTCGCCGGCGATCACGGCGCGGGGCATGTCCGGATCGATTCGGCTGAGCGGCGTCCAGTCTTTCGTCATGCCATTGGGATCGAAAAGCATGGTCAGCGTGAAGGGCACCGGTACGATTCGGTAGATGCAAACCTGCAATAGCGTGAACGCGATGAAGATGAGCACGCCCTTGACGATCCAGCTGGCGATGCGCCACGGGAGGCCGCGGTTTCTGCGGGGTTTGCCCGGTTTGCGAGGCTTTGGCCGGGCCGGGGCAGAGACAGTCGCCATGGCGCCTTAGCGGTTCCGCGACGAGCCGGGAAATTCGGTCGCCTCGAAGCGGACCGGCTCGCCAATTGCCGCATTGGCAAGCTGGCTTTCCCACATGACGCGATGGCCGCGAATGATCGTGCCGACCGGGCGACCGGTGAGGTCCATGCCTTCGAATGGCGACCAGCCGCAGCGCGAGGCGAGCCATGCCGCGTCGATTGTCCAGCGGGCCTTCAAATCGACGATGGTGAAATCGGCATCATAGCCCGGTGCAATCCGCCCCTTGCCAACCAGTCCGAAGATGCGCTGCGGCCCGGCGCTGGTCAGGTCAATGAAGCGTTGGAGGGTCAGCCGCCCGTTCGCGACATGATCGAGCAGCAGCGGCACCAGCGTCTGCACGCCCGGCATGCCGCTGGGGCTGTTCGGATAGGTCTTGGCCTTCTCTTCGATCGTGTGCGGTGCATGGTCCGAACCGAGCACATCCGGCACGCCCTGATTGAGCCAGTGCCACAGGCCATCGCGATGCGCGCCGCTGCGGATTGGCGGGTTCATCTGCGCATAGGTGCCAAGGCGCGGATAGGCGTCCTCGCCCGCCAGCGTCAGATGCTGCGGTGTGACTTCGCAGGTCGCGATATCCTTGTTCTGCCCGAGAAACTCCAGTTCTGCGGGCGTCGTGATGTGCAGCACATGGATGCGGCGCTTCGCCGCGCGGGCCAGAGCGACGATGCGCTTCGTCGCCTTCATCGCGCTCTCATCGTCGCGCCAGACCGGGTGGCTGGCGGGATCGCCCTCGACGCGGAAATCCTTGCGCTCGTTCATCCGCGCCTCGTCCTCGGCATGGATGGCGACGCGGCGGCTGCCATGGGCCAGCACGCGGGCCAGCGCTTCGTCCTCGGCCACCAGGAGGCTGCCAGTGGAGGCACCCATGAAAATCTTGACGCCGGCGGTGCCGGGCATGCGCTCCAGATCGCCCAGCTGCTCGGCATTGTCGCCGGTCGCGCCGACATAGAAGGCATGATCGCACCACATGCGGTGATGCGCACGGGCGAGCTTGTCCGTGATGCGCTCGGCCGTGTCGGTATTGGGATTGGTGTTGGGCATCTCGAAAATGGCGGTGACGCCGCCGAGAACGGCCGCGCGGCTACCCGATTCGAGATCTTCCTTATGCTCCAGCCCCGGCTCGCGGAAATGAACCTGGCTGTCGATCACGCCGGGCAGCACATCGAGGCCCGTGCAGTCGATCGTCTCGCCCGCATCGCCAAGGCTGGTGCCGATTGCCGCGATCCGGCCGCCAATCACGCCGACATCGACGGCGGCGGGTCCACCGGGCAAATGCACTGTGCCGCCGGTCAGGATGAGGTCGAAAGTCTGGGGCATGGCACGGTCCATCTTCTTGTGAGCCCGAACAGCTTGGTTATTCGGTCGGCCTGTCCTACCTAACTCAAATGCATCCCACCACCCTCCACAATCGTGCTCTTGTCCGCGTTGGCGGCGTTGAAGCGCGCACATTCCTGCAGGGACTGCTCACGCAGGACGTGCTTGGCCTCATCGGCGGCGCGCCGCTCTATACGGCGCTGCTCTCGCCGCAGGGCAAGGCGCTGTTCGACATGATCCTCTGGGAAGACCCCGCCAAGCCGGAAGACGTGCTGATCGACTGCGAAGCGGCGCGCGCGGAGGCACTGATCCGGCGACTGACAATCTATCGCCTGCGCCGCCCGGTGACGGTTGCACTGGAACCGCAACTGGCGGTGCACTGGAGCGCCGAACCGGCCGAAGGCGCAGCGACCGACCCCCGCCTGTCCGACCTTGGCTGGCGCTGGCTCGCGCCCGCCAATGAACATGACGCCTCCGCCGAATTCCTGCGCACGCGCCTGCATCATGGCGTCGCGGAAGGCGCGGACGAGCTGGGCGAGGACAAGACGCTCTGGCTCGAATGCAATGCAGAAGAGCTGCACGGCGTCGACTATAAGAAGGGCTGCTATGTCGGGCAGGAAAACACCGCGCGCATGCACTATCGCAACAAGGTGAACCGCCGCCTCATCGTGCTACCGATCGACAAGTCCGATCCCGCGCGCCAGCGCTGCGCATGGCCGGAGCTTGGCCTCGCACTCGATCATCGCCCGGTCGATTCGCTGGAGGGCATTGCCCTGCCCCACTGGCTTGCCGCCGCTATTGCTGCGGAGCCGGCCGCCTGATGATGCACATGCTGATGACGCGCCTTCTTGCGCTCTTGCTGCTGCTGTACGGCACCGCGGCTCATGCCGACATCAAATGGCAGATCGTCAAGACGATCCCCCACGACACGACAGCCTTTACCGAAGGGCTCTTCATCGCGGACGGCCTACTCTACGAAAGCACGGGGCTGAACGGCCAGTCCGACATTCGCGCGATGAACCTGACGACCGGCAAGACCGTGCGGCAGGTGAAGCTGGACCCCAAATATTTCGGCGAAGGCATCGTGCCGTGGAAGGACAAGATCCTCAACCTGACCTGGCAGAATGGCGAGGGCTTCATCTGGGATCGCCGCACGTTCAAGCGGCTCGGCAGCTTCAAATATTCCGGCGAAGGCTGGGGCTTCACCACCGACGGCAAGCGCCTCATCATGAGCGACGGCACGGCGAACCTGCGCTTCCTCAATCCCGAAACGCAGAAGCAGACCGGGACAGTGACCGTGACCTGGCAGGGCCAGCCGGTGCGCTACATCAACGAGCTGGAATGGGTGAACGGCGTCGTTTACGCGAATATCTGGTATTCGCCGATGATCGCGCGGATCGACCCGAAAAGCGGCGTCATCAGCGACTGGATCAATCTCGCCAGCCTCGTCTCAAAGCATAGCCGCGATCCCGACATGGTGCTCAATGGCATTGCATGGGATGCGAAAACCGGGCTGCTCTACGTGACGGGCAAGAACTGGCCGCTCATCTACGTCCTGCGCCTGCAAAAATAGCCGCGCCCAAGCCGCATCGTTGACCTTGATCAAGGCGGACACACACCGCCCCGCCTAGGCTTGCCTCACAAGTTCAGGACGGGAGCTGGAGCGCTGACTGCCAAGGCCGGATTTTTCGGCGAGCATTCCCCAGCCAAATGACCATCCGCCCAAAACTTTGCGGCTCGTTTGACCCCCCGTCCGGGTCGTCATGGCGGAACGCAAAGGGAGGCCCTCTCTTGGCAGCAGAGAGGGCCTCCAACTTCTTCTGACGATACTCTTGCGAAGACCGGAAGGTCAGGCGGCGTCTTTGCCGCGCGCCTTGGCGATTGCCTGCTTGAGCGTGTCGTAGTTCACGGCGCCGTAGAAGATTTGATTGCCGACCACGAGCAGCGGCGTGCCTTCCGCCTCCAGCGCGCGGGCAAGGCGGATGCTCTGGGCAAAAGCCGGGTTGCGGCCTTCTGCATTGGCGATCTCGGCCTTCACCTTGGCGGGATCGAGGCCAGCCTTTCGGGCTGCGTCGATGATCTTGGCATTGTCCACGCCTTCTTCGGCATACATGGCCTGATGGAAGGCAGTGAAGCGCCCTGCCTCGGCCGCATAGAGGCTGACGCGCGCCGCCGGGGCGCTGCCCTCAGCAATGATCGGCAGCTCATGATAGACCACGCGCAGACCGGGATCTTCCTTGACGAGCCGGGCGATGGTGGGCAGCGTCGCGCGGCAATAACCGCAGGCATAATCCATGAAAGCGACCAGCGTGACTTCCGGCTTGGCGGCGCCTTCCCATGCGCCCGCATAAGGCGTTTCGAGCATCGCGCGGTTATCGTTCACGAGGCTGGCGACGCGGTTGGTCTCCAGCTTGACCATGGCTTCGCGCACGATCTCGGGATGTTCGAGAATATAGTCGCGTACCACGGCCTCGATGGCAGCCTTGTCACCGGCAGGCAGGTTGACGGTCTGGCCTGCCGCATAAGCCGCCGCTGCGCCGCCCGCCGCGAACAGGCCGAGCAGCGCGACGCGGCCAGCAATCCGGCGCCGGGGACGCGCCCAGCGCGCGCCGCTTGGCGTCAGCACGGCTGCGGCCAGCGCACGGCCAGCCCTGAGCAGCGATCCACGTGTCTGCGTCTTGTTGCCGGTCTTGTCGTCCTGCCCCGTCACGTCGTTCATCGATTCATGTCTTTCATTTCTTTCGGCCTTTTTCCATGGCCGCGCGCGACACCATGGCAATGTCTTGCGCTCGCAGATAGTCCGATGTGCCAGGCGCAATGCCGCCCAGCGCGATCTGCGCAAACTGGAGCGCCTTGCCGTCCTGCCCATTGAGCTGGGATTGTTCGGCGCTGGCCAGCGCGGCCCGCGCGGTATCACCCTTGCGGGCATAGACGGTGCCGAGCACGTACCAGCCGAATGGATTTTCCGTGTCGCGGGTCAACGCCGAGCGCAGGACCTGTTCGGCCTCGGCCAGATGGCGATCATCCTCGGTCGAGATCAGGGCATGGCCCAGCAACGTGGCGATCAGCGGCTGGCCGCCAGACCCTGCCACGGCCTCACGCAGCGGCGCGATTGCGTCCGCAGGGCGGCCCGATTCGAGCAGCACCTGACCTTCAAGCTCAAGGAAATAGGGGTCGTGCTCATTGGTCTTGAGCAGCGCCTTCACTTCGGCCAGCGCCTGATCCGGGAAAGCGCCCTTATGATAGGCATAGGCGCGCGCATAATGCGCCGGGACCGACTGATCGCTGTGCGGATAGAGCTGGAGCGTGCGCTTGGGATCGCTCACGAAGCCGATGAGCTTGGCCTTCACCCGCTCGAACCGGGCTTCTAGCGCGGGATCGATCTTGGTGTTCCACGCCGGATCCTGCTCGCAGACCTGCTGGAGTGTGGCGATACGGTCGGCGCTGACCGGGTGCGTCTGCCCATAGGTGTCGACGTTCAGGTAGAGCCGATACTCCATGTTCTGGAGCTTCTTGAAGAACTCCAGAAAGCCACGGCAGCTGATCTGGCCATTATGCATATATCGCGTGGCCGCAGCGTCGGCGCTGGCTTCCTGCACGCGGCTGAAGGCGAGGTAGCGGGAGATCGCCGCCTGCTGCCCGGCCGCCATGATGCCCATGCCCGCCTGCCCGCCGCCCGCCGCAATGGCTGCTGCGCCGAGCACCATGGAGAGGATCTGGATGCCGGTGGCTTCCTTGATGCCCTCACCGGACCGAATGATATGGCCGCCCTCGATATGGCCAAGCTCATGGGCGATGACGCCCTGGACCTGATTTATATTATCCGCGGCAGTGATCAGGCCGCTGTGCAGCCAAACGATCTGGCCGCCCGCGACAAAGGCGTTGATGCTCTGATCGTTGATCGTGAGGATCTGGACATTCTGTGCGTCCAGCCCGGCTGCGTGGATGAGCGGCGCTGTCGCATCATGGACGAGCGCTTCGGTTTCCGCGTCGCGCAATATGCTCTGCGCTGCGGCTGGCTGGGCAAATGCCACAGCACATGTTGTCGAGACTGCGAGCGCGCGGCCAAGCAGGCGGGCCATGCCGGCAGAGAGGCGGGACGGGCCGGCAGCGAAGCGGGAAGGCATGCGGGCGGGATTCGGCATGGGGCCCGACATGGGCGAACCTGCCTGAACCCCGCCTGACAGCGGGAGGAAGTCGGCCGGTCCAGAGGACCGGCGCGAATTCATCCCGCGCATGGCGTCAGTTTCCGAAGGTACGCTGCCACCAGCCACGGCGCGGCGTTCCGTCATCGTCGGTTTCGGCGCCGTCGGCGGCCTCGCCCGACAGCTCCGGCTCGGCAACCGGGTTGGCATTGCCCTTCGACTTGGTGCCAGCCTCTGCGTCAGCCTCTACCACCATGGCGGCAGCGGCCTTGCGACGCGGAGCACGGGCCGGCTTGGCTGCGACGGCGGGTGCGGCTTCGACAGCAGCTTCGGCTTCTACGGGTGCCTTGGCCTTGGTCGCAGCCTTGCGGCGTGACGGGCGCTTCGCTGGAGCCGCGTCTTCCGCGGGTGCTTCGGCCAGCTCGGGCGAAACTTCCACGGGAACGCTCTCGGCTTCGGGCTGCGCGACGGCTTCGACGGCCGGTGCATCCGATTCCTTGCGAGCGCGCGGACGGCGACGGCTCTTGCGCGGCGCTTCCTCGGCTTCGACTGGCTCGGAAGCTACGACAGGCTGGGCAGCGATCGGCTCTTCGGCGCCGGTCGGCTCCGAATCGCCCTCTTCGTGCTCGCCGGTCTCGGCATTCACAGCCTGACCGTTCTCGCCCGCATTGCCACCACCGCGACGGCGACGACCGCCACGACGGCCACGACGGCTGCGGCGCGGCTGTCCATCGGGACCGAGCCCTTCATTGCCCTCGCCATGCTCGCCGCCCTCGTTGACGTCGCGCTCTTCGCCCGCGTCCTCGTGATCATCGTCCGACGAACCGGCTTCGGCTGCTTCGCCATCTTCATGAGTATCGGCACCATGGGTATCGCCGGTGCGACCATCTTCGTCACGGGGACCGCGACGCCCACGCCGGCGACGCTTGCGCTTGCGGCCAGCGTCGCCGCCGTCCTCGCCACGCTCGCTGCGGCCACTGCGCTCGCCGCGCGACTGCTGCGCTGCGGGCTCGGCTTCTTCCTCGTCTTCTTCTTCCTCGTCCTCGATCTCGTCGATATCGTCCTCGACATCATTGTCGACGATCGGGGCATAGGTGACCTGCATGGTCGGACGCGGGCCACTGGCCTCGACCGACATGCGCGCACCCTCGACTTCGCCATCGGGCAGGACGACGATGGTGACGCCATAGCGGCGCTCGATCTCGTCAAGCTCATGACGCTTGTTGTTGAGGACGTAGAAGGCGCCTTCCTGGCTCGCGCGCAGGGTGATGATGGTGCCGCGTCCACGCGCTGCTTCTTCTTCAAGCAGGCGCAGGGCCGACAGACCAGCCGACGATGCCGTGCGGACAAGGCCCGTGCCTTCGCAATGCGGGCAGGCGCGGGTCGATGCTTCGAGCACGCCGGTGCGCAGGCGCTGGCGGCTCATCTCCATGAGGCCGAAGCTCGAGATGCGGCCGACCTGGATGCGAGCGCGATCGTCCTTGAGCGCTTCCTTCATCGCCTTCTCGACTTTGCGAATGTTGGAGCTGTGCTCCATGTCGATAAAGTCGATGACGACGAGGCCAGCCATGTCGCGCAACCTGAGCTGACGCGCGATCTCGCGCGCGGCCTCCAGATTGGTCGCCGTGGCGGTCTGCTCGATATTATGTTCGCGGGTCGAACGGCCCGAGTTGATGTCGATCGACACCAGTGCTTCGGTCGGGTTGATGACCAGATAGCCGCCTGACTTGAGCTGCACGACGGGATTGTACATCGCCGCGAGCTGATCCTCGACGCCATAGCGCTGGAACAGCGACACCGGGTCCGCATAAGGCTTCACGCGCCGGGCATGGCTGGGCATCAGGAGCTTCATGAAGTCCTTGGCCTGCCGATAGCCCTCTTCGCCCTCGACGATCACTTCCTCGATATCGCGATGATAAATGTCGCGGATCGCGCGCTTGATGAGATCGCTGTCATTGTGGATCAGCGCAGGCGCAGCGGCACGCAGCGTGTTCTCGCGAATCTCGTCCCACAGGCGGGCGAGATAATCGAAGTCGCGCTTGATCTCGACCTTGGTACGCGAGAGACCGGCGGTGCGCACGATGCAGCCCATGGTGTTGGGCAGCTTCATGTCGGCAACGATCGACTTCAGGCGCTTGCGGTCGGTGGAATTGCTGATCTTGCGCGAGATACCGCCGCCATGGCTGGTATTGGGCATCAGCACGCAATAGCGGCCGGCAAGGCTCAGATAGCTGGTGAGAGCCGCGCCTTTGTTGCCGCGCTCTTCCTTGACGACCTGGACGAGCAGCACCTGGCGGCGCTTGATGACGTCCTGGATCTTGTAACGGCGACGCAGCGCCATGCGCTTGCGGCGCAGCTCGTCGGCAGCCTGGTCATTGCCATTGCCGCGACCACGCGACGGACGGCCTTCGCCGGTACCTTCTTCGCCATCAGCCTGACGCTCGCCGGCGGGCTCATCGCCATCCTCTTCGTCGTCATGGTGCGAATGCTCCATGTCGTCAAAGCCGCCGCCATGATCGTCATCATCATCGTCGTCAGCGCGCAGGGCCGCTTCTTCGGCTGCATGCTCGGCTTCTTCGGCGAGCAGCGCCTCGCGGTCTTCGCGCGGGATCTGGTAATAATCCGGATGGATTTCCGAGAAGGCAAGGAAACCATGACGATTGCCGCCATAATCCACGAATGCCGCCTGCAGCGACGGCTCGACTCTGGTTACTTTCGCGAGATAGATATTGCCTTTGAGCTGCTTGTGCTCAGCAGACTCGAAATCAAATTCCTCGATCCGGTTTCCCGTCACGACCGCGACCCGGGTCTCTTCCCGGTGGCGCGCGTCGATCAACATACGCATTGTCATTCAAACATCTCCAGCCGGGCGTGGCGTCGTCCCTTCGGACTGTGCGGCGCACCGGCGCAATTATGGGAAGGGCGATCAGGCGCGCCGTCTTGCGGAGCGGCCTTCGCAGGTCCCGGGTTTCAAACTTGAGCTGCGTGTCTGTTGCGGAAGCGAGTCCGGCACCCATGCCGGTTGGCTTGCATAACGCCCAAGGCGACGCGTTTACGTCAGCGCGCCCCGGCCGGATCAAGCTCTGCTCCATGCAACATCAACCTGTCATATCGTCCAAGGAGCCGAAGCCCAGAAACGATGGATATGCCCGGTGTTGAAGCCTGCCGCTGTGCGTTACAAACGTTCCGCATGCAGCAGGCATCCGGACTGGTAAGCGCTAGCAGGGCTTTGTAGGAAGGGCAACGCGAAAAGCTCAGACAGATCAGATGCCTCCCCGCAGCGGCCCGCGAGACGCATTAACGTCGGGGAAACCATTAATGCTGGACGCACGCGCCTCGCTCACGGCAGTAGAGGCAATATGCTGTTTCTGGCCGCGACGCTTGCCCTGACTGCCGTTTCCCCACTTCCGCAGGACGTGCGCCTGCCGGAGCCATTTGCCGATTCCGCGGCGCCCGAGCCCGATCTCGCCGCGCGCGACACTGGCGCCGCCGACATGGCCAAGCGCCCGCCCCGCAATATCGGCCTCAGCGTGCGCCTGCCCCCGATCACGACGGGGCCTGCCATTCCGAAAATCCACGGGCCCAATGATCCCTCGCGCCCGCTGATCGTGCTCGACCCCGGACATGGCGGCCATGATCCCGGGGCGCGCAACGTGAAATCCGGCGCGATGGAAAAGGATCTCACGCTGGCCGTCGCCACGGCACTGCGCGACGAACTGCTCAAGAGCGGCCGTATGCGCGTCGCGATCACGCGGGAAGACGACCGCTTCCTCGCGCTCGAGGAACGCTTCGGCCTTGCCCGTGATATGGGCGCGGCGCTGTTCATTTCAATTCATGCCGACGCTTCGGAAGAGACGCAGGCCCATGGCGCGACCGTCTATACGCTCTCCGATGTCGCATCGGACGCTGAAGCCGAGCGGTTGGCGACGCGCGAAAACCGCTCCAATATTCTCTCCGGCGTCAATCTTTCCAGCCAGAGCTCGGCCGTGTCCTCAATCCTCATCGACCTCATGCAGCGCGAGACGATGACGGCTTCGGTGCGCTTCGCCGAGCTGCTCCACCGCGAGACCGCGCCGCTGGTGGCGTTTCGTGCGCCATGGCATCGCCGCGCGGCACTGGTCGTGCTGCGGGCGCCTGACACGCCCTCGGTGTTGTTCGAAACCGGCTATATCAGCAATGATTCGGAGGCCGAGCGTCTGCGCAGCCCCGAGGGCCGACAGAAGATGGCGCAGGGCATGGCGCGCGCCATCGCCATCTACACCGCCACGTTGCAGCGCTGAGCGCCACACCGGCCCGCTTATCCATTCACGCGCCGCTCACCGCAAAACCGGTTTTCTCCCCTGCGATACTCGGCTAGGGCGAGGCCATGAACGAGCCGGCCAGCGCAGCGACGCGGATCATCCTTCGGCGCCATGATCTGATTGCGTCGGCGCGAGACCGCTTTCGTGACATCTGGAGCCGTCGGCGCTGGCGCTGGCTGATCATGGCGGGCGGCGGGGCGTT
>Ga0247738_10000196_pt1 | contig 25943 bp, 20 predicted proteins | sample UWRJL013104B2_FD_180936 | JGI IMG/M metagenome (GOLD analysis project Ga0247738, IMG submission 180936) | Plant litter microbial communities from Arlington Agricultural Research Station in Wisconsin, United States - UWRJ-L013-104B-2 | ecosystem: Environmental > Terrestrial > Plant litter >...
GCGTCGGGCAGAGCGAGGCCAAGTCCATCGGCCACATTTGCCGCGAGCTCCCCGTCAATGTTCAACAGATGCGAGACGACACGCGAGCGAATGTCGGGCCGCTCGACCTTGGACAGCTCGAAGACCAATGCGTCGCCGATATGCTTCTGCTCGATCGGCGTCTGGCTGACGAGGAACTGCCGCGCCTGGCTGTAATGATCGGCAAAGCTCTCCGAGCGCACGCGCTGCTTGGGGCCATCGGCGACTTCGGCAAAGCTGGTGAAGCCGCGCACCGGATCTTCGCGCGGGCCGCCATGGGTGGCGCCCCAGCTATTCGGCTCATAGTTCGCGCGGCCGACCGGATTGCGCATCGCCATATGCCCATCCTGCTGGAAATGGGCCATCGGGCATTTGGGCGCGTTGATCGGGATATGGGTGAAATTGGTGCTGCCCAGCCGTTTGATCTGGGTGTCGAGATAAGAGAAGTTGCGGCCTTGCAGCAGCGGATCGTTCGAGAAGTCGATGCCCGGCGGCACGTTCTGCGTCATGAAGGCGACCTGCTCGGTCTCGGCAAAGAAATTGTCCACCACGCGGTCGAGTACCAGCCGGCCGACGATACGGACCGGCACCAGCTCCTCGGGGATGATCTTGGTCGGGTCGAGCACGTCGAAGTCGAAGCTGTCGGCAAAGGCGTCGTCGAACAGCTGCACGCCCAGCTCCCATTCCGGGAAGTCGCCGCTGTTAATTGCGTCCCACAGGTCCCGGCGATGGAAGTCGGGGTCCGCGCCGTTGATCTTGACCGCTTCGTTCCAGACGACCGACTGAAGGCCCTGTTTAGGCTTCCAGTGGAATTTGACGAAGGTCGACTTGCCCTCGGCATCGACCAGCCGGAAGGTGTGGACGCCAAAGCCCTCCATCGTACGGAGCGAGCGGGGGATCGCGCGATCGGACATCGTCCACATGATCATGTGGAAGCTTTCCGGCGTGAGGCTGATGAAGTCCCAGAAATTGTCATGCGCAGACGCGGCCTGCGGGAATGCACGGTCGGGCGCGGGTTTTACCGAGTGAACGAGATCGGGAAACTTGATCGCATCCTGAATGAAGAAGACAGGGATATTGTTGCCGACGAGATCCCAATTGCCCTCCTGCGTGTAGAGCTTGACGGCAAAGCCGCGCACGTCGCGCGCAAGATCGAATGAGCCCTTGGATCCTGCGACAGTCGAGAAACGCACGAAAGCGGGCACCCGCTCGCCAACGCGCTGGAAGACATCGGCGCGGGTCACGTCGGCGAGGCTGTCGGTCAGCTCGAAATAGCCGTGCGCGCCATAGCCGCGCGCATGAACGACGCGCTCGGGGATGCGCTCATGATCGAAGTGGAATATCTTCTCGCGGAAATGTGCGTCTTCCAGAAGTGTCGGGCCACGCGCGCCTTGCTTGAGGCTGTTCTGATCGTCCGCGACCGGTATGCCATGTGCGGTGGTCAGCGTCGCGACATCGCCATCGGCCGTCTGGTGGGTTTCGCCGCCATCGCCCTGCGTCTCGCCATAGGAAAAGGAGATGTCGGCATCGTCAGGCACCGGGGCGGCCTTCTGTGGCGATTCCCCGCCAATATCTGCGCCAACCAAATCGGGGGGTGTTCTCTTGCCGTTGGGTTTCGCGGGCGCCTTGGTCGATACCGGCTGTTTGGCCATGATCTATGTCCTTCTCCGTTGGCGTTTCAAAAGAACGGCTCGCGGGGCTCAGGGCCCGGCGCGTGGCCGCCTTGGTCACCAATGGAGAACCCGCCCCACGGGGATAGGTTGCTCAGGACGTGGGATTAATCTGCGCCATCATGTCCGGCGGCGCGATAGCTATCAAATTATAGCAATGAAATTCGCCTAGGTGCGCTCCAGCGCTTCGGTCAGCAGGCTCGTCAGGCGCGCACGAAACTGCGCTTCGCCGGCGGGGCAGACAGATCCGATGCTCATCATGTTGCGGACGATGATGCTGCCGATCAGCACGGACAAAGCGAGGCTGGCGCGCAGGCGGGCGTCTTCGCTGTCCAGACGCGTAGCCAGCGGGTCGAGAAAGTCTACGCTGATCGCGTCGCTGATGATCGCGCCTGCCTTGGGCGAGGAGGTGGAGCGCAGGATGATGAGGAGCCGGTCGAGTCTCGCCGCCGCTTCCTCGCTATCGTCCTCCCGTTCCATGATGATCGAAGCGAGATGAGCCGGAAGGTCCGCAAGCGCGACACCGTCCAGCAGCCTGTCGCCCTGCTTGCCCTGAAGCGCTTCGCGAAACAGGCCGTCCTTGCTGCCGAAATAGCGGCAGATCAGTGCGGGATCGACGCCGACTTCACCGGCAATTTCACGAAGACCGACATTTTCATAGCTTTCGCGCGCGAACTGCCGGGTCGCTGCGGCGAGGATCGCTTCGCGAGTTGCCGTGGCGTTGCGTGCGCGCGGTGTCGATTTTTGTGAACTGACCATGATGTCCAATGTTAGCATTGCGGAGGCGTCATTCAACGGCTCCCCGACGTGAATGTCAACAGCCGTTGACATTCCGTGATGAGATGACTAGCCAGACCGCGCTTATTGACTACCCTTCCATCAAAGATGTGGGGGAGGGCCGTCTGGGGCACTGGCGCGTCGAATTGGACTCGAAATTCAATGATCTCACAGAAACTCATCGCCCTCGTCGCCGTGACGCTGGTGCTCGCCGGTTGTTCGAAGAGCGAAACGCCGCCGCCGCCGCCACCTCCAGTCACCGTGGCCGCGCCCGTGACACGCGATGTCGTCGACTGGGATGAATATGTCGGTCGCTTCGAAGCGCCGCAGAGCGTTGAGGTCCGCCCCCGCACGACCGGCTATCTGAGCGCGATCCATTTCCGCGACGGCCAGTATGTCAGCAAGGGCCAGTTGCTCTTCACCGTCGATTCCCGCCCGGCTCAGGCTGCGCAGGCACAAGCCCGCGCCCAGCTCGCACAGGCGCAGGCGGTCTATGCCAATGCCAAGACCGAGCTCGCACGCACCCAGACGCTGGCGGCCGCACGCGCTGCCAGCCAGGAAGAGCTTGAAGCACGCCAGGCCACGCTGCGCTCCGGCGCGGCTCAGGTCGCGGCCGCTCAGGCCGTGCTGGATGCGCGCACCCTCGATGTGGGCTTCACCCGCGTCACGGCGCCGATTTCCGGCCGCATTTCCGATCGGCGCATCACGCCCGGCAATTCGGTGACGGCGGACCAGACGGTCCTGACCACCATCGTCTCGACTGATCCGCTCTACTTCACCTTCCAAGGTTCGGAAGCCTCGCTTCTCAAATATCAGCGCAGCGGCTCAGCCGGGCAGGGCACGAAGGTCCGCGTACGGCTGGCCGACGAAGGCAGCTATAATCGCACCGGCACATTGGATTTCATCGACAATGTCATCGACGCAAGCGCCGGCACGATCCGCGCGCGCGCCATCATCCCCAATGGCGACGGCTTCCTGAAGCCGGGCATGTTCGGCAATCTGCGCCTCGAAGCCTCAAAGGCTTATCCCGCTCTGCTGGTGCCCGATGTCTCGATCATCGCCGATGCCTCACGGCGCGTCGTCTATGTCGTCGCCAAGGATGGCACGGTCGAAGCGCGCACGGTCGAGGTCGGTCCGCTGATGGACGGTCTGCGCGTAATCCGCAGCGGCGTGAAGCGCGATGACCGCGTCATTATCGGCGGCATCCAGCGTGCACGGCCGGGCCAGAAGGTGACGCCGCAGCAGGGCAAGATCGAGGCTGGCGCGAAGGATGATGGATCGCTGGCCGCCGCGCCGCCACCATCGGCCATCGCCGAGCCGGCGAGCGGGCGCTGAGCGCAGAGCCATGAACATTTCAGGCTTCTTCATCGAACGGCCGATCTTCGCGGGCGTCATCGCGATCTTCATCACGCTGATCGGCGCCTTCTGCTTTCCGCTGCTGCCGCTCTCGCAATATCCCGAGATCGCGCCGCCGACGATCGTGATTTCCGCGCCTTATCCGGGCGCGTCGGCTGAGACGATTGCCGAGACGGTCGCCGCGCCGATCGAGCAGGAAGTCAACGGCGTCGAGAAGATGCTCTACATCCAGAGCAGCTCGACCCAGGGTCAGGCGCAGATCACCGTCACGTTCGAGCCGGGCACGGATCTCGATGCGGCGCAGGTTCTGGTGCAGAACCGCGTTGCGCTCGCCGAGCCGCGCCTGCCCGATCAGGTCCGCCAGGTCGGCGTTACCGTCAACAAGCAGGCCACCGGCTTCCTGATGATCGTGACGCTAACGGCCGACAAGGGCTCGGGCCTCGACGTCAATTATGTCGGCAACTATGCCCAGACCGTGATCCGCGACCGGCTGTTGCGCCTCAAGGGCGTGGGCGGCGTCAATGTATTCGGCGGCGGCAATTATTCGATGCGCGTGTGGATCGACCCGGACCGGGCGGCGGCGCGCAACATCACCTCGAGCGAAATCGTCTCGGCGCTGCGGGCACAGAATGTGCAGGTCGCCGGTGGCGCATTGGGTCAGTCGCCTTCGGGCCAGCGCAATCCCGCCTTCGAAGTGCCGCTGGACGTGCAGGGACGCCTCGCCAGTCCGGATGAATTTTCCAACGTTGTCATCAAGTCAGACCCGGCATCGGCCTCCATTACGCGACTGCGCGATGTCGCGCGCGTCGAACTCGGTAGCCAGGATTATGGCATCCGCGCTTTCTACAATGGCCAACGCGGTATCGCGCTGGCCGTGATCGAGCAGCCGGGCGCCAATGCGCTCGATGCTGCCGATCTGGTGCTCGACGAGATGCGTTTGATCGGCGCGGAGATGCCCAAGGGGCTGACCTACGCGACGCCTTATAATCCGACAGAGTTCGTCGCGGCGTCGGTTTCGGCCGTTCAGGACTCGCTGTTCGAGGCGATTCTGCTGGTCGTGCTGGTGGTGATGATCTTCCTCCAGACATGGCGCGCCGCGATCATCCCGATCATCGCGATTCCCGTGGCGCTGGTCGGCACATTCGCCGTGCAGCTTGCGCTTGGTTTTTCGATCAACTCGCTGTCGCTCTTCGCGCTCGTGCTCGCGGTCGGCATCGTGGTCGATGACGCCATCGTGGTGGTCGAGGCAGTGGAGAACCATGTCCGCAATGGCATGAAGCCGCGCGAGGCGGCGCATCGGACGATGAAGGAAGTGTCCGGCGCACTAATCGCCATTGCGCTGGTGCTGGTCTCGGTGTTTGTGCCGACTGCGCTGGTGCCGGGCATTCCGGGCATTTTCTATCGCCAGTTCGCCGTGGTCATCGCGGCGGCGTCGGTCTTCTCGCTCATCGTTTCGCTCACCCTGTCGCCCGCACTGGCCGCATTGCTGCTCAAGCCGCATGAGCCGAACCATGTCGATCAGGGCGCGCGCTGGCTGAGGCCGCTGCGCGTCGGCGCCGACAAGTTCAACAAGGGCTTTGAGTGGCTCTCCGATCGCTACGGGCGCTTCACGGCGCGCGCGGTCCGCATGTCGCTTATCATGCTGGTCATCTATGCCGGGCTGCTGGTGCTGACCGGCTGGCGCCTCACCGCGACCAAGACGGGCTTCATCCCCGAGCAGGATCAGGGCATTTTGCTCGGCGTCGTCCAGATGCCGCCGGGTGCCTCGCTCGACCGCACCAATGCCGTGCTCGACAAGGTTTATGACGCCGCGATCAAGCAGGAAGGCGTGCAGGCCGCAATCTATCTGGCGGGCCTCGATGGCACCACGCAGGCGACGTCATCCAACGCGGCGACGATCTTCATGCGCTTGTCCGACTGGTCCGAGCGCGGCTCAAAGTTGAGCGCGACCGAGCTGGCGAAGAAGCTGAGCGCGACTCTCGCCGGTGCGACCGATCAGGCGAACGTCTTCATTGTCTCACCGCCCACGGTGCGTGGTCTGGGCAATGGCAGCGGCTTCGTGATGATGGTGCAGGACCGCTCGTCGGCCGGCTATCGCGCGCTCGAAGGCGCGGCGGGCGCCATGGCGGGCGCGGCTATTCAGCAGTCCGATTTCGTGTCGCAGGTCTATTCGACCTTCAACACCGGCACGCCGCGTATCCGCGCCGATATCGATCGTGATCGTGCGCAACTGCTCGGTGTGCAGCCGGGGCAGATCTATGACGCGCTCGGCACTTATGTCGGCTCGACCTATGTGAACGACTTCAACATGCTCGGCCGCACTTATCGCGTGACGGCGCAGGCGGAGCCGCAGGCGCGCGACGATGTGACCGATGTCGGGCGGCTTCAGGTGCGTTCGTCGAGCGGCGAGATGGTGCCGCTGTCGGCAGTGTCGACGCTGCGCAACGACACCGGGCCCTCGCGTGTGATCCGTTACAACCTGTTCCCGGCGCTCGAGCTTCAGGGGCAGTCGGCGCCCGGCGTGTCGTCGGGGCAAGCGCTCGACACGATGGAACAGATGGCTGCGAGCGATCTGCCACAGGGCTTCGGCTATGAGTGGACCGGCATTGCCTATCAGGAGAAGGCGGCGGGCAGCAGCTCTGCGCTGATCTTCGTGCTGGCCGTGGTGTTCGTCTTCCTGGTGCTCGCGGCGCTGTATGAATCCATTGCATTGCCGCTGGCCGTCATCCTGATCGTGCCGATGTGCATCCTTGCGGCGATGCTCGGCGTCAATCTGCGCGGCATGGAGAATAATATCCTGACGCAAGTGGGCCTCGTGGTGCTCATCGCGCTGGCCGCCAAGAATGCGATCCTCATCGTCGAGTTCGCCAAGCAGGGGGAGGAGGATGGGCTTCATCCTTTCGAGGCAGCGGTTGCCGCCGCCAAGGCACGCTTGCGGCCGATCCTGATGACCAGCTTTGCCTTCATCTTCGGTGTGATCCCGCTCGCCATTGCCAGTGGCCCGGGTCAGGAGATGCGTCAGTCGCTCGGCACGGCGGTGTTCTTCGGCATGCTCGGCGTGACGGTCTTCGGGCTCATCTTCACGCCGGTCTTCTACACGTTCGTGCGCAGCCTTGCGGATCGCTTGAACAAGCGCTGGCGCGGCAAGCGCGACGACGACGCTGCTACGGCTGAAGGAGGCGTCGCATGAGCCGCTCTGCACTTCTTGCGATGGTTTCGGCGCTGGCGCTGACCGGCTGCGCTGTCGGCCCGACCTATGTGTCCCCCACGCCGCAGGCACCGGCTCAGGCACCGTTCGTCAGTGCGACCGGCCCTACCTTTACGGTCGAAGAGCCTCCCGTCCGCTGGTGGCAGCTCTTCTCTTCGCCCGTGCTTGACCGGCTGGTGGAGGAAGCGCTGGCGGCCAATACCGACCTGCGCGTCGCTGCGGCCAATCTGGAGCAGGCACGCGCATTGCTGCGTGAGACGCGGTCTGCGCGGCTACCCTCGACCACTGTCAGCGCAAGCGGCACCTACGGTCGCCAGTCAGGCGCTGTAGCGGGCGTTGCAGGTGCCGGTCCCGAGGGCGAGACCTATGATGCCGGGCTGGACATTTCCTATCAGCTCGACCTGTTCGGCGGGATCAAACGCGGTATCGAAGCGAGCCGGGCCGATCTCGACGCAGCACAGGCGGCTTATGATCTTGCGCGGATCAGTGTCGTCGCAGAGACGACGCGCGCCTTTTCCGATGCATGCGGTGCGGGCCGTCAGCTCGCTGTCGCCCGCGATAGCCTGCGCGTGCAGGAACAGACTTTCGATCTTACGAAGCGGCTGGAAGATGGTGGCCGCGGGACGGGGCTGGACACCAGCCGTGCGGCCGCGCTGCTCGAACAGACGCGTGCGGACGTCCCCACGTTCGAAGCCGAGCGCAAGGCAGCGCTTTATCGGCTCGCTGTCCTCACCGGCAAGCCGCCCGCGCAATTTCCCGCCGATGTCGCGGACTGCGCGACGCCGCCAACCATCGCCGCCGCCCTGCCCGTCGGCGACGGCACGCGCTTGCTGGCGCGCCGTCCGGACGTGCGCGCGGCCGAGCGTCGCCTCGCTGCCGCCACGGCGCGGGTGGGCGTCGCCACGGCCGATCTATATCCCAGCATCACATTGGGTGCCTCGGTCGGCTCGACAGCGGCATCGGCGAGCGATCTCGTCTCGGAACGTGGTTTCCGGTTCAGCCTCGGGCCGCTCATCTCGTGGAACTTCCCCAATATCAGCGCATCGCGTGCGCGTCTGGCGCAGGCCAAGGCCGTGTCGCAGGGCGCTCTGGCAAGCTTCGATGGCGCCTGGCTCATGGCATTGCAGGAGAGCGAGTCCGCCCTCACGCGCTATGCCGCCCAGCGTGATCGGCTCGCGACGCTCCAGCGTGCGCATCAGCAAAGCATGGAAGCTGCCCGCATCGCCCGGCTGCGCTATCAGGCGGGTGCCGAGAGCTTCCAGATCGTGCTGGATGCCGAGCGTTCGCTGGCGGCAACCGAAGCGCTGCTGGCAGCGTCGCAGGCCGCCTTTTCCGATCAGACGATCACATTGTTCCTGGCATTGGGCGGCGGCTGGGAAAGCTGAGCGTCGGCGCGGCCGGGGACGGGCGCGCTACAATGTCGGTTCAGTTGGTGCGGTCGCGTCCTGAAGCGCAGTGTCGGCGAAAGCGCGGCCCGGAAAAGCGTGTAAAGGCGGAAATGCCGCCTCCAGCGACTTGGTATCGGGCAGGATGTAGACATAGCCGCCCTTCTTCTGGAACAGCGGGCTCACGGCCTTGTTGTAAAAGGCCAGCGGCACATTGATGCAGCCGAAGGTGATGCGATTATCGTCGGGCGTGGCCGACAAAATGCGGTCGCGCCGCTTCTCCTTGGGATTGCCCGTGGGGATCGGATGGAGTGCAACGGACGTCGCATAATCGACCCAGAGCACTTTCTGCCGTCCCGCTGCCAGCCCGAATTTTGCGAGGAAGCGCCCGGCAGGCGTCGTCTTTTCCGCAGGGCCGATTTCCGCGAGATTCTTGGATCCGATGCCCGGCGTTGCGTCGTCGCCGAGTGCGATGCCGATCAGCACGGGCGCGTCGGCGATATATGTGCCCTTGGCATCGAACAGGAAGGCGACCGCCGCGGTCTTGTCGATGACGACATAAGGCAGCGCCCTGTTATCCTGCGACGAGGCGACCCAATCGATAACGCGTGCCGCCGCCGCTGAGCGGGCCCGTTCCTGAGGGGCGGGCGCTTTTGCGCGGGCCTTGGGAGCGGCCGATCGGGTCGGGGCTTTTTTGGCGGTGGTGGCTTTCGAGGCCGGAGGTTTCGAGGTCGGGGCTTTCGGGGCCGCTTCCGCTGGCACCGGTGCAAATAGCGCGAGGCCGACGAGCGCCCCAAAGACCCTGTTCATTGATATCTGCACTCAAGAAGAAAGTCGGCGCCGGTTATGGCGCCGACAGGGATACTCAACACCGTATCGGCATTGAGACGTCAAATATCAATTGCGCGGGCGCTTGCGCTGGTTTTCCTGCATCTTCTGCTCGATGCCATCGACGCGGGAATTGAGCTGATCAAGCCGCTGGCCGTTATTCTGGGCCTGTCCGGCTGCGGACTGGGCCTGACCGGTCGCGGACTGGGCCTCTGCCAGAGCCTGCTTCGCCGTGGCGTCGGTCGACTGCAATTTCGCGTCGAGCGCATCGACGCGCTGGTTCACAAGGCCGACCTGTTCGCGGACGAACCCCTTGGTGGCGCAACCGCCCAGAGCCAGTGAGCCGATCAGCACGACCGAGAGGGGGAGTAGTTTGGAAAGGGGTTGCGACATTTAATTCTCCTCATTCTGAACCCCCCGGTAAGGTTTCCAAGCCCCACCGCCTGCGCCGGGACAATGCGTTTCAGGCCGGATGTGCCTCTGGTCGGCTGAACGGATGGCATTGGGCGTAGGCGGTCGGATGGGCGGTCTCCTTCATTCGCGAAGGCGCGTCTCACCATTCGAGCCGCTTTTGGGTGGATAGGTCCGTAAGACCGGTGCGCGAAACCGATGTGCCGCAAGGGGCTGGGCATCGCTCCTGGCCAACCTCGTTCGCGGAGCGCGGTTGCCAACCTTAGTTGATTGATCGTAGGGTAAAACGACCAACCGTTGCTGGCCATGACCGCATGGGTTGACGGTGTGTGGGGGCGCAATTCATGAAATATCTCGTGCTGGGGTTCGCTACGAACCAGTCTTCGTCCAGCTTCCGCATCTTCATCAACTCGCTGCGGCAGGTCTATTCGCCCGAGCAATGCGATCTCGTGCTGATCGTCGATCGCATCCCGGACGACCTTGACGCTGAGGACAAGGCGGGCGTGTCCTTCTTTTTCACGCCGAGCGCCTATCCCCATCGCCTCAAGGCCGAGCGGAAAGCGAAGAACATGCTCATCCGCATAGGCAGCGCCGTAGCTCATGCCCACGTGCCGCTGGTTTCATCTCTTGCCGCCCGGATGCTCAGGCCGATGATCGAAGGCTGGCACCACCCGCATTTCGCGCGGTGGGTCGCCTATGAGCGCTTCCTGAAAGCCAATCCCCATTATGAGCGCATCCTGCTGACCGACGTGCGCGATGTGCTGTTTCAGGGTCGTTTCTTCGATGGCGGGGACGACATCGTCGAGCTCTATGAGCAAGACGAATATTATGGCGCTGATAGTTGCGACAACGGATGGTACAGGGATGCCTGGGGCGATGCCGCACTGGAGCGCGCTGCCGGCAGCCCGGCCGTCTGCATCGGGACGATCCTGGGATCCTATGTGCAGACCACGCAACTGATCCGCGATTTCATCGACTTCTATTCGAGATATCCGTTTCGCGGGGTGGAGCAGGCTATCTTCAATCGTCTGCTGATCGATGGCCAGCCGAAATTCACGTATCGGATCAATCGGAATGTCGATGGCGCCGTGGCGACGCTGGCCAATCAGAAGGCCTTTGCGTTCGTTTCGGTCTCGGACAAGATTACGCGCAAGACTGATGGATCGACGATCCCTATCGTGCACATGTATGATCGGTTCGACAATACGGCGCTGCTCGCGCAGAACTATATGACCTGATCTGCGCCCAGCGCCGCGCCGTTCAAAGTGTTCCTGCGGCGCAATGCGTCAAAGGACAAAGAATGCGGGCCCGCATAGCCCGATTGGAAATCCTATACAGGTTGGCGAGCGGAATTTGCCGATAAGGCAATTAACTTGCGGAATTTTAATGCTATAGGGACTTCTAGCTTTTGGGAGTCATGCTGATGAATGCCGGACGCGACGCCAGTTCGACAGTCATTGTCATTGACGATCACCCGCTCTGCGCCGCGGCTGTTTCCGCTGCACTTGCCCGGCGCAATCCCCAATATGAAACTCTGTCCTGCGGCTCGCTCAAGGAGCTGAGCGCGATCCTGCCTGATCCAGCCAGTGTTGTGCTGGTGCTGCTCGATCTCATGCTGCCAGATGCCACTGGGATGTCCGGCGTGCGCGCCGTCCGGGCCTTGCTGCCCGACGTCCCGATCTGCGTGATTTCGAGCCGGACCGATACCGCAACCATTCGGCAGGCGATTGCGCAGGATATTGTCGGCTTCCTGCCCAAGACATTGGCATTCGATCAGATGACCGACGCGCTGGGCCGCGTGCTCAACGGCGAGGCGGTATTTCCCCGGCTTGCAAAGACCCTGACGGAAGACAGCGGGCCGCTGAGCCCGGCCGAGCAGCGCATCATGCAGGCCCTGAGCCTGGGGCTGCCGAACAAGCAGATCGCGTTCGACCTCGGCCTCGCGGAATCGACCGTGAAATCGCATCTCGCCCGGATATTCGCGAAACTGCACGTGACCAATCGGTCGCAGGCCATTCTCGCTTATGAGGCGGCCATCGCCGAAGAAGACGCTTAGCTCTGGCTCCCCGCCGCGACCCGGGGCGTCGCGGCGAGATAATTGCGCAGCGCGGCCTGCATCTCCTTGAGCGTCTGCTCGATGGCCTCGGTTTCGGTCGTGTCGAGCATCAGGTCGAGGGCCTGAGCGGGCGCAACGAGTTGCGGCGCGGCGAAAGTGGCAGCAAGACCCGCGACGCTGTGCGCCATGGTCTGCACGGCGCCGAGCTGGCCCGGATCATTCCGGGGCCAGATCTCGAGCGCCGCAGTAACGGCCATCAGGCAATCGTTGCACTGCTCGATGAAGCGCCCGAGCAGGGGGGCAAGCTCGGGGTCGAGCCCGGCAGGCACTGCCTGCACGTTGCCCAACGCGCCTTCATTCGGAATGCTCTCGTCTGGCATATCGCTTCTGCCCCATTTCTCGATGATCGCTTCGATGGATGCGCGCGAGACCGGCTTGGAGGCATAGTCCTGCATCCCGGCCTGCCAGCAGCCCGTCATTGTGTCGGGGTGCACGCTCGCGGTGACCGCAATGATCGGCAATGCGTCCGGCCCGATGCCCTTCGCCCTGATCGCGACAGTGGCGGCGATGCCGTCGAGCACCGGCATGCGCAGATCCATGAGGACGAGGTCGAACGGCTTGCCGTCGGCCGCGGCCTCGCTGACGGCATTCACGGCCTGCTGTCCGTCACCCGCGATCACCACCGCGCAGCCGCTTTTCGCCAGAATGTCGGTCATCAGTTGCTGGTTGATCTCATTGTCCTCCGCGACCAGCACCCGCAGGCTCCGCGCTGATTGCGAAGGCGCGCGCATTGCAGGTTCCGCCGCCGGTCGCGCTCCCGGCGGAGCGGCTTGCGATGAAATGTCCAGCGGCAGCGTGAAGCGGAAGATCGAGCCCTTGCCGGGGTTGGACGTGACGAGCCCGAGCGAGCCGCCCATTTGTTCGGCGAGACCGCGCGCGATAGGGAGACCAAGGCCGGTGCCGCCGAAGCGCATGGCCGTATCCTCGGCGCCCTGATCGAATGCGTCGAAGATGCGCTCGGCATTTTCCGGCGCAATGCCGATGCCGGTGTCGGTCACTTCGACGATGAGGATGGTGCGGTCATATTGCGGCTCGATGCGCGCGTAGAGCGAGATCCAGCCCTGCTCGGTGAACTTGAGCGCATTGCCCAGCAGGTTGTTGAGCACCTGGGTCAGCCGTTGCTTGTCGCCCGTCACCAGCTTGGGCAGCGGCGAGGCGAAGGTGCAGCGCAGTTGCAACCCTTGCTGTGCGGCCAGCGCCTCGAAATGCTGGCAGATGCTGCCCATTGTGGCCGAGAGATTATAGGGCGTGTTGGCGAGCCGCAATTTGCCCTCGCGCATCCGCGACGTATCCAGAATGTCGTTAAGCAGCGCGAGCATGATCTCGCCGGAGCGGGAAATCAGCGAGACATAGCGGCGCTGGTCGTCCGACAGCGGGCTTTCGCGGAGCCGCTCGGCAAAGCCAAGCACACCATTCATCGGCGTGCGCAATTCATGGCTCATCAATGCGAAGAACCGATCCTGCGCGGTGGCGGCGGAGCGGGCTTCCTCCAGCGCAGCCTGCAAGGCAGCCTGTGCTTCATGTTCCCGGGTCTGGTCCAGGACGACGCCCATGCGGCCGATCACGTCGCCATCGCTGTTGCGCAGCGAGCTGTTCACGATGCGGAGCCGGCTCAGCGTGCCGTCCGGATGCCGCACGAACGTCTCGATGTCGGTCGGTACGCCCGCCTGCCGCTCGGGGGCGAACGAGGCATATCGCTCAAGTTGCGTTCCATCGAGAAGGCGCTGCCAGCCCTTGCCCATCCCTTCCTCGATGGAGATGCCGTGCATCCGCGCCCATTCGCTGTTGAGGAAGGTCGCATTTCCTTCATTGTCGAGCTGGAAAATGCCGACAGGCGCGCTTTCCGCGAGCGAATGCAGCCGATGCTCGCTATCCGCCAGTGCGCGCTGGCTCTGCGTCTCGCTGCTGATGTCGGAGATGATACCGCCAAAGCCTTCGACACTGCCATCGCGCGCGTGCAGCCGCCTGACGCGAACTTTGAGATAGACCGGATCGGCAGGAGCTTCCGCCTGTGCGAAATGGGCGCGGAACTCGAAATGCGCTTCCGCCAGTTCGCCCACACGAAGGGATGCCATGGCCCTGAGCATGGCCGCACGTTCCGGCGGCGGCACGAAGGTCAGCGCGCGCTGACCGAGCGGAAGCTCGCGCTTGCCTGCAATGGTCGACCAGTGACGGCTCACGAATGTCCATCTGCCGGCGAGGTCGAGCGAGAAGGGGATCTCGTTCATCGTCTCGGTCAGCATGATCGCGCGCTCGCGCAGGGCCTCGATCCGCTCGTTCATGAAGGTGATCGGCAGCGTCGACACGAAGGTCGCGAAGATGAAGAACTGCAGGACGGCCGTCTTGATATGCACCTCGCCGGCCACGAGGTTGATGGGGCCATAGCCAGCCATGGTGAAGCGGGCGGCGATCAACGTTGTGATGATCAGCAACAACGCGCTGGCAGCACTGCCCCGGCGCGCGGCCACGGCAAGGATCACCGGCGTCGCGAGGAACAGGAACGGATAACGGCTCTGGGCGAAGATCACGGCAATGACGAGAGCGCCGAGCAGGATATCGAGCAGCGCGCGGGGCGGCAGAAGCGGGATGCCGCGCCTGTGCCAGTCTCGCCTGTCCGCGTCGATGACGAGAAGCACCGGCACGAAGGTCATCATGGCCATGGCATGGGCCAGCCACCAGTGCCACCAGATTACCGGGATAGCCGCAGGCGTGGCCGCTGTGGCCACGGCCGCGATAAGCCCTGAGGCGCCGGCGCCAAGGGCCGCGATCCCCAGAAACTGGAACAGGCAACGGACGTCCTTGATCCGCTCGGGTCGCGCAATGATGCGGCCGCTCAGGGCCAGAAGGATAGCGATCTCGGCGGCATTTGCGATCGAGAAGCCGATAATGCGCTGAGGGTCGGTCCCGGTCATCGGGCCGGACAGGGCCCCTGAGATGACGCTGGCAAACAGGCCCATGGTCAGGGACGCTGCCACATTGCCAATGAAGGCCGGCACGACCACGCGCGTCACCGGGAGCCGCAGGATGAGCCCGGCCGCCACCGCTGCCGCATTGGGCAGCCAGATTGTGGCGATGCGACTGCCGTCCGGGGTCAGCAGGTTGCTGCCGATGGCCAGCAGACCATAGATGAGTGCGAACGCGATGCCGATGGCAATGGCTTCTGAGCGCGCCGCAGCGCGAACGGGCGGCGAAATCATGCCTATGCCGCCGCGAGAGTCTTTTTGGCGTCGGCGATGCACAGCTTCAGTTCGGTCAGCGGCTCGGCTTCCTTCCGGCCATGCGCGTGACTGAGCTGGAAGACATGCAAGGCGCGGATCAGGTCGTCCGGCGCCAGCCCGAGCAGGCCGAGGCGCATACGCCTGGCGGCTTCGCCCGCTTCCACGAAATCGGAACGGGCGACGGCTTCGTCTATCTCGCGCTCGCCCTTCTCGACCCGTTCAATGATGGCGTTGCGGCGGTCATGCCCGGCGGGCGTTGCGGTTCGTCCGATGCCGGCATGGCCCCGATCGCGCACCAGCGCGCTGAAGTCGCTCTTCTTGAGAGGTTTGGTCAGATGCCCGTCGAACAGCCAGGTCGCCCAGGGATGGCGCAGTAATTCCTCTTCGCTGGCGGACATTGCAAAGATCGGAACGGTCCCGCGCCCATAAGGCAGGTCGCGAATCCGGCGGGCGGCCTCGCGACCATCCATGATGGGCATGCGCATATCGAGCAGCACGGCATGATAATGATCGACGGCTGCGACCGCCACGCGATCGGCGGCATCGAGCCCATTGGAGACTGCCTCGACAGCGATTCCGGCCTGGCGAGCCATGATTTCCAGGACCTCGACGGTCAGCGGATCATCCTCTGCGATCAATATTCGCATAGGGTTGCCGCCGCTTTCGAAGCCTGTTTCCTTCATGACCTTGCAAAACCCTCCCGTCAGTCCGTGTTGATGCACGCAGCCCGGTCGGGAGCCGAGGGAGGGTGAGGCCCCGACCAAGCTGCGTTTATCTAGACGTTCGTAGAACGTCCGGCCTCGGCGTTCGCTTCAGGCCAATGCGCACCCGGAGAGCGCAACCCAGTCGGAATTGCGACTTGGGGTCCGAAAAACTCCGTGAAGCGCCTGATCGCTCACCGCGAGGAAAGTTACAATGGTCCAAAAGGTTGCATGACCATGGGGTTGGCCGATTGCCGATGACTTGCGCGGCGCTCGCCTTTATGAGCGCGAGTCGATGAACGGGATCCGGACATTTTTGCAGCGGCATCGCGCGCTGGCGGCACTGGCATTTGCGCTGGTCCTGTCGGTCAAGCTGATCGTGCCTGCGGGTTATATGGTCGGCGCCGGCAGCAAAATACTGACGGTGGTGATCTGCTCCAGCGTCACCGGCGAGCATGAGACGACGCAGCTTGTGATTCCCATGAGCGGCGAAAAGTCCGGTCATGACGTGAGCAAGGCCGATCCGTGCCCCTATTCTGCGCTGTCCATGGCTTCGCTGTCCGGTGCGGACGGTCCGCTGCTTGCTGCAGCGCTGGCCTTCATTCTTGCGCTCGGCTTTGCGCCTGCCGCCGCCGTTCTGCGTCAGCGCGGGGACCATCTCCGCCCACCGCCACGCGGACCGCCTGTCTTCGCCTGAACGCCTGACCTGACCGGTCGGGCCTGCGCCGCACTGCCCTTTTGAGGGCAGGCTCGGCATTTCGGCGACATTCCACGACAGGACTTTTCCATGCGCGCGACCACATTATTTCTGGCCCTTGCGACCAGCACTTCCTTCCACGCAGCGGCAATGGCCGCGACTGCAGACGACGACCAGCGCGACGACATTCTCGTCGTCGCCCCGAAACAGACGGAGCGCGTCGAGGATACGCGTTCCACCCGCGTTTCAATCGATGAGGACCGCATCGCGAAGACGGTGAATGCCGCGAGCGTCGAGGACACGATCAAATATCTGCCGAGCCTGGTCGTGCGCAAACGGCATATCGGCGACAATTTCGCGCCGATTGCGACGCGCACATCCGGCCTGGGATCGAGCGCACGCAGCCTTATCTATGCTGATGGCGCGATTCTCTCGGCGCTGATTGCCAATAATAATGGCAATGGATCGCCGCGCTGGTCGCTGGTGACGCCGGCGGAAATCGCGTCGGTCGATGTTCTCTATGGCCCGTTTTCGGCGGCTTATTCCGGGAACAGCATTGGCACAGTGGTCAATATCACCACGCGTATGCCGGAGACGCTGGAGGCGCGGGTGAGTGCGCTCGTCAATGTGCAGGACTTCAGCCTCTACGGCACGGACCGCACGCTGGCGACGTGGCAGATTTCAGGATCGGTGGGCAATCGCTTCGGCCCGCTCGCACTGTTTGCGAGCGCAACGCGCACCGATGCACGCAGCCAGCCGCTGTCGATCATCACGGCGGCGAGCGCGCCTGCGGGCACGAGTGGCAGCTATGCCGATCTCAACAAGACCGGTGCCGCCGTCCGCGTGCTGGGCGCAGGCGGGCTCGAGCATCATGTGCAGGAGACGTACAAGCTCAAGGCCGCGCTGGACGTCGGCTCGGCGACGCAGTTGAGCTATGTGCTCGGCATCTGGCGCGACGATACGACCAGCAATGTCGAGACCTATTTGCGCGACGCGAACGGCCCCAATTACACCAGCGCCTTCGCTTCGGGCATTTATGCGCGCGATGCGCTGCACTGGTCGCATGTCTTGTCTGCGCAGGGGACGGCGGACCGCCTGCAATGGCAGCTTGTCGGCACGCTTTACGATTATGGCCATGACATCCAGCGGACTCCCAATATTGCGCCGCCCGCGGCCTATGCCGGCGGCGCGGGCAATGTCGTGCGGCAGGATGGAACCGGCTGGGTAACGCTCGATGGCAAGGGTGCGTGGCAGGCGGGCGATCATGGCCTGAGCTTCGGCGCGCATGTCGATCGCTACACGTTGGCGAGCAATCGCTATGCCACCGCCGACTGGACTGGCGAGGCGCAGGGTGCGCGCAATCAGGCCTCGGCTGGCAAGACGCAAACGCTCGCGCTTTGGGCGCAGGATGCGTGGCGCCTTACGCCGGAACTCACCCTGACGCTGGGTGGGCGCTATGAATGGTGGCGCGCTTATGAGGGCTTCAATTTCTCGACCTCGCCGACGCTTGTGGTGAACCAGCCGGAGCGGCGCGCGGAGGGCCTTTCGCCCAAGGCATCGCTCGAATGGCGGCTTGCGGACCAGTGGAGTGCGCGGCTCAGCTTCGGGCAGGCATGGCGGTTCCCGACGGTGGGCGAGCTGTATCAGGCGATCACCACCGGGACGGTCCTCACATCCCCCGATCCAACATTGCGGCCCGAGCGTGCCCGCTCGGAAGAGCTGGCCATCGAGAAGCGCAACGCCAAGGGTTCGGTCCGTCTCTCGCTGTTCAACGAGGTGATCGACGACGCGCTTATCTCGCAGAACGGCGCATTGCCGGGGCTGACGGGCACCTACACCTATGTGCAGAATGTCGAGCGGACGCGGGCGCGGGGTGTCGAGATCGCGATCGATCAGCGCGATGTGCTGGCGAGGATCGACGTGCAGGCCAGCGTCACGCTGGCGGACGCGAAGACTGTGCGGGACAGCGCCTTTCCGGCGGCGGAGGGCAAGCGCCTGCCAAGCGTGCCTAAGTGGAAGGCGACGGCGGTGGTGACGTGGCGGCCGGTGGACCGGCTCTCGCTCACGGGTGCAGCGCGCTATGCGAGCCGCAACTATGCCAATCTCGATAATAGCGACACGGTCGGCAACACTTGGCAGGGCTTCTACAAATATCTGGTCGTGGACATGCGCGCCACATATCGGCTCACCGATCATCTCGATCTCGCGGTCGGCGTCGATAACGTGAATAACGACCGCTATTTCCTGTTCCACCCGTTCCCGCAGCGCAGCTACACCGCGCAAATCGGCTGGCGCCTTTGAGCATTGGCCATGGGGCGATCTGCTGGCATAGATCGCCCCATGGCAGGCGCACCAACACTCCCCGGCACTCTCAAGATCAAGATCCAGATCCTGTGCGGCGACGCGCTGGCCATGGGGCCGGGCAAGGCTGATTTGCTGGACGCAATCAAAGCGGAGGGCTCGATCTCCGGCGCGGGCCGCAAGCTTGGCATGAGCTATCGGCGCACCTGGCTGCTGGTCGACATGATGAACCGCTGCTGGGAACAGCCGCTGGTGGAGACACTGGCAGGCGGTAGCCATGGCGGCGGGGCGCGGGTCACGGCTTTTGGTGACACGATCCTTGCGGCCTATCGGGCATTGCAGGCGCGAGCGGGCCAAGCGGGCGAGGGCGCGGAATGGGGCGCGCTTCAAGCCGCACTGCGCAGCGAGCCAAGGGCATCCCAGAGCGAATCCTGACGCGGCACGACCATGCTGGCGCGATTATGCTGGCATCGCGGCGATGATCGTCATATTCCGATGAATATAGAGCCATTGTGTTCCAGCTACAGATTGCCGGAGAGCCTTTTGATCCTCGTGCGCCGCCTGTTCATTGCCTGCTGCCTTAGCCTCGTTGCGCTGGGCGGCCCCGCCGTTGCGCAGAATAAAGGTCCGCTCGTCCTGGCCGCCGCCAGTTTGCAAGAATCGCTGACTGCCGCCGCCGATGCGTGGGCTGCGCGGGGGCATCCACGGCCGGTCATTTCCTTCGCGGCCTCGTCCGCGCTCGCACGCCAGATCGAAGCCGGAGCGCCAGCCGATCTGTTCGTCTCCGCCGACGAGCCATGGATGGACGAACTGGCCACCAAAGGGCTGATCGTGGCGGGGACGCGCCAGTCCTTCCTTTCCAACCGGCTGGTGCTGATTGCGCCTGCGGACAGCAAGCTGCACCTGACGATCGCCAAGGGCTTTCCGCTCGCCCGCGCGCTGGGCGATGGCAGGCTGGCCATGGCCGATCCGGACGGCGTGCCCGCGGGCAAATATGGCAAAGCCGCGCTGACGGCATTGGGCGTCTGGCCGGGCGTGTCCGGCAAGATTGCCAGCGCCGAGAATGTTCGCGCGGCTCTCGCATTGGTCGAGCGCGGGGCGGCGCCGCTTGGGATCGTCTATGCGACCGACGCGAAAGCATCGGCAAAGGTGCGCATCATCGGCGTCTTCCCGGCGGGGAGCCACCCGGCGATCACCTATCCGCTGGCGCGCCTCAAGACCGCCACCAACCGGGATGCCGAACCCTTCCGGCGGTTCCTTATTTCGAAGCAGGCTCAGGCCATCTTCATTCGCTATGGTTTCTCTGCCAAGTAGCGCCGCATGCTGAGCGTGGATGAATGGGAAATCGTGCGGCTCTCCCTGAAGGTGAGCTGTGTTGCGGTCGGCGTGTCGCTGCCGGTGGCCTTCGCGCTGGCCTGGTTGCTGGCGCGCGGGCGCTTTCCCGGCAAGATCCTGCTGGATGGTCTCATCCACCTGCCGCTGGTGCTGCCGCCGGTGGTGACGGGCTGGCTGCTGCTGATCGCCTTCAGTGCCAATGGACCGGCCGGGCGGCTGCTCTTCGACTGGTTTGGCATCACCTTCATGTTCCGCTGGACCGGGGCGGCGCTGGCCGCCGCGATCATGGCGCTGCCGCTCATGGTCCAGGCGATGCGCCTTTCCATCGAGGCAGTGGATAGGCGGCTCGAAGGTGCGGCGCGGACGCTGGGTGCGACACGCTGGCGGGCGTTCTGGACGATCACGCTGCCGCTCAGCCTGCCCGGCGTGCTGGCGGGGACGGTGCTCGGTTTTGCGCGCTCCATCGGTGAGTTCGGCGCGACGATCACCTTTGTCTCCAACATTCCCGGCGAGACGCGCACGCTGCCCATCGCCATTTATTCGGCGCTGCAAATCCCCGGCCATGAAGCGGAAGTGACGCGGCTCGCGATCATGTCGGTGGTCCTGTCGCTGGGCGCGCTGATACTCTCCGAATGGCTGGCGCGGAAGAGCGCGGCGGGGAAGGGGGCGGGCCATGTCCTTTGAGATCGACGTGCGCAAACGTCTGGGCGACACGGACATTGCAGCGACCTTCAAGGCGGATGGCGGGCTGACGGCGCTCTTCGGTCCTTCGGGCGTCGGCAAGACTTCGATCCTCAACATGATTGCCGGGCTGATGCGGCCGGACGCGGGCAGCATCCGCGTCGGCGGGCAGAGCCTGTTCGACGACGCTGCGGGAGTGGATACGCCCCCTGAGCAGCGGCGGCTGGGCTATGTGTTCCAGGATGCGCGGCTCTTTCCGCACAAGCGCGTGCGGGCGAACCTGCTTTATGGGCACAAGCTGGTGCCGGAGGCGGATCGCTGGATGAGCATCGATGAAGCGGTCGATTTTCTCGGCATCGGGCATTTGCTCGATCGCTGGCCCGGCACGCTTTCCGGCGGCGAGGCGCGGCGGGTGGCTATTGGCCGGGCGTTGCTTGGCGGCGCGCGCTTCCTGCTGATGGACGAGCCGCTCTCGTCGCTCGACCGGGCGCGGCGCGAGGAGATCATGATCGTGATCGAGCGCATCCGCGACGAGATGAAGCTGCCGATCCTGTATGTGAGCCATGATCGCGACGAGATCGACCGGCTGGCGAGTGCGGTGGTGACGCTTTAGGCCGACCTGCGGTGCTCCTGCGAAAGCAGGAGTCCAGGGCGTAATGGCGCGCGCAACGCCCTAGGCTCCGGCTTTCGCAGGAGCACAGTTCACGTCAAATATCGATCGGCTTCCAGAGCTGGACCGTCTCGCCCCGTTCGATCTTCTCGAACGCATCCAGCACGTCCTGACGCGGAGCGCCGGGGCTGACATGCAGGCCGGGGGCGATCATCCAGGCTTTGTCCTGCGGATCGACGGCGAGCAGCGCTTTGGTGAGGCCATCATGCGCCCATGGCGCGCCTCGGTTTGAGATATGGGTCTGCGCACTCATGCCCTCGAACAGGTAGATATCGTCGCCATCCACGCCCAAGACGCGGCCGGTGAAGCGGCAATCCGGCGAGGCGAGATAGAGCATGAGGCGCGCGATGTTGTCCGGTGACATGCGGTCGAAGCCGGTTTCGGGCGGTCGCATGATCGCGTCGAGCTTGGGCACCGCGTCGGTCATGCGCGAGCGGGCCATGGGGGCAAGGGCATTCACGCGCACGCCCAGATGCGCCAGCTCGGTCGCGGCTGAGGCCGTGATGGCAGCGACGGCGGCCTTGGAAGCGACATAGGAAATCGCGCCGGGCGGGGGATTGGTACCTGCCGGGGAGGAGGTGTTGACGATGGCGCGGCCCAGCGCCGGGCCTTGGCTGGCCCAGTGCCGTGCGGCCCAATGCATCAGCGCTGCCGTGCCGGTCAGATTGACCGCGAGGGTGCGGTTCCAGCCAGCATCGGTCTCGGTCTCGATGCTGCCATATTGGGTGATGCCCGCATTGTTCACGACGATGTCGAGCCCGCCAAAAGCAGCGACCGCCCGGACGATCAGGGCCTTGCAGTCATCCCAGTCGGCAATGTCGGTAGTGTCGGCAATGGCCGCGCCGCCAAGCGCGCGGATTTCCGCAGCGACAGTCTCGGCTGGCCCCGGATCGGCGCCGGTGCCGGTGATGCCGCTGCCCAGATCATTGACCAGCACAGCGGCGCCTTCCCGCGCGAGGGCGAGCGCATGGCTGCGCCCGATCCCGCGCCCGGCCCCCGTGACGATGGCGACCTTGCCCGCAAGCAGGCCGGTCGCCCTCACTTCCTGAACAGGTTCAGGTCGATGGACTCGCCGACCGCCTTCAGCCCCGCGTCGCTGCCGTGGAGATGGTCGCCCATATGATAGCCATCGCGCATCTGGCGGGGATCGGCGGGATCGGCAAAGGCGGTATCGAGGCGAACCGTGCCGTCAAAGGCGCCGCTGGTGAGGATCCAGTTGTTGATCTTCTCGCGCGCAGCCTCACCTTCCTCGGTCCAATAGGACGCGCCCTTATACGGGCCGATGGGCGAGCCGATGACCTTGATGCCCTTCTCATGCGCACGCGTGATGAGCTGCTTATAGCCGGCGATCATCTCCTCGACGGTGATTTGCGGCTGGTCCATGCCGGGGATCTGCGGTCCTCCGGTACGCGTGCCGAAGCGATTGCCAATGTCGTTCACGCCCTCGAAGATGATCATATATTTGACATTCGGGAGGCTCAGCACGTCCTCGTCGAAGCGCGCGAGTGCGGATTCGCCCATGCCGGGGCTGAGCACGCGATTGCCGCTGATCGCCTGATTGGCCACGGCCCAGCGCTTGCCCGCAGCTTGCAGGCGATTGGCGAGGATGTCGGGCCAGCGGGTGTTCTTGCCCGGTGTGGAGCCGACGCCGTCGGTGATGGAATCGCCATAAGCCACGATGGTGCCGAGCGTCTTGGCGGAGTCGACCTCGACGCCGCTCAGGAACGCGCGATATTGCGCCTTCGAGACCGGCTCGAACGGCTTGCCGACGAAATTGCCGGGCGGGGAGACGGCCAGCTCGTCCTGTCCGGTGAGATGGCAGGTGCAGGGACCGGTCGCCTTTGGCAGGTAGAACTCGACCTTGAGGCGCGAGAGCGACGGCACGGTGAGCGCGACTGGATCGCTGACGAAGGGTGCGGCGCGGGGGATGACGGCGCTCGCGTCGCCGCTGAACGTCAGCGTGCGCGACGCGCCGGCGATTTCCTTGCCGGCGTCGTCGATGCGGAAAATCCGCGCCGCGCCGATGGCGAGCGGGCCGGGGCCGTAGCGGTTGGAGAAAGTGACGCGCACCTTGTCGCCGCCCTCGGTGATGCGGACGATCTGGGTGAGCGTTACATTGTCATAGGCGGCTGCGGCGAAAGGCCCTGTGGTGCCCAGCGGCGCATGGGGCGCGGCGGTCCAGCTGGCGACCCATTTGGCGGACGCTGCGCCGGGCAGGCTGACCAGCGCCACGGCCATGAGTGCCCCGAATGACTTGTTCCCGATGCGCATGATGTGCCCCTCCATTATCTTTGATCCAGCAGCTAGCAATGCGGCTTGGTTCGCACTTGTCTGCGCGCGCAGCAAGCGGACTCAGCGCGCCCCATTCGTTGCAAGGCGCTCAAGCCCGTGCGAACCGCTCCAGCACTTTGCCGGCCCAGCCCATGATGTCTTTTTCCGCGATCAGCCAGTTGCCGTCCACCTTCGCGACGACATCGCGGACATGGCCGCACCAGTGAAGATGCGGCGGCTCGGGCGGGTGGTTGATCGTTGCCCAGGCATAGCTGCGCACTTGCCAGTGATCCGCGCGGCCTTTCGGGTCCGGCTCGAAGAGGAATTGCGCCATCTGATGCTGGTGACCCGGAAAGTCTGGCCGGTCGTGGAATTTGAGCACCAGCTTGCGGATCTCGTCGCGACCCTTGCGGGTTTCCAGATGCCCGGCCGCCGTCTCCTCGGTCGCCTCCGCGTCTTGCGTGAAGAGCGCGACATAGCCATCCGTGTCACCGGTATCGAGCGCCCAGCTATAGCGCGCATAGAGGGTGCGGATGGCGCATTCGTCTTCAAGTGTCGGTTGTGTCACGCATGCTCTCCCTTGCTGCCGCCTGCTGGACAGGGTTTCGGCTTGGCGATAGCTTCCAATGGGATCAGGGGAAAAGCAAGCTGGCACGAACCGGCTGCGGGGAGAGACGATGCTGCAAACCTTCACGACGCGGGCACTCAGCCGCATGGAGCGCAGCCGGCAATGGTGCGCCGTAACGCTGTCCGACCATATCGAGTTCGAGGACGACCGGCAGGCATCGCTGCGGGGCGGCGCATTCGGGCCGCTGATGCTCAGCATCGTCTCGATGGGGCGGCACCGCATCGTTCAGCCAGCCGCCGAGCGGTCTGCCGCCGCGCCTGCGATCAAGTTCCTGTTTCAGGAGGAAGGCTCCGCGACGATCCGGCAGGGCGGGCTCGCCAATGACATTCATGCCGGGCAATGGTGCGCGCTGCGCGCCGACATAAGTTTCAGCATCGACGCGCCCGATCATTCTCGGCAACTGGTGATCGCCGTGCCCTGTGTGATGATGCCTGCGCCTCGCAAAAGCGTCGAATGGTGGCGCCAGCCGCGCAGCTTCCTGCGAGGTCCTGCGCAGATTCTCCATGCCAGCGCATCGGCATCGGTGATGACCGGCAACAGCCTTGCGGATGCCGACCGTGCGCAGCTTGGCGCGCAGATCGCGATCCTCGCGGACATGACTGTGCGCGCCGAGGATAGCGGTCCGGTCATGGACGTGCGCGAGAGCCGGCGGCGCGCCATTCTCGATTATATCGACCGCAATCTCGCCGACGCAGACCTTGGCATAAGCGGCATATCGCGGGCCTTCGGGTTTTCCAGCCGCACGATCCACAAGCTGTTCGAGGGTGAGGCGCAGACGGTCGCGCGGCTGATCTGGGAACGGCGGCTGGAGCGCTGCCGCAAGGACATGGCCGATCCAGCTCTGGCCGCGCGTTCGATCACGGAGATTGCGCATCTCTGGGGCTTTTCCGATAGCCAGCATTTCAGCCGGGCCTTCAAGCTTCGCTTCGGCCTGACGCCGCGTGCCTATCGCAATCTCTTCGCGCTGCACTGACTGCGCAACCAGTCAACATCTTGCGCGCAGAACCAATTGCGCGGCGGCGAGAACAGACTACCCTGAGACGCTTAAACCGGGCGCACGATCCGGCCAGAAAATGATGACAAGAGAGTGAGGGGGCGGAGTGACTCGCAATCAACGTGCTGTGGCGCTGCTGCTGCTGGCTTCGCTCAATGGCTTCGGCTTTATCGACCGCGTCGTGATCGGCCTGATCGCACAGCAGATAAAAGCCGAGTTCTCGCTTTCCGATCTTGAAATAGGGTTGCTCGGCGGCACGGCCTTCGCGCTGGTCAACGCTTTTGCCGCGATTCCCGTGGCGCTGCTGGCCGAGCGCTTCAAGCGCGCCCATGTCGCGGCCGCCTTTCTGCTGATCGGATCGCTGTTCACGGCATTTGCGGGTTTCACTGTCAGCTTCGTGCAGTTGCTGATCTGCCGCCTCGGCATGGCAACCGGAAGCGCGGCCACCGAAGCGCCGCCGCATTCGATGATCTCCGACATGTATCCGCCCGAGAAGCGCGCATCGGCCATTTCGCTGTTCATGCTCGGCGTGCCGGTGGCGGCGCTGCTGGGCTCCTTTGCGGGCGGCGCGATTGCGCAGAGCTTCGGCTGGCGTGGCACGTTCCTCGTTTTCGGGCTGGGCGGCGGCGTCATCGCGATGCTTTGCTTCGCCTTTCTCAAGGAGCCGGAGCGCACGGC